>OGFF01000390.1_pt1 | contig 64621 bp, 89 predicted proteins | sample 1570751 | NCBI WGS metagenome assembly OGFF01 (sample SAMEA2581951, study PRJEB24529) | metagenome | biome: Human gut stool | place: China | collected 2011 | reverse complement strand
TGCTAATTTTTTATCTGTACATAACATACCACCACCTATTAGCAATGTCAACCCTTGAGTGCTAATTTTTTTAAAGTAATTTTTAAAACCCTTGATTTTACAGGGTTTCCAGGCTTTATTAAATTTATATTAAATTGATTTTGGCGTTTACTGTACCATTACTGTACCATTTTTTTCAAGTTTTTTAATTTCAAGCTTAGCATCAAATGCATTATTTAGGTGATTATACACGTCTAATGTTACATCACTTTTAGCATGTCCCATTATATATTGCGCTGCTTTAATGTTCACACCGGACCTTGCCATGTTAGTGCATCCGGTATGCCTCATAACATGAGAAGAGAATTGATGAATAAGAACCGGCTCTCTTTTCTCTTTTGATGCTTTTTTCAGCTCATACTCATTATAATACTTAACTACATTATATAAAGCATTGTTCACGCCATTCGGCATCATAGGTCGTCCATGCTTCGTTACAAATATAAAATCTGTATAGCCATCTATCGTAACGGAGCATATTTTTCCTAGTTGGAAATTCTGCAGCTTTATTGCTCTAAATGCGTCACAAGCAGCGTCCGTTAACGGTATTGTTCGCTTACCAGCATCCGTTTTTGTCTTTTTGATGCGAAATTTACATCCTTCACCATCTTGGTAGTTACGATATGTCAACTGATGCGTTACGTGCAACTCTTTATTCTTCAAATCTACATCATTATATGTAAGACCTATTAGCTCACCGCAACGAAGTGATGTTTCCAACATAATTGTTATCATTGGAATATGCTTACTAAACATTTTGCTTTGCTGCATAAACTCCAATAACTGCTTTTGTTGAATCGGGGATATTGCTGTTTTGAATTTAGTCTTCTTGCCGTAATCACCAATTGTAATGCTTCGTGCTGGATTCTTACGAATATAGTCATCATCTACTGCCAACTCTAATAATGGATTTAATAAGTTATGAATTGACTGTAATGTACTACAAGCATATTCTTCTTTGTCCATCTTAGCATATAACATTTTAATAGTAGATGTTCTTACATCTGTAATTCTTAATTGACCAACCGTGTCACGAATATGTGCATTCCATAATGAAATATAGTTTGCTTTTGTGCCATCGTCAAGAACTTTAGTATATAAATATACCTCCCATAAAGAATTTAATGTAACATCTTTAACTGATGGACCTGTTAAAATATGGTCGTCAATATCAGCGTTTACTTCTTTTTCTTTACGTCTAAGCTCTTTTAAGTCCTTAGAATACACAGCCTCGCGATTGCCAGTTTGTGCATTTATGTATCTGTATGCATATATACCATCAGTTCTTTGACTCTCTCCAGTATTTAATTTTCTACCTTTTGAATCTTTTCTACTTGCCACGATCTTTCCTCCATAAGTCGTTGTGCAAGCTATTTAGAATAATTCAACACGTTTCGTTGTGTTCATTATAACAAATATCACTCTAAATAGCTATTCCGCAATACTATCCAAATATCTTTGAATTTTATTGACTGAATACAGCACTCTGCGACCTATGTAGATTCTGGCTTCGGCTTGCTCTCCTATTTTGCGGGCAGTTGCATGACCACATGATAGCATAGAAGATAGCTTATCTATGTCCACAGTTATAACATTAGGGGTCAGTTTGTTGTTTGTCTTGTTCATTTTGATTCCTCCATATACTATTTTGAAGAAATCGTAATGTTGAGGTCTGACCCCTGTGTATGCTACTTTCTGTTCATATTTGATTCAATTGATGCTACTCGGGTGTTGAGGTCATCAATCTGTTCGCCATGTTTATTTATTCTGTTGTTCTGCTCCTGATTATCTCTAGTCAGAGTATCAATAGCATCATTGAGCTTCTGAATAACAATCCTCAAATCATTAATAGGCTGAACAAATTTCATTACAACCCCTACAAAAGCTCCTAATGTAACTATTGAAGTAATCATGTAGCCTATGAATTGTATGGTATCCATTATTATTCCTCGTTGTTATTCTCTACGAAATTCTTAAATGCCTGATGCATACCAGTAGAAGCTAATCCCATTAAAGCCCCCAATATGAAGTTCTGGAATGATAATCCAGTAACAATCAGGTTCGAAATACCACCTACTAATGCAAGAATTGCTGGAATATCATCGTTTGGTATGAACTTGAATAATGATGCGTGTTTAAATATGTATCCCAAGATAAGACACGCAATCACTACTACTGGTACAAAATATGAAGTTAATGCATTAAAGTCCATATTTTACGCCTCCTCTGTTTCGGATTCTCCTGCTGAGACCTTATCAAATATAGCGTTGGCATATGCCTCAAATTTATCATAATCAGCATCTGCTACAGTTTTGTTGGCATTGTACGTCTTACGGTCAGGGCAGCTCTTATACATGTTGATTCTTCCATCGAACTCAAGACGAGCCTCGAAAGTGATAATATCCTGCTGTGTTGCTGGGTCTTTTGAAGAACCCTGAATTGAAAGTGTAGTTGTTGTGTTTAACATTGTTTTATTCCTCCTTAATGTTATCTTCTGTCATGAACTCGAGAGTTGTATAAATCATAGGTGTACACTGCTCTGGGAAATCTTCCTCTGAGATTGTGTTAATCTCTACCGATACGTCCACATTTGAAAGCTCTAAATATTCTTTATAGAACTCATTCCAATGTGGATTCTCAGGATTGATTGAATCAGCATCCCCAGAATACTGCTTTATAAGATTAGCTCTCTCCTCTTTATAAGTCTCGAGCTCAGACGTAAGCTTCTTTAAATTTCGAGCAATAGAGAAACTACCTTTTCTGGAGAAAGACATATTCATTATTCCAGATTTGATAATTTCCTGCTCTATGTCATATAAATGTCCTATTGTTGTGCTATATGTTTTCATTTTTATCTCCTTTACTTCCAAGTGCCAGTTACATATAATTTAACAGTAACTGGTACATTAGATTCTTTTGCCGCTGATGCTATATAGAATGCTACAGCATAATTAGTAATGTTATATGGCGATACATAATATAGTCCCTTCGGTCCAGTGGCACCGCCTTGAACATTATTTACGCTCTTGAATGTGAATGGTAATACATCGTTATTACTACAAAAATACAGGTTACCATAACCGCTACTACAACTTATCCCAGAATATGATATAGTTCCCCAGCATTCTGCGAATCCACTATGCCATTTACGATATCTCCAGTGATTGTTGTTACCCGCGGTTCCTTGTTCGATAATGAAATCCGTAATGATTTCTCCATCTATAGAAATAAACTTAGCGTCTAGCATTCCGTCTATATCTACACGATATTCCGAACCCGGTGATAGTGTAATTCCATTCGATGCTATTAAACTTATTACTGCTGGTACTCCAGCTTTTGTGTTTCCCTGTGTGTCACTATATGCTGATGAAATCATTATACCGTAATTGTTGATGCTAATATATGAATTCAGTAAATAATTAGCATTATAGCACGTATAGCCCATCGCCGTCTGAGAAGCCCCGGCGTTAAACCACTGTGATCCCCTTGTTGACACGTTATCAATATTAACTCTAAAACTCTTCGTAAACTCGCCTGCAGCACCGCTTATGGTAGCACCAGAAATAGTTCCGCCCTCTATAGCAGCTGCTTTAATTTTGCCACTAAACACCGCATTTCCTGCAGAATCTAAGGTCAGGTTCTTAGCGTTGATGGTGAAATGCCCGGTTGTGAGTGCTATAGAATTGCCGGATATTTTAAGTTCAGAATTAATTTGGTTAACCACATCACCTTTAGATATTTGGTCTTCGGGGGCGGGTGCCCAGTCTGTGGCTTTGTTACCGATTTCGAGTTTTGGAGATGACCACAATATTGTAAACGTTGTGTTGCCCGAGGCTTCAAAACGTGCACTATTTAATAGGTTAGAAATGGCTGACGTGATTGTATATGTTTTAGATATTTTCACCCATTTACCAGCTATCAATTCCAAAGCTCCAAATGCTCCAGTTTGTTCATTTCCATTTCCTCTGAACAAATAAATAGCGGGTGTCGTTACTTTAGTCTTCGATGTTGTGCTGACATATATAGAAATGGTTACAGTTGTGCCCGTAGTTATTTTTGCTCTATTCACTATATCTTTTAAATGTATATAATACCCAGTCCATGCCGTATTAGTAGATATCGCTTTATTGCCATTATATCCACCGGTAACTGCAGTTCCATTTCCAGCCGCAAAGTCATCTCCTAATTTACCAGAACCTCTAATTAAATTCCTCCCACCTACACTAACACCCTCTGGTGTGCATCCTACTGAATATGACGTGGAGGTGGTATTGTCACTATATATGATAATTGTGCGTGTCCACATATATGGTAACGATGCTGAGGTCGTTTGAGGTGAGGATTGCCACGTACCGGTCGGGCATGATGTAGCAGATGCTGAAGCTTGGTATGTTACAGATGTGGATTTGATACCTTTGCCTGTTGCTCCCGTCGGACCTTGCGGACCTGTAGCTCCTGTATTGCCTTTTATGCCCTGTGGGCCCGTTAGACCTTGGGGGCCGGTAGCACCTTTGTCGCCTTTCACACCCTGAGGTCCCTGAGGCCCCGTAGCTCCAGTTGCACCTTTATCTCCCTTAGCCCCGGTCTCGCCTTTAATCTTAGTCCACGAATACTTAGTTGGGTCTGTACTATCATTTTGAGTAAAATCTGTATACTGACCGATATATAGCTTTCCTGAACTGTTAGATACATCAAACCCTGTTTTACCATCCGCACTATTTGCGTAAGCTATATGCAAATATGATGTTTTACCATTCGTTCCATCAGTACCTCTAATACCTTGGTCACCCTTAGGGCCTTGAGCGCCTTTTACTAATTGCCAAGCGTATTTTGTAGGGTCTGTTGAATCATTAGGTGTATTGTCAACATATGTACCAATGTATGATCGGCTTGAAGGGTCACTTACACTAAAGCCGGTTTTACCATCTGCACTATTTGCGTAAGCTACATGGAAATATGAACTAGTTCCATTTTTACCGTCCATACCTTTTATGCCTTGTGGACCTTGTATTCCTTGTTTACCCTGTGGACCAGTATCGCCTTGCATTCCCTGCAGACCTGGTATACCCCGTTCTCCTTTATCACCAGTTCTACTTACTGAATACTCGTAATCATGACTTCCATCCGAATAAGTCGTTATTTTCTGGCACCATAAATATTTGCCATTTGGCACTACAGGTACACCTGCACTCCAAATTCCTGTAGGGGGAGTTGTTCCACTATCGCCAACCAAATATCCAATAGTTGTAGAATCAATTGATTTTATAGCGTCTACTTTGCTATCAACTTCATCAATAGCGTCTTTTACACTCTGCCCGGTAGCAAATGTAAGACTTTCGGCAGATATACCAAGCTTATATTTTCCATCAGTATCAACATAAAATTTGATGTAGTTATTGCCATCGCCAAATCCAAGCTGACCGTCTTTACCTAAATATATGCCTCGTACTGTACTCGTTGCAGACTCTTTACCAGTTGAATATATAGCTGTATCTTTAATATGAAATCCGGCAATTGTGGCATCAAAAGCTACTAAATCTTTAACAGATATCTGGGTAGCCGTTATAGATTTTGCAGTTATAATGTTTCCATTTATGCTATTATACGATGTCTGCTCAGCATTTACTCCATTAGCAGCACTTATATTAAGCTTATAAAATAGACCATCGTCACCCTTCATTACAAGCTTATCAGCTACGATTGTGTTACCCTCAATTAAATCACCCTTGATAGTAACGCCTACAATTTCTCCTGTAACCGTCTGGTCACCTATAACTAAATCTTTAATAATGCCAGATGTTGCGTAGAATTGTTCAATAGCTGCCACGCCAATATTCGAAAAGTCTATATTAGCGTACTTAAGTTCTGCATCTGTTGCATTGAGTTTTTTAGCAGATAAATCATCGATTTCAGCTTTTCTAGCTTTTAAATTATCTACTGTAGCTTTCTCGAAATCACCATAATCTACCGATAAGTTATGAATTGTTGCATCCGTTGCTTCCAAATCTTTGATTGTTGCATACTTCAAATCTGCGGTTTTTGCAGTAAGCATATTTGACTCGATTGCAGTAAACCTACCCTCATTAGCAGTTAACGTTCCGTTTATCTTCTCATTGTCAACTTCAATGCTCTTAAAACGACCTTCATTAGCTTTAAGAGTTCCTTTAACAGTCTCGTTATCTACCTCAAGATTTGTAATTCTGCCTTCAGCTGCCTGCAATTGCTCAGTACTAACTTTATCGGCTACTACTGCGCCAAACTCACTAACTTGAGATGACAAATCTTTAACCTTATCATCTGTAGCTTTCTTATCAGATTTGCTTGTTGAAGGGTCTGTAACATTACCTGTGACTGTGGCTGAATGCGCTTTAATCAGAACTGTTACTCTATCCCCTTCCTTAATACTTGTAGTAGTCTCGATAGGGGTCATTCGTTCTGAGCCATCAAGTTTGACGTACATCTTACCATTAAATTCTACGGCAGTTCCATAAACAGTAGAATCTTTAGTGGCTGTAGCATCTTCTTTTATAATCTTAGCAAAAGTAGTAGCTAAGTTATTAACGTTTCTCATGAGTTCTAATCACCCCCATAATTTTACTGTATATGTTGCTTTTTCTGAGACTGGACAGCCTGGAGTGCAAGATATAGACTGGCTAAATACTTTAGCTTTAACGTCTTTTAATCCAGCTTCCGGATACACAAACCTGACACAATCTCCAACTCTTGCAGGACAATATCCATGTGTATAACTTATGGTGTATGTCAGTGTAGAAAGCGCCTTAAGCTGAGCCTTAGCGTAATCATCTATCATCTCTTTGGTTGGAGTGCCTCCTATATCAGGGTCTGTGATTCTTTTTGTAATCTCTCTACCCCTATTTTGAATAGATACAGGACTGTTTGAATCGGTGTTTTTTACTGTAGTCTCGTAATGTTCATTGTTCTTTGTATATATCACCTGCAAGACATTCGGGATGCCGTATAAATCTCTTTCCATCTGCATACCCGGATGCAATATAGAAGCATTGTCTGATGTAAACGTACACACTGGTTGCAATGCCTGATTATCTTGCTTAGGTAAGAAAAGAATTTGACCTAGTTCATCTAAGCCAAATCCATATTTTGCGTTTCCAATTAAATCAGAAAGAAACGAGAGCCAGGTGTCGTCTGAATTAGCAACAAAATCACCGTATAAAGTAATTCCGCTACTAACCGGTACAACAGGGGCTCTCGCGTGTTCTCTGATTAAGATTTTTGCATTGTCCATTATGTTCTCGCCTTTAAATATAGTATATCCTAAATCTGGCGGATTCTCTTTCAACTCTATTAAAGGTGTGTAAGCGTTTATCGACCTTGTCTCTCGCTTACCATTAAACGTAGAACTTTGCGTTTGTAAAAGGAATGTTCCAAGAGGTATACGTTCTGTAATCCCATTTTGAACAACTTTGAGATACGCTCTAATGTAGCATTCTCCTATATCGTCATCTATATCAAAGTTTGCTGAGCCAAGTGTTTCTGCTGTTAAATCTCTTGATATAGTAGCTGATTTGACATTTGTGAGTAAGTCTACGTCTTTCCAAGTATTTGGATTAACCGTATAGTACTCGAATGTCTGTGTCATAGACTTACTCCAGTCTGTCATCTTACATATCTCCTTCTACTCTAGTTATTGTTAGTGTTACAGGAACCAGCTTTTCCGTATGTTTCTGTGAAAAGCTTACCTTTATATTAGCCCAAAAGCCAACACCAGATGGTTCCCTTACATACACGTCGCCCATCCATCTTTGTATACGACGTAACTGATAAATTGTTTCTTTGTCCGATTTAAGAACATCTACATTCCATGTTGCCGATATTCCTATTTGTGTTCCATAATATGAAACTGGGTTTTTACGCCCAATATATTCAACTAACTCAACATCCGGGTCAGTTGATTCTGATACATCTACATTATAAAGCAATTTAAGCAGCGAACCTGCCCACGGTGGATTTACCATTGTATCACTGTTATTAGTGTCAAAGCTTGACCATTCTTCATCCCATTGCAGAATAATATAATCACCATTTATAGGATAGCCAGGTGGGTCATAAAAGCTCACTGCTCCTGTCGATTCTTCTGTTGCTATGATTCTGTATCTAGCATAATCCAACGCTGGATGTGGGTCTGTTACATGAATATTCCTGTTGCATTCTATCTGGTCGGCAATCTTAACAAAATCACCATCATAAGTTCTTCTATATACAGCCAATGTTACTCCTGATGCAGGGTCACCATTAGAATCTGTGCAATACGGCCTGACAAATGCAGAATATGAATTTTCATCTATGCCAATCTCAGCATCTGGCTCATACTTACTTTCTGTCCAGTTAACAGATATAGTTGTTGAGGCTGTAGCGGTAAGACCCGAGTTCATAGATACTACTACTGTAACTGTATAATCCTGATTATTTTCAAGGTCTATATTATGCGCTGACATTTCAACAAGTAATGCTTCGCCAGTGTCAAAGTTTTTGAAATATACTTCTTCACCAGCATTCACAACTTTTGTCTGTCCAATTTGGTCTACTGTTGTGTAATTATTTGCAGCTGCTATGGATACATGATAGCTTACTGGTGCCTGAGTTTTAGGTCCCGGTAATCCATAAATATAAAACGGAAACTGCTGAATAACCGATGTCGGATTGTTATCTTTATTGCGTATACTGAGTGACAATGTAGGTGGTGCATAAACATTTATTCTTCTAACTACAGACCAATCGCCATATTCTAGCGTTACGCCGCATGTTCTTGCGCACCAATCTATAACTGTTCCCTCAGAATATATACTTGTATCAATTGGATACGATGGAGTAACATCTTTATCATCCTCCGCCTGAGTGTTTTTAAATGGATCTGGATTAGTTATTAGCTTTTTGCCATCAACTAAAATATTCAGTTCTGCATACTTCCATCTCGAGCCATCTTCTGAATTATGAACCCAGTATAGATTCAATGGTTCTCCTGTAACTACAGTAGATGCTGATGACCATGTCGTAGGCGCGGCCGGTTTTGTACCTATCACAACAGAAGATATAGCAGTCCAATCAGACTCACCCTTATCGTTTACAGCACGAACTCTAAAGAAATACTCGCTTCCACTGTCAAGACCTACAAATTCAAACTGTGTCTTTGTGATTCCGGTTTTTGTGCTTGTCTTATCTGTAATATCGAAATATGATTTCTTTGTTGCATACTCAATATCATAAGATGTTGCAGTTTTAACCGCTGACCATGAGATCATGATTGAGGTCTTAGATGTTGCTCGGCATTGATCTATTCCAGCTGGTGCAGCCGGTATCGTTCCTACTTTACTTGAGAAATCTGACCAAGCGCCTTGAATACGAGAGCTGTAAAATATATTGACTGCACATACTCGTGCCATATATTCACTTCCTGCCTCGACATTACAAGTGAATGCGCCTTTGGCCAGTTTAACAGTTACGTTACCGGTTTTATATAGCACATCATCTTTGTAAATCTCAAACTTTAATTCGTCTATCTTGTTATAGCTTCCGTTTTCAGAATAGTCTCCTATATTGTCAAGTGATGCTGTTAATGAATACTTTTTAATTTCTACAGAAGGAGCACTCATCTTTGCAGGTGGGTCCCCCGCTGTAGAATATTCTTTTGCTGTCTGTGAACCAGTCCAATAAGCAACATCTGAACCATTTACCTGATGTGTTGTAGACACCGGGGTTACTAAGCACCTTATTCTAAGAGCGTTAGACGGTCCGGAATATGTCGCTTGCTTATCAGTGGTATCGCCCGACGAACCTTGGAACCATATACCATCACCAGTATCGTATTGCCACGTTACCGAATAATGGTCCAGTGTCTTGACATTCACCGTGGATATCTGCTGTGTTCCACCTGATAAGTAGCCGACATTTACTGGGGAACATATACTATGGGTATGTGCTTCGTTCTGGTCGATGACAGCACGGTCTCCAGTGATTTGCCGAATATACCATCTCTGATTCTTAACCCAATCTGGCATATGTTGGCCATTGTAATAAGTTGCATTTGATGATATAGACACAAGAGAACCTACACCCATAGCAGTACCAGTAACTACTGTGGATTTAGTCCATTCGTTGAAGCGCCAGGTAGCATAATATGTATTCGTGGTACCTGTCTGCAATTTTAACTGCAAATTTGATACTGCTGGCATGTTAGATTCTCCTTTCTGTTATTACTGCGTCTACAAGTGTTTCAATAGCACTTGAAATACTTGAATTATCGTCATATGTTATTCCGTCTATCTGATAAGTTGGTTTGCTGATTCCAGAGATTTCTTTACGTAATCCTGCGATTGCAGAAATTACATCAGCATTGCCACTATTTTGATTGCGTGAACGCATTCTTGCATTAATAGCATTTAACTGAGCACTTAAGCCTAAATTTATATTACCACCAAGCAATTGATTCATGTCTCTTGCACTTGCGTTAACACTGCTCATGTCTACAACTGGTCTAATAGTCGGAGACATATCGATATCGCCATTTATCATATCAGTTAGTGCAGACAAGGCATATGATGCTCCATTAACAACTGACCTAGCCATTGATTTAGATGAATCTTTAGCCCATGAAGCATATGCCTCAATACCCTTAACCATTCCCATAGGAATGTATTTACCTATTTTGTAAAATACTTTGGATGGCGAATGCTCATCGAGTTCCTTTTGAGCGGCTCTTGTAGCGGCTCTTGCCATAGCTTTTGCTTTTGCTTTGACGATATAGTCATTGCCACTTATACCATTAGCAAGCCCCCTTACAAGATAAGCACCAGCTCCATAAAATGCGTCTCTATAGCTTCTAGCTTCTGTAACACCGGCCTTAACTGCATTTTTGACGTTATTCACAATCATGCTTTTACCCGATATAACTCCATTTGCCATACCAGCGGTCACAGCTTTCATAGCAGATGACGCTTTCGAATTATATCCCTTTATGGTTTGTATCATTTTATTCAATACACTTGTAGCGGCTTTGGTGAATGACGATGTATTCTTTGAAAAGCCATTACCAACTGCTTTGGCCATTGATGATCCTGCTTGCGTAGCTTTAGCAGATGCACCTTTGAATGAATTGAGTAATGCATTCACGCCTGAATCGCCAATTGTCTTCATCTGTTTTGAGAATGAAGATAAACCGCTTGTATCGACTTTCGACATCTGGTTTGAGAAATCAGATAATGCTGATGCAAAGCTCTTTAAATTACTTCCCGAATCTTTTCCGATTTCAGCAGAAAATGAAACTAGCGAGCGGCAACACGAAATCATGCTGTTTATATTCGTTATGCTAATGCCTTCTGATATAGTTGAAGATACTGATTGCAATGAGCCGGCAATACCTGTAAAATCGGTGCTTATTGCTAAATTTAAATTTGAAAGATTATCAAATTTAGCGTCTTTTGCATAGGTGTTGAAGTCGACTAAACCTTTGGCAGAATCAATTGCACTACTAATTGCTGTTGCTGAAACAGCTCCTGACACTGATGCTGAGAATGACGCTATTGCTTCACCAAAATCAGCAATATTATCACCAAAATCAGATAAATCATTATCTCCAAACCACCAGCCTTTAACTCCGCCTTCATCTGGAACTATTTTATTTAATTCCACCATCATGGCTCCGGCATTTGCTGCTGTCTGAACTGCATCGGAGTCTATCTTGCCAGCTACTTTTTCAGAAAATGACGCTATTGACTTACCGAATGACTCAAGATTATTGCCAAAGGTTGCCATATCATTTTTACCGGTAAAGAAATCAACAACTCCGCCTGTATTAGGTATTGTCTCTTGAAACTTTGCCATGATAGAACCGGCATCTGCAGCTGCTTGTACGGCGTCTTGGTCTATATTACCAGCTACAGTTTCAGAAAATGATACAATGGATTTACCAAACGACTTAAGCATTTTACCAAATGTATCAATATCGTTTTCACCAGCAAAGAATCCAACCACACCTCCCGAATTAGGTATTGTAGATGCCATGCTAGCCATCATTTTGCCAGCATTTGCCGCAGCTTCTACAGCACTTGCGTCCACCTTGCCAGCTACAGTTGACGAGAATTCAGCTATAGCATTTCCAAATATAACAAGTTGCTCACCAAATGTGTTCAAAGAACCTGCAAATGGAATAAATGCCGTAATACCAGATATAAGATTTGCAGCTGTTATTATTAATATTGTTTCAGCAAGCGCTTTAACGCCTTCCATCATGTCTGGGCTTATAAGCAATGCTGCTGTTAAGAACGGCATTGCATTTATCATAAACTGTGATAATTCACTTCCTAAATCTGCAAAACTTTTACAAATTGGGCTAAACGTCATTATGCTAGACACAAAATCTGCTGCCGTGAGTAATAATATGCCTGCCGTGAGTGCCCCAACTTTTGCTACAAAATCAATAGGGTCAACTGCAGATAAAGAAGTTATGAACGGCTGAATCTTATCTCCAAATGCGGATAAATTGTCAGCTATTTCAGGTAATCCGGAAGTAGCTCCTGCTGCGAATCCACCAACTATGCTACCGACAAAATTGCCTAATGCGTATCCTATAGAAGATAAGAAACTTCCGCCATCTTCCACTAGTTCTGTAAGTCCAGGTATTCGTGATAATCCACCTAATGCGGCAAGAACCAATCCCATTATGCCGATAAATGCGGACAATCCAAGTGCACCTTCTATGGCTCCAGATATTGGTATATGACTCACTATTGCTAAAGCTACAGAAAGAGCTAATAACAATACTGACAGACTAGCTGCTGATGCCAGAACTGATTCCGGTTTGCACTGAGCTAATTCATATATCATAAATGCTATAGCAGCGAGTGCTAATGTCATAACAGCTATTCCCGGTATGGCTGCAATTGCAACCTGAGCGGTAGCGCCAACAATTGCTAGTGTTCCAGCAAATGCCAGCATTACTATTGACAGTCCTGCAGCTGCTGCTAATGTGTTTTGCCATTTGCATTGGCTTAATGCAATTAGCATTACACCAAGTAACCCAACAACAACAGACATTGCTATGATTGAACCCATCGCGCCATTTACGTGCTTAGCACCTAATTCCATAACCGTAAACATACCCATAAGTGCAGACAATGCTACTGTTGCTGGTAAAAGCTTTTGCCATTCTATAAATGACAATGCCGCTACTGCTGCAGCCATAACACCTATTGCTACTGCCATTGCTATTATTGAGCCTTTGCAATCTTTTGCACCTTTTGTAGCAACTATCATTCCTGACATGAATGCTGCTAAAAATCCCGTAGCAACAATTCCTTTTGCAAGCGCACCAAGTGATATCATACCTAACATAATTGACACCGCTGCCAAGATAGCAACTGACACACTTAATGCAAGTAATGTTGCCCCTATTTTGACGATTTCAGTTCCATTAGCGTATTTACTTATAGCAACCATAGCCAGAACAAATCCAGCAAATGCAACCATGAATAATGTTCCTTTTCCAATTGCTGCAAGGCTTAATCTTCCTACGAGTTGCATAGTGATTGCAAGCAATAATAGCGAGGCAGAAATCGACAATATCATTTTTCCAAAATCTTTTGCGTTCTTGGTCAACATAGAGGTAATTGCCATATAGCCGATAAAGACCATAAAAGCAGTCATAAATATACTGCCTTTTATTGCCGCTTCTGGAGATAAGCAATCTATAAGTTTTACAACGGCAACCATCAATCCGATTGCAATCGCTAACTTTATCATCATTGTTCCAAATTTGCTTACGTTTTGTCCGCCAAGTCTTGCTGCTATACCTAAGAATATTGCGAATGCTGTAAACGCTATTGCAAAGTTTCGTCCCTTTGTAAGTTCATCAGGTTTTAATAGCCCTATTAACTTAACCGCTGCAATCGTGAGTAATAAAGCTATAGACAGTTTGGTCATCATTTTACCAAATTTGTTTATATTGGCCATTTGGTCACTGTCAACACATTTACCAAGAACATATGTTAATATTACTATCAACCCACACAATTCAACCAGCATTCTAAAACCCTGAGTTGCTTGATCCGGGTTTAGTTTACCCATGATTTTGACTGTTTCAGCCATTAATAAAAGTGCCATACCCATTTGAATAAGACATGTTTTAAGTCCTTTAATATTCAGACCGTTTTTGTCAAGCGACGCTGATGATTCTGAAAACTTTGATATAGCAAGAGTCATTGCTACTAAAACAGTGCCCAACACAGCAATGCATTTAGTTGCACGTTTCAATTCATCCCCATTCATCTGACCGAGAATGTATACAGCTCCCGCCAGAATTAAAAGAGATTCCGCTATTTCTTTAATACCTTCTGCTCTTGTTTTAAAAGCTTTAGCTTTCATAATTTTCTTAAAGCTTTTGATAGCCACTTGGATGCTGGTTGATATGTTGCTTAACACATCAGATATCGAAGCTGCCACACCTCCGATTTGAGTAGCGAAAACACTGAAATTCTTTATAGCTATAGCGAGCTGAGTTGATATATTAAGTAATCCAGCTGATGCAATTCCAGCAAATATCTGATTCCAGTCTATGTTTTCAAACCAAGTTACCATTCCACCGGTCAATTGGTTTAATGATTCTTTTACATCCGGAAATGCATCAAGAATGCCCTTTATCAAACCTGCTACGATAAATCCACCTATTGCAATCATTACTTTCGAAGGCGAATGAATATCAAGAATATCCTTTATTGTATCTATAATAGTATTAGCGATTTCAGAAATGGCTTCTATAATAGAACCAATCTTTCCGCTCATACCATCTTTAAGACCTTCGATTATAAAAGCTCCTATCTCTTTTAAATCGAGATTCTTAAGTTCCTTGACTCTGCTTGATAGCGATTCGATCCATCCTTGAGCTACATCGCTTAGGTCTATGGACTTTATTTTCTCTAAGAATGATTGCACTTCTGTAAGACTAGATATGTAGTCATATAATTCTTTTAATCCAGAAGCCACCATTTTGATTCTTTCTGCCAAAAGATTAACACCTGCAGCAAGAAAGTCATTTTCGCTAAGAAACTGGTCAATCTTATATAAGAAGTCACCTATTATTGCAGTTACATCGAGGAAACTTAAACCAAATGCTTTTAATAAAAGTGAAACAACTTTTATGGCAATCTTAAAACCGCCACCAAGTATGTTTGTACCCCACTTTAAAATAACAAATAAGCCTCTAAAAGTAGATACTAATTGGTCCGCATGTTCACCTACCCCAAGCATTGACTCAGACATGCTGTGAAATTTCTCAATCACGCCATACAGGTCACTTGACGTTACTGGGTCAAATACTGATTTCCATGCTTCGCCAACAGATTTAAATACTGTTCCTATAGCTTTGCCAATATTTGTGAATGATTCTATTAAAAGCTCTCGTCCGCCTTTTCTGCTTGACTCTTCTTCAAGAAGTTCCTGCATAGATTTGCCAGTTTTCTTTGACTGAGCTTCAAGGTCTCGTAAAGCATAAATTTCATCCTGTGTAAAGCCAATATTCGTAAGCTGTTCATCAGACATTGCTGCAAATGATTCAATTGCTTCGGCCTGGGCTTTTGTTACCTCTTCCTGAGCTTCTTTGTAATCTGATGCATGTCTTGTTGAGTCACCGAGTTGCTCATTTACAAGATTCTGAATATGAGCCCAATCCATGCCTGCTTCTGTAAGTTTTTGAACTCGTTCTGCGCCGTTTCCAAATTCTCCACCAATAACTCGATTTACTACTTCTCCGAAATTTTCAGTGACTTTAGTAACAGTTTCTGTTGCTTCTCCGACGGATTTAATTCTTTCGCCAAGACTCTTAAAATTGTTATATAATGCACTGTCTAATACTTTATTACGAGCATCTGAGAATTTATTAATAAACCCACCAATCGCATCGCTAACACTTGTCCAGAGTTTACGAGCATCTTCGAAGTCACCAAATATAAGTCGCCATGTTGTAGTCCATCCAGAACCCAATGCTTCCTTACATGTGTCTATGAGCTGGCTGAATGTTTTTACTTTTGTTGCAGCTTCTCCAGCAGTCTTAGCCATTGTTGCAATTTGCTCTGCTTCTTCTTGAGAATATCCCTCATCAACAAATTTCTTTACTGCAGCTTCATATTCTTCCTGTGTATCTGCTGCGGTGGCAAACTGGTCAAGAGTTTCTGTTAAAACCTGAGTTGTAAGCCATTCACCTTTTGTCAAGCTTTCTCTGAATGATCCATATGTATTAATAGCTTCTTTGGCACCTGTTTTTAAATGCTCAGAAGTACGTATTAATGCGTCCTGGAATACTTGTCCTCCCATTCCGGCATTCACAACTGAATTCCAGTCCATTAACTGAACTTTACCCGCTGCAATTGCCTGTGAAAGCTGATACATAGCTGTAGATGCCTGCTGAGCACTAGAGCCTGATACTGCTGCAAGGTTTGCAATACCTTTGATTGATGATACTGATGTGCCAAGTTTTACTCCTGCTGCTGTGAACGTACCGATGTTACGTGTCATTTCTGTAAAATTGTAAATAGTTTTATCGGCATAAGTATTTAATTCATCGAGATATTTATTTACAATCTTAACATTTGTTCCCTCTTTTTGAGTATTCGCAAGGATTGTCTGTACAGCATTCATCTGAGTTTCATACTCTGACATACCGTCCTTAACAGGATTAATAGTCAATGCAGAAAGTATTTTCCTACCAGTATTTACAGCATTGTTCGTAATATTAGCTAAAGCTGTTCCAGCTATAACTTGTAATGAGGAAAATTGAAGACTAACTTTTTGAACACTATTTGCTAGTGTGCTCATGTCCACCTTTTTTGCAGAATCTGAAAGTGAACCGAGGGATTTATCTACATCTTGAAAATTGAGTTTAGCTTTGAGTTTATCAATTGTAGACATACTCGTAGCGACACCTTTTTCGAATTGGTCGTTATCAAATCGCATCTCTACAACTTTATTATCTACAGTTTGACTCATACGCTAGTAACCTCCTTCCAAGCATTGTTTGCTATTTCATCAAAAATAGGCTGAATAGTAGGATTGATGTAATCTCTTCCTTCTACCCAGCCTCCGGTTCCTGTGCCATGACCGTACTGTAAAATAATGGCAATTGGCACTCCTTCGTGAACATTCGAATTTTTAAATTGTATAGACACTGAACCATTTGAACGTTTTATCTCGTAATACCAAGAACTTGCTGTCTGTCCAGTGTCTTTTGGGGTTGCATTGGACAATGCTTCAACTCCAGCACGTCCATACTTATCTAAATCCCCTATTTTGATCCCTTCTTTAAGCTTCTCGAAATAGCGATTAAGCTTTGAGAAATCTCCCTTTTGTCTAAATGTAATCATGTCAAGTTCTATCCTTTTGAATGAAAGCGCGCTCTGTTTCTGGCATTTATCTCAGCATATTTAGATATCATGTCACGTTGAGGCACTTTCTTTGTTCCTTTATTTCTTTCTAATTCAGTAACTCTAATGAGAACAATCAATCTTTTGATATTCCATTTCTCGCATTCGAAAGGAATACCAAGCTCAAGCATCCAATAGTAAATAACTTCTGAAGTTATTATTTTTTTACTTGTGCCTCTTTCTTTTGGCAAAGTTGTAGCTGTCATTGGACGCTCTAAGTATTTATTAATTGCTTCATGATTTTCAGTGGATAAATAATCGAAGATTGGGTCTGATTCGTTTACATTCAATGCCATACAACGTATGTAATCGTAAACCTCGTCGTTAGTTTTCTTTGAATCTATGAATGGCTTGCACCATTTGGATTCCCATTTAGATACTGAAATTAGAGAATGTTCTAGTTTAAGAATTCCGCCTTTAAATGGCGGTTTAGTGTAAAATACTTCATTTTGTTCATCCCACAATCTAATTGCATCTGATGGTGGGACAGTTAATGTAAGCATATTACTGTTCGAGCTGCTCTAATGCCTGCTTTTTGATCTCTGCAGTATCCTTGTCGCCAGGTGTGATTCCATTAAAGAAATCAATTGCCTTATCGGTATCTGCAACTAATTCCATAAACAGTTTAGAGTAAGCCGGTGTCTCTTCAAAAGCCTTTGAAATTTCAGGAGTTTTCATGAATCGTTTTCCATCTGGAGAAATCTCTCCATATGACTTAAGAATAAGCTCCTTGAATATTTTTACCATTGATGGAGTATCTTTAGCTTTTACAATACGTTTTGCCATCTCTGACAAACCACCCGTTGTTGAAAGTTCCATCTCTACTACTTCCGCTTCTGAAAGATTGAAGTAGCAATCATCTTTACGTTTATTACCGAGAAAATCCTCGTACTCTATTGTTTTACATAACATAATAATTATCTCCTTTCATTTTAAGCAAAAAAAAAACAGACCATCGAAGTGATGATCTGTAAATCAATTAATTTATTTATTTTTTATCATGCGCCAATTTTAATATAACTCCCCATACACCAGCTAAAATCTCAAACAATATGATATCGCCACCTATTTCAACATCAAATGCAGCAAGTATAATGCCGACTACAAATAATACGGCTGCAAATATTAAAACATATTTTAATATTGCATTCATTTGCTTAGAGTGTTCACGCTCGAGATCCATTTCTCGCATTTTAACTCGCTCTGAGGATTCTGTTTCTTTAATCTTGGCCTCATCATAAATATGAGTTTCTTTTCTAATAGTGCCATCGTCTAAAGCTATTTTAGTGCCACAGTACTGACAATAGCAAAACGGCCTGCTTGGGTCTATATCGTCCAAGTTGGCATTACAATTTGGACATGTAAGTGAAATAAGTTTCATAATACGTTCCTCCTATGTATCAACTATTGCCAGTATAGCACTATTTTGATTATCTGTCGACTACTTCAATTAATGCTGAGTACTCGCTGTTCCAACAAGAGTAATGATTTCTGCTGGAAGAGGTAATCTAGCCTCTCCTGTCTCTGAACCATACAGAATATCTTCAATCTTCTTGAGCGTAGCTGCATCAGTCTTTGTCGACTCGATTGTAATGGTTGCAGTCGGTTTGAAGCCTGGTACATCTACCGGAACAGTAGAAATCTCCCATGACATCTCGATTGCCTCAGGTGACTCATTAACTGATGAATGATCAACAGATGACGGGGCTGCTGTACAGCCATATACGAGATGAATCTTGTAGCCATGATCTGTTCCATCTGTGTCGTTTCCGATAAGTGTCTGATAAGAGAATCCAAATGTCTTTCTCTTCTGCTGTCCGATTGTAACGCCTTCGCCAAGTGAAGACTCGCCGTTGCATTCTTTGAATCCATCTGGATACATGTAAGCGCTGATTGTAGCCTTGTACTGCTCATCTGCAACAAGATTTAAGTACTTCTTATTGTTGGCATATACTGCTGTAGCATCTGCTCCCTCTGGAGACTCAGATACTTTACTAAGACCATTCCAAGCCTCTCCCTTAGGATAAGCTCCGCCCTCAGCAACGTAAAGTACACCTTTGCTGACACCAGTCTCAAACTCTCTCTCGCCTGTCTGGTCCCATACTAATTTCTTACCTGCCATTATTAGGTTTCCTCCTTAAATAAATATTGTGAATACAAAGTGATTAAGCCCAGAGGTTGTGAAGTGCCTGTCAAAAGCACAATACGGCAATTCTTCAAGTTTGTCCTTGAATTTGCTATCTGGGTCATAATCAATAAGAGTAATTGTGTATCCTTGTTTCTTTATATAGTTGTTATTGTTTGCCGGTATACGTTTCTGGATTCCCAGTTCGTACTTTATGCAAGGATAATTTAACTTCGGTGGAGGCTGAAAATATACATTTTTTGTGCCGAGAATCTCCACCAGTTTATTATGTAGCGTGATTCTATCCGCCATTATAGACTCCTCCAATAGTTAAGATTAGTTTTCTGTCCTTAGGTTCAACAGATTTAATAGTCCATTTAGAACCTAAATATTCCACATAACGCATGTCAGGAATGTGCTCAAAAGCGAACTCATCCCCAACAATTGCTATAATGGCGTTCAAGTTTGGGCTACTGTTAACGCTAGAGCCAGACGTTTCGAGATTTCTATAATCTCTTGTAACATCACCGAAATATGCATGATGCTCTATGTATGAGTCAGACCAAACTCCTGGTGCTGTTTCGCCCGGTACGTTGAATCCGACATTTCCATAAAATCTACCCATGTTGCCTCCTAGTATCCCATTTTGATTATTTCAGACTTTTTATTTACCAGTTGTCTGTGATGATCCACCTGCTGCCTGTGTACCGCTACTAGCTGCTGCAGCTTTCTTGAGGACGATTGCAGAGTATGGTGTTGTAAGAGCGCCACTCATACGAGTCTCCATTAAGTACTTCATCTGGTTGTAATCAATATCGAAATCATCAAATGTGTTAACTGCGCCACCCTTATCAGCACCAGCTGTGTAGTCGGCCATGTTAACAATGATTCCGTAAATATCTTTGTAATTCTCCATCTCTGGAATTGTTACGATCTTGCTTACACGCATGGCTGTTGCAAGCTTCTCCTCTGACTCATAGATTACACGTCCATTCTGGTCCTCAAGGAGAAGAAGGTTTGTAAGTACATCCTCTGTTGTGTAGAATGTAGGTCTTCCTGAGCCCTTGTAATCCTTACGTGCCTTAACAGCTCCACGGATAACTCCCTTGTATACTGAATCATTATCAGAGTATGAGCTGCCTGTGATCTTGTAATCTGTACCCTCTTTAATTGTGTACTTGATAGTGTACATATCTTCATCAGATACTACAGGACGGATGTTCTGCTCATTGATCTTATCATCAGATGATGCAATTCTGCCATCACCAAGAAGCATAGCAAGTGCAAGCTCCTTATTAAGCTGGCTACGCATCTCTGCACGCTGCCACTCGATTACATCAAATGAAGTAATATCTACAACATCATCTCTATCCATCTTTAACTTGATATATACAGTTGTAGGGGTTGTAACTCTCTTAAGAAGAGCGAGAGCAATCTCTTTCTTCATGTTACCCTTAATGTAACCCCTTGCTCTAGCCTCATCAGCATCAAGAGTAGCAAATGTTGTCTTTACTCTTGAGAACGGTACATGATGAACTGAGCCCATAATATCACTTACCCATGTCTCATCTTTCTTAATGAATGTTGGTGGTACATTGAGCTCTGTTGGCTCAGGGAAAAGCATATTAATATCTTCGATGTTATTTGCTGCTGCGTGCTCGATGAAGCTCTCTTTCATTGAGCCATACTTCTTAGCGTCTTTGATTGCATCATTAATGATTGCTGAATGTAACAGCTCCTCCTCTGAATTGTAGTCGTTGTCGAAAACGCTGTGCTTCATGGTTGGTTCTCCTCCTTCGTTATCGTCGTCTAATTCGCCTTCACTAGCTGCTCCAACTAGTGCATATAAAACTTTCTGCTGCTCTTCTGTCATAGAATTAATGACATCTTCTACCGTTTTGTCGCTCTTCTGCTGAGCTGAACTTGGATTGTTATCTGGCACTTTTGTATCTCCTTCCTTTGGTTCATTTGCCTTATCATCTGAATGACACAGGAGAGTAATAGGTAAATTGCCATTGTAAATAAAGCCTTCACCTGCCTCAGGGTCATCGCTGTGAGCTAATACCCAGTCAATCTGAGCGCCATCATTTGCTCCAGCGTGGACAAGACTTAATTCTCTGATAACGCCATGCAAAACTTCGTTACCCATCTGTTTAAGATTGTTCGCATAAATAGAAAGTGATGAAATATCACCATGCTGGACAATCTCTTTTGCCATCTTGGCGTTTTCGCTGTTATTAAATTTGCAATATGCATACACACCGTCAGAACGATTTTCCAAATCGGCATGTCCAATAACATCACTAATGTTCTGATGGTCATGATTCCAAAGTAATGGAATACGGCTGCCATCCTGAGCTTTGAATGCGTCACGTTTAATGATTCTTCCATCGCTGCATAAAATGTCATTCATTGTTGCATAGCCTGCAAAGTCATAATCATTTGGATTGAATCCCATTTTGATGTTTTCCTCCTTGTTTTATTAGTAATCAGTTCCATAGTCGTAATCTTCATCTGGGTCTTCATCTGTAGTAGATGCAAAGTCCTGGTTTTCGCCCGGATTAAGATTCTTATTACGAAGTTCATCTGCCTGAGGGTCATCAACCGGCTTCATACCGATAACAGCACGCATCTCGTTGGTAGACATGATTTCGTTACGTGTAAATTTGTCTGCAATATCTGCAATATTGTTAACTGGAACTAATTTGAAAGCATCCCTAAAGAACATGATCGTTTGTCCTCTAGTTCTTGCATTTTTAGATAAGAACTTTCTTTTGAACTCGTCTGCGATTGCAGATGCGATAGGTTCAATAGTTCTGTTATTGTAATTGAGCATGGTCTGCTCATCTGCAGTGCCATCCATTACACTCGTTGTAATACTCAACTGGCTGTACACCATGTTGATAAGTAGCTCGATTTGTTTAAGGAGATTATTCTCCAAAGACCTATTTAACTGGGTTATGTGCTCTGTTGCATCAAGGTATGCTATTCCATACTTTGAACCAGTTAACTGCTCTTCAATCTCTTTTCGACGTTCCTCTATCATAGCTTTCTTTGCCGGGGTTTTAACCGTATATGGAAGCTGTATGATAAGGTCGAGCTTGTCTGAACCATTATGCTCATCAATTACATCCAACAGATTTAACTTTCTGATAAGTCGTTGAACTGATGAATTTGGTTCATTCGTGATTGCATAGAATGGGTTCTCTATAATGGCCACGTCAGACTTCGGTAAAATAACTTCTTCCTTATGCCCGGTTCGGTCATTGTATAATCGAACTTTTACATGGCGTGGATACCATTCAACAATTTTTCCGGTACGCATAGTATCAATAATGTAACTGTCTGTATTATTCGGGTCATCGGTTGTATCTACTGGTACGACAGCTACGACACCTTCATCAAACATGGACATAACAATATCCTGCTTTAAATTTCTACCGGTTTGGTCGATGTTTGCACTCAGTGTCAGGCAATCATTAAGACCTGACGATATGGTGCTTTTGTATCGTTCGTTTGAATCTAATTGGCAATGCTTAATGTCTAGCGCTGCCACATCCATCGCAATACGATTGAAAAGTGAATTGATAATCGAGCGTTCGTTTCCTCTTGTAAACTTGGCTCGCCCTGGGTTTATTCCTGAGCCATTTCCAATATCTCTGTATTGAGTTGGTGCTCTATTTAAAAATGCGTTCCAGGCATGTTTCAAACGTGTGCCTACTGATAATGCCATTTCTTTTCTCCTTTAAATTTTGGTATAAAAAAAAGAACCCTTACGGATTCTGATACCATTTTGAATTATTTATTAAATTATGTTGCTAATGTATTTTTTGCCTATAGCAACATTTTGTGAATTAACCATGGATTCAACCGATTCACTACCTAAAACTTCCGATACTTTTTTAGCCCACTTCTGTGCTTTAGATTTATATTTATCTTCTTTTCTTGCAGATTGTCTGTATAAATCATCAGAAATTTCAGTCCTTATTAAAGGATTGGCATGCTTATATTTTTTCTTAGCATACTTTTGAACCTTATTATCAAGCTTTTCTAGTTTTCGTGATGCTTTGGCATATACTTTATCAGAGTGTCCATGAAGTACGCCCCACTTCATACCAAGCTTGCCATAGTGCATAAGCTCGTCTGGGTTTAATGTTTCATATTGCCACATAATTTATCCTTCCTTAAAAATATAGTATTGACATACTCACGTGATTTGGCTATGATTGATTATGGAGATATTAGAGTCTTCAAATAACATAGAAAGGAGTATGAAAGTATGAACGTTAAACGATTAACTGCCGCATATAAAAATGATGCTGGCAAAATTGTACGCGGCAATGCAGCATTAATGCATAACATTAATATTAATGGCGGTATAAAAAATATTGTCGATAATGCCGAGCTCAATGGAATTCTTAAATTTGCCGGCCTTAATATTTTAATGTATTGCTGTCTAAAACTTGAGGATTTCTTAGATAAGCCATCAAAAATTCAACAAATTATTGATGAATAATGCAATTGAATATATGTGAACTGTTTTATGGAGAAAATTTTATATGAAGATTATCGAGCAATAAAAGCCTGTACTTAGATTAAGTATGGGCTTTACTTCTATTTATTCCTCCTAAAATGCATCTAAATTGCGCTTGTATGCCACAAATGCGTCAAGCATAGCTGCAACGTTATCAATCTTGTGTTCTCTTCGTTTCTTGTAAAGCTTACGGTTACCATTTGTATCTTCAAGAGTAATAGCATTACCCATTGTGTACGACATAATTTGCTCATCAAATAAGAGCATTCGTTCACCAGCAAGATTCTTTAACTCACCTAGTGGAACGGACTCTGTTCGCGCTCCCTGCTGCACTTTCTCTATACCAAATGGACCATTTTCTCTTTCCCATCTTTCCACAAATTCCTTTGCATAATATGGATCATATCCAAAGCATCGAACATCATACTCATTCTTAGTTATATAAGCATCTACATCATCAAAGACATTCATTAAGTCAAGGATTGTTCCTTCCATAACTATCAAACTGCCCTCAGCAATAAATTCATCATATTTATCTTTAAGCGCTCTTGGTAATCTCGAATATGATAAGGTTGTAATATAAGAACGTGTCTTAATTCCAAACTGTCCATTACCAATTGGGAACATAAATGTAAATGCACAGAAGTCATCGCCCTGGGACATGTCAGCTCCCATAGAACACGCCATCTGCCAATAGCTTCTCTTCCGATGTACAAGTGTTTCAGCATAAGTGAAGAAATATGTATAGCCTTCCATTGGTATACCAAAACGTTTTGCGAGAATATCGTTCCTTGCTGCAGGATTGGCTTCTGCTTTCTCTACATCGGACTGATAAGTCTCATAAGATACAGTGATACCAATGTTAGGATTTGCTTTCATCCAATAACGTGGGTCGTTAACTTCCTTAATATCATCAAGCTTGTACCACCAAATAGAAGTATGTGGAGCTTTATAGTCACCTTTAAGGATGCTCATTAACTCCATTTTGATTGTATCACCGGAACCATTTCTGACAGTTCCTTCTGAGCTGATAGCTACTATCAGATAGTCATCATTTGCTCCTCCACCTTGCTCTTTTGCTGCTCCCTGCTCAATTGCTCCAACTACATCCTCTCTTACATCACCAGAAAGCCACTCATCAATTGTTGCAACTTTTACTCGCAATCCTTGAAGCTTATCAATTGTCATTGGACGAACTTCAAGTAGTGAACCAGTCAGGAAATTCTGAATTCCTTTCTTTGTAGGACAGAGTTTTTGCCTGTTGGCTTTTGAACCTGTTGTGTTGTTGATTGAACCATCTGTAAGAAATGTATACAGCGGGCCTCTTGAACGAGTGATTGCAGTACGAATTGGTGACATAACCTCTTCTGCCTGAGGCATAGTTGGTGCTGTTGTAATCTGATGCGATGAAGTTTTGTCAATACATAGAAAATAGTTTTGTATACATGATGCATACATTGATTTAGCGGCTCCTCGTGCAACAATTAAATATTGCTTTTTAATGAGTCGCTTCTTGATTGTCTTAGTGACATAGTGCATGCCGCCTCGACCATCTGGCTCCGGTATAGTTTTCTCTACAAACTCATACCAGCCAAATATAGACTCTGCCCAAAGTTTGAACGAGTCAAGTAAGTGTAAGTCTGAACCGTCTGTTAAAACCAGCTCGTTCTCACAGAAAGCTATAAATCCGTTTATCGCTTTGTCGTCATAGTAATATTGCGGATCAGCGATTAGTTCGTCAATTCGTTGCATTTCCATGGCGATTTCATTAGATATCGGGATTTCACCTCTAATTACAGCATCTCTAAATTGGCCGTAATAGTAAGGTACAGCCGTATTAGATAATGCCATTATTGTTCACCTACCTATGTTTATCTTCTAGCAAGTATGCTATATACTGTCTTCCAGTCTCGCATGTTCCAGATGGAATGTCTTCAACAGTACCTCTAAGAATATCATCAGAGTTTGTGTGCTGAGACGTTGTTCTGTTTGTTTCATGCTTATTACTCTGCTCTTCTTTTCGAGAATTCGATTGCTGTTGATTATTCTTCTCAGACTGTTGTTGGGTCGCTGCTGCAGAACGAGCTTTGGCATTGTCAATCTTTCTTTGATTTTCAATGATTTTCCACTGATTTTCTAAATCTCTAGCCTTATCTGCAAGTATTTGAGATTGGGATTTAGTGGACTGAGAATTAAGACCTAACTTGTTCCTCACATTCTTTTCAACGTAATCGCCAAGTATCCGTGTTCCGCGTTCAATAGCCATATCCGTTAAGTTTCTACTTAATTTCTGTGTAATTGCTTTACCTTTTGAAACTTTGGCTGGTTGCAAGCTATTTAATTCGTTTTCAAGTCTGATACGTTCAATTCTTTTACGAATCTGAGCATCGGTCATTTCGTTTACTGGTTTAGATCCTTTGCTTTTTGTTGGATTCCTACGAAGCTGCTTGCCTGTTAGATTGGTATAGTTATCCTTCATTTTCTTGGCTTTTCGTTTACCCAGATAATTCAAGCTTCCATCTTTTTTTGTAAAAATATGTTGATACCATTTCATACCTTTACGTCCAGAATGCTCCAGTTCATCAGGAGCTAATAGTGCGTCGTAATTGTATTGCCACATTTATTCCTCCTGTAACAATTTGACTTTTTCACTCATTCGCCATTCAAGTTCTGTAGCATAGTTTTTACTTGCTTCCAAAACTATCGAGCTCGTTGGTGGGTCAAATATGATTTTTACTTTTGTGCCTGTGTATGTTCTTGCTAAATTAGCCAAGGCCACGTTGTCCGGTATAAAGTCTGCCCATGTGCTTGTGTCATCGGAAATTGCGAATCCGTCTGTTCCAATTCCAATATCATTTAATATTGCAAGCTGTGCATTTATGTACATAACTAAGTCTTCATCAAAGCTTGTGCATTCCGGAGCTACATTGACCTGCTTCTTTACAGAACCTAAAATGCTTTCTATTAAAACATCATTCATTGTCGTATCTCCTATTGTTTCCATGGACAGGTATCGTTTGGTGTTCGTTCTATAGGTGCAATAACAGCATTTGAAATATCTCCATAATGAATTAGATTATGAGTGTTGAGGCAGCAACATATAGCATTATCCATATTCAGTAATTTCTCCAAATTCCTTGCTTGTATGTCTTGAGGAGTTATAGGTTCAATATGATGAATATAAATTCCGTTGTATATCGTAAAACCGTCAATACCTAAATCACATCCATTGTCACGCAATATAACATTACGCCGGAAATGCTTCCATTCTGGAGACCTGTAGAAAGTTTGGTTTAACCATCTGCTTCCTCCAAAGGTCTCGTGTCCAATAACTGATTTGAAAGAAAGATATGCTAAGCGCTCTTCAAAAGTTGAAAGTTGTATAAGCTCTGAATATGTTTTCATATATCAATGTCGTCTCCTGGGTCGTCTTCACCAGAATATATGCCCATTGCACGTATTGCGTTCTTGTACATATTCAATTGCTCATCTGCCGACTTATACGCCTGTGTTTTTGCACTTATTAAATCTTTCTGTTCACCCATTATGTCTCGCTCAAGTCTTTCTTTAGAAGAACCTATCTTCAAAAAATGTGTAATGACCTGAGCTGATGCTGTTCCTTCTAATAATTGCTTCTCTGCGAGGTCCATAGCTGCTGCCACCATACGATTCTCCCGCTCTTCTAATGAAGCCGCAGGTTTTCTGTCTTCTTTTTTAGGCATTACTATCTCATCTCCTATTGTTCACATATGTTTATATAGAGTTGTAGACATCTTTATAGAACATACAAACCTGTTTTATACCTCTTTTTCGAGCTTAAAGAGGCTATGTGAACTTGTTTGCACCTGGGTACCAGATGAAAGGAGATAAAATACCGATAAGAGCTTGTATGTTCTATAAAGATGTCTACGAAAAATATGCACCGGGTCCAAATTGCTTTTCAAAAATATCCCTCCGGAGATTTTTTTAAGACGGCCGCGATGCAGTAGGGGGTGTCAATTTTCAGGACCCCCTCCCCTATCAAAGCCGGGACTTACCTGTCCCAAACTACTGATAGAGGTAATAATATTCAATTTTATTTGTTTATGATGATTCTTCTGATGAATACATCATTTTCTTTGCATAATCAGCAAACTTTTGTGCTGTTTCTTTATTAACTTTCACATAATTTCCTAACAAATCATACTTAAGAATCTCATTCATTGCTTCATCAATTTCAGAATCATTAAAAGACTTTGATAAATTGTCAGAAGTTACACAAATTCTATCTAAGTAAGAACAAGTGTTGTAACCTTGCAACGAATCGAACATTTGCCATTCATCAAACTGTGTGAAAGGATTGTAAGGATTGTCGGAAGTTGTTAGCATCCAATCATTTGAAACTGTTTCCATTGCTTTGTCCTTTCATTAATTACAAGTACTTAGAAACTGTGCTTGTTGAAACGCCCATTGCAGCAGCAATCTCTGCAATAGTGAATCCATTTGCACTATAAGACTTAATACGACTAACCTTTGCATCACTAAGTGCATTTGTTTGTTTCGGTAGAGCTCTTTGCTTTAAAGCATCTTGATCACAATTCTTGAAGATTTGTAACTGTTTACTATTACTTATAGCACCTGCTTGAATGGCTTCCCATTCTTTATCATCAATAACTATGTTTGGCTTCTTAGCTCCATATGTAGCTCTAGCTGTGGCCAATGCTTGTGATTTAACTTTCTTAAGTTGATCCTTATTTTCTTTGTCTGTCAGGGAAGGGTTCTGTTCCTTCTTTTCTTTCACAATTATGTTTGCATATAACTGTGCCTGGCGTTCTTTAGGGGCATTCTGTAAAGCTAATTTAAGTTTGGCGTCCAGGGAAGCGCACTGTTCAGCATACTTCTTCTTAGCCTCAGGGGAGTAGGTGGCACTAGGGGTATTCAGTAGGCTTAGTCTAGCCTGATTACCTAATGCCTTCTGCTTATTGGCATAGTCCGCATAAGCTAACTCTTTCTGATCATGCTTGTCACCAACAAGAGCCATAGCATCCTTAGCCAGCTCCATCTTAGGTACCGAAGTGGTACGTAGGGAGGTGACTACCTGGGTAGTCCCGTTCTTTAGGGTCTTAGTGGTGGTATATGTGGACCCTGTCTCGGTGTACAGTTTCTCTCCTGTCTTGGGGTCTATGTAGTGTCTAGTAGTCTTGCCGGTTACCGGGTCAGTAACGTACTTACCTTCCTTTCTTTCTGGCACTGTCCTATCTTCTGACTTAGACCTTGAAATAATAGTTGAAGCTCCGCCTCCACTTTGCCACTTCTTCTTAAGTTCATCGATGCCGTTATCAATTGCACTCTGCTTGTAGTCCAACTTATGTTTTTCAGAATCAATAACAACCATTGAATGTCTAACAGCTCTTTCTATTTCATTTGTTGGTGCGCCCTTTAGTGTCATGTCTGTAATAAGATTTGATACTACACCCATCTGCTTCTGTTTGTATGCAGAAGTAATAACCTTTGCACCATTGGCAAGCTGTTCATCCGTGTACTTATACTTCTTTGGGTCGAAGTCTTTCAATCCTTCAAGAGGTTTATCATGTTTAATTCGTACTGATGAACCACGATTATTTGCTGGTATAACCATGACAGTGTCGCCATCAAAGTCTGCACCTGACAGTATACCTGCTACATTCGAGTTAATACCGACAGCATCCTTTGCATTACCCAATGCTTTCTTTGCTTTAGCTTGATTGTTGTTGACTGTGAGCTCTGGTATCTCGAACGTTCCTCCATGAGGGTAACGAACCAGGCAAACTTTTTCACCATTCTTATAGTTTGGAGCATAAATCTCCTTATCACTCATTGATGGGATTGGTAGTATTACTTGCATAGCCTGCCTTGGTAAGGCTGCAGCTTTCAAGTGAACCGCTGAGGCATCACAGTCATCCGCAAATGATTCCAGCAATGTCTTTTTAAGAGCTGGGTTCTGCAATGACATGATTTCATTGTATTGTGTCTTCTTCTCGTCATAAGCTAAGTTGAGCTGCTTCTTGATAAGAGGCAAGTCCTGCTTAGATAAGAACTGAGATGACAAAGACTTTGCATACTCTGACCAGTCACCTTCTTCTCTAAGCTTGTTAACTGGTGACAAGCTGTAACGAGGCTCATCTTTCTTCGTAGATTTAGTAGCTTCGGAATATGACTCTCCAACCTTGACATACTTTCCATTTGGGTCAGAATAATATCGTTGGCCGTTGGCTTTTATCAAAGCTCCGAAAGGATTATCTGGATCATCTTTAATCTTCTTAAAGACATCTTCCGGTGGTGTACCTTTCTTTTTGTTGGTGTTGAATATGATATCTACTCCGTCAGGCATCTTATCTGGTGAATACATAGCCATACCTTTAAGGTAATGCGTTCCGTTAACCATAATACGAACCTGTGCATAGTTAGAATTACCTAAAGAAATATCATCAACACCTCGTCTGATTTCGATTGTTCCATCTCTATCAATACCGCCATCTTCTGCATAGCGAATCATTACTCGCTTACCGTCGATACTTGTAGGCTGTCGAACTACATCAAAGTGTGCACCGCCATCTCTTGAATATTCAGTGACAGTATGGATCTTGTCTGGGTTATGAATAACATCGGACCATTCTGTTCCAGGAGGTGCTAATACTTTAACAGTTGTGTACTTTCCCGGGTTGCTAACCTGAGGTACTTTTACTTCATGAGTTACATATCCTTGGTCCGTCAGCATGGTAACTGCATTCTTAAGTCTTGTTGCTGATACATTCATATCGATTTCTACACCAGAACCAATATCAATATATCCTTTATCATCAACATTCTTCTTAAGCACATCAGCAGTTGTCTTAGTTAGGCTTGCCTTTTCTTTGGCCTTCTCATCTAACCATCCTCTAACTGATGATTCATTCTTGCCCATTATACGGCCTATTTCAGAAGTGCTGTAGCCTTTTTCCTTAAGAGTTTGGGCCTGCCTGATATTGTTAGCTCGTTCCTGAGCTACAGCATTAGCTTTTAACTCTCTAAGTTTAGTTGTCGACACTCCCATGCATTGGGCTATTTCTTTTTCAGTCATGCCTTCTTTTTGAAGCTCTTTGATGTAACCCAATGTATCTTTTGATCTCTGAGGATTTTCACCGGAACCTTTACGGTATCTACCAGAACCTGTTGGCGAACCATCATAAGGCTGTTTAGTGCCATAGTGCATTAGCTCTTGTTCCATTTCACATTTCCTCCGAAATCAAAAAGTTTGTTAACATCTTGTCATAAGCTACGATTCTATCCATAATAGGCAGAATATCGTCAGCCTCTGGTATTGTGACTGACACTTCATTGTTCTGATAAATTCTCAGTTCAATGTCTATGCAGCCTGGTTTAAGTTTTTCCTGCAAACAATAAAGACTGGCATATGTCAGAAGCTGTTCAATATGAACAGGTGACAGTCCAGTCTTTAAATCAAATATCATGAGTTTATTCTTTGAGAATTTGAGCGCGTCAGCATGACCAAATATAGGTGGTAGCTTACCGCGGCTCTTAAACTCTGCTAAAGGTGTTGCAGAATATGATACTGGAACTTCCGTGTCCATGCGGAATCCAATAGCATCATTTGTGTAAGTCATAAGATTCGGGAATATACGGTCAACGTAATACGCGACTACGTTTTCAGGTATTCCGTGAATCAGCAGATGCTTACGTACTTCCTTCTTATCAGACTTTAGTATCTTAATACGATATCTAATTGCATTCTCTGCATACTCGTGAATTAAAGTTCCGACTTCCTGAGCGTATCCAGAACATATCATTCTGAAAATATCATCGGGTGTCAGATTCTTTGTTGCCCAACGAGTTGCCTGACTTGGTGGAAGTTTGGCATGCTTACCTTTTAGCATGTCCGAATACATCATCAAGCTCATCTAATATCTCCTCCTTATTCTCTGGATAGATAAATCTTGCGAAAGACATATCGTTCCATTTGTTCACATAATAATCTTGATTTGGTCTATGACTTGCTTTGCTCGATTGCTTGCACTCAAGGGCAGCCCACTTGTCGTTATGGAGAATTAAAAGGTCCGGGGTACCTTGTCTATACCCTGCATCATTCTTCATAACAACGCATCCGTCATATCTGGATTTTATTTCTTTAATCAGACCTGACTGGAATTTGCTTTCTAACATAATTAACTCCTTTCGTGCGTGCGTAAAAAAATAAGAGCGACCAATTATGGTCACCCTTTTTGCTATAGTGTGTGCGTTTTTATACCCACAATAATATAAGAGTAACCACGATATACAGTCACCCCTCTCACTATAGTGAGTGTTTTTTTTACGCGATTGTGGTTCCGTTTTTATGCCCACAAAAAATAAGAGCAACCAACTATGGTCACCCTCTCACTATAATCTATGTTTTTTACGCGATTGTGGTTCCGTTTTTGGTGGCTCAAATTTAACTGGATTCTCAAAACGGAATCTAAATACGTCAGTCGAAACATGCAGAATATTTGCAAATCGAGAAATTGTATAGAAGTTAGGAATGCGTACGCCATTAATATATTCACTAATTTGTTTTTGCGAAACTCCAGACGCAATTGCTAACCGGTGTTGTGTCATGGCATGCATGTACATATACTTTTGTAACTTGTGTCCAAAATATTCGTTCATCTTCTCTTTACTCATTGGAAGCTTGCCTATCTTGAACCACGTCTCCTCCATGTAATAAAATATTTCATAAGTGCCGTCATAGAATTGAAACGTAATGGACGCTTCTTGCCAATTTAAAGAATATGCTTTTATTCGTGAAATATACTCATCATCGCAGTAGCATATGAGTCTGCGCCAAATATCTTCATCCATTTGGTTTTACCTCCTTAAAATATGCTTGTGGCCGTTTGCCCACTTTTAAAGCCCATTTTATTTCTATATAGGTAAAATATTACATATATATAATATTTTTCAATTTTTTTGTCCGATTAAAGAAAAAAAGTGGGCAAATGGCCACAACACCCCTCAAACCCGCATAAATACTGGATTTATTTGTGGCCACTTTGGTGTTTAAAAGCGGGCAGAAGGTGGGCAAAGTGGCCAAAATGGTCATTTTTCAACTTTTCAATTTACCCTTGTGGCCACCAAAGTGGGCAAATGGCCACTTTTAAAAACACTAATTTTCAGTAAAAATGGCCAAAAATGTCCACAAAAATCACTCAACAACCGGCATCAAAAACGGTTTCCCGCACAACTTTTTGATACGTAAATCGCCAGCAATCAGGTCATTTTTGTTAACGCATCTGACGTAATCTCCACCTTTTCCATGCACCAAAATCCTAAAATATCGAGGGTATTCTCCTATCAAATAACCCTTAAATTTCTGGCTTTCGACGTCGATTTTACTGCCTCCTGGATACTGTTTTCCGCATGAAACAGCCACTAAATCACCAATTTTACAAGTCTCAGTGACCCTTTTTACTGCCAAATATGCATTCAAAATAGCACCATTTCGCTTCTCAGCGACCGAAGATGACCAACCATCCTCAGCTTTTCCAGACTCATATACGTTAGTTTTACCTTTCCTGCCCATTTATTTGTCCTCCTTTTCGCAGATATCATCAATTTTCTGCCCATATTTATACATGTCATACACTTTTGGCTCATAATATAGCTCTGCACCACATAATGGACACTTGTTTCCCTGCTCATCCAGCCCAACTTCCCTGCCACAAAGCTCACAATAACCCCTAATTTTGCCATTTACCTTCAAATACGGCCCTGTAATATCACTTTTCATGATCAAATTTTCTCCTTAAAAACTCGCCAATTTTGTTTCCTGCCATAATAAATAGCCACATAATTAGTGCAATAATGCCAAAAACAATAAGCAAAGGCCATAAAAATACTGTAACTATGAACACAAATTCACTAATTTCAACTTCAAATGCAGCCAAACCACTTATAATTGCAAATCCAATCGCTAAATATAGTATTAAAAGTACTGTCTGAATCATAATTTCCTCCTTTTCTTAGTAAAAATCACAAAAAATAGGACCTGTTTCTTTCAACAAGAGTCAAGTCCAAATTTGTGTGTAAATTCATCTTTCAGTTATGTGGTTTTATCTACGCTACTTTTATATTCAAGAGATTTGACTGAATGGAGCTTAGTTTATCATAGTACTCTTTCATATCAAAGATTTTATGACCTACACTCCATTCATTATGATCATCTTGAAGGACTGCACCAATTAATCTAATAATAGATTCCGTATTAGGAAAAATCTGAATAACTTTTTCGCGTCTTCTGATTTCTCTGTTCTCGCGTTCTATTATGTTGCTGGTTCTTAATGCTATACGATATTTTGAGGGAAGTGCCATGATGGTAATACTATCTTCAAATCCTTCATCAAGGACAGTCATTGCTTCATTTGCAACATCCTGATATTCATCGTATATAGATTCTTTTAAACGACGTGCCTCTTCAATAGTAGCTGCGTTAAACATGTCTCGTAACTCAGAAGCTAAACCAGTGCTGTATTTTTTAGGACACTTATCTATGATGTTTCTTGTAAAGTGAGCCTGACATCGCTGCCATGAAGAGCCAGAGAAACTCTCCTTTATTGCGTCAACAAGCCCCGCGTGTGCGTCAGATATTACAATATCTACACCGCGCAAACCGCGACTTTTAAGATTTTCAAAAAAGTCTCTCCAGGTGTTCACTTTCTCTGAATCATAAACTTCAAACCCCAGGACTTCTTTGTGTCCGGTATTGTTTATTCCAATTGCAACAAACAACGCTTTTGATTTAACACGATGATCTTCACGAGCTTTTAAATATATCGCATCAACAATAATAAACGGATAGTGTTCCGGCAATAAGCGCTCCTTGAAATGCTTAACAGGTACATCTAGTTCCTTGCAGATTTCAGAAACAGCAGATTTTGAAAAAGACTCTCCACAAAGCTCTTCAGTTACTTTTTTGATATTTCTGGTTGATACGCCTTGCACAACCATTTCCATCATTGTTGTAATTAAAGCCTGTTCATTACGCTGATAATTTTCGAACAAGGAAGTTTTAAATGGAACATTACGATGTCTTGGAACCTGTAATTCAATCTTTCCAATACGGGTGGTTAATGTTCTTGTCCTAACTCCATTTCTATAATCAGAACGTTCTTGAGATCGTTCATAATTACTTGCTCCAAGCTGTTCAGTAGATTCAGCCTGAAGAACCTGATTAAGTAAAGCTTCCATAAGTTTGCCAAATGCTTCATCCTTAGTTTCTGAAAAAAGTCCTACAAAAAAATCACTATCTAATGTAAAATGTAATTGAGCCATGAGTTTCATCCTTTCAATTATGTTTTTGTGTGGTAACTTAATTATAACTGAAAGATGAGCTCTCGGCTCTTTTTTATATAAATTTGTAATTTACACCATTATATGGACTTTATCTCAACAAGCCCTAAATTTGATTATTTCTTCAAAAACTTTGACATTTCCACAAAAATATCTTTAGCAGGACCGTTATCACAACTCTTGCTCATCTCGCCAATGCACTTGACAATTGCAGTAAGCTCAATTGACTTACAAATCCTCCCAACAAGCCCGCTTAAGCATAAATACACCAAAATCATAACAATTGCTACGTTTAATACATCCTGAAAACTCATTACTTGCACCTCTTTCTTCCTTATTATAATAGCTTCGTACTGGACAATTTTGATAAGTTATCAAATACGTCCAATGACTCTCTAACCATTTCTCTGTTTGATTTAGCCTGTGTCTCCTCTTTTGCCCTAGCAATTTTCGCTAATGACTTAGAAATGCTAACCAAGCTCTTATCAATACTGGCCATATGCTTCTCCATACGCTTCTCAAATTTTGTTGCCATATAAATCAATCCTCCGTAAATCCTAAAATAAAATAAAAACTAACTGTCAATATCCACCAATCTGGGTTATATGAATGCAAATGCAATAGCCCACACAACGCATTAATAAATATTATCCCTGCAATCCATCGTAGCGCTTTAATCATCTGTTTTCTCCTTTCTGTAAAATATAACTTTATTCATCACTTACTCGCCTTCAAATTTCCAACAAACTCAACAGTTTCCGTTCGTAAGCAAACCCAATATCGCTTACCTTCAAAGTCCACATAGTCACCGTCATAGTTGTAATCCTTATCTGGCTGCGATGCATAAGACATTATTCTGATTTTTGTTGTATTGTTCATGAATTATTCTCCTTTTTATCACGGACTGCTTTTTCTAAGCAATCTGCTACTGGTCCGTTTTTCCATATACTGACACATTTTCCCAGCTTATTAGCGTATGTTATTTCGTATAGGGTGCCATCTCCCAAAGTGCCGTCCTCATGCGGAACAGCAACAATTTTCTTACATTTTTCAATGCTTTTAAAACATTCAGCTATGAGTTTTTCTTTTGATTTGTCAGACTGTGGTCTAACTATAGCCACTGAATAACCTAAACTGAGATAATGCAAAGCTGCTTTTTGAACCTCATCAAATCGGGACAAAGTTCCTATAATATAAATATCATACATATTACTCATCCTTTCCGAAAAAAAAAAGAAAAGACTCAATGTATTTCTACACTAAGTCTTTCATTAACATTAATACACGTATTTCCTGATTCTTTCAATTTCTCCACAAATAAAAGAATATACTATATAATTGCAATTTGGTGTGCCATCTAGCAATTTTGGAAAATCTTTATTTACCTGCTTAACTATAATTCTGCCATCGTATTTTGAATGCTCAATAAGCCTGTCAATCCCTATTGCCACCGCATCAACTGCGTCTACGACATCTAAATGATCAGACATAAAATTTCCAATTTCTTCTGGCAATTTAGTTAATTCATTAAATAAAATTTTCGCCGTTTTTGAATCACACCCAGTCGCTTTCATAATTCCTTCTATTGTTTTCATAATATATGACCTCCTTAAATATGTGTTATATCGTGTCATTAAAGGCCATGTTTTTGCGCGACTCTTACTTATTCTTATCTTTTTTCTTTTCTCCATAGCTGCAAAAGTCATCTAAAAATATTCCCTTGCCCCATATAGTGCACCAATATCTACTAGACCTAAATCTACAGTCCCAGCAATGGCATTTAGCTTTAGGCACCGCTGCAGGAGGAATATGACGACGAATCTTATGAGTTAACTTAAGTAACAAATCCACCATCAACCACCCTGCAATCCCAATCAACATGATTAAAAATATCATGTCTAAAATATAATGTACGCTCATTACTCTTTATCTCCTTCCAAATAATCAATCTCAAACTGTATAAATTGCTGAGCTTTCTTCAAATCCTAAATAATATCATCCTTATGTCCAGCCCTTGAAATATACTTAACCGCCGAACCAAGATTAAAATTTAAGCCCCAGCTTCGAATAACATCTTTCGGCTCAGGGCTTAGTCTTTTATAGTGTTCTGGCGATATAGGATTTGGGTCGACACATATTTTATTTGAAATATCATAGCTAAGAACCTTTCCAACATCATCAGTATCAAATCGGTCTACATTTTTTACTCTTTCCATAATACGAAACTCATTGTCACATAATGATAAATTACTGCATATAGTTACACGCGGTATTCGTGCTATCTCTTTTGATGGCATGTTTTGTATGAAATCATTTATTTTTTTGCCTACTTCCAAGCAGTAATGTTTATCCGGGTCGACTAAATTACAGCGTTTTTGTATAATAGTGATAAAATAGTCTGCCAATTCATTATAATTCCATACTTTTAGTTCGCTTAATATTGCATCTGTGAATATGCACTCCCATTTATATTGTTTATCTCTCATCTATTTCTCCTCCTAACAATCTATAAGACTTTTTCGTACTTGGTCTATGATGCGCCGACTAATTATTTCTGATGGTACCAATTCAATTTCGGAAGTACTAATACGTATGTTTACTGCCATATTTGTTTCAAGGTTTCGGGACTTAATAACAAAAGCACTCAGAAATGGCTCATAGCATACGTTAAATTCAATAGGATATTCAGCACACAATTTTAAAAGTTCTATCATTTATATTCCTCCTGCTAATAAATAACTCCCAAAGCAAATAATTAAAAATATTGCTTCTGAAACCAAAGAGTGTATTATGTTTTCTTTTACAGTAAAATCCGTAGCACCCAAAACAAACCAGCAAAATATGATTATTGCAGTGCATATCAATATATATCCAATCATCTATTTCTCCTTTACGTCATAAACACGGCATAATGCTACTTTTGTAATTTTTCCATCTTTTTGAACCATTGCATAATCCCCGCTCCAAAATCCAGTTCCAATCTGCAATAATTCATAAGTACCAGTATTTAATTTACATGCTTTGTAATCAGGAATTACGTCTGACATGTCAGATATGTCTAAACACTGAGAGCAAATCGAGTGATCAGGAATTACTTTGCATACTTTCATACTGTCGCCTCCATTTTCCTTAACAAAATAAAAAAAAAAGAAAGAGTCGGTCTTAGGACTGGCTCTCCTCGTTTTCAATAAATCGCAATACTTCCCTTAATGATACTTTTTGAGCAATATAACATTTTTTACTCATATCTTCATATCCATCTGCTTTATCATCAGGAATAAGATCTATTAATTCCTGAATCAATAATATCTTGTTTTCGATATGTGTTTTTATCTTTGCGTATTGCTTCTTTCTTAAATATTTTTTAAACATAGTATCACTCTCCTTTCACTAAAGGCCATGTATTTACCGCGATTTTACCTTTTCTACTTACCGCTGCATAACAATATACAATAATGCAAATGCCAGTCCTATAATAGCAGCTGTCATAATATTTCTTGTAATATCAAATAGAGCCAACACAAGCCACACACATAATGAAATCCCGCCCCAAAATATACAAAATACAACAATTAGTGTAATACCAAATCCAACAGCTGCAATAATACTGGATAGAAATTCTATGATTCTTTCTTTCATTTTCCCTCCCTAATCCAAGTCTCTCTAACCGGGTAAATATACTTACTTTCCCAATCCGGGCAGAGAGTATGCACGCAAGGCTTTTTATTGCCAAGCATACATTTTCCTCTCCACCAGAATCGACATGCTTTAGTGTTTAACATTGTACCACTACGTCCGCATTTTTGTGTACTTCCCCATAATTGTCTATTACACAATCTGCTGGAACATGGTATGATTTAATGTCATATCTATTTGCGGTCATTCTTTCAGTGTAGCAGCCATTCCAATCATAGTCGTTTTCAATTCCAATGAAAATATCAGCCTCAGATAACTTCTCAAGTGATTTGCCAAGATACCATACTGGTGAATGTACATTCTTTGGTGGATCATCTTCAACATAGCTATCAATAAGCTCTAACTCTTCACCTTCGTATACCTCAGCAATTTTCTTCATCTTCTGAATACTAGCTTTAATTTCTTCCTCTGTTCTACCTTTCATAGGTACGCTTACAAATAATTTTTTCATAATATTTTCCTTTCTGTTAATCGTTCCAGTCCTCGCAATCACATTTATAAGAATATGGTTTTTCATCGCCAATAATAATACTATCCCAAAAATCAAGATTCATCATTTTACTTAATTTGTGTATATCATTAAAAGTATCATTGTCATATTGCGATGGGTATACGTTTCCCGATGGATGATTATGCACGATTATAAATCCACTTGCCCCGGTTAATAATACTCTCTGAAATATAGACGCCGGACTGCAATATGCGTCAGTCATACCGCCACGCGATACTTCAAATATAGCGTTTGGCACTAATTTAGTGCTTAAACATATCAGCCAAAGATGTTCCTCGACAAGATTTTTAGCATCATATGCGGCATCCATGAAATCCGCTACAACTTCTGGATTTATTAATCCTTTATATTTTAAGCTTGGAAAGTCTTTTGTCTTGATTTTCTTAAGCTTAATTACAGTTTCGTCCTTCATAATGTCGTAAAAATATACTCTCATAGGCTATTAAACCCCTTTCTGTAGTCAATATTTTTCGCGAAATATAAAAAAGAAAAGACCCAGATTTTACTCTGAGCCTTTGTACACATACTACTTTTTCTTGACTGTTATGCTGGTGTTACCATTTTTGTCACGTTTTAAAATATATCCATCGTTTTCAAATTCGAGTCTAGTTTTTTCAAATTCGTAATCGTCCATCAATGATATAGCTTCTAACGCGTCAAATAAGTCAAAATCATTATCATCTAACATAATAAATCACTCTCCTTTCATTATAGGAGATGTTATTTACGCGGACAAAATCAACTCAGAATATGGAAGAGTCTCAATCCACTTACAGAATTCTCGCCATTCGTCCAGCTTATGGTCCTTGCGAGACTTGTAAATATTCGCCAGCACCTCATAATTCATCATGACATTACGAGTCTGGTTATAGCTGCTCGGAAGAAGCTGAATCATCTGCCACCAGTATTTTTTACGTTGAGCTGTTACATGTTTTCTTTCCGAGTCTGTCAAGTCAGCTCTCTTCAATTTTTTATCAGCAGCAAGATATAATCTCCTAGCAAAATTTAATTCTGAACAAATATCAAGTTCGAATCGATGCTTATAATAAGGTGCTTCCTCACCGAGCAATGCAATATCTTCACTACCAATTTCACATAACTGATCTGTTGAGAAATCCTCTACCGTAAACTCTTTCTCAGCAATTGTGTGCGGGGTACTGCAACTATTAGCAACAGTGCCAACCTTGTAAGTATCAAATTCTTTCCACCAATATAAAGGTGCTGTAATTCTCACATACACCGGCATCATTCTCATAAATTTTCTATGATCTGTACCGGCATTTGAGAGACGCTGCATTAGTTCTTCATCCATACCTCCTAAATAAAAATCAGTTTCTTCTCTACATGTCGCACAATTATCCTGTTTTTCGCAAGCATCGCAATATCCTTTAGACATATAATTGCATACTTTACTATCGCTATTCTCCCAGCTATTCGTCGGATTTCGCATACCCTCAATAATAAACTCCATCTGCTCCGGACTCGCCAGAACTGTGTGTTTTAATTTAATCATTTCTTCGTGACCTCCTCTTCTAGCCAAATTCTGACTCTATCGTTGTAAGCGTCGATTTTTTTAACTTCTCTATCTAAGAAGTCTTTTGAAAAATGTTTCCATGTATCATGTTCGTAATCAATTACAATCGCAGGACATGTATTATCCATAATAGCCACGTCACAGTATGTGGTTAATAATAGATCTTCTAGTTTAATCATTGCCTTACCTCACTTTTTCTTTTTGTATCATGTCTTTTATGCATTTACATCTGTTTCTATGCTCGCACGTAATTACCGTATTAGTAATCCGTAATTCACCGGCGTATGTATATGTTTTTCTGCATTGGCACAAAATTCAGGACAGTTTTCACAATATCCATCTACTATTAATTTAATCATTTTGTAGCCTTCAATTCTATTTTTTCGTTACACTGTGGGCAAGTTATATACTTGATTTCTGTAGCCAAAGGATACAAATTATGTGGATGCCCGATTTCTATATCTTCTTTTTCATAACTGAATAAACATCCACACGATTTGCAACTGATTTTCTCTTTGGTTCCGGGTTTAATAATTTCAATCATTTACGCTTCCTCTAATTCTCCAAAATATTTTTCGTATGCTTCCACATCATATTTCATAAGATATACCTTAGCTTCATCTTCAGATAATGCTACAGCACAGTTTTTGTAATCTGTTTCATATGTCAAAAGCCAATGATTTTTTAAACTTTTAAGTATCTTTACGGTTCTGCCACTGTAATGTACTATCGCATTAAATAGTGTACTCGAATACGAATATTTACATTTTGTTGATACTAACTCCATTTTATCAGTATCGTATTTAAGGCTATTAATTACAAATATCATTTGTTCTCCTCTTTCTCTGAAATAACCTTTGAAATATAGTCATTAAAGTTTGAGCCAGATGTATTGGTACCCCAAACCTTCTTAGCTAAGCACATAAGCAGACCAACTTCTTTTGAATATGTATCTCCATCCTGACAGCGTACAATTGTTTTGCTATCATCTGCCCAAATAACAATAGTGCATGGACCTGAATATATAACCTTCTTAACTTCTAATGATTTTCTTGACATATTATTTTCCTCCAAATTAAATAATTCTCCGAATGCTTCTTTTAACGTTTCTTTTAAATTTGCAATACCGCTGCTAAACAATGATGATAATTCATTAGCAGTATACACATTCTTATAAATATCCTGTGGCTCTGGTTTAAAGAACTGATCATATCGCATTGTTACTCGTTTCTGCTGCAACTGCATTTCGCGCGGTTTCATCCATTTGTTATGTACATATGTCACCCTATCCCATACAATATGATCAGGCACCTCTCCCGGTATGTGCGATAACGTTACCATAATTGTTGCGCCAGCCAATACTCTAATATTTCTTGCATCCGGATATCCAGCATTTGCAATCATTGTGTCCACTATTTTAAATATATCTTCGCGGGTTAATAATTTTCTATCCAATGGTATAAGATAAGGTTTGCCAATATCCATCCAAACCTGATCGTTCATGCATGTCGGCCTTACATCAGCTATACCATATGTACCATATACGCTATTAAGTGTATTTTTTATTGCTTTCTCTTTTAAAGTCCCCGCTGTAGTTGGTAACCACTTTTCATTCATATTATTCATTCTCCTTTCTCGAAAAACGGAACCTGATCAACATCACCACCTGGAAGTGTTACAGATTGCATTACGCATTTCTTTTCCTCATCCCAATATATAGTATCGAGAATATGATCAACACTTCTTTGAACATTTTCATCCAGTAGCTTTAGTGACTCCCACGGTTGTAATCCAACCATTTTACGTAACTTAGTCAGTGTACGATATGACCAGGTCTTAAACTTCATTGCCATAGGCTCGTGACTAAAATATATAAGCTGGTAAATACCTTCCTCAGATATACCAATTTTAAATGGATTGCCTTCATACATCTCGAAAACATAATCGCGATCAATATCATTCAGTACAACATCTGCTGATAAATCCAATGCATCGCAAATATCTTCCAAGTCAGCAACCCATAACCACGAACCTTCAAACTGTACGAAATGAATTGGAAATCCATTCCAGTCTTCTACTTTTTCATTCATCAGTATTTTGTCTCCTTTCACCTAATTAAATAAATCCATAATTTTATCCGCTGTGTCCGCCATTGTAGAAAATAAGATTTTGCTTTCCATAGACGGCGCCATGTCTGCAAATCTCTCCATTCTGTCCTTATAGTCAACTACAATATTCACCGGCGGTTTTGTCGGATACTTATTCATCTCTGCTAAAATATCCAAAGCTGCAATTCTTGTAATGAACATTTGATTTCGCTCGCTTTTATCCATGAATTTACTGCTTTTTTGCCATCCAGGATTTTTCACAAATGTTGCATATATTTCTTGCCGTATTGTTTTATACATTCCGCCGGCTCCTTTCTATTTCTTGTCTTTCTCTTCGAACTTAACTGGTTTGTGAGAATATAAATTAGTTGCCTCATGCAAACAAGCATTGCAAGTGTCAGCATCCTGACTTTCCTTTTCATGCACACATCTTGGGCAATACACGTCAAAACGTACTTCTTTATATCCATCCTCGTTCATTATTTATTCTCCTTTGAATAATCAACAAACTGCATAGTAATCTTGAATTTTGTAGGGTCATTCTTATCCTGGCTGACAACCGGCTCAAACTTCTCATAATCGTCTCTGCTATGTAGAAACATGCACTCCTTCAAATAATTCACCTGCTTTAGTGAATCTTTGATTAAAAAACACTGTTTAATCTGATTCAAAGAAACAAACCCCCACATATGAAACATTCTTCTAAGCACAACGATTTTTGAATTAACAAGATTTTTGTTGTACTCTGCATCGGGTGACCACTCTGAACTAGTCTTCCTTGAAAAAGTAATTGTCTTTGTTACTGTCTTCATTTGAAATATACTCCTTTACTTTTAGACAAAAAAATAAAGAGAGTGAACTGTTGGATTCGAACCAACGACCTCTAAAGTTTCCTTTAGCGCTCTCACCATCTGAGCTAAGATCATTCTCTTCATTATAGTCAATGTTTTTTACGCGAAACTATTTACCCATTTAGTTTCGTTAAATTTTTTCTTTTGAGCTAATGCTCTTCCTATAGCCAAATCTATCGGTGCCTTGCTCTTAAGATGATAATAATATAAATCTATAAATGGGGTGTTGAGTCTGTCTATTCTACCAATTGCCTGCATCATTGTCTTATATGAATAGTTCTGGCTGTAAAATATAATAGTGTCTGTCTTAATGCAATTCCAGCCCTCGCAACCTGCGGTATATTGAACTAAATATGCCCAGTTATCTCCTTCTGGTAATTCCTGATGCTTATGGCCATTCCACTCAGCTACTGTACACAACTTAGGCAAATACTCCAGCAAAATATCACGCTCGTAATCAAAGTTGTAAAATATAATTGCTTTCTTGTGCTCATGCAAAATATCAATGATACTATTTATCCTTGACAAGTCGCCATTCACACATTTGCGCAGTTCATAGCACAACTCTGATGCATTCTGAATAGGCTCGTCCTTTGTATAATTCCATCTATTCTTTTGGATATCCTTATATGTGTCTTTACTGTACTCGACAGAAATATAAAGATGATGCTGAACTGTGTGCCTTTGAACATCCATATTAACTAATATACTGTCTCTTAGCCTAATCAATCGGCCGGTATCAACATATCTATCAATTTTTGGATAACTAGAGAATGCAGAATATACTATATGCCTTCGATTAAATTCTGTTCTATTCTTATAAAATCCGTTTGCTATAAATATCGGAATATAATCGGGCCATTTATCTCCAGGTGTAGCAGTAAGCAATACCCATTCGTTGTTTCTAGCTATTTTAATAAAACTTTTCGCCCATGTACCCCTACCTACAGTTCTTTGCTCGTCAAATATAAAGAAAGCATTTTTAACTTCTGTGTATTTATGTATATTATTCCAACTATCCACCACAACAGTATTAGAATATATGTTTATGCTTGGGTCCGTAGATAACAGAAAGTTAATCATATCGCCATCCCATTCACGAGTATCTCTTTTATGAGCTGTAGTGATAATATAAAGGTCAGGGGGATTGCCCTCACCGTCATCTGGCATTGGAATATAATAGCCTTTGCTAAATATCCCGCCGTTATTGTAAAAGTAGTATGCCAGAGCGGTGATAGACTTTCCTGAACCTGTACCCCCATTTAAGATACAACCGTTTTTCATCTTGTAAAGAGCTGCTTCCTGTTCCGGCTTCAACTGAATACTCAATAGAATCAGCTCCTATCATTTAATTATCAAACTCGCGGTTCCACTTAGCTGCGAACTTGTCCTCGTGAATCTTGACATACATAGTTCTCAAATATGCCTTGATTCCTGCGCCTCCCATCTTGCTCTCCCAAGGTGAACCAGAAATAATCAAGTCAGCAGTAATAATCTCAGCACTGTCAAGTAAGCATACTGTGTCCTCTGTAAGAATAGTTCTTCCACCTGACTCTGTAAACATAGTAATCTTTGGTGGAAATGGGTCAAAACGTACTGCAACAGACAGATAATATGCAGGCTCCTCTGCATTTGCTCGCTCCTTGATGTTCCATCCATCTGCCTTAAGCTGCATTGCTAACTCTGGGTCAATAATTACTCCGAACTGTCTTGTTCCTTCTGGTGAATAATCAGTCTCTTTTCCACTGAAATTCCTGAATCCGAATACCGCTCCTTCAATCTCTAAATCGTTTGGTCTGTTTGGTCTACTCATTGTGATTCTCTCCTTTTTCTTTTAATGTTTTATATAAAGACGCTGAATTACCAGCACCCTTTACAACTATTTCTAATTGTCTCGCGTCTACGAGTTCATTTACTGCATCCATTACATGCCGTTTTGATGTACACGAAGATTTAGCAATTTTTTCTAATGAAATACGGGCATACCCTTTATTCTGTTCCTCGGTATCAATAACTGACAGTACCTTTGAACGCCTCAAATCTTTTCTGTCGTTGCCCAATGTTGCTATCTCCTATCTGTATTTCTTATTATCGGCGACTCCATATGCATAGCGTCCTGAAATCTGTGCAAAGACATTCAGCATTACCTCGTGTTTCTTGTTACTTCTCTTGCTTCTCTGTGCATGTTTTGATCTTGTTGCCATTGTTCTCATTCTCCTTTACTTTCATAAAATATGGTGTTTGTTTAAATTTTGCTCGAGCTGTAGCCGTCTTTTCATCATTTTCCTTTCCGGCCTTAGTCAAATATTGTAAATATCTTTTATTCATTGTTGTTCCAATAAAAGAGGACCCAAGCGCTCGAACTCAGGTCCTTAGAAAATATAAATTAATCAGTTACAATTGTGATACAGTTTTTATTGTGGTTATAATAGTACAGGTTATCACTTAAAATATCAGATGGGTCAAGTGTACCATTAACTTCTCTAATCGTTTCGCGGACACCTTTGTAAAATGGGTTTGCGGGAAATACTATTATCTCATATATGCTCGATGGAATGATATATAAGTCTATTCCAAATGAAGCTAAAAGCTTTTTATTCAGTATGGTTCTAGCTCCATAGCATCCGGCACTGTCTGTAAGAACGTTAAGAAACATGTCGTCAGGAAGAACATCACTAGAAGACTCTCCTATTAGGTCACATAAACTTAGTACTCTGAAATCTTCCTCATAAATATTGTTCCTTGCAGCATAGTCCAGTTCGCCAAGCGATAAGTTAAATTGTGTCATGATTTCATTACTTACTGCAATGCTTCCATGACACTCCATAATCTTGTCAATAGTTACTGTGAATCTGTACATAATAGCTAAATCCAAATATCTGCGATGAGGAACTGTCTGTAAATATTCCTCGTTCATCTCGTAGTTTATGACAACGCACTTTAGATTCTCCAATATCATGTCCCGGTTGATGCTTAAACGAATATCAGCTTTTGCCTTATCGTATATGTTAGCTATCATTTCAACACCATCACAAACACTAATGGTATTGTCTTCAATATCCTCTATAATATCGTCGATGTAGATGATAGGAGCAACTTCAAAATTGTGCTTATTGTAATGAATGCTGATTCCTATCTTCTTTTGCGCATTGTTTTTCTTGTAGACAGTTACATCAACAATCGCATCATTAAATATCTCTGAAACTCCGTTTTTAAGTACCTCAATAATCTCATTTCTAGTCATAAGTCTTATCTCCTTTACTTTTTAACCTCGGCTTAAATATAACTAGCCATTAATGAACCACTCTATATCACCAAATTCAGAAATAGTAGAAACTGCATCATCTACTAACTTGTTGTAATATGATTTATCAATGTCATCCTCCTTTCCGTTCTGTTTGACTATTTCTGACTCTAGCCAACGGTAACCCTTTGTTCCGGTAACAGCACTGTATTTGTCATCACGTTTGCATACAAGCGTTCCACCACCGCAACCAGGCTTAATTGGACAGAACAATCCAACTTTTCCTACGAAAATATAATTATGGCCAGCCTCGATACGTTCTCTCAAGCTGGCACATTCATTCTCAAACAAAGTATCTGATAGCTCACCTTTCTTATACTTTGATTCGAGATTCTTAAATTGTTTCTCTTCCGCTGTAACATCAGGATATGATTCATTCATGTCCAAATATATAGGACCTACAGCAGAGTTCTTCGTTTCACACATATCATTGAACTGTATAGGCTCTTTACTGAATAGTGTCTTAAATACATAAGGTACTGCAAACTGTGTTCCAGTTGCCGTCCATTTTCCTGGGTCCTCAGGATCATCATCTGCAAGTTTTGCAATGTATACAGCGTTATTTACCAAGCATATTCTGTCAAATACATGCTCGACTTCAAAATTGTAACCGTAACGTTTTCCTCTTTCAACAATAAAGTTGAGAATATAATCGTCCGGATTAGCAATTTTAATTGAATCGGTCTTGACATGAATAACCTTATAACCCTGCTCTTCAACTGCATGACGTAAATCAATCATAAATAGAGCTCCTCGTTTTGCCACAATGTTATCTTTATTACGCGGGTCTCTAAATGGGTTCTCAAACTTAGCGGCTGTCAATCCATATACTGAATTAATTGCTATCTTTAATGCCTGAGCCAATGCTTTAGCGGTACTCTTATCATTCAAGTACTTAGCAAGTTTTCCTCCGAATGCATCACGTACGACATCGTACTCACCATGCTTAATATGAATACGAATATCCAGAATCTCCTTAAACTTCCTAGTATATTCCGGTCCAAATATGCATTCATCAATAGCCGAATTTGGGTGCTGCGAACCGATGTCTTCTGTCTGTGAACGTCCATACATTCCAGGACTAGCCCATACTTCACCACCTTCACCGACTTCTTCCCCTCTATACGTGGACTTTCCAAATTCAAATTTGTATCCTGGAAAATATGGTAATAAGCTTTTTCCAAGTGGTCCGTCAAAAGGTTCGGCCATCATTTCAGGTTTTGCTTCTTTTAAGAATGCAAGTACGTCATCTGGAAGCTCTGTCACCGGTTGCGATAGGTCTCGATACATGAACTGATCTTGAGGATGTCGATTACGTCCAAATATAAATTTAGTTGTTAGGCTGTTCGTAGTATCGTTTACTGTACCACCTGCTAACTCTGCCAGAATTTCTCTTGCTGTAAAATCACCTTGATTAGCCTCAAATACAGCTTGAGTTGCGATAACGTCGTCATCACAATACTCTGCAACTTTTGTCCATAACTCCTCAGGTACCGGCTGGTCCCAAGGCAATCCTAATTCGTGATGCTTGATTTTTTTACACAAAGCTCTGACATGATCATCCATTTTAGAATTAGGGTCTTCTGCTTTTTTATTAAGCTCAATCTCCCATTTCTTAAGAGACTGCTTCTTTGCACAGAAATCGTAAACATCAGTATATGACAAGTTATACGCTTCACCAAACATACAATTGGCGCTTTTACCGATAATCCTCTGTGACAGATTGAATAATTGCTCATTATCATAGCCCATCAAGCGTGCATACATAATATGATTATCGTAGCGTCTGCAGTTAAATCCAACTAATTTGAATTTAAGCACCTGCTCAATATCCTGTGGCGTTGGATTTATGAGTCTGACAACAACATCTGTGTTCCTACGCTTGTAGTTAACAATAAATAGATTTGGGAATACCTCTACATCATAAAATACAAGCTCGTCATCAGAATATCCTTGGTTGTCTATTGACACTTCATCAGACTTGAATTTCATCTTAGCAACAAGCTTAAGACAATAATCAGATTGATGCGAACTGTTAACTGCGAAAGCCATTATTGCAGGTCTCATATCTGTTACATCATACTTCATTCCGCTACTGTAGCATTCTTCAAGCTTAGAATATATGAAATCTATTGATGGCTTTGTTGCGTTATGAATTTCTTTGTTGAGATTACGTATTATGAATTTGCGCAACCCTTTTTCGCTTTTTATGCCTTCGAAATTAATCACTTTATCTCCTTTCTCTTTCAAAGGAAGATTCGAGTTGAGAGTTGCAATCGGAATATCATTGCATTTAGTCAGCTTTCTTCTTAGCGATGCATTTGCTGTAAATACCTTTATTTCAATGTCATCACTATAAATGCGACTAAGAGCAGAAGTGTCTCCGTCATAGATATAATGCAGATGAATACCAGCACCGCCTTTAGAAACCTCAGCATACGTCCTAGGCCACTTGCTAGCAGCTTTAATATTTCTGTCATACGACTTCTCTCCCTTCTCATCCTTTAAATCAAAATCAATCACAATATGATTTTCCGGCAAGTTCACATAATGTAATTTGTGTGTATCAAGGTCTTTGAGTTTTGTCTTTACGTTATTCCATTTGAATGTAGGCTTCTCATCTTCGTTACCATATTGGGCCTGGCAATCCGCACAATACTCATCAAGTAAAGATTCTGTGCAGTTCAATTCCAATATGGGCTCCGGTATTTTTTCAAGTTTGTCGCCCGAATATATAAACTTGTCTAGTTTAAAGCCCTCGTAATAGTTCCTTACTCTCTCACCTTGGTCTAGCAACGCTCGCTCGTTAAACGTTGCAAAATAGTTTTTAAGCTCTTCTTTAAATAAAAGTTTCGATAATGGATACTTCACATTTGAATCATCGCAATATGCCTTATACATTTCATATGCTGCTTTTAGAGTTGTACTATTTTGCCTTTTGAAAATGTCATATGAGTCCAACACGTAGTTGTAAAAGTCATTAGATGCGCCCATCATACTTGTAGGCACGTAATTGTTATAAGCATCTGGATTTTCCAAATATACGTATTTGCAATGATAGGCAATCGCTCCAAGCTCGAATTTGACCTGATTCATAAGAATATCGTATCTTTTTGTAGGAATTTTGTTTCCAGTCGGTGACACGTCTATCAATCGTCTTAATAAACCAGACTTGGCATCCGTTATCTTAACCGGCTTATTCGTACCCATAAACAAGAAACTGTTAAACCTATTAACATAAGTTGATTTGAATTTCTCATTTACAGTCATTTCCTCATGCGACACAACTGAATTAAGTCTAGTGTTGTCTTCAATACGTGAAAGGTCGCCATCATGCTGTATTGCAATTAATGGATTTGCTTTAAAAGCTTCCAACGCGAAAGCATTAGAAGAAGAGCCCAACACTTTTGCATCAAACACTGCATAATATCCGTCGAACATGTCCTGAACAATATTTAATATAGTTGATTTACCTGTTCCTGGAGCGCCATACATAACTATGAACTTCTGAATGTTCTTAGAGTTGCCAGTAACAATTGCCCCTATAGCCCATTCAAGCTTATGGCGTTCTTCATCAGAATATAAAGTTCCGATAATTTCGTCATATGCATCAGTAGGCCCTTTCTTAAGTGGATACTTGAGACGCTTACTAATATAATTCTTCTTAGTTGTCTCAGTGTTTGCAAATGTGATGGTTTCGTCTAGCGGATGATAATTGTCTCGCAATTGCTTCTGACAATATTTATGCCATCTATCAATGCTCCCCGAATCTGAATCCCACAAATAACAAACGCGAGCAGGCTTTGCACCCGTTCGCGTTTCATAGTTTTTTGCATATTGTTCTAATTCAGAATCGATAAGAGTAATTAATACACCTTCATCAGTTGACCATAGTTGAGTGTAATCATTCCAGACAGCATAAAAGTCACCGCCTCGTATCATTAAATCATCAAAGCTTGACTTAATTATAAAGGCCGGATATATCTCAAGACCTATTTTAGTAGACTTTTCTTTGATTTTTATAAAGTCAAGCATATTTTATTGTCCTTTCTGTGGTCTTATTCTACATAAGCTCCATCAATCTGTGTAATCTCGTAGTCCGCTTCCGTCTTGTCATTGCGAATATATAATGTATCTGTCTCGTACTCACCCATTCTGTCAAGCATATCATGGCTTCCCATAATTTCCTCAATCTCAATAGGCTCGTCGTTCTCATCTGTTAAAACATCATTGTTGTAGTAATTACATGCGAGCTTGTCGTATCCATTTGGCTCCATATACGCCTCTGGTGTAATTACATATGGTAAATCTGGTTCGTTTGTTGCTGGTGAAGAGTAATTGCTACTCTTAATAATATCTGAGTATGCTCTCATTGCGGATGTCCCCTTTCTTGTCTGTTCTGTTTCTGCTGCTTCATCTGGAATATCATTGCTATCAGGAGCTTCTTCCTTCGGTTTCTCTGCTTCTTCTAACTTCTTATGATATACTGCTTTTACTGATTCTATCTCCTGATTGGAAATATCTTCATACTTCTTTTCTACTAATTTGTTTACAACAAGTCCACCTGCTACGAATCCTGCTGCAAATATGACTACTTCTTTAATACCCATAAGGCTACTCCTTCCATACTAAATATACGGTTCTTCTACCATAGTCGATGCACTCAGAATATGAATCCATATAAATATCAATGCATTCTCCCGCCTCAATAGTACCTACGTGTCTTCCTTTTATAAGTGAGCTTCTTCCCCAACCCGTACTCTGTCCGTAACCAGTGTCGTGAAATGTGTAATCGCCCATATAGTCGTAGTTGCAATCGTACAATTCAACTGATTTGCCAATCCATTCAGATTTACCAGCTAATACACCAGGTCTCGGTCTAGTCCCATCTGCGCAATATGGGTCGCCGGTGTATGCAGTTGATTCAATCTGAATATAATTCGGTTCCGACTCTTCATATGACTGTTCAACAACTATTTGCTCGTTTTCAGAAATATCAATAGGTTCTGTTTCAGCTGTAAAATCAATAGAAGACAGCATACTCGTAACTCCGGCCGTGAGTTTTGAGTTTACCGTCTCCTCTGCATTAACAGTGGTTCCCTTTATTATACCAATACTGAGTACCGCTGCGAATATAAAGTTTTTAAATTTCATTCTGATATGCACCTCCTAGTAGAGTTGTAGTTTCTTATTACCACTCTTTAAGCTCTCGGTCCCAATCCTCCCAAACATCTCCGTCGCAATTGAACTCGAGAGCATAAAGAGTATTGCAATACTTGTCTTTATCAAATATGTTCTTTACATCTGGTGAAATATCTTTGTCCCAAGAATGTATCTCACGAATACCAAAGTCTATGGCATTATCCCCATCTGGATTGTCCTTCTCGAATTTCCATCCGAAACGATAACCCGCTTTTGTCTTTGGTAAACCTAATCTATCACGTACATCATTTAAGATAACGCGTCCATTTGCCGTAAGGTCACAATTTGCTAAGTTCTGCTCGCCAAGTAACTTTGAGTAATTATACTCAGCATCTGGAACCCATTCCGTAGAAGTATCTTTACAGAATATAACAGTAAGAGTTCTGTCAAGAGGAGTCTCATCACCTGCTACTTCAATCTCTTTTGTGATAGTTTTAGCCTTGCCCGAGCCCTCATCAATAACCTTCTCCTTAACTTTCATTGTTGATGTTCCAAGCATAAGCTGCTTATCCTCGTCTGCACCATACTTCTCTACAACTCTAGCTCTATATTCGTCAAAGAGTTTCTTAGTAGTTGCATATGCTGCTCCAACTGCTATATATCGTTTCATCATGATTTTATACGATGTAACAAAGCTTGCTATAGATAATCCGCCTAATACAATTGATGGAGCGTACATTCTGAGAAGTCTTCCTGCACAAACAGCGTAAGTCCGTGCTACAAATTTATTGTATTCATTGTCGTCGAATGACACTCCTTCCTTTAATTTAAGCTCTCCATTATGTAATTTCTTAGCCTTGTCTAAATTATCTTTTGTATCATCGATAATATCCTCAAGATTGAGTGTTGCTTTGCATGCAAGAACCGTACTTGCAATACTTCCTGCCACTCCAAGGGCTACAAGAATCTCTGGAGCGTGCTTCTTCAACACAAATGATGCTGAATTAGCGACTGTTTTAATGCTTGCTAATAAGTTCATTATTAATCCTCCTAAATATAATCAAATATTGTCATCTGTCTGAACTCAACAGGTTGACTATTGGTTTTCTTCTTTTTGTCAAACCTGCCATCAGACTGAAATTTCTTAAATATAGCAACAACCTGGTATGTTGGCATCTTGTATACTCTTGCCTGCCAGCTCATGCTATCTGGATATTCTTTAGCTATTGCTTTTCTCATTTCCGTAATAGAAATAGAACTCATAGAATATCACCCCTAATCTAATTTGTATGCTCTAGGTAAATCGAGCAAATATCCTTCTGGAACACGCTTTATCTTCGCTCCTGACAGATTCTCCCATCCGTACTGGGTATCAATATATGTTCCTGTAATGTCAACCATCTGATATAAATCCGAAACATATGCTCTATGGTATCTATCAATCTCCTCAAGAAGCATGTCCAGAATATACTCAGCGTCTCCTTTACTCTCTAATATAATGGTTTTGTAGTTGTAGCCATCATTCTTTAAAGAATATGTTTTTGCTGCAGTGGTCTTGCCCGAACTTGATGAGTTGAAATATCCACCATAATTAAACACAGACCCTGTTCTGCTTCCTGACGAGCTCCTTCGTGTTGATCCATTTAACAGCATTGACATACAATCCAAGAACATATTTTTCAGTCCAGGGATTATAAGTTCGTTAACTGCATAGCTCTTTACATTAGAAATATCCTCACTAAGAAATGTGTCTGAGAATTTCTGGCCTAGTGAACGATTTTTAGCTATTACTTTGCCAGTAACAACTTTCTTCACAGGTTCTTTTTTAGCCTCAGCCGTTTTTGACTTGTGAGAATTTGACTTGTACTCTGACATTAGTCTCTCCTTTCTTTACAGAAAAAATAAGAGACCTAGATTTCTCTAAGTCTCCCTTCTGATAATTAATTCTGGTCTACCGTTGTGTCATTGCTTTCTTCTGTTGAAGTTTCTCCATAGTTCTCTGAATCATTGGCAGGTGCATCAATGAAGTCCACATCAACGTAATCCTTATTAGTAAGTTTCTTGTATCCAAGTGCTCCGGCTACAACACCTAATACTGCAACTCCAGCTACCTTAGCTGCTTTTGCAATCTTTGGATGTTTCTCCGCTGCTGCTTTGATCTTTGTTACTACACTAACTTTGTCATTCATTTCTGTTTCCTCCGTTTCTACAACTTCTGTTGTTTCAATCTCCTCTGTTGTTACTTCCTCAACTTCCTGATTTTTGTTTGACATAATATAGTCTCCTTTCTTTTTTTATCCTATAATAGGCAATGTTTTTCTCGCGAATTATCTGTCGTAATTATGTACAGGTCTTGCTCCATAGTCTAATATCATGGTCGGTTTCATGGTATCTGGGTCCACATACGAATCAATACGAGTATCTATCATGCCGCGTTCTGCAGAAAATCCCATATCATCACCGTATGGCACTGGTTCTACGCCAATAGCATCAAGCCATTCGTTAAATGACTTGTAATACTCGTTTCCGTATGTCATGTCAAAGTTCATATCATTGCGAGCCTTTTCTATTTTATTTACGGTGCTCATGAATTTCCTTTGTGACACGGCTTCAAAGAATTCGCATTCGTCACTGCCATTAATTATGATACTTGCTGATATAGGCTGCTGTGGTTGTTTCTTCAAATTATCTTCATTTACCGCTTTTTGTATCTCGCGTTCTTTCTCTTCTCCGATTATCTGAACAGCTTTTGCCTTATAATCAGAAAATGCAGACTCTGTAAGCTTACATGCTGCTGTCAGAGCTACTTCTTTTCTATGAGAAATATTATTCGCCCCTATGATGCAGGCAACTGTCAATCCCCCAGATAATATAGCTGGAATATAGCATTTCCATGTTGCTTTCATAGACTCCCACACTGTAAGCTCAGTTCTCTCAACCACATTTTCACCCGGTTTATTCATCGGAGTGATTGACTTTGCTTTCTGTTCCTCAGCATCAGCTATAAGAGTCATTGCTTTTGGTGTTGCTTCTCCGACAAGAAATGCAGTAGTGAACACCCCAGCCACGGCAATACCTGATAATATCGTTGAGCTATTTGCTTTTGTGAAATTAATCGCAGTCTTCGCAAGATTCTTTATCCTCTGAATCATTGTTTAATCTCCTTTCAAGGTTTTCAATACGCATGTTCAACTCCTTTACCTCCTGTTGAGTAATAAAATGGAGACCTGCTGACGCTAAAAATGCAAGTCCAAGCATCTTGATACATTTTCTGTGCCTATATAAAGTCTTTGCTACTGAGTCAAATGCACTTACTACTACTTTTGTTTCAATTGGTGTCATAATATGATTCCTCCTTAAATATAAAAATAAGAGACCTAGATTTCTCTAAGTCTCCGTGTAAGCTATTGTTTATTGTTTATGTAAGTTCCTACTATCGCTATAGCATCACTAAGTGCAAGTCCTACTAATACGCCTCCAACTGTTGACAATGTACCAGTAATAAATCCTTTATTGTATTCCTTATGGTGCACTGCATAAGTCGCTGCCATTAGTCCCGTTGCTGCTTCTGTAATTTTGCTCATAATAATTCCTCCTTAAATAATTCTAATTAATAAGCTTCTCACTATAGTCCATGTTTTTTACGCGAAAAATAAGAAGAGCCTGCTAAGACTCCTCTTTCTCTGCTAAACGCTTTGCAACCTCTTTTTCTATTTTACTATTATTGTTAATCTGAGTTGATAGAGCTGTAAGTGCTCCAAGTAACCCGATTGTTACATAACGTAAAATATCTTTTTTGTTCATTACGTTTACCTCCTTTCATCTTAGGCTATGTTTTCTGCGCGAGAAAATATCACTTAACCAACCAGACTTCCGGACGAACCCCACAAGAGCTCGAAGCGTCGTTGTAGCCAACATCGCCACGGACGTTCGCATCAGCGAAACAAGCCGAAGAAAATTCTTTCTTGGTAGCATTACGGAGCCATCCGCACTTACACTCATTGCTATAATAAGCAACTCGATTGCGTCTCTGATTCATAAGTGGAAGCTGTTTGTCATTATCATCCTCAAAGTGATTTCTATCCCACTCATCGTCCCATCCAAACATCTCACCCACTGTAGGAATAGTAACATCGGTAAGTATTGTCCTAATTGAATAAGGTAATGCCTTTATGAACTCTGTATGCAACCATTTATTCAAATCAGAGTCTTCAAATCCGCCATTATTTGTGTCTGACTCGTTCATAGGTCTCTTAGTTACATAAGCATCGAAGATAAGCATAAGCTTATCGTCTGTAACTTTATGCACTGTTGCTGTAAATACTCCAAGCCCGTCCAATTCCATAAATGTCTTATCTCCTACTTCAGCGTCTTTTAAATCAGACTTTGCTGGTGCTCTGAATAATGCATTAACGGATTCTTTAATCGCAAGTACATCATTAATACAATACTCCTTCATTGTTTCTTTAGACTCTTTTTCGGCAGTAATTTCAACATACTTTCTGTACATTCTTCCTACTGTAGGTATGTCAATTCCCCTTGCCGATAATCCAATAATTTCTTCTCCTAATGTCATTTCTCTTTTACACATAATGTTAATCTCCTTTCAATTCACTAAACATAGAGACCTAGATTTTTCTAAGTCTCTAATTATTTACTTTTTTCTGAAATGCTGTATAAGTTTTACAATTCCGTAAATTACTAATCCTGCAATTATAACATCACTAAAAGCTAATAGTACTCCTATAATACCTGCCACTCCGACTGATGCTATAGCTAATATTATTGCTAAAATAACAATTGCTATAATTACTAATATCATTAATGTAATCATATCACTTACCTCCTTTTCACTATAGTCCATGTTTTCTACGCGAAAAAAAATAAAAGAAAGAGTCATTGCTGACTCAATCTATGTAAGAAGAGTATAACGCTGTTTTCTATCTCGAGCCCTTACGTCTACACATTATGTGTTGATAGATCCCATGCTACTTAAATCCAGATGCATTATTGATCATAACGTTATACCAGCTGGAACTGTTTTTCTTTTCACTATAGCCCATGTTTTCTACGCGAAAAAAAAGAGCCCTTGTTAGGACTCCTCCTCTGACATTTCTTTATTATTTCTTGAATAATACCAATCTCTCGCTTTATAAATTGCGTAGCCTCCAATCCAAGGTATAGTAAATATACTTATATATAGAATCGCCAACCCTAATTTATGTTTGCTTTTCCATTTTTTGTACACTGAATATACCTCATTATTGTAACTTGCCCAAAAGTTCTTATAAGCTTTAATCATATTGATACCTCCATAAAATTGTATTTACTGTGTCATATTAGTCTATGTTTTCTACGCGAAAAAAAAGTAGAACCCGATTTCTCAAGCTCTACTGTTGTGGTGGATATAATTATTTATTATTGTTGCCTCCACAGATTAGCAATAATGCAAATCCGATTAAAAGACCCGCAAAAATATAATTCATACATTTCACCTCCTTTTCACTATAGTCCATGTTTTCTGCGCGAATTTTAAATAGGACACTTATCAAATGTTGTTTCCCATGGCTGCCGTTTTAGTGGTTTCATCTTAAGTGCCCACATAATTTGTCTTATAGTAACTGTTGGATAAATATTATTCTGTGGAGGTCCTGCATGTTTTTCAAAATAATCTTTGAATCCAACCTGAGTATAAATATCGTCAACAAGCCATGGGTCTAGTTCCGTCCAAGTTGTTGATTTATCATCAGGATTATAGCGTTGCTGAATAACAGATAATCCCTTATTATTCGCTAAATATAAAGTACATTTACTATATACTGGATGATTGCATTCATATGTAATGCCATATCTATTAAAATATAATTGAGGCTTATTATAATGGTATCTCATAGATGACAAAAAGTATAAGGAGCTGTAAAACCGCCCCTTATGCTGGAATAAGTCCAATTCTTGTGTCATACTTTAAATTAAATTTCAATAATCTCATCTTCATAGTAAATGCCTCAATAAGATTTAATCTGATGACGTATCTTTCACGCACTCCATTCTCATCAAATGTTGTGTAGTGAATAATATCATCTCTCAAACCATCCTTGTTTAAACCATCTAATCCAATTACCTCATAAAATTTGTTCATAATATTTCCTCCTTAAATATGGTACTTTTTTCTCATATTAGTCTATGTTTTCTACGCGAAAAAAAAGGAACAGCAGTTAAGCTGTCCTTATACGCATGCAGTTGCATCTCTGCTATCACTGTTACATTTCATTCTGCATAAGATTGCATGCGGTTTCGTAAATATCTTCTGCACTGACCATCTGGTCTTCATACACGATATACTCAACACCATTGCACTCAAATTCGTATGCATCATATACATTGAAATTCTTTCCGAATTTCTCTTGCATTGCTGCTAACAAATATGAAGATTCAATAGCATCAGCATAGTCGTCTACGAAATCATCTGTGTCAGATTCGATTTCTTTAACTTCTTCCGATTCAACTTCTGTAGTCTGATTTGTTTCAGTGGTTTCAGTTTTGCTTCCGCATCCACATAATAACATCATAACTGCCATTGCTGTTAATACTAAATAAATTGTTCTTCTCATAATAGTTTCCTCCATAAAAATTGTATTTATTTGTGTCATATTAGTACTTGTAATTTTCGCGAAAAAAATATAAGACCCAGATTTTTACTCCGAGTCCTATACAAGCTACTTTTCAATTCTTATTTTTGCACTGTAATAATAACTTTTAAGTTTTTGTGTCTTTAATACCAGCTCAACATTGTTAAGCATCAATTTTAAGTTTTCCGGGTTCTTTATTGTTCCACTGTCACTAAATTTGATTTCTCGATCGTCTTCCGTTGTAAATGAGAAATATCCAAATCTATGAATCTCATCCAGTTTCGGTTTCTTAAATAAAAATTCCTTTATCTTATAATATGCTTCCCATATCTTGTCAATACTGCCATTGTCACATAACATTAACTGCTGTGTCATTACCATATCATTTTCTCCTTTCAAATTGGTTTATAAGTATCTCATATAAGACCATGTTTTCTACGCAAAAAAAAGAGCCCTTGTAATTAGAGCTCCTTTAAGCCTTCAACTACCATTACTACCACTAATGTGATAATAGCGTTTGTCATTGTAGTGATTACTGATTTCTTGCTCATACTGTCTGCATAAGCCATCATCACGTTTTCACTGTAACTTTTTACTCTACTCATAATATTTTCTCCTTAAATAATCGTGTTGATTGTTCTCATATTATGAGTTGTAATTTTCGCGAAAAAATAAAAGGCCATGTATTATACACGACCCTTTACTTCGATTCCTTAACTTTTTACAGAATCTTGAACTTTGTAAGTACTTTACTTGCTGCTGAAAGTCCTGGAATATGCCCATCGTTCTCGAATGCCATTGTTAGCATTGTCAATCCTGCTGTAAGTAATCCTACTCCAATAGTTTTTCCTGCATTTACTGCGTGTCCAACAGTATCCACTTTAGCCTGCTTTGCCTTTGCTTTAGAATCCGCTGCAATCTTCTCTCTGTCAATTGCCTGTGACTCTGTTGCTAACGCATAATCAGACTCAATTTTCTGCTGTTCATTACGCACCTTATACAGGTCTGCAATTGCTCTTGAAATATTGGTATACTCGTCGCTACCCGGTTTAGCTTTGTCTAACTCTGCTATTTGATTACTCAGAGCATCCTCCAATCTCTCCTCAACTGTGCAATTTTCCTCACTCATAGTGATTCTCCTTTCTGTGTTGTGTTAATATGTATCATTATAGTCCATGTTTTTACCGCGCCTCTGACACATCTAATATTACCTCTTTGTAATCATTCAACGACTCCATAGCTTTCTCATTGTCAAATGCAATCCAATAAATATAGCTTCCATTTGGATTTTTCTGATAATTCAGACTTCCTACGTGATGTATTTTGTAATGCATATCATCATATATAGATGCTGTAACGACGCCTACGGCAAAAGATAAAGCCATTGCAATTGACACTATGATTATTGTTGTCCCCATGTGTTCACCTCCTTAAAAATACAAAAAATAAGAACAGCTCGTTTTATCAACCCCGCCATTACGCGTTACTAACCCTATAGGTGCCGTAAGTTATTAATATTACGAACCGCTGTTCTCTCATATTAGTCCTTGTTTTTTTCGCGAATTTAATGATACAAAAATATAATGATTCATAGGGTACTGTGTAGGGCAAAATATAAGACCCAGATTTCTCTGAGTCCTATAATTCATTAACTTATAAAATATTTGTTTAATATTGCGCCTTTGTACATTGCTACTATTTCATTTACAATCCAAAGAACATCTTTGCCGGTTCTTACATAATCTACAAATGATTCGTTGTGATAATCGCTATAATAATATCCGAATTTGAATCCATCATGTCTAATATTGACTATCAAGCCATACTTATCATTTGTCACTACATAAATTCCTGCTCTTATTCGTTCTTTTAAACTCTTGTAAATATGTTTTGTAATAATTGTTTCTAATTCTTCTGGCATAATAATTTCCTCCTATAATAAGCTGTTAATGTGCTTCATTATAGGCAATGTTTTCTACGCGTTATCGTTTATGTGACAGCAACCAGAAAAACTTCCTATATCTATCGTAATACATATCGCGTTCACAGGGTATCTCTAATATAGTTTTTAAATATGTGAACGGATATCCATTTGTAACAGCTTTGAAAATATAATCGCCCAATATTGGATCTGTACGATATGCAACCTCTTTTATTAAGTCCATCTTCTTTGAAATGTAATACATCTCTATGGCAGCATCGCCAACATTGTCATCAAGATTGCAACATTTTATCTCATTTCCTGATGCCGCAGTGTATCCCCTTAGAGATAATTCTAAATATAGCTTATGCCATTCAGGATATTGCAGACAAAAATGCTTCAATTCCAAAAACTTGTGTTTGCTGATATGCCATTTGTTTCTTTTTGATAATTCTGACCGTACATCTTTACTCATTTCTTTTCTCCTTTACTATGTAAATATGAACTAACAGTAGAATAGAAAATGGGGTGCTATGTGCGGTCAATTTCCATTTATTACCATTTATTTCTAACCTAGATTAGAAATTAGAGGCAAAAAATATAAATCCATGTAAAAACAGAGGGCCCTCGAATTAAAGAGAGTCCTCTATTATTATTCCCAATACTTCTTAGAATATATAAGAAAGGAGGTAACCACTAAGAACATTAATCAACAGGAACTCTAAGAAGTATGTGAAAACTTATTAGTATTTTAGATATCTTTCGGCGACATATCCAACTGCACCGTTGTAAGATATCTTTGACATAGTTGTAGTTGCACCGGATATGCGCATGTTTTTGCATTTTCTCGACAGCACTGTCACTTTAGCACCATTAGCTAATGAGCCAATCTGTACTCCAGATGAATTTCTGAGTCTTAATGTGCTGCCACTTGTATGTACATGCGCTGTGATTGACCGTGAACGAGAATTATACCTTGCGAGTAACTTAGCCTTAGTCTTAGGGCCATACTCACCATCCCATTCACTTGGGTCATTCGGGAATGCCGATTTCTGAAATTCGATAGTTGCGTTCTCAGTCTTTGAACCAAAATCATTATCAACTCTACCGCAATAATATCCGCAAGCATTGAGCATTGTCTGTAATGTTCCAACTTCCGCCCCTTTATCTCCTTTTCTAAGGACATTTGATGGGACCGATGGTGCTGGCTTGCTTTCTGGGTGTACCGGCTGAGGTGCTGGTGCAGAGTCTGCTGAAAATTTTGGACAAATATAACCACGGATAAACTTCTGATTAACCGTTACAGTACGTCTCTGCACTGCATCACTCTTGTTGCCCTCGATTACGGTTATTGTGTTTCCTTCTACTTTTTCAACAATTCCAACATGATCAGGTACTCCCATGTCATCGCCTTTACCTTTATCCTGCCAATCGTATAATATAGCGTCAGCAGGCTTCGGTACATGACTGTCAGCTTCAATCCAGCATCCCATAGACTTTGCCTTTGCTATAGCTCTGTTACAAGAGCACTCAAGTGGAAATATATCAGCAAGTCCTGCCTGAATGTATGCTGCTGATGCTGTTGTCATACACCATGAATCTGTATATTTAACTTTGTAGTTCTGAGCAAGTGGCTTGTGATTGTTGTAAATATCAATAATGGCTTTGTGTGAACCATCTGATTCTTTACGTCCTATCCATCCTCTCATTACCTGAACTACTGACTGTCTTTTTTCTGATTCTGTCATATCAAGTCTTCCTTTCTACTAATTTTAAGCATAAAAAAAAGAACCTCAACTTTCGCTGAGACTCTACTGTACCATTTACTGTACCATTTTTTATTCAAAAGATGCCACATAATGACACTTGATGAAAAGTTCGAAATCGTGAAAAGCCCGTAAATATAAGCTTTTAAAGCCTGATGAAACGTGTTGAAATTCAAATAGCTCTTACAACCCTCGAGTGCTAATTTTTTTAATAAAATTTTTGAAACCCTTGATTTTACTGGGGTTTCAGGCTTTATTAATTTTCTATTAAATTGATTTTGGCGTTTACTGTACCATTACTGTACCATTTTTTTCATTTCATGCTTAGCATCAAATGATACAAAAAAGCAGTCGATCATAAATGTGAAAGACTGCTTTATATCATATTTCTTATTGCTTTGTGTGTATATTTAGCTGATTGTCTATATCCCTTCCTGCCATATTTTTATGTTATGCAATAATCACCAATCACTATCCCAGTCACTGCCACCTGAATCCCAGCTATCACCGGAATCCCAATCATAATCGCTGTCATAATCACTGCTCGAGCTGCCTGAGCTCTCATAATGGTCTTCATAATATCCGCTATTTTCAAATTTGATAATCGAGCTGTCCCACACCAGATCTGAATAGTCAAAGCTATATAGAGATTTGTTATCCAAAACCTCCTGTGGAACGGCCGAGCGGCTGATTTCATTATAATCATAGCTGTCGTCATCGTATTCGAACCAGCTATAATGACTGTTTACATAGACTGTGTCATTATACTTAAAGTAATCTGTTTTGCAATAATTGTGTATAGGTGTAATGAGCACAAGTGCAATTAGAAGTACAGTAATAAAATAATGCATGGCATGGCGCATTGCACTGCCTTTTGGCTTTTTAAGCCATGCTGCGTACATTCCAAACGGCTTAAACCTTTTGTGATTTTCAATAAAGTCTGTCAGGAAAAATGCGCCTACAATACCAGCAATACCCGATATCAGCAAATCCCAGCCAATGCCCTTATACGTATCATTGAGTGCAAATCCAACTATAATCAGGACAATGAACATAACAATACCTATAACCATAGCAATAGATGGCTTAATGATATACTCATTTACATTTTTAGATGAAAATGTATCTGAAAACATCTTCTTCGTTTCCTGAGCAAAATCCTCATTCGTATGCTTCTGCTGATGCGCTTTTTGATTTAAAATCTCATCCTTTAATTTAAGATACAGCTCATTAACAGCATACGCCTCATCTGTACCCTGATATCGCACCGCACGAGTGCCGTCGGTCTTATTTTTGTAGACGATAAATTCATTTCCATCCTGATAAATACCAAATGCCCTAGGCTGTCTGTAGTCTATTCCTATAAAAAATCGTGTGATTTCATATGGTGGAAGATGTCTGTCCTCGTACCATTTTGCAAGCTCTGCTATGGTCTTCGGCGTACCGTCTGCCGTCCTTTTTATTGAATTATTGCTGGCACCACAATAAGGGCACTGCTCAACAGTCTCAGGTATCATGGAACCACAGTATTCACATTTAATCTCCAATTTAATTCCCTCTGACTTTCTAAAACCTAAATTTCCATAAATATACTATCAAATATACTCCTCAAAGTCCATAATTCAGTTATTATTATTCCTAATCAAAATCTGTATGATTTTATCATAATTTTCCGGT
>OGFF01000384.1_pt1 | contig 65317 bp, 50 predicted proteins | sample 1570751 | NCBI WGS metagenome assembly OGFF01 (sample SAMEA2581951, study PRJEB24529) | metagenome | biome: Human gut stool | place: China | collected 2011 | reverse complement strand
TGCTTGATTTCGGGTGCAAAAGTACATCATTATTCTGAAACCACCAAATTTTTTCAGGATTATTTTTCTTGTTTTTTTCCTTCTTCTAAAGAAGAAGATTCTTCGGGGTTGCAGATAGTAAGGAAGAGAAATCCTTTAATGGTTAAACTTTCCTATATTTGCATTATAATAGTATTATAATAATAAAATTATAATTACCTTTGTAAATTGACAATCAGAAAGATACAAACAATTGAAATATAAAAACAAAGAATGATATGATACAGCAAGTAGAATTTTCATTGCGTCCGCTTCCTCGCGGCTTTCACCTCGTAACCAACGAGGTGATGAGGAACCTGCCAGCGCTGCCTAAGACAGGGATTCTGAATCTCTTTGTAAGACATACCAGTTGCGGATTGTCACTGAACGAGAACTTCGACCCAGATGTGAGACATGACTTGAAGGGTATCTTCGAAAGACTGGTTCCGGATGGCGACCCAAGATACCTGCACCAGGATGAAGGACCGACGGATATGTCGGCTCATGCCAAATCGAGCATGGTGGGTGTATCACTCACCATTCCCATTACCAACGGCAGATTAAACCTCGGAACATGGCAGGGGATCTACCTCTGTGAATTCAGAGAGGGAGGCGGAAGCCGACACCTCATCGCAACGATTATCGGGGAATAAAGATAAAAACGAGGATGTTCGCACATCCTCGTTTTTACGTAAACATAATCATTTATTCTATCGCGTCCAATTCCGCTTCATCCTCTTCCTTCTCCTCTTTCTTTCCGAAATTAGGATCAATCTTCAGGAAAGCAGTAACCAGGAAGGTGATGGCGCAACATGCCATCACGATGATGAAGAACATGCGGTAACCTACCATATCCTTCAGATATCCAGAAACCATGCCCGGCAGCATCAATCCGAGATAGGAGATGCCCGTACAGATGGAATAATGGGAGGTCTTGAACTTTCCCTGACTGTAGAACAGCATGTAGAGGGTAAGAACCGTGAAGCCCAGACCATAACCCAACTGCTCGACAAAAAGACAGCTGGAAACCACGATGAGGTTGCTGTTGAGCGAATAACTCAGATAGATGTAAACCACATCAGGCAAGGTGATGGCGCAAACCAGAGGCCAGAGCCATTTCTTCATTCCATCCCTGCTCACCAGAATACCACCAAGAATTCCACCCAGCAGCAAACCTATCAATCCCACAGTACCATTGGCAAAGCCATATTCCTGAGGTGACAGTCCCAGTCCACCCTGCGAATTAGGACGGAGGATGAAGGTCTTGGTCATGGTGTTCAGAAGCGCTTCCGGGAATCGGTAGAGCAAGAGAAAGAGCATCACACAGACGGTTTCACCCAATCCGAACTTCACGAAGAAGGTGCGGAACATATTCTTCAGTTCATGAGCCACTTCGCCCACCGTTCTGTCGGTCTGCACATCCTCCTTCGGGCGCGGCATGAAGCGGCTGTGGTAGAGCCACAAACCGATGAAGATGCCTGCCAGTCCGTAGAAGATAAGCGCCCACGAGAAGCGTATCTGGTTGCGGAAGACAACCTGAAGTACACCAGCCAGCATCACCAGAAAACCATTTACAAAGATGATGGCGAGGCGGTAGAAGGTATTTCGCAAGCCTACAAACTTAGTCTGCGTATGCTCATCCAGCTCAATCATGTAGAAACCATCTGCCGAAATGTCGTGGGTGGCACTACAGAAGGCAATGAGGAAGAAGAAGCACATCGTGGCCTGGAACCAGAAGGCGGTAGGCAGCGAGAAGGCGATGCCGGCAAGGGCTGCTCCGATGAGAGCCTGCATGGTAAGCACCCACCAGCGCTTAGTCTTCAGCAAATCTATGAACGGACTCCACAAAGGCTTGATGACCCAGGGAAGGGCAAGCCATCCGGTATAGAGACCCACCTCAGCATCGGTCAGCCCCAACTGCATGTACATCACCACAGAGAGGGCGGTTACGATGACGTTGGGGAGTCCTTCGGCAAAATAGAGGGTCGGAATCCATGCCCATGGACTCCGACTGTTTTTCTTTGTTACCATTTTACATCACTATTTATAAAGTTTCTTGATTTCAGCACCCTGATAGTAGTGCAGCAGGATGGCATCATAATGATAACCCTGCTCGCCCATCACGGCAGCACCAATCTGGCAGAGGCCTACTCCATGCCCCCAACCGGCTCCGATGAGTTCGAAACGCTGAGGCACTCCCTGTTCATCCATATCATACTTATCCACCACAAAGGCTGAACTCAGCAGATGACTGTCGCTCAGCATACGACGGATTTCGAGTTCCTTACCGATGGTAAAGGTCTTCTCGGTTCCGATAATCTGGAGCTTGCTGATTCTTCCACTCTTGCCGCGCTCCACGGCCTTCATGTCCAGGATGGCACCCAGGTCCATCTTCAGTTTGTCAGCGATGAGCTGCTGCAACTTCTCCTGGCTGAGCGTTTCCTTCCAGCGGTAGAAATTGACGGTTTCCTGATCATAGTCGTTGAGCACTTCTGACAGGATTTTCTTGTCCTGCGTGTTGCAGAAAGCTGGCGGATTGAAGCGGATCCATTTCTCAGCCTCTTCCTCATTGGTCAGATTAGGCAGTGTATGTTCCACGCCCAGGGCGATGTCGCGAACCGCCGTGAGATAAGTCTTCGGCGTGTCCTCCCAGCAATACTGGAATTCCTCGGTTATTCCGCCGCAGCATTTCGAGAATCTTGCATCGCAGATTTCTTCGCCGTCCATCAGAATCTGTCCCTTGGTCTGGCGGATGGCTTCGGCTACATGAGGCGAAGTTTCTTTGGTGATGCCCTGGTAGCGCTGGCAGTGGTCGTCGGCACAGACATCAAAGAGGGTATGGTCTTCGCGGTCGTACCAGCGGATGAGCGTATCTTCCTTCCTGGTGAAGGAGAAGAAGTTGTTGCCGCTCTCAGCCACCTCTCTGCGCTTCTGCATCTGTGCCAGAAGCCATGAACGGGAGATGACGGCATGCGCCTTCAGGAGTTCGAGACTCGAAGTGGCACTCATCTCACTGCTGATGACACTCTCCAGATATTTTTCTACAGGCAACTCATTGATTGCCACAATCTTATCCGATTCTACCACAAAGCGGAGCGTGCCCAGGAAGGTTTGGGTTTCCTTGCGCTCCCAGTGGAAGTTGACACCGATGGTTACGTCGCTCAGCGAGAACGAGGCGTCGGCACTCTGCGGATGGAAGGTGAGCTTGCTGTACTGGTTGCCGTTCCAAAGCACACCGCCCTCAGAGAATTCTACCACCTGTTCGCCCAGCACCTTTTCGCCCTTGGCAAGATAAGGTTTGTTGAGCGAGAAATGAATCTTCTGCGCACTCACGATGCCCACCGTTACGTCGGGCTGCTTACCATTATTATATAAGGTGGAAGAGGCTTCGGCTGCATCCTCGGCATCCTTAGATGCCTTCAGTTTGGCTATGATGACGTTCATCTTGTCTTCCGAAACGCCACACTCCTGCAGCAGCGAGAGTGCCTTCTCCTCGGTCAGCTTGCGGAAATCTTCCTCACGAGGGGTGATGATGAGTCCGCTCATGTCCAAGGCTCCCGGCGAAACTACAAACTGGGCGCAGCCTTCGGCAAAATAGGCTTCCGGACGGTGCTTTTCTCTCGGAATGACCACGCTGATGAATTCCTCGCCCTTGCGCCAGGAGATGATGTTCATCATCGGTTCGGTTTCGTCGCCACGCTGAGGCATTGCCTTGTAGAGACGGTGGAAGAGGGCTTCATCGCTCTCAGCACTCTTCGAGATGATGACGAAGGCGGGAACGAGGAAGTCACGAACCACTGCGATTTTCTCCTCATCATTGAGAGAGATGACATCGGTCAGGTTGCGGGAGAGGCGCTGCCAGTTAGTCTGAAGAGGAAGGATGCCGTTGGTTCCTGCCTGGAAATGAAGATGGTCTGGAGCCGAAGCACCACACTTCGGACCGTTGTAGAACACCATCAGGTCGCTGTGCAGACTGATGAAGCGGTGCATCTCGCCGTAGTTCTTGTAGATGAGCTGAGGCTGGTGCTTGCGTGCCGGAATGGTGAAGTGGACTGGCAGAATCGGGAACGGATTCACCAGGAGATGGAATTTCTCGTCTATCTGCTTCGACATCTGTTCCTTAGGACGGTTCTTGTCGCAAAGGAAGCAAGGGCGCTCGCCCAGGGTTTTCTTATCTATCTTGGCGCCCGTACTTACGATGCGGGCTGGGTTCCACTGCAGTTTCAGCTGGTCGGAGAGCTGGCGGGTTTCTACGTGCTTGAGGTCGCGGAAGCGGTGGCGGGCATCTGCCCACACCTCCAGCTGGCGGTTGAAGAAACGTGAGATGCTGCTGTCTTCCATGATGTCGGCCTTGCCCAGCAGCATGTGCTGGCGTGCCTTCAGTTCCATGGTGCGCAGACGGTCCTTATACAGGTTGTTGGCGTTCACCTTCTCCACACTGAGGGCTGCATCACTGTTGCCTCCCCAGCGGCGGCAGAGGTAGAGTTCGTCGTAGATTCTGCCGATACGGTAACGGCGCGAGAATGCCAGTCCCAGCGCATAATCCTCACCATACGAGGTGTTAGGAAACTGGATTTGTCTGACCAGCGGAGTGAAGAAGGCGCGCGGAGCACCCAATCCGTTGATACGCAGCGCATTGTTGCATCCGTTTTCTTCAGTCCATTCCTTGTGGTCTATCAGTCCCGGTGGCAGGGTGTTGAGGTCGAAGTCGCACATGCGGTACGAGCCTATAATCATGGCAGCCTTCTGCTTGTAGAAGGCATCTACTATCTTCTGGAGTGTCTTTGGCGAAGAATAGAGGTCGTCGCTGTCAAGCTGGACGGCAAACTTTCCGCAGAATCTGCTGTGGATGGCTTCGTTCCAGCATCCGCCTATTCCAAGGTCGGTTCTCTCCGGAATAATCTGTATCAGGTTGTCAGCTTTAAGTTCATCCAGTATTTCGCCGGTGCGGTCGGTAGAATGGTTGTTTACCACGATGACGTTGAACTTGAAGTTTGCTTTCTGTTCCAGGGCACTCTTCACGGCATCAGCCACGGTCTTTTCGCGGTTGAAGACGGGGATGATGACAGATGCCTCGTATTCAAACTCCTGCTCACCGAAGTCTGGCTGGCGGTAGAAGGTGGTGTCTATCAGGGCGCCCACCTTGCTCAGGTGCTGGGTGCATACCTTTTCCATCTCTATCTGCACCTCGCGGTTGCGCGGGTTCACATAGTCAAACTGCTTTTCGCCACTCTTACGGGTGTCGAGTTCGGCTTCTGAATAGAGGAATTCGTTGAGATGGAAGATTTCGCCCACGCGGCTCAGATAGAGACGGAGGTCGTAGAGGGCGGCAAACTGATACTCTTCGCGGTCGGGCTGGGCGATGTAGTCGGCCAGCGCCTGTGCCTTGATGCACCAGAGGCTTCCGAAGTCGAAGTCATCACGCAAGGAACCTGCCTGGTAGTCAATTACGGGATGTTTCTCCATCTTGCCTTCCACCATCTTGTAGTGGTCGGCGTAAACCATGACGGCATCCGTATCATCAGCCACTCTCAGGAATCGCTCCAGCGTGTTGTTCCCCCATCCTATGGTGGTGTGGCGGGTACAGATCATCACGTAGTCGGCATCTGTATTTTCAGCGATGCTGACAAGGGTGTTACTGCTTTCCAGGCGGTCGGTAATGACAAACGTGCATCCTTCCGGCACCTGATGATGAGCGGCAAAATCAGCACTCACCAGGAAGTGGATATGCTGTACAGTCTTGTACTCATGAAGCACCGACAAGGCATTCTGCGCATCGCCGATGTATTCGCAAGGCAAGAAAAGGTCTATTTTTTCTCTCATTTTCTTACGTTATTTTTGTTCATTTCAGCCCTTTTCGGGGGGCTAAATCTGTGTTTTTTATCTTTATTTTATCTTATTATATTAAAATATGTGGCAAAGATACTAATTTTTCGCCAAAAAACACTATCTTTGCAGTATGAATAATGAAAAAAAATATCTTTTGGGCCTTACACTTGGCGAATTGAAGCAGGTGGCAAAGGACTTAGGCATGCCCGCCTTCACCGGTGGACAGATGGCGAAGTGGCTCTATGAGCAGCATGTGAAGAGCATTGATGAGATGACCAACATCTCGAAGGCGAACCGTGCCAAACTCGCTGCCGAATACGAAATAGGATGCTTCGGATATTCCGATGCACAACATTCGGTGGATGGTACCATCAAGTACCTCTTCCCTACCCGAAGCGGCAAATTTGTCGAGACGGTTTACATACCCGACAAGGACCGCGCCACGCTGTGTGTTTCTTCGCAGGTGGGATGCAAGATGAACTGCCTGTTCTGCCAGACCGGCAAGCAGGGGTTTGAGGGCAGTTTGCCTGCCGGCGACATTCTGAACCAGATTTACTCGCTGCCTGAGGTAGACAAGCTTACCAACATCGTGTTCATGGGTCAGGGCGAGCCGATGGATAATCTCGACAATGTGCTGCGCGCCACGGAGATTCTCACTGCCGACTACGGCTGGGCATGGAGCCCGAAGCGCATCACGGTAAGTTCGGTGGGCGTGAAGAACAAACTGAAGCGGTTCCTGGAAGAGAGCGACTGCCATGTGGCGATTTCAATGCACGACCCTATCCCTTCTGAGCGTGCCGAACTGATGCCTGCCGAAAGGGGTATGGGCATTGAGCAGGTAGTAGAGCTGCTGAGGAACTATGATTTCTCTCATCAGCGCCGCCTGAGTTTCGAGTACATCGTCTTTAAGGGCGTAAATGACAGCATGCAGCATGCCAAGGCCATCATCAAACTGGTGAAGGGACTTGACTGCCGCTTCAACCTGATCCGTTTCCATCAGATTCCAGACATCCCTCTGCAGGGTGTGGATGATGAGAAGATGGAGCAGTTCCGTGATTACCTCACCCAGCATGGTGTCTTCACCACCATCCGTGCCAGCCGCGGCCAGGACATCTACGCCGCCTGCGGTCTGCTCAGCACCTCGAAGAAAATCGGAGAAATCCGTGAACACGAGGATGAGGAGAAGATGAAGAAGTAAGGAAAGGAGGGAAAAGGATGGATATGTTTACATTTACAATGGTTACAGGTTGCATCATCTCATTATGTATATTGGGATGGTTATACAAAAAACCTGGTCAGAAATGGCTTGATGGATTTAAATAGAAATTATGGATACATTCACATTTTCATTAATGATTTTTGCCATTGCTGCAGTAACCCTCGTCTGTTGGCTATACACGAAATCAGGTAAAAAGTGGTTAGAAAAGCAATAAGAATTACCAAGACATGGAATACTTAGCGATGACTATGACTGGTTTTTTAGTAATTGCAGCAAGCTTTCTGGCTTGGCTTTATACAAAACCAGGAAAGAAATGGTTAGAGAATCTTTAAAATAAAATTATGGATTCATTAGTATTAACAATGGCAAGCCTAGCTTTTATAGGTTTATGCATATTGGTTTTCCTCTATACTCCAAGAGGAAAGAAGTTTTTAGAAAACATGTAACAACATGTATTATAAAATACTTTTAACGGCAATTTACCTGGTACTGACGTTTCTGGCAAGCTGCAGCCCGGGAGGAGGAAGAAACGGAAAACTGCCCAAGAGCACAGGACAGCCTTACGAGGTGGTGCTCGAGGGAGATACCGACAGCATCGTTACGAAGATACTGACGGAAGAGGTGCCTGCCCTGCCCCAACCCGAACCGCTCTGCCGGCTCATCCAGGTTAAGAAGGGAAAGACCCACGGCAGCTACCAGCTCGTAAGAACCCGCATCGTGGTGAACATCCCGGCAGCGGAATTCTCAGTCGGGCTGAGCCACAACGAGAATGCTTCGCCGCAGACCGTCATCCGCATCTCTGCCCGCTCGCCGCAGCAACTCAGAGAGAAACTCAACCCCGAGAAGCTGCGCCAGCTCGTAGATGAGGCAGAACTGGAGCACCTCGCCTCCATCATCTCCACCAATCCGAGCAAGCAGAACCGCGAGATGCAGCAGCTGGTAAAGAAGAACTTCGGCATCAGCATGAACATCCCTGCCGAAATGCAGGCAAGCAAGAAGGCGAAGAACTTCATCTGGATTTCAAACAACGCCAACTCGGGCATGAAGAACCTCATCCTCATGAAAGTGAAGGGTGAAGAACGAAGAGCGGAGAAAGTGAAGAGTGAAGAACGAAGAGTGAAAAATTCAGATGCTTTTTCACCTCAAGAGAAGCAGCAGATTGACAGCATTCTCCGAACCAATATGCCCGGCGAAACCGACAGCATGTACATGATGATTCCCGTTCTTTCAGAAAGAGGACTCTGGGAAATGAAGGGCGACGCCATGGGAGGACCCTACGTGATGAGGCGCATCTGCCCCGGAAAGGGGAAGGATGAAATCATCATCATCGGCTTCGTATATGCGCCCGAAATGAAAAAGAAAATATTAATCAAGCAGCTGGAAGCTGCGATTTCTACTATAAAATATAAACGATAAATGGACAGCAAAAAGATTAGAGTGGCCATCACTCACGGAGATACCAACGGTATCGGATACGAACTCATTTTTAAGGCATTCAGTGAGCCAGAGATGTTGGAGTATTGTACCCCTATCATCTACGGTTCGCCTAAAGTGGCAGCTTATTACCGCAAGGCGATGAATCTGCCTGCCCAGTTCTCCATCATACAGAAAGCAGAAGATGCGGAAGACGGAAGAATCAACCTCCTGCCGGCTGTAGACGAGGAGGTGAAGGTCGACATGGGCATGCCTACCCAGGAATCGGGAGCAGCAGCCCTCAAGGCTCTTGACCGCGCCATGACCGACTACCGCGACGAGCTCTTCGACGTGCTCGTTACCGCACCGGTAAGCCAGCTGAACGCCCAGATTGAGGGCTTCCAGTTCAAGGGTCACAAGGAATACATTGAAACCTGCCTGGGCGAAGGAGCCAAGGGCCTTTCCATCCTCTGCGGCGGCGACCTCCGCATCGCCTCAGTAACCGGAAAAACTCCGCTCAAGGACGTGCCGGCAGCCATCACCCAGGAACTCATCATCGAGAAGGTGAAGCAGATGCACACATCCCTGAAGCGCGACTTCATGATTACCAACCCGCGCATCGCCGTGCTCGCCCTGAACCCTAGCAACAACGGCGAGGAGAGCTGCGGAACTGAGGAAGCTGAAATCATCATCCCAGCCATTGACCAGCTTGCCGAGCAGAAAATACAGGCCTTCGGTCCTTACCCAGCCGACGAGTTCTTCGGCAACGGATATTTCGTAGAGTTCGACGGCATCATGGCCATGTATCATGATCAGGCCACTACCCCGTTCCATTCGCTCTACACCGAGGATGGCGTGCTCTTTACAGCCGGTATGCCACTCGTGCACACCGCCGCCGACACCACTCCTTGCTACAGCATCACGGGCTGCAACGAGGCCGACGCAACCTCCTTCCGCCACGCCATCTGCCTGGCGCTGGATGCCTTCTGCAACCGCGAAGACTATGATGAAGCCTACGAGAATCCACTGCCTAAACTCTACCACGAGAAGCGTGACGAGAGCGAGAAGGTAAGATTCTCCATCCCTAAGAAAAAGGGATAAACAGGAAGGCATCTCATCCTGGAAAGCGAAAGACGCCCTATCCCCCGAGAAAAGCGGGATAAAGAAAGATTCGGGAGGGCAGATGAGCCCCAAAACAGCAAATCTGCCCTGTAATCAGACCTCCCGAACGTTAAAATAAAGAAAAAATGCTGATAATTCAGAAAAAATGAGTAATTTTGGCAGCTAAATGGATACTTCCGAACTACAAAAGATAAAACAACGCTACAATATCGTCGGTAACAGCGACGGATTGAACCATGCGCTCGACGTTGCCCTACAGGTAGCGCCGACCGATCTTTCCGTGCTCATCATCGGCGAGAGCGGTGTGGGTAAGGAAATCATTCCAAGGGTGATTCACGACAATTCGCCACGCCGCAGAGAGAAATATTTCGCCATCAACTGTGGAAGCATTCCGGAGGGAACCATTGACAGCGAACTCTTCGGACATGAAAAGGGATCCTTCACCGGAGCCATTGGCGAAAGCGAGGGATACTTCGGCATTGCCAACAAGGGCACCATCTTCCTCGACGAGGTGGGCGAACTCCCGATACAGACGCAGGCAAGACTGCTGCGCGTGCTCGAAACGGGAGAATACATCCGCGTGGGCGGTACGGAGATAAGGAAAACGGATGTCCGCATCGTGGCAGCCACCAACGTAAACATGCGCAAGGCTGTGAGCGAAGGCCGATTCCGCGAGGACCTCTACTACCGCCTCAACACCATCCCTATACAGATGCCTGCATTGAGGGAGCGGGGCAACGACATCCTCCTGCTCTTCCGCCTCTTCGCCATGCAGATGGCCGAAAAATACCGTCTGCCTAAGATTTCACTCTCAGAGGAGGCTAAGCAGATTATGCTGAAATACAAGTGGCCGGGAAATGTGAGACAGCTCAAGAACATCACCGAACAGATGTCGGTGCTGAGCCGGGAAAGAGAAATCGACGCGCAGACCCTCACCCAGTTTATTCCGAGAGATGAGGAGTCTACACAGCTCGCCACCATACAGAAGGATGGCAACGACGACCACAGCTACGCCAGCGAGCGCGAACTGCTCTACAAGATTCTCTACGAACTGAGGGGCAACGTGAGCGACCTGAGACGAGAGATGAACAGCCTGCGCAAGCAGCTCGACGAGGCTCGCCAGCTGGGCGGCACCAGCGGATATGTTTCGCCGGTTCAGCCGAGCACCCAGGTAGCTCCGGTATCAGCCGTAGCTCCGGTTTCAGCGGTTCCGACTGTATCATCCGTTTCACCGGTTTCATCGGTTTCACCGGTTCCGTCGGTACCTCCAATTACCGACCTCGACGAGCTCCAGCACATCCGTCAGGAAATGGCTGCAGGAGGCATGAGGGGCACTTACAAACCCGAAGCCGAGGATGCCGAGATTGAAGAGATTAAGGAAGAAAACGAGAATCTGAACCTCAGCGACCTGAGCAAGCAGATGATAGAAAAGGCGCTGGAGAGAAACAACGGAAACCGCAAGAAAGCGGCTGAAGAACTGGGAATCTCCGACAGAACCCTGTACAGAAAGATTAACAAATATAAGTTATGAAGCATTTACGCGCGTACCTATATATAATAGGACTCACTCTCATGGTGGCGGTCATGGCTGCATGCTCCGTGAGCTACAAGTTCAACGGTGCCAGCATCGACTACACCAAAACCAAGACCATACAGATTGCCGACTTCCCTATCAGAAGTTCGTATGTGTGGGGTCCGATGGGTCCGATGTTCAACAACGAAATCAAGGACAAGTTTGCCAGCAACACCCAGCTCGTACAGGTGTCGCGCAACGGCGACCTGAAGATAGAGGGCGAAATAACCCAATATTCTCAGCGTAACAAGTCGGTAAGCGCCGAGGGATACTCTGCCCAAACCGAGCTCAGCATCACCGTAAACGTGCGCTTTACCAACACCAAGAACCATGCCGAGGACTTCGAAAAGCAGTTTACATCTGCCAAGACCTACGACACCACCCAGAGCCTTGCCTCGGTGCAGGAAGAACTGGTAACCCAGATTATCAAAGACCTGGTAGACCAGATATTCAACGCTACGGTGGCTAACTGGTAAAGAAAGATAAAAAGTTAATAGTTAAAAGTTAAATTAGTGGAACTAAGCAGATTGATACAACACCCAGAGGAAATGAACCGAGAGACGCTCTACGACTTGCGCGCTCTCTTGGCCCTATATCCGTATTATCAGACGGCACGTCTGCTGATGTTGAAGAATCTGTACCTGCTTCACGACCCGAGTTTCGACGAAGAACTGCGCCGGGCAGCCATCTACATCACCGACCGGAAAATCATCTTCGAGATGGTAGAGGCAGCCCATTATCAGATAAAGCCCGACCCGTCAGAGGTGGATCTCAACCAGCTGAAGGAATCGGAAAGAAAGGAAACGGGAGCTGAAAAACACGGCGACCGCACCAGCGACCTCATCGACCACTTCCTGGGATCCATACCGATGGATGCCGAAGAGGAGGAGAAGAAGAAGAAGGAGAAGCGCAAGCCTACACCTGCCGATGCGGCAGTAGACTATGTGGCGTATCTCATGGAAACAGAAGACCAGCAGGAGCCGGAAGATTCTTCGCGCACCATGAGCCTCATCGACGACTTTATGGAGGATGGCGGTTTCAAGCTGCCTAAAATCCAGCAGGACGAAGATTACAAACCGGAATTTACGCCCGAACTTCAGACCGATTCAGGCAAGGACGGCGAAGAGGAAAACAGCGGCGTATTTACCGAAACCCTCGCCCGCATCTACATCAAGCAGGGCAGGTATCAGAGGGCTTACGACATCATCAGCCGACTGCATCAGCAGCGTCCTGACAAGAACGGATATTATGTTGACCAGCTCAGATTCCTGGAGAAACTGATGCTGAACAGCAAGAAGAAATCTCCGGAGAAAAAGAAATAAATAAGAATAATAAATAAATAAAACTAGTTTTAAAAAATGGCTTACACATTATTAGTAGTATTAATCGTCCTGGTAGCTATCCTGATGATTTTCATCGTGCTCATCCAGGAGTCAAAGGGAGGTGGACTCGCAAGTAACTTCTCTTCAACCAACTCAATCATGGGTGTTCGCAAGACCACCGACATTGTTGAGAAATTAACATGGGGCCTCGCTGCAGCCTTGGTTGTTATCAGCGTGGCATGTGCTTATGTAGCTCCTCAGGCAACTGGCGAAAACAGCGTCATGGAGGGTGCAACCCAGGAGCAGACCGCTCTTCCTGCTATGCCAGGTGCTAGCAAGGATGCAGCAGCAGGTGCACAGAAGGCAGCTCCAGCAGCAGGTGCAGGTGCTCAGCAGGCAGCTCCGGTTGTTCCAGCAAGCCCAGCTAAGTAATAAAATCAGCTGATAAGGAAAAGTGGCATTTTCGCGCTCTTCTACCCTTTTATTCTAGAGAAAAGGATGGAAAAAGACGAAAAATGCCACTTTTTTTGATGTTTTTGAAAAAAAGTTGCTCAAAAATTTGGTAGAACCGAAAAAAGTTCGTACCTTTGCACTCGCTTAAAAGAAATGACATTTAAGCTAGCTAACATGGTGGACGTAGTTCAGTTGGTTAGAGCGTCAGATTGTGGTTCTGAATGTCGTGGGTTCGAGTCCCACCTTCCACCCAGGATAAACCCTGCAAGATTTATTTCTTGCAGGGTTTCTTGTTTTATTATCCTTCCTCTCTCTTTCAGGAAGGTATCTCCGGTAGATGCCCTCTTTCTTTCAGTAAGGCATCTCCGCTTCATCACTCTTTCTTTCGTTTCATCACCGAAATCTTCACGTTGGGGTAAACCTCACGAAAGGCACGTTTCACCAGCGGATATACCGAAATCGGACCGTCTGTGTCAAGATACCGGCTCACGAAGGCTATCAGGAAATTCCTGCTCTCAAAAGCACTCTCAAGGGGAGAAGGCAGAAGCCCATACCCTTCAAGCCCCGCCTTACGACATACATCATAGATAAACTGGTCGGTAGCCTCATCCGGCAGCCACTCCTGCAGTATCCTTCGCGGACAGAACATCACATGCCGCTCTTTAAACAGCCTTCGCGTGCGGCGCAGCAGTCGCCACAGCCTCACATAAGTTTCATAATCATGCTGTATTTTCATACCATTCATTATTATTGATTTTCTCTTAATGACCTTAATGACCAATGACCTTAATGACCACCCGCAGGAAGATTCTGAACCTTCTGAAAATGGTTAGGCACACTGCCCAATACGATAAGCCCCTGGTTGCGCCAGTTTTTCAGCATCATGCGCACACTGTTGCGGCTCACATTAGCCCCCTTCACAGCCATACACTGCTGAATCGCCTGCTCCATACTAAACTCATCTGCCAGCCGCGCAAAGATACTGTCGTTCTTGCCCACGCGGTTTCTCGGTCCTATCTGATAATTCTTCGACTCATAAGCCCCCTCTATCCGCTCGCGGAAATAGTAGAGATCATTGTCTATGAGATAATCGGCTATGAGGTCGAAAGTCTGCAGCATGTCGTCATTCTGCAGTTTCTCCAGCGTGGTAATCCAGAGTTTCGGAGTAAGCTTCAGCCGCTTCTCGGCACCCGAAAGTCCGAAACGCCCAATCAGTGATTCAGCTACCTTGCAGAGCCAGAGTGCACAGGTGATGCGCTGCGCATTCACACAGCCGCGCAGACGCTGGCGAGCCAGCACCCTGTCGTCGTTCTTCATCGCTTCCATACGGATGCGCTCCAGCCATTCCCTGCCCCGGTTCTCCAGCTTGTGCAGCACCACCGTGCCCTGCATCATCGGCAGCAGATGAGCCACCTGATGAATGTGCTCCTCCTGCTTGTCGGTCAGGTGAGAAGGTTTCAGAGCCAGCGGCGCAAACGTGTTGTCGGGCGTGCGGGCGATGGAGATACGCGAGAGCAGACCGTCGGTATAATTGGTAATCACGCGGTAGAGTGCATCCTGCGTGCCGCACATCGTCACATTCCAGAGCAGTTTCTTGATGTGCACACGGGTAGCATCTGCGCTCTTCGCCTCGCGGTCGTAGCGGCTCTCATCATAAGCCTGGCGCAGCATCACACTGAAATCGCTCATCGCCGACTTCCACTTCATCGCCACCGTATCAGCCTCGGGTGTAAAACTGAAGCTGTGTTTCTCCTCAGCATTCCCCAGTCGTTCGGCTATGTTGGCAAGCGTGTTGTTCAGCGGCAGCATTCTTACCGGCAGTTTCGGCTGTTCGGGCGCCTTTCCGCTCTTCATGCGTCTGGTTTTCTGCGCCCATTCCTCCTCCTGCTGGGTGTAGATGTCGGTCTGCGCCTGCAGTTCGTACATCCAGGCACCGATTATCGGGTCTAGCTGTCCCTTTCCCGAACCGAATTCGCCGCAGATGTAGGAGATGAGATTCAGTCCCCTCGCATTGCCGTGCACATCCAGTTTCACGCCCGTAGCCAGCGCCCCGAGTGCCGGAGCTATGCCGATGAGGGTAGCCATACAGAGCGGCGTTCCGGCAGCAGCCACACTGTCGCTCACGCCCATCGGCAGTTTCGGCAGTCGGTTAAAATGCCAGAGTTCATCCTGTTGCATGGCCTCGTCCAGCGCATCAGCCACCTGCACGCCTTCCTGCGCATCTCCGCATCCCGTCTTGAGATATTCCTGTCTCAGCGCATTGAGCACATCTTTCAGTCTTTTCGGCATCTGCGTTCTTCTTTCAGCCAGAGCCGAGTCAATGCATTTCATCTTCTGCTCTTCCGGAAACCCGTCGTAGCAAGGAATCACCCTATCCATGAGTTTCCTGTCGAATCCGCATATATGCCTCAGGTTCACCGCCAGTTCAAAAGTCAGCACATCTCTGTTAGAGGTCACCGGCGTTTTCCCGTCGTTATACATCCCCCACCATTTCTCAATAATCACCTCATACGGTATCCCCAAGTAATTCTCTCCAGAAGAAGAGGAAGAAGAGGAGGAAGAAGAGGATGAGGAAGAGGAGGAAGAGGAGGATGAGGAAGAGGAGGAAGAGGAAGAAGAGGAAGAAGAGGAAGAAGAAGAAGAGGAAGAAGAAGAAGAGGATGAAGAGGAAGAGCCAGCAGAAGTAGAGTCAGCAGATGAAGAGCATGTCCCCCGTTGGGCCCCCGTTCCAGGCGATTCCATCGCCTGTCCCCCTGGCTCCGGCTTCTCCGTTCCCCCCAGCTTCTCCGTTCTCTCCGTTCCCCCCACCTTGAAGTGCTTATTGCTCCCATGGGCTCCTTCTGGCAGTTCTTCTTTACCGTTTTTCTCCCTGTCTTCCAGCGTTCTGGCCTCCTCAGCAACGCGGTCCACATCAGCCCCCGGGCTCACCCCATACTGGTCATTAAAGAGTTCAGGCGAGAGGAAGAGCAGTTCATCCTTATCAGCAGTACTTGAGAAGTAAACCCGGTTGATATCATGTGCATTGGTATCCAGTTCGCAGTCGAGGGCTTTAGCTATGCGCACCTGGTTTTCGAGAATCGTCTTTCCCTTTTCTCTTTTAAAAACAGCATGTCCGCCCTGGCTCGCGCTTCTTTCCAGCATCAGCAGTCCCAGCCTTTCAGCCAGCGTCGCTCCTTCTCCAGCCGCTCCCTTAATCTCCGAGCCAGCGGTCCCCCGCCTAGCCCCCGTTCCCTGCGATTCCATCGCAGGTCCCCTCTTCTCCATCAGCATTTTAGCTATGCGTTCAAACTCCCCCGCATCATCCACATCAAATCCGAAAGCCTGGCTAGGCAGCCGGCACCCCTTCACAACCCCATCCGGGTAATACCCCGAATAGTTAAACTGGATAAGCCTCCGTTTAGCAGCCTGGTTACCCATTCTTGCCTGCCTTAGGTTAGCCTGTTGCGAAGAAGTATTTCTGAGCCGGCGATACGACTCCTCAGTGAGAACAGGGAGGGCCACCTTGCGCCCTCCCCTAACAGAAATCAAATAAACACTCATATTCCAATCAAAAAAATAAAAACAGTTAATAAAGATCCAGTAAGTACATCTAGGGCCCTATCCCAGCATCAGATAATCCATGATAGCCTGCACCGCCTCGCGGCTCTCCTTGCGCATCGCCTTAGGAATATTGATGCCCTCATTCTTAAAAACCTTCAGAAAAATCTGTATCGCCCCGTCCTTCGTCTCCGAAGCACGGCCGTGGGCAAACTTTCTGATCAGCTTACTCTGCGAGCGCGGATACCCCTTCACCGTAAAATCCACCGTGCCGTCGCTCATCTGCTGCACAATGCCCAGCGTACGGAAACTGGAAACCTGATTAGGTTTCGGATCATCAGGCGAAAACATAAAATACTTGCGGTTGTCGAAGAAAGCCATGCCCTCAATCTGCACATGCTCACCCCCATTCATCACCATTCCAACATTCTGATTCAAATTAAAATTCTTTTCCATATTAGTTTTTTCTTTTTTAATTCAAGTTTTGCAAGTTCAGGAGTTAAAGGAGTTAAAGGAGTTATCGCTCCCTACGGTCGCTGAGGAGTTAAGACAATAGTCTTTTGGCGTAGTTTTAAGCAGCAAGACATACGTCTTAACTCCTTAACTCCTTAACTCCTTAACTCCTTAACTTCCCCACATGCGAAAGTTAGTTTTAATACATCAGTTCAGCTTAACGATTTCCTGCACCGAGATGTCCTGAAACACCTGCCCATTATGCTCGCGGGTCTGAAAGCGCAGGCGAACCGCCACCACATCCCCAGCCTGGAAACGGCATTCTGCCGCATTGCCCCAAAGCTGTGCTGCAAACTGGTTTTCAAACTTGCCGCCAAGTTCCTGCAACAGGATGTTGCATTTCTTAATCTGGCCGCCCTCAGCCTTCTGGCTCTGTACAGCGAAGGCCTCGCCCTGTTGCACCACTTTCATCAATTCTGTATTCATCATTTATAAATATTAAATAGTTAAAAAATCAATAGTTACACAATCGTAATAAACACCAGGTCGTCAGGTCCCTGAAACCCCTTCAGCATCATTTCCAGCTTAAAGAGCACAGCTCTCGAGTTCTCCAGTCTTCCCACCTTCGTGTTATTCCCCACCAGGATGCATCCCTGCGTATCCTTCACCGAGTTTCCGGAATGGATGCGGATGCCGTCGAAGAGGGGCACATCCATCAGCAGAAACAGCCTCTTGCCGAATTTAGGCGAATAGGTAAACCTCATCAGGTATCTCCCTTCCGGAATCGCCGTCATCCCCTTCACCTTCAGTCTCTTATCCCATTTTCCCCCATTCAGCAGGTTGCGTCGCGGCGGTTCCAGCGTATCGCAGAAAGGCTTCAGCCCTCCGTCACCCTTCAGCCCTTTATCGCCCTTCAGCCCTCTGTCACCCTTCAGCCCTTCATCAGCCTCCAAGTCCCCCGTCTGGCTCCCGTTCCCTGCGATTCCATCGCAGGTCCCTTCTTCATCCCTTTCCCCCAGGCAGTAAAGGCGCCCGATGGTATACCCTTTCTTTTTAGCGAAGCGAACCAGTTTCAGCTCCATGATTTTCGTTTTCTTTTTCATCATTTATCCATTTTAAAAAGTTATTACTCCAACCAGCGTCATTTCTTCCGAATCCTTTTCAGGAACCAGCCTCATTTCTTCTGATTTCCGGTTGCAAAGGTAGGGCAAAAAAACGAAAGGCTTCGTAGACCACCCTTTCGAGTCTACGAAGCCTATACTTCTCAAAACAAAGTTAACTATCTGATAATCACCTCATAAAAAAAAACAAAAAAACAAGAAAAAACTTTCATGGAGTCTACAAAGCCCCCATCAACATCCCCCTGTAATTCCGAAACAAACAACATCCATCAGATACGGGATGCGCTTACAACGCCTAATTTTTATCTTGATAGATTTCCGCCATTTTCTGTCTCATATCCTTAAAGATCTGCAATTGGCGCTCACGGGTCGTCGTATCGTTAAGAGCGCGACTCAAATCCTTATTGTAATTAGACAAATCCAGATTCACCGCCCTTCCAAACGCCCGGAAAGCCTCCTTCTTGGTGCAGCGAACCCCATCCTTATCCGTAAAAAGGCCCAATTCATAAAGCACATTAACCACACGGATGAAATCAATCTTCTTTCCCCGAACAGGCGAAAGATAAACAGAAGAACCAGCCCCTTTCTCCTCCCCGTTTTCAGAGACTGATACTGAAGGTGAAGATGATGATACTGAAGAACCCGAAGGAGATACTGAAGAACCCGAAGATGATACTGAAGAACCCGAAGATGATACTGAAGAACCCGAAGGAGATACTGAAGAACCTGAAGATGATACTGAAGAACCCGAAGGAGATACTGAAAAAGACCCTGATGAGCACCCTGAAAAAGACCCTGAAAAAGACCCTGAAAAATCAGTATTCCCAACAACCCGGCAAGCCGCATCGCTAACCCCCAGTTTCTCGCACAGCAACCTTCTCAACAGCCTATAGCTCAAGATATTACGCAAAGCACAAAGCGGCGGCATAAGATAGCGAAGATGTGACAGAAACTTAGCATCATCAGCAATGAAGTCATACAGTCTTCCCGGCAGTTGCCTCACCTTCATTTCAGTATCAGCCAGCATCACCTGTGGCACGGATGTAGAAAAAGCCATCAAGTGGTCAAAGTCCTCTTTCACACCTTCATCCTCCATCATCTGTTGCCACATTTCGCATCTTTTTCGGGTAACCTCAATGCATCCTCCCTTTACCAGCGCCCTATCCATCTTTTCAGCCATCTCCATCAGTTTTGGTCTTCCGCTAGCCTCAAGCAGCTGTCTGTATCTCAGCACCCTTTCATGCGCCTCCCTACTCACATCAAAGCTAACCTCCTCCAGCCAGCACCCCAAATACTCGCAAAGCGTAACCTCAGAAGAAGAGAAAGAAGAAGAGCCAGAAGGAGAAGCCGAGCCAGCACTCCCCCTTTGCGCCCCCGTTCCCTGCGATTCCATCGCAGGTCCCCCGCCTTCCTCATCCGCCTCTATTTCTCCCAAGCAGAAATCGATGATGAGCTCCAGCGATTCTATCCTCTGCCTAAAAGCAGCAGGGAGGGCCAAAGCAGCAGGCTCCATCCACCCGCTCCAATCAAGAGCAGCAGGAAGAGAAAGAGAAGCAGAAAAAGAAGCAGCAGCAGAAGAAGAAGAAGCCCCAGCAGAAGAAGCAGCAGCAGAAGCAGCCCCCTTCATCTTAGGCTTCTCCACCCAGAACACCCCGTGTTTCTCCACGTTCACCTCCGTCACCCTAACCGGTATCCCGACCCGAAGCCTTTCACCGTATTCAGCCACGCACTGATGGGCATCATCTGCAGCCAGATAAGCTATCTGCCGCCCATGCTCAAGCACAACAACTGCCTGAGAATCATAATGGTTCTGCTCATCAAGGCGAAGCACAACAAGGGGCAACCGGGCTTGCAAGCTCGACAATACACCGATAGTACGCTGCTCCATTTCAGGAGTCTCCTGGGCATTGCCACGAAGGCTGGGGTTAGCAAAATAACGCACAGCAGTGGCGAGATAAGTAGTAGTTTTCTGTGTCATAAGTATAATTTTTATCTATATTAGTTTTTACCAGAGGCAAGCTTATTCTTTTAGCTTGCTTGATGGGGGCAAAGATAGAAAAAATAATTGTTACCACCAAACTTTTTCTTCTTTATTTTCAGAAGAAATCTATGGGCAAGAACTCTTCCCCTAAAGGGGAAACTCAATTATCTTTACATCTTGATGGTCAAAAGTGGTCATTAAGGTCATTGGTCATTAAGGTCATTAAGGATTCTCCAACGGGGAGTAAAAATAGAGACAATAATAAAAATATAAAATTTATATTTTTATTATTGTCCTAAAAAATACCCCCAATCTCAAAGTGCTTAATGACCTTAATGACTAATGACCTTAATGACCACCCTCTTTTCTCTCTCCCCTCAACCTTCTCTTCATCCCTCCATCTTCACCCCTCTAGCCGTAGTTTCATTTTTATGTCACGAAGAAAAAAATATTCCATCACGATAAAATAATAACAGGCACGCGCGGGCGTGTGTATGGAGATACAGCAGAAGCACCGTCAAACCGTCTTGTGCCGACTACCGGAAAGCCTCTCGTTTTGTAAAGAAAAGTTAAAGTTGAAAAATATTTACGATTTTACTTGCCCATGTCAAAATTTTTTCGTACCTTTGCACCGTGAAATTCGAGAAAGCGCGCAAACTCGGGTTCACACTTACAGATTTTCAATATTAATAACCACTTAAAAAAATTAAACATTATGGGAATGAAACTTAAGGCAATTGAGCGTAACGTATCTTTCGACAAGAACAAAACCCGCTACGCATTCGTGCTCACTCCAGAGCTCTACGGCAAACTTACTGCCGACAAGGTAATCAAGGAAGCTTCTCTCCGTTCCGGACTGCCAAAGGGTGTGGTAAACGCATCTTGGAACGCATTGAGCGACGTCATCGTGGCATGGGCCACTGAGGGTCACAGTGTGGCAATCCCAGGTCTCGGAACCATGCGATTCGGTGTGCGAGGCAACGCCGTTGAGAAGGTTGACCTCGTAAGTACCGCCCTCATCACCGCACGCCGCGTCATCTTCACCCCAAGTGTGGAGATCAAGGAGGAACTCGCCAACACCGCCATCAGCATTACTTGCTACGACCGCAACGGAAAGGTAATCAAGCAGGTTACTTCTGCCGACAAGGGCAACGTAGATGAGGAGGGCGATGGTAACAACCCTACTGGTGGCGGCGGAAATTCCGGTGAAAACGGCGGTCAAGGCAGCGGCACTACCGAAGGTGGCGGCACTACCGAAGGCGGCGGCACTGACGGCGACGGAAACATGGGCTAGCCAAAGCCCCCTTCGGGGGGCTGCGCCCTTTCTGAGAAATCCTCCTGAAAACGGAAACGAAGATTTCCAACACTGCTCTTAAAAACACAAAACACAAGTATTTAACCACTAAAAAGAAAGGAAAATCATGATGAAAAGAGAAACATGGAAAACGCTGATACAGGTTATCATCAGCATTCTCACCGCCGTAGCAACTACTCTCGGAGTTACGAGCTGCATGTAGAAAAGCGGTAAAGAAGAAACGCAAGGCCGCAAGGAAAAGGCGGCAAAAAATTAAAGCCCTGAAAGAGGCAAAAGCATCCTCAAAACATAAAGATGCTTTTAGCCTTTTCTCAGGGCTCTTTCTATATATAGAAAGTTTCAAAGTGGTTTTAGTATGGGCTGAATGCCCGAAAGCTACTTAAAGTAGCACGCTTTTTTATCTGATAACCTTCACCTCGCCATCCTTGGCAATCTTTACGATGCTCGAAGGCTGATGAGGTTTATGCTCCTGGCGACGGCTCCAGCAAACATAATCTACGGCATTGAGGATTTCCTCAGAAATGTCGCGATAATTCTGGGCAGCTGGCTCGCCACTCACATTGGCACTTGTGCTCACAATAGGCTTCTGAAAACGGTAACAGAGCTGCTTGGAGAAAGGCTCATACGTAACGCGCATCGCCAAACTTCCATCCTCTGCCACCAGATTACTAGCCACTCCACTCGCATCATCCAGGATAACCGTGGTAGGTTTCACAGGCATCGCAGCATCAATGAAATCCCATGCCACCTGAGGCACATTGCGGAAATAACGAGCCATGCGGTCGGCAGAATCTGTCAGGCAGATAAGCGCCTTAGAGTCGTCACGCTTCTTAATTTCATAAACTTTCTTTACCGCCTCCGGATTGGTTGCATCACAACCTATTCCCCATACGGTATCCGTTGGGTAGAGAATCACTCCACCCTTGCGCATGCATTCCACAGCACGCTTGATATCTTCTTCTACAGTCATAATTACTATAAAAACTTAAATTCCTAATACCTAAAAATCGTCCTTAATATCCTTCCTCTGGCACTCATAATAGGCAATGTCCTTCATGCCGTTGAGGAAGGCGGCTGCCTCCATGCGCTTCTTGCCGCTGAGCTGAAGTTCCTGAATGTTAAGCCATTCATCGAGACAGGCTACCTGCAACTGCTTGCCCTCAATACGCAGCGAACCTACAGGCGCAGCGCCACGTTTTTCGCCCGAAAGATGGGTGGCAAACATCTTGAGCACCTGAATCTTTGCCGTGCTCGGCTTGCGAGACGGATGATCTGTTGCATCTGGAAACTTCACATAATCATCAGAAGTATTCTCCAGCATCTCCTCTGCGCTCTTCACGTGTCCTTCTGTAGGATCGTCAAAGAAAACTACCGTCTCCTTCTTCTTGATTTCGGTCCATGCACCAGGGTATGGAGAAAGACCGCGGATGAAATCATACACCTTCTTGGCTGGCTGGTGGAAGTCGATGCGGCAGGTATCCTTGAAGATTTTCGGAGCTGGCTTGAGTTCGGCACCCTCACCTATCAGTTTGCTCTGCGGAATGGAACCGATGTTGCCGTCGGCAGCGATGAGCGCATCAATGGTTTCCAGCGCCAGTTCGGCACCGAGATGCATCAGCCCGTCGTAAACATACTCCACATTTGCCGTCTCCGGAATAGGGAAACGCTTCTGCATGATGATGCGGCCGGTATCAATGTCGTGGTCGAGGAAGAAGGTAGTGACACCCGTCTCCTTCTCGCCGTTAATAACTGCCCAGTTGATTGGCGCCGCACCGCGATACTGCGGAAGGAGGGCTGCATGTACATTAAAAGTACCATATTGAGGCATCGCCCAAACCACCTCAGGCAGCATGCGGAAAGCCACTACCACCTGCAAATCGGCATGATAAGAGCGCAACTGCTCTACAAACTCCGGGTCCTTCATCTTTACAGGCTGCAACACCGGCAACCCGTGCTCCACGGCATACTGCTTCACCTGCGAAGGCTGCAGCGTATCCTGGTGTCTGCCCACCGGTTTATCAGGCTGCGTAACCACAGCCACCACATTATAACCGCCCTCTACCAGGCGCTTGAGGGATTCCACCGCAAACTCCGGTGTTCCCATGAATATGATTCTCAAATCCTTCTTCTCCATCACAATATTTAATATTTAATGTTTACTTGAAGCACATGAATTCTTCATTCTTCGTTCTTCACTTAAAACTCCTACTCCGCCGACATATCCGCTACAATCTGCCTGTACATGGAATAGATTCTGGTACGGCTGATGTAACCCTTCAGCACGCCGCTCACATCTACTACTGGCAGCTGGGCGGCATCGGTTTTGTCAAATTTCTGCATCACCTCGTCCATACTGTCGTGCTCGGTAAGAACGGCAGAAGGCTGCATCATCAGCTGGCGCACGGTGAAATGCTGATACAGTTCGGTGCGGAAGATGATGTGGCGAATCTTCGTAATATCTACCACGCCCAGCAGCACGCCCGCCTGATCCAAGACCGGCAGGAAGTTGTTGTTGCTGCGGCTTATCTCGCTCACCAGCTGGCTCATCTGCAAATCAGGACCCACCGGATGATAATCTTTCTCAATGACATCCTGCATGCCCAGCAGCGTGAGCGCAGCCTTGTCAATATGGTGGGTGAGCAGCTTGCCCTCTCTTGCCAGACGCAGGGCGTAGATGCTGTGGCTCTCGAAGATGCTGATGGTGAGCAGCGAAGAGATGCACACGATCATCAGCGGCATGAAGAGCTGGTAGCCGCCCGTGAGTTCGGCGATGAGGAAGATGCCCGTAAGCGGGGCATGCATCACGCCCGTTATGAGGCCCGCCATGCCCATAAGTGTAAAGTTTTGCTCAGGAACGTAGACGCCCACCTGGTTCACATTCCAGAGGCGCGCAAAGAGGAAACCGGCAAAACCGCCAATGATGAGCGAAGGGGCAAAGGTACCACCGCATCCGCCACTGCCGTTGGTTGCCGAGGTGGCAAAAACCTTGGTAAAGGTTACCAGGGCGATGTAGAGGATGAGCAGCTGGTTGTGCCCGTAGAAGAGCGAACGGCTCATCACCTGCCCCCAGTCTTCCACATTCTGTCCCTTCAGCAGCACGTTGACTGCCGAATAGCCCTCGCCGTAGAGCGAAGGGAAGAGGAAGATGAGCGAACTCAGAATCAGTCCGCCAAACAGCAGTTTTACGTATGGATAAGGCGAAAGCTTGGCAAAGAAGCCCTCGCACGCCGACATGGTGCGCATGAAATAAAGGCTCACCAAGCCGCAGAAAATGCCCAGCAAAAGGCAGGCTGGCACGCGGTCGAGCGCCCACGGACTGGTAAGCGTAAAATCGAAAAGACTCTTGGAGCCCATCAGGATGTAGGTAAAGCAAGTGGCTGTTACACAACTGATAAGGATAGGCAGCAAGGAAGCCATGCTCAGGTCTACCATCAGCACCTCAAGCGTAAATACGAGTCCGGCAATGGGCGCCTTGAAGATGCCGGCAATGGCTGCAGAGGCACCGCAGCCCACCAGCAGAATCATGGTTTTCTTGTCCATGCGGAAAATTTGCCCCAGGTTTGACCCGATGGCCGAGCCCGTGAGCACAATAGGTGCCTCGGCTCCCACAGAACCACCGAAACCGATGGTGATGCCTGATGCCACCACCGACGACCAGCAGTTGTGGGCCTTGAGCTTGGAATTTTTGGTAGAGATGGCGTAAAGCACACGGGTGATACCGTGGGAAATGTTATCTCTGACCACATATTTGATAAAGAGCATGGTGAGGTAGATGCCCACAATCGGGAAGAGCAGGAAGAGCAGGTTGTAGGTGCCCTGGTTGAATCCCGAAGTGAGCAGCAGCTGTATTTCGTGCACGATGCCGTGCAGGAAATATCCTGCCACCGACGCCAGAAGGCCGATGACGAAAGCCAGGATAAGGGTCATCTGGCGGTCGGAGATATGCTTTTTCTGCCAATCCACCATCCGGTTTACCCATCCCTCTTTCTGCCCGTAGTAATCTAGAATTTCTTCATCCATCTTTGTTTTGATTTAGAATTCCGATGTAAAATGGAACTTGATGTGCTCAAAATCCTGCTGCGCCATGCTCAGCACGTAGCCCGAATCGGCGAGGAACACGTCGCGGCCCTCAATATCCTTGGCCATGTACTGGTACTTGCGCTTCTTGAAGCTTTCGAGTTCCTTCTCGTCATCTGCCTCTATCCAGCAAGCCTTGTGGAGATGCACAGGCTCCCAGCGGCACTTGGCGTTGTACTCGTTCTCCAGTCGGTACTGGATAACCTCGAACTGCAGCTGACCCACGGTGCCCACAATGCGGCGGCCGTTGAACTGGTTGACGAAGAGCTGCGCCACACCCTCGTTCATGAGCTGCTCCAATCCCTTCTGGAACTGCTTGCTCTTCATCGGGTCATCATTCTCGATGTACTTGAAAAGGAGTGGAGAGAAGCTTGGCAAACCGCGAAAATGCATCTTCTCTCCCTCCGTCAACGTATCTCCAATCTTGAAGATGCCGTTGTCTGGCAAACCAACAATGTCGCCCGGATAAGCCTCGTCAATGGTACTCTTGCGCTGCGCCATGAACTGGGTAGGCGAAGAGAAACGCACGTTCTTATCCAAGCGCACGTGGTAATATGGCTGATTTCTCACAAACTTGCCCGAGCATATCTTGCAGAAAGCGATGCACGAGCGGTGGTTTGGATCAATATTGGCTGTAATCTTAAAGATGAAACCGCTGAACTTTGGTTCTTCCGGCTCCACCAGTCGCTCCTCTGCCTGGGTTGGTCTAGGAGATGGGGCAATATGAACGAAACAGTCGAGGAGTTCCTGAACACCGAAATTGTTCAGCGCCGAACCGAAGAACACTGGGGCTACCTCGGCTGAGCGGTAGGTTTCTTCCTCAAACTCAGGGTAAACGCCGTCTACCAGTTCCAACTCCTCGCGCAGCTGTGCAGCCTCGCGCTCTCCTACCCGCTCATCCAGCTCAGTGCTCTGGATGTCTACCTCTACCTTCTCGGTAACACGCTGTTTGTTAGGGGTAAAGAGGTTGAGCTGATGCTCGTAGATGTTGTAAACACCCTTGAAACGGGCGCCCTGACCGATAGGCCAGCTCAGCGGACGAACCTTGATTTTGAGTTCTTCTTCCAACTCGTCGAGCACATCAAACGGGTCGCGTCCCTCGCGGTCCATCTTGTTGATGAAGATGATTACCGGCGTATTTCTCATGCGGCACACCTCCATGAGCTTGCGGGTTTGTGCCTCCACACCCTTGGCAGAGTCAACCACGATGATGGCTGAATCTACGGCAGTAAGTGTGCGGTAGGTATCCTCGCAGAAGTCCTGGTGACCTGGCGTATCCAGGATATTCACCTTATAAGGTTCTCCCTCCTGTCCGGCAGGGAGATAATCAAATTCCATTACAGATGTAGATACTGAGATACCACGCTGTTTCTCAATATCCATCCAGTCAGAAGTCGCAGATTTGCGAATCTTGTTATTCTTTACGGCACCTGCCACCTGAATCTGTCCACCGAAGAGCAGAAACTTCTCGGTCAATGTTGTCTTACCAGCATCCGGGTGAGAGATAATGGCAAATGTTCTTCTTCTTTCTATTTCGTTCATCCTGTTGTATATATATATAATAATGTATATTCTAAAAAAAAGTAATCACTAATCCCTAATCACTACATGTCGTCATCATCAAACTTGAGTCCCTCGGTGCGGTCTTTGATGTAATAATCGCTGAGCAGACCTATGAAGACGGTAATCTCCTTGATGGCCCTTTCGGTTTCGGGCGTGATTTCCTTCTTCTGCAGGCGCAGCATCATCACGCCGTAGAGGGCGTCGAGGCAGGTTTCAATCTCGTTGAGGTCCTTGTCGCCCCGCTGGCGCAGCTCTACGATGAAAGGCAGCACCTTGTAATATTCGGCATTGTAGATAGGAAACTTGGTGCTCTGCAGCAGCATGCCGTGCAGGTCAATGACGTCCTTCAGTATCACCTTATTAATATTAAGGTGTCCTCCCTCGCGCTTTCCCTCCTCGTTCATCATGCGAATCAGGTTGCCGAACCAGTCGAGTTCTTCCTCGCGCTGCTCGGGTGTAAAGTCGAACCGGTCTACATAATTTTTCTTAATGACAGGCAGCGAGCATCCGTAAGCCCGGATGATGTCCTCAATCTGCCACATATATAATAAGTATTCTGCGATACTTTTCTTTCTTAATTCTTGTGCTACAAACATTTTTTTGTATAAGAAGAAACGAGCTAAAGCCCATATAAACTATAAACTATTAACTATAAACTCTTTAAAATTCCGGCAGATGATACAGATTGAAAATCGTGCCGAAGAGAGCGATGATGGAGAAGATGATGACCACGCTGCCTATTACCTTATTGATAATGACGATGCCGTTGGTATCAAACTTGTTTCTGATTTTATCGATGAGCCAGGTGAGGCCGAACCACCACATCAGGGCTCCGAAGACGATACTGAGGTAACCCACGCCCATTTCTACCGGCATATCAGGCACCACGAAGGCAAACTGCGCGAAGGTGGCCATGAAGAGGAACACAATGAGCGGATTGGAGAGCGTTACGAGAAACGCCGTTATGCCGTTGTGCATCAGTGTGCCCTGCTTGTTGCTCGACTTGTGCATGTTCTTCATCGGGTCGCTCTTGAAGCAGTAGATTCCAAACACGAGGAGCATCAGGCTTCCGAAAATCTGAAGATAGAACTTGTTCTCGGAGTTACTCACAAAATCCATCACAAAACTCATGCCCAAGCCTGTGAATAAGGCATATACGATGTCGCTGCATGCGGCACCCACACCTGTTACAAAACCATACCAGCGACCCTTGTTGAGCGTGCGCTGGATACATAGGATGCCTACCGGACCCATAGGGGCTGAGGCAAGAACACCGATGACGATTCCTTTGAAAATGAAGTCAAGGATGTTTATCTCAATTGGAAATGCTAAATTCATCTTATTAGTATCGTTACAATTTCTAACAGGCGGCAAAGTTACAAAATTTCGGGCACAAAGCACAATTTTTTCGCCTAAAAGTTCATTTTATTCCCGTTTTTTATATTTTCGGGCATGGATTACACGGAATACACGGATGTTCTACCTATATTATAAACTGAACTTTCGCAGTCTCGCTGAAAAAAAATCAGGAAATTATAATTTTTTATACATAGAAATAAAGGAGATTCCAAAGTTTTTCTGTATCTTTGCCGTGGTAAAAAATAATTCTAACTAATTTTTAAGATAACATGACAGATAATACACTTAAACCGTACGTAATAGGCCTTGACCTCGGTGGTACAAATTCAGTTTTCGGCATCGTAGATGCACGTGGCGAGATTAAAGCTACCACTGCCATCAAGACTGGCGGTTACCAAAAAGTTGAAGATTACGTAAAGGCAGCCGTAGAAGCCCTCCAGCCTATCATTGATACAGTAGGCGGCATTGACAAAATCAAGGCAATGGGTATCGGTGCACCAAATGCAAACTATTATAATGGAACCATAGAGTTCGCTCCAAATCTTCCTTGGGCACACGACGGAGTTGTGCCACTGGCTGACATGTTCAGCAAATCATTAGGCGGTCTGCCTGTAGGTATGACCAATGATGCCAACGCCGCAGCACTCGGTGAGATGACTTACGGTGTGGCAAGAGGTATGAAAAACTTCATCGACGTTACACTCGGTACAGGCGTAGGTTCTGGTATCGTTATCAACGGACAGATGGTTTACGGCTGCGACGGATTCGCAGGCGAATTGGGTCACGTTACCATGGTACGTGGCAAAGAGGGCCGTACATGCGGATGCGGCCGTACAGGATGTCTCGAAGCTTACTGCTCTGCCACAGGTGTGGCTCGCACAGCACGCGAGTATCTCGAGAAGAGCGATGAGCCTTCATTGCTCCGCGAGTTGAATCCTGAGGAAATTACATCTTATGATGTGAGCGTTGCTGCAGGCAAGGGCGACAAGCTGGCACTGCGTGTATACGAGTTTACCGGCAAGATGCTCGGTGAGGCTTGTGCTGATTTCGCAGCCTTCTCTTCACCAGAGGCTTTCGTCTTCTTCGGTGGTCTGACCAAGGCTGGCGACCTCATCATGAAACCTATCCAGAAGGCTTATGATGAGCACGTGCTCCGCACCTTCAAGGGCAAGGCTAAATTCCTTGTTTCTACCCTTGATGGTAGTTCTGCTGCCGTACTCGGTGCGAGTGCTGTGGCTTGGGATATGTAAAAGGTTTTACGAAAAAACTATTTCTCATCTTCCCATTATGGGAAATGAATGTTGTTAACTTAACTCGTGAGAGGATTGTAGCGAGCTGGTTTAAATTATTAAAAATGTAAAAGCCTGGCACTCGAGAGAGCGTCAGGCTTTGCTTTTTCTTATCATAAAACAAAAAAGCCTCAACAACCACCATGCGGTCATGGTGGTCATTAAGGTCATTGGTCATTAAGGTCATTAAGCTTTTTCCAACCAGTTTCTCACCATCTTCTTGCCGTCTGGCGTCAGCACGCTTTCCGGATGAAACTGGATACCATGAATATCATAGTTCTTATGCTTCAGACCCATGATGCAACCATCATCGCTTACTGCCGTAACGTCCAGGCAGTCAGGGAATCCCGAGCGGTCTACCACCCAAGAGTGGTATCTGCCAATCTCTATGCGCTTGTCCAACCCGTCGAAAATAACATCATTGCCAAACTGGGTGCAAGGGGTTGCCACTCCATGATACACCTCAGAAAGATTGGTAAGCTTGGCTCCAAACGCCTCGCCTATGGCCTGATGACCCAGACATACGCCCAGCATCGGCTTGCGGCCTGCATACTTGCGGATAACATCCATCAGCAGTCCCGCCTCCGACGGAATGCCCGGACCCGGACTCAGAATGATCTTGTCGAAGCGTTCCAGCTCCGGCAACTGGAACTGGTCGTTGCGGAACACCGTAACATCAGCTCCCAACTCCTTTACCAGATGGGCAAGATTATAGGTAAAGGAATCGTAATTATCTATGATTACTACTTTCATCTTTTGTCATTTATTATTGATTAGTGATTACAACTCTTCAGCAATGTGAATCGCCTTAGTCAGCGCACCGAGCTTGTTGTTACACTCTTCCAGCTCATACTCATCATTACTCTTTGCCACTACTCCACTACCCGCCTGGAACCAGAGTTCGCCGTTTCGACTAATGAAGGTTCGTATCACGATGGCCTGATTCAGGTCGCCGTTCAGACCGATAAAGCCGATACAGCCTCCGTAGGCACCGCGGTTGTGAGGCTCCAGCTCTGAGATAATCTGCATCGCTCTCACCTTAGGCGCACCGCTCAGCGTGCCGGCAGGGAAGGTATCAATAAACTCCTTGATGTGGTCGGCATGCTCATCCAGCTCTCCGCTCACACGGCTCACGAGATGGATAACATGACTGTAGAACTGCATGTCCTTGTAGAAATCCACCTTCACCCCATGGCAGTTGCGGCTCAAATCATTGCGTGCCAGGTCTACCAGCATCACGTGCTCAGCATTCTCCTTCGGGTCGTTGCGCAGGAATTCGGCAGCCTTGCGGTCCTGCTCTATATCTCCTGTGCGTCGGGTGGTTCCGGCAATCGGGTCGATGAACGCCTTGTTGCCCACGATGCGGTTGTGGGTTTCAGGCGAAGAACCGAAGATGCGGAATCCGCCGAAGTCGAAATAGAAGAGGTAAGGCGAAGGGTTGATGCTGCGCAGCGCACGGTAGAGCTTGAAATCATCGCCCTCATATTTCTGTACGAAGCGGCGGCTCACCACAATCTGGAATACATCTCCGCGCAGGCAGTGCTGTATGCAGCGGCGTATGTTGGCCTTATGCTCCTCATCGGTGAGCGTAGAGGTGGTTTCGCCCACAGGGTGGAAATCGTAAGGCTTCACATTGGCCTTGTTTACCGCCTTGAGCAGGGCTTCGAGTTCTGGAAGTGAAGAGTGTTCACTTTCCTGAAGCGCAATGAGCTCCATGGTGTTGTTGAAATGGTCGAAGACGATGATGTCCTTATACATGATGTAATAGATGTCGGGCGCATCATTCTTCTCCATGGTGGTATCCTTGACCGGGATATTCTCAAAATATCTCACCGCATTGAAGGTGGTGAATCCGTAGAGTCCGCAGAACTCCTTGCTCTCGCCCTCAACATGGAAGGAAGAGATGAAGTCGTTGATACTCTTTGAGATGGCGAGTTTGCACTCCTCGCCCTTACCGGCACCGAAGGCAGGAAGCTGCTCTTTCTCTACTCTTCCGTCGGGATAGGTCTTGATGACCTCACCATGACTCACGGCGATGCTTGCCAGCGGATGCACACCGATGAAGGAGCGCGAATTCTCGGAGCCATGATAGTCGGAACTCTCCATCAGAGCCGACTGCGGATAAATATCTCTCAGCCGCATGTAGACTCCCACCGGCGTATAGAGGTCGGCGAGAATCTTGCGGGTAACTGTCTTGTAACTAAACTTTGCCATTTTTAAAATTAAATCTTTGCTATTAGAAGTTTCCGTACTCTCCTGCCATTTCCTTATGGCTCAAATACGTTTCTACATCCTTGTCGCCACGGCCTGACACGGTGAGCACCACCACATCATCCTTCTTGAACTTCATCTTCTTCAGGGCTGCCACGGCGTGCGCACTCTCAATGGCTGGAATGATGCCCTCCATGCGGGTGAGCTCGTAACCGGCGTAGATGGCCTCATCGTCCTTGATGGCGAGCACATGGCTCCTGCCCGATGTGGCAAGGTCGGCGTGCATAGGGCCGATGCCCGGATAGTCGAGACCGGCACTGATGGTGAAGGCTTCCTCTATCTGTCCGTCCTCGGTCTGCATCACGAGGGTGCGGGCTCCGTGGATGATGCCTTCTGTTCCGCAGTGCATGGTGGCAGCGGTGTAGTCGGTATCTATTCCGTGACCGGCAGCCTCAGCCAGATAAATCTTCACGCGGGCATCATCAATGTAGTGGTAGATGGTTCCGGCAGCGTTGCTTCCGCCACCCACGCAGGCGATGAGATAATCAGGATAGTCGCGGCCTATCTTCTCCTCCAACTGCCATTTCAGTTCTTCGCTGATTACGCTCTGCATCTTGGCAACAATGTCTGGATAAGGGTGCGGACCCATGGTAGAACCTACGATGTAGAAGGTATCCTGCGGGTGGCAGCACCAATCGCGTATGGCCTCAGAGCAGGCATCGCTCAGCGTCATGTTGCCGGTACGCACAGGGTTCACCTTGGCTCCCAGCATCTTCATGCGCTCTACGTTGGTATGCTGGCGCTCCACATCGGTGGCACCCATGAAAATCTCACACTTCATGTTCATCAGGGCGCATACCGTAGCGGTAGCCACACCGTGCTGTCCGGCTCCGGTTTCGGCAATGATGCGGGTCTTACCCATCTTCTTGGCCATGAGAATCTGACCGATGGTGTTGTTGATTTTGTGTGCACCGGTATGGTTCAGGTCCTCGCGCTTCAGATAGAGCTGGCATCCGTACTTCTCGCTCATGCGCTTGGCATAATAAAGAGGTGAAGGACGGCCCACATAATCTTTGAGCAGCGCGCGGTATTCCTTCTTGAACTCCTCGCTCTCAATGATTGGCTTGTAAGCCTGCTGCAACTCGGTTACACATTTATATAATATCTCAGGAACATAAGCTCCTCCGAATTTTCCAAAAAATCCTTTTTCGTCAACTTGATACATCGCTTTTAATATTGAAATGTTAAATGTTGAATGTTAAATATTAAATTAGGCTTTCGCCGTTGAGTCACAAACGAAACAGATGAATTCTTCACTCTTCGTTCTTCACTCTTCACTTACTTCTTCAGTGCCTCGAAAAGCCCATCCAGTGCCTTATCCGGATCACCGGTTTCATTGAGCAGGGTTACAAACTTGCTGCCGATGATGGCTCCCGCCGCATTGTCCTGCGCACTGGTAAGCGTCTGCTTGTTGCTGATGCCGAAACCTATCATGCGAGGATTGCGCAGATTCATGCCGTTGATGTGGTTGAAATAAGCCAGCTTGGCATCACCGAAACTGCTCTGGGCGCCCGTGATGCTCGCGGAGCTGACCATGTAGATGAAACCATCGGTATGCTCATCGATGACACGGATGCGCTCCTCGCTGGTTTCTGGCGTAATCATCATGATGACACGGATGTCATACTTGTCGGCAATGGGTTTCACCACCTTCAGATAATCATCAAAAGGAAGGTCTGGGATGATGGTGCCGCTCACGCCGCTCTCTACGCAGCTCTTGAAGAAAGCCTCAATGCCGTAGTGCATGATTGGGTTCAGATAACCCATCAGCACGAGTGGAAGCTGCACTTCATCCTTGATTTCCTTCAACTGGGCGAAGAGTTTCTTCACCGTCATTCCGTTCTTCAGAGCCACGGTTCCGGCACTCTGGATAACAGGACCATCAGCCAACGGATCACTGAAAGGGATTCCTACCTCAATCATATCTATCCCCTTGCGTTCCATCGCCTTGATTACATCACCGGTACCTTCCAAAGTTGGGCATCCGGCGCAGAAATACAAGCTCAAAAGCTTGCGGTCTTTATTGTTTGCAAATAATGCATTTATCTTATTCATTTTTTTACTTTTTTACCTTTTTACTTTTTTTACCCTTTTACCTTTTTACTTTTTTACCTTTAAAAAGAATTCCTTGAGTTTCTCTACATCCTTCACCCCCGGTTCTGTCTCAAACCTGGAGTTGAGGTCGATTCCTACGCACCGGGGATGGTGGAAAGACAGGATGCGGGAAGCATCTTCCGGACCGATGCCGCCACTCAGCAGGAATGGAACATCGCCATCATATTCATCCAGAACCTGCCAGTCAAACTGCTGACCACTTCCGCCCACCGTCTTGCATTTGGTGTCGAAAAGAAAGTAGTCAACAGCGCCTACATATTCCTTATATTTCTGAATGTCCCCGGCAGTGGAAACACTGATGGCCTTGATTATCTTCATATTCCCCTTTGCTGCACGCAGCTGCTCACAAAGTTGTCTGCTCTCGTTTCCATGCATCTGCACCGCATTCAGGGAGAAGGAATGAATCTTGTCCAACATCGTGGAAACGGAATCATTCACGAAGACTCCCACTCTGCACACATTGCGGTCAGCATCAGAGCGAGCCACCACCTGACTGGCATACCGCGGAGACTTAGGATAGAAGATGAATCCCATCATATCTACGCCGAGTTGCGCAACCTGCTTTACATTATCAGGTTCTCGCATGCCACAAACCTTTACTAACATTTTTCTTTATTGTTTCAACTGCTTAATAAACTCTTGAAGCGCTACGCCCGGGTCTGCCTGTTTCATGAACTGTTCGCCCATCAGGAAACCTCTGAAGCCGCCTTCTTCTCTCAACCGGAGAACCGTCTGCGGGTTGGAGATACCACTCTCGCTCACCCTGCACACATCTTTCGGGAGTTTCTCTGCCAATCTGAAGCTGTTCTCTACATCCGTAAAGAAGGTTCCGAGATTTCGGTTGTTGATGCCGTACATATCCGGTTCCAGTTCAGCATACTCGAAGTCGTGCTCATTATGCATCTCGAGCAGCACCTCCATGCCCAGCTGGTGAGCCATGTTCATGAGTTGCTTACACTCCTCCTTGGTCAGGCAGGCCGCAATGAGCAGCACGGCAGAAGCTCCGCAGTATCTCGCCTGCAGCAGCTGGTATTCCTCAACCACGAAGTTCTTATATAAGATAGGTAGGGTAACGCCCACGTGGCGCGCCTCCTGAATATACTCATCATATCCTCCGAAGTAATCAATGTCGGTGAGGATGCTGAGCGCCGAGGCTCCGTTCTGCTGGTAAGCGAGCGGGATGATGCTCGGCTTGCCTTCCTGCTTGATCCAGCCCTTGGAAGGCGATTTGCGCTTGAACTCAGCGATGATTCCCGTCTCCGAGTTCATCAGCGCCTCCTTCATGCTTCCGCCTGGCACCCGTCCCCCATCCTCCTGCATCTTCTGCTCGGTGAGGGTTATCATCTGCCGCGGCTGGATGAAGCGCTTGCGCTGCTCAATCTCTATTCTTTTATGAGCTACAATTTCCTCTAAAATATCAGCCATTTCTTTCGTTTTTACTTTTTTACCTTATTGGGAGACCAGCGACGGAATCGCTGGGAACGGGGGCGCAAAGGGAGGACAAAGGGGTTAAGGCTTTTTTTACCTTTTTACCCTTTTACCTTTTTACCTTTAAAGCCTGTTTATCTCTACGAATTTCTTAAAGGTAGCGAGCGCCTTACCCGAGTCGATGCTCTCTCTAGCTATTTCCACGCATTCCTCAATGCTCTTCTGACCCTTCTCCATTACCTGGATGCCGAAGGCAGCATTGGCGAGAACGATGTTCTTCTGAGCTGGGAGCGCACGGTTTTCAAGCACCGCATCAAAGATATCCTTAGCCTCTTCCTCTGTGGCTCCGCCTCTCACCTCTTCCGGCTTGGCAATCTCGAAACCGAGATCCTGAGGCTTGAAAATCTTCTCATAGCTGTTGGTGGTTACCTTGAAGTCACTGGTGAGCGAAATCTCATCATATCCGTCGATACTGTTCACAATGCCGTAGTCAATGCCCAACTTCTGGTAAACCTGATTGTAGAGGCGCATCTGGTCGAGATTGGCTACCCCCAGCAACTGGCACTTAGGCTGACTAGGATTGACAAGAGGACCTAACAGGTTGAACACGGTAGGAAACTGCAAAGCCTTGCGGATAGGACCCACAAACTTCATTGCCTTGGCGAAGAGCTGGGCATGAAGATAAACGATGCCTGCCTCGTTGATGCTGCGGTTCAGCTTGTCCATGTCGTCGGTAAACTGGACACCGTGGTTCCTGATGACGTTGCTGGCGCCGCTCACCGAGGTAGCCGCATAGTTGCCGTGCTTTGCCACCTTGTAACCCGCACCCGCAATGACGAAGCAGGAGGTGGTAGAAATGTTGAAGGTATTCTTGCGGTCACCACCTGTTCCCACCACGTCAATGTAACGGTCGCAATCCAGGATGGCTGGCACACCCGTGGCAAGAATTCCGTCACGGAAACCGAGCAGTTCATCTACCGTTACGCCTCTCATCTGCAAACCGGTGAGCAGGGCTGTAATCTGTTCCTCAGGAAATTCACTCTTGGTGATTCCTACAATGATGTCGCGGGTTTCCTCACGGGAAAGTTCCTCGTGGTTCAACATTCTGTTCAAAATGTCCTTCATTTCCATAGTTAATATCTCCTATATATTTTTATTTTTCGTTGCAAAAGAAAAAGGGACCTGTCGTAAGTTACGGCAGGCCCCTAGTATATTATGTTGTTCACATCTACATACGGTGTCTCGACTCACGACTTTTGGAATCTTGAGTTACGCCACCACCATGATGTAGATACGAATGTATTCATATTGCTTTTTCTTTAAATTGTTTGTTACTACTAAAACGAGGCGTTTCTTTCTTTTTAACGAAAAGATTCTCCTTCGTTCTTCATTTCTACTGCAAAAGTACAGTTTTTCTTTTAAACTACAAACTTTTTGTCGAGAAATTTTAAGATTTAACACTATTTTATCATCTAAATCACCATTTCGCCCACTATTCCTTCCCCTTCTCTCCCCTATACCTTATTATATATAGGGAGAAAGAAAAAAGATATTTCATTATATTTAGGGAGAAAAGAAAAAAATATTTCGCCGAAATGTAATAATCTGCCAGACGTGCCGTTATTTATCTAGAGGACAGGTAACAGGCGGAGGAAAACTCCACAGAAAGTAATGCCCGTTCTTGAAAGCAACAGATAAAAATAGTATTCATTCAAAAAAAGATTCATGCCTATGAAGCAAGTTTTTACACCAAAGAAAATGAGACCTTCGGCTCAGACCATCTACTTCATCAAGCAGATAGCCTACTCCTATCATACCATGGTGCAAAATGGGAAGCTAAAGGTGTGCTATCCTAACTAAAAGAAGAAGAAAGATGAAAACAATGATATCCCCTTCGTTGCTCTCAGCCAACTTCATTGACCTGAAGAGCGACATAGAAATGATTAACAAGAGTGAGGCCGACTGGCTCCACCTCGACGTGATGGACGGCGTCTTCGTGCCCAACATCTCGTTCGGATTCCCTGTGCTAGAAGCCGTGAGCAAGGTGTGCACCAAGCCCCTCGACGTACACTTCATGATTCAGCATCCGGAAAATTACATTGAGCAGACAGCCAAGCTCGGCGCCATGATGATGAATGTGCACTACGAGGCTTGCACCCATCTGCACCGCACCATCCAGCAGATTCATGCAGCAGGCATGAAGGCAGGTGTCACCCTCAACCCTTCTACCCCGGTATGCGTGCTGGAAGACATCATCTGCGATGTGGATATGGTACTGCTGATGAGCGTAAACCCAGGCTTCGGCGGACAGAAATTCATCGAAAACACCATCAAGAAGGTAGGGCGTCTGCGCCAGCTCATCAAAGAGAGCGGCAGTCAGGCACTCATCGAGGTTGACGGAGGTGTGCAGGCAGAAACTGCCCCAAGACTGGTGAAAGCCGGAGTAAACGTGCTGGTAAGCGGAAGTTATGTGTTCAAGAGCACAGACCCTTATGCTACCATCCATGCCCTGAAAGAACTCCACTAACCGAGATCCAGGTAAATATTGTGCTCCTTAGCCATCTTACGGAGGTTAAGGAGCGCATAACGCATTCTTCCCAGACTCGTATTGATGCTCACATTGGTGCACTCGGCAATTTCCTTGAAAGACATCTGCTGATAATAACGCATAAAAACCACTTCGCGTTGTGTAGCCGGCAAGAAATCTACCAGTTTCTTCACATCACGGAGAATCTGCTTGCGTACCATCTCCTGCTCGGCACAATCTGCCTGGAAATCTTCACCACGCAAACACGAAAGATCATTATCATTAGCCTGTTCTACCATGCGGAATACACAATGACTGCGGTAACCGTCAATAATTACATTATGGGCAATGCGGATTAACCACGAGATAAATTTGCCCGAACAGGAATACTGGCCAGCATGCAAACGACTGATTGCCTTCACAAATGTCTCCTGGAAAATATCATTCGCCAAATCCTCATCGTGAACCACGAAAAGAATATAAGAGAACAACTTCTCCTCGTTGCGGGAAAGCAACAGGTCAAAAGCTCTGTTGTCGCCCCCGACATAAGCCAAGGCCAACTCTTCGTCTGTCATATTATTGAGTTTTCTCATTTTCTTAATCTATTTATGTTAAGTAAATGTCTAAATCAATAGGCTTCCTAGATTTTATTGTGTTAATAATATCAAATATCGTTGCAAAGGTAACATTTTATTTTGAAAACACCAAACTTTTTGGCAAAAACATTTATTTTTAACATTACCCGTACTTGTTTTCCAAATAAAATTCGTAACTTTGCACCGATGTGTTAAGCATCAAACCCAACAAACGAATAAACTGATTCATACAAACGAATAAATACATTTAAAAATCATAAAACTAGAACAAAGACAATGAAGAAATTCTTTAAGACCCTACTCGTTGCTCTGCTCCTCATCCCTACCTGCGCTTGGGCAGATAATGGATGGAACGATGCTGAATATCAGCGCATTGAACAGAGCATACAGTTGCCTAACATCAAACAGGCAACCAAGAAGTATGTAATTTCTGCCTATGGAGCCAAGCAGAAAGCTTCGGCTGCACAGAACCAAAAGGCAATCAACAAACTCATCGCCCTCGTCTCTAAGAAAGGTGGCGGTACCGTAGTCATACCAAAGGGTACCTGGCGCACAGGAGCCATTGAGATGAAGAGCTTCGTAGAACTGAATCTCGAAGAAGGTGCCGTACTGCAGTTTGCCTTTGAGCCAAAACTCTATCCGCTGGTTCGCACCGCATGGGAAGGACTGGCATGCTGGAACTACTCTCCATGCATCTACGCCTACAAGGTTTCCGACATCGCCATTACCGGTAAAGGTACCATCGACGGAGGCGGCAACAATGATACATGGTGGCAGTGGAACGGCAACCCTTACTTCGGATACAAGGAGGGCGTAACCAAGGAACACCAGAAGATGGGCTCCCGCGCCAGACTGCAGAAAATGGCAGAAGACGGCGTGCCTTTTGATGAGCGTAAGTTCGGTATGGGACAGGGTCTTCGCCCTCAGCTCGTCAACTTCGTACGCTCTGAGCGCATCCTCATCAAGGACGTAAAGATGATCAACTCGCCTTTCTGGGTGATGCACCCTCTGCTCTGCAAGGACATCACGGTAGACGGCGTAACTGTTTGGAACGAAGGACCTAACGGAGACGGATGCGACCCTGAGGCATGCGAGAATGTACTCATCCAGAACTGTATCTTCCACACCGGAGACGACTGCATCGCCATCAAGAGCGGACGAAACAACGACGGTCGTCTCTGGAACAAACCATCCAAGAATATCATCATCCGCAACTGCCGCATGGAAGACGGACACGGTGGCGTAGTCATCGGTTCTGAGATTTCAGGCGGATGCGAAAATGTATACGCCGAAAACTGCGAGATGGACTCTCCTCACCTGGAGCGCATCCTCCGCATCAAGACCAACAACTGCCGCGGCGGACTCATCCAGAACATCCACATGCGCAAGGTTACCGTAGGACAGTGTAAGGAAGCCGTGCTCAAAATCAACCTCGACTATGAGCCAAGAGAGGCTTGCTACCGCGGATTTGAACCTACCGTGCGCAACGTGAGCATGGAAGATGTTACCTGCAAGAAGAGCAACTACGGTGTGCTCATCATCGGTGGAAACAAGGTAGAAAACGTATACGACATCAACGTAAAGAACTGTAAGTTCGACGGTGTAATCAAGCAGCCTACCAAGGTTACCGGCAAGACAAGAAACGTGAAGTTCGACAACCTCATCATCAACGGCTCCCTGGTTCTCAACAAGGAAGACCGTCCTTACCAGACCTACTCAGAGTGGCTCACTCACAGCGAGATGCAGCGCGTACCTCAGTCTTACCTGCTCGACTTCAGCAAGAAGCCAAAGTGGAGCTACGTAATGGGCATTGAGATGGAAGGTATGCTCGACACCTACCTCCACTACAAAGGCGGAAAAAGCACCTTCAAGGGAGCTGATGCCGAAGCCAACAACGAGGCAATCATCAACTACCTGAAAGAATATCCAGCCAAGATGATTGACGAAAAGGGAAACATCACAGGCTACAAATATGAGGATTTCAACCTCGACAACGTGCGCACCGCGAAGTTCATCCTCCGCATGCACAACCTCTTCCCTAGCAAGAGCAGCGAACTGGCACTGAAGACGCTCTTCAAGCAGTTGCAGAACCAGCCTCGCACCAAGGAAGGCGTTTACTGGCACAAGGCAATCTACGCTAACCAGGTTTGGCTCGACGGCATCTTTATGGGTTTGCCTTTCTACTGCAACTACGCCGTTCAGAACCTCAAGCCTAAGAAGGCGAAGAAGATTCTCGACGATGCGGTAGACCAGATTGTGAAGACCGACCTGCGTACCTACGACGAGAAGACCCAACTCTGGAAGCATGCTTGGGACGAAACCCACAGCCAGTTCTGGGCAAACAAGGAAGACGGAAAGAGCCAGCATACCTGGGCAAGAGCCCTCGGATGGTACGTCATGGCAATGACTGAATGCCTCGACGCCATGCCAAAAGATTATGCGCGCCGCGGCGAAATCATCACCTTATTAAATAAGGCAATGAAGAGCGTGGTAAAATACCAGGATAAGAAGACGGGCGTATGGTACGACGTGATGGATGTAAAGGATCCTCGCAACTACCTCGAGAGCACCGCTTCAAGCATGTTTGCCTATGTTCTCCTCAAAGGTTACCGCAAGGGATACCTCAGCAAGGAATATCAGGAAGCAGGTATCAAGGCTTATGAGGGAATCCTGAACAACTTCATCAAGGTAAACCCAGACAAGACCATCAGCCTTACCCGCTGCTGTGCTGTCAGCGGACTCGGCCCTGGACCTGGCCCATACGTAAAGAAGCCAAACTACAAGCGCGACGGCAGCTTCAACTATTACATGAGCGAGCCTATCCGCGACAATGATGCCAAGGGCGTAGGTCCTTTCATCTGGGCTAGTCTGGAAATGGAAATGCAGGGACTGAATAAGTAAACTGCTAAGATTTGAATACATCATTAAAAAAAATGAATAACAAGAAGATATTCACAAGTATGGCAGCAGCACTCATGAGTGCTGCTGCTTTGGCACAAACTCCTGCCTTTCCGGGCGCAGAAGGTCACGGAAGATACGTAACCGGCGGAAGAGGCGGAAAAGTAATACACGTAACCAATCTCAATGACAGCGGAACAGGTTCTTTCAGAGAGGCTGTAAAGTCTGGTAAGAGAATCATCGTCTTCGATGTGGCTGGCGTCATCGCCCTGAAGTCTGATCTCAAGTTTGCTGACAACATCACCATCCTCGGACAGACTGCCCCATCTCCGGGCATCACCCTCAGATATTACACCGTTCAACCGGGCAACAACAACATCATCCGTTTCCTCCGCATACGCCGCGGAGAGGAAAAGAACATCAATGACGGTGCGGATGCTACCTGGCAGCGCAACAAGACCGGCATCATCTTCGACCACTGTTCCTTCAGTTGGAGCATAGATGAGGTGGCTTCATTCTACGACAACAACAATTTCACCATGCAGTGGTGTACCGTTGCCGAAAGTCTCACCAATCCGGGTCACTCTAAGGGTGCACATGGTTACGGAGGCATCTGGGGCGGTAAGCTAGCCAGCTTCCACCACAACTTCATAGGTCATCTCATGAACCGCGGTCCGCGTTTTAATGGTGCAAGATACGGATGGACAGGCTACACCAGCAACAAGAATTATTCAACCTACCAGTGGAAGAACACAGTGCAGGCTGAAAACGTAGACTTCCGCAACTGCGTGATGTATAATGCGCAGGGCACCTGCTACGGAGGTCCGGGCGGCGGACAGATTAACATCGTGAACAATTACTACAAGGCTGGACCTAGCCAGGGACTTAAAGGAACTACTCTGAATGGTCTCAAGGTAGATGTAAGCACAGGCAAGGAACGTGGCAGCCAGGAACGTATCACCCTGGTTACCTTATCTAACAGCGGTAATTCCGACAAGAATCATCCTGAGTTATACGACATGACCAGCCGTTACTTTATCAACGGAAACACCACCGAAACCACCAAGGGTTCTGTTACCAAGAATCAGGATTGGAAAGGTATCAGTTATGACAAAGGCATTCCAAGCCAGAACGGAGAATACTACAGTCCGGATGCCAAAAACTTTTATGGTGACAATGTTGCCCATGTAACCATCAGCGGCAAGTCTTGTGTCAAGATCAAGATGGACGCACCTGCTCCAACAGGAGAGGTTACCACCCACTCGGCTTCCGAATCATTCAGCAAGGTACTGGCATACAGCGGAGCCTCACTCTACCGCGATGAGATTGATGCGCGCTACATGGAAGAGGCTAAGACCGGAACAGCCAAGTATAAAGGAAGCATCACCCTGTCGCCTGGCATCATCGACAAGGTATCAGATGTAAACGGCTACACCGAGGCAAACTTCGGCACCGCTACTCGCCCAGCCGACTTCGACACCGATAAGGACGGAATTCCAGATGCATGGGAGATTGCCAACGGCTTAGATCCAAACGATGCTGCTGACGCCCTGACCTACTCGCTTGACAGCAAGGGTTACTACACCAACCTTGAGGTTTACGCCAATTCGCTGGTTGAGGACATCATGAAGCAGGGCAATGCTGATGCCGAGAGCAAGGTAGATGAATACTATCCTGCATGGAAGAATCCTACAGGCATCTTGCAAATTACCGGTTCCAATCCAAGTGAGTTGGTAAAAGTAACGTATTACAGCCTCAACGGAACCCTCCTTTCTGCTCCTCAAAAAGGAATCAACGTCCGCAAGATGTTGTTTAAGAACGGAAAGACCGTAACGGATAAGGTAATAAAGGAATAAACAAAAAACTCTTATAAACAAAAAGGGCATTCCCTCCATTTGGGAATGCCCTTTAGTTTTATCTGTTTACACAATCTGTTACTTTACATACTTCTTACCGTTCTTGATTACCAAGCCCTTGTAAGAGTCAGAAACCTCCTGACCAGCCATATTGTAGGTCTTACCATTCTTCTTGGCTGCGGCAGCGTTTACAGAAGAGATGCCGGTAGATGTAGCAGGAACAAACTTAACACCATGCAAAGCAACGTCTGCACCAGATTCTTTATCACCCTCTTTAACACCAGTGAATACTACTGTATATTCCTTAGCAGCATCCAATTCAAGAGATGCAACTGCAGTAACATTAGGCTCAGAAGAAGCACTAATCTCAACAGCTGCACTACCATCATTTGGAGTAGCAACTACATACAAATCTCGAGTATCAGCAGAACTTGCTGTTGCACCATAAGCAGTAAGACCTATCAACCCCTTTACATAAACAGTTAAAGCCTTAAGATCATTGCCCTTCTTCAAAGTAATTCCAGGCTGCTTATATTTCTCCTCCTCACCAGTCTCCGGATTAATACTACCAGTCTTAGTTGTTGCTGTCTGGCCACTACCTGCTGCAATCCAGCCCTCAGTAATACCAGCAGTAACATTCTCCTTATTTGTAATAAACGCGGTAGTCTTTTCAAAAGACTTAAAAGTCTGTGCATTAACACTTGCAGCCAAAGCTACGGCTGCGATAAGAGTAAAGAATTTCTTCATAATCGTTTATTTTTAAGTTTATAAATTAAATTTAGTAGATGAATAACTGTATTGCAGTTTAAATCATTTGCTAGTTCTTTTCGGTGGCAAAAATAATAAATCATTTTGAGAATCTCAGAAAAACATGAACCAAAATGAACTAAAACTACGAAAACGTTTGCGTAACTTTTAGAACAAAACAAAAACAAAAACACCTTAAATAAAAATAATAAGTGTATTTTTGCACTTACAATCTTAAAGATAGAAAGTATAAATAATAAGTATAACAACCTAAAAGGCAAACAAATGAAAAAGAATCTACTCAGATTTGGGCTCTCACTCATTGCCCTGTTTGTTATGGTAGTGGCAAATGCGCAAACCTACCAGAACGAAGAAGCTAGCGTTTCATGGCCGTTTAATGACGACAACTACGCTACGCAGTACACTAAATCACCAGAAAATGGTTTCAGTCTGGTTTCCGTAAACACCGGTGACTTGAAGTATTCTCTCAAGACATCACAGACTACAAAAGACAAAGACGGAAACAAGATGGTCATGGCTGGTTTCGGTCCTGTTGGCACAACAAAAGCCGTAGAATGGACCATTAAACCTAGCAAGGGGCTAACATTCACCCCAACCTCTATCAGTACCTACGTAAACCGATTCGGTACAGATTCAGAAAATGGAGTAACCGTAACCGCCAAACTTAGCGACGGAACTTCTGTAGACTTGGGTAAATTCACCGCATTAAGAGAGAACAAGACAACAGAGACTGACAAGTTTTCGAAAAATGAAAACCTGACCAACCACATCGTCATCCAGCTCACTGCCGACCAGCAAGCCAAACTGACATCAGCTGAAGGCTTCACGCTGAGCTGCACCGTTGGCGTTGGCTCTACTAAGCAGCAAGGCTTTGCCGATGTACACATCAATGGTCTTCTGAACGGAACCATTGAAAAGGTTGCACAGTATACCCTGTCAGCTGCAGTATCAAATGCAGGAGCAGGAACCATCAAAGTATCTCCTTCCGGTACAGTATTTGACGCAGAAACACAAATCACCGTAACTGCGACAAAAAATTTCGGCTACAAATTTGTCAATTGGACAGATGCCAATAATAAGGTAGTATCTACAGATGAAGAATATACCTTCTCTATCTCTGCCAACACAGCATTGAAGGCAAACTTTGAGAAGATAAACACCTACGCTTTGGATTACAAGGTAGAAGGTGGTGCAAAAGACTATATGGTAAGCGCAACTCCTGCCCCAACCATTGTTAACGGAAAGAATATGTATGAAGAGGGAACAGAAGTAACCCTCACAGCCAGCAGCAACGACATCCTCACCTTTACCAACTGGAATGATGGTGAAACAGGAGCAGAACGCAAAATAAAGATGAATGTCGACCAATCATACACTGCAGCATATTCTGCAAAAGACTTCATCGCAGGCTGGGACTTCTATAAGTCAGCAAGAGAAGGTCGTACAGCAGACTTCGCTGCAGAAGACAACGATGTAGACCAGCTCATCCTGCGCGATGCAGACGGAAATACATACACATGGCTCGACAAGAGCAACAGTGCTGGCGGCTACGAAGGAAAGAATGCAGCTGTAAACTGGACCTCCAAGAAAACCAAGGCACTGGGCGAAACCTATTGGCAGACCAAGGTCAACGCAACAGCCTTCACCGATATCAAGGTAAAGAGCAGTATGCTCTACAATTATAATGCATACGAAACATATAATGTGGAATACTCTCTCAACGGCACCGACTGGACCAAGGTAGGCGCCATCAAGATGCCAGGAACCAAAGCCTGGACCGATGGCGAGTTCACTCTCCCAGCCGATGCAAACAACAAGGCAGAAGTATACATCCGCTGGATTGCCGACAAGACTTCTTCCATCAAGGGAGCAACAGGCGACAACGACGGAATCTCTATCACAAATATCTACATCACAGGTACTGCCCAGCTCGTTAACGACGGCAAGGCCCCTGTACTCGTAAGCACCATACCAGCAGAAGGCGCAACCAACGCATCTGCCAACGGCAAGATTGTACTGACTTTTGATGAGAAGGTAAAACTCACCGACAACGCTGCAGCCACTCTCGGAACAGCAAAGATAGAAGGAACAGTATCAGGCAAGACCATCACCTTCGCATACAAAGGCTTGAACTACGCTACAGCTTATACCTTCACACTCGCTGCAGGTTCGGTAGCCGATTTGACAGACAATGCCACAGACCAGGCAATTGTTCTGAACTTCACTACCAAGACCAAGCCAGCAGTAACCAAAGCACTCTACGACTTCATCGTACCAACCGACGGAGACTTCAAGGCTGCACTTGATGCAGCAGCTAAGCGTACAGATACTAGCAAGCGTTTCCGCATCTTCATCAAGCAGGGCGACTACAAGATTCCTGCTGACGAGAAGAGTAAGGTAACAGGTAGCGACGGCAAGAGTTATGCTAACCCAACCACCTATATGAATACGCCAAACGTATCAATCATTGGTGAAAGCATGGACAACACCTCACTGACCAACACCGTTCCAAACTCAGGCCAATCAGCCAACGTATTGGAAGGTATCGGCAAGGGTGACGTACTCTGCTTGCAGAAGGGAGCAACAAACACCTATTTCCAGGATCTGAAGGTGTACAGCAGTATGGGTGATGCCAAAGGTCGCGACATCGTACTCAACGACCAGAGCAACAAGACCATCTGTAAGAACGTAAACCTCTGGGCTTACCAGGACACCTACGTATCAAACAACCAGAACGGTAAATTCTACTTCGAAGACGGAATCCTTCGTGGTCGTACCGACTACCTCTGCGGTAAGGGTGATGTATATTATAATAATGTAGAACTCTGGATCTGTGAAAAGGGAGGCTATCTCGCAGTTCCTTCTCAGCCTAAGAAGTATGGCTACATCTTCAAAGACTGTACTATCAAGGATGCTACTGCGGCAAAAGACCTAAACGGCAACTACACCTTGGGACGTCCATGGGGCAAAGGCACACCTATTGCACTCTACATCGACACCAAGATGGAAGCTATCCCATCAGCAGCAGGATGGAACGAGATGAGTGGCGGTTACCCTAAGCGTTTCGCTGAATACAACTCATACACATCAACAGGTAGCGTAGTAGACCTCAAGGACAGAAAGAAAGTTTACGATGCCTACGATTCAAAGGATGGTGACAATTATGTAAACCGTCGTAATGAAACAGCAGGAGACCCTATCCTCACAGCAGAGGAAGCTGCAACCTACACCATTGAAACAGTAATGGGTCAGGATGATGACTGGGATCCAACTGCAGCTACCGAGCAGGCATCAGCACCTAGCAACGTTAAGCTGAACGGTACAACCCTCGCTTGGGACAACAACGACTACGCTCTTCTCTGGGCAGTTTGCAAGAATGGTAAGGTGGTAGATTTCACCATCAAGCCAACCTATCTCGTAGATGATGCTTCAGCAACATGGAGTGTACGTGCAGCCAACGAGATGGGCGGACTGAGCGAAGCAACAGCAGCAGTCCTGAGCACCGGCATCCAAAACATCGCCTCAGCTACAGATGCAGCAGTCATCAAGACCGCCATCTTCGCAGCCGACGGCACCCAGCTCTCAAATCTTCAGAAGGGTATCAACATCATTGTGAAGACCCTGGCAGATGGCAGCAAGAAGACAAGCAAGGTCATCGTAAAGTAAAGAAACAGAGACCATAAGTAATTAGATTGACAGATAACTTTCGGAGTGCAATATCCCCATCCTCTTACAGAAGGGTGCCGGATATTGCACTTTTTTTGCTCCCTCAGCTTCTGAAACAGCAGAAACGGGAACAGAAAAAACAGACCGTCGAAATGTAAAAAACAGAGCATTTACGCAAAAACCTGTAAACGTTTACGTGTTTTTTTTACCCCCAACATACCCCGATTCTCATATTTTTTATCTAATTTTGCAGCAAGAAAACCAAGACTTAGCTTACGCTACGCATCCAGATTGCCCCACCGGAGCCTTCGGCCTCCCAAAGGAACAGCCTTCAGCAAGCAACTGCTGAGGATTGGGATTCTACTTAAAAACATTAAGAAAAAACATTAGAAAATTAGTAATTTAGAATAAGTTTTATCTAAACCTAAAGTGTATGTCTGGTAATTTTAGAAAAAAGAAAATTGCTTTGGCAGGCGCACTGATGTTCGTAGTAACAAGTGTATCTGCACAAACAGTAAAAGGCGTTGTTACTGACAATACGGGCGAGCCAATCATCGGCGCATCTGTCATGGAGGTAGGTGTAGCTGGCAATGGTGGCGTGACCGACATTGACGGTAACTTCACAGTAAACTTAAAAGGCAAAAGCAAGAAACTGAAGATTTCATACATTGGTATGAAAGCTAAGGAAGTAAGCGTTGCAGGTAAAGAATCAATCGATGTAAAGCTTGAGGATGACAACACCACCCTCAACGATGTTGTAGTAATCGGTTATGGTACTGTTAGAAAGAAAGACCTCACAGGTTCTGTATCTTCTATCAGCGACAAGCAGATTGCCAACATTCCAGTTTCTAACGTAAGCGAGGCGATGACCGGTAAGATGGCTGGTGTAAACATCACTACCACTGAAGGTTCACCAGATGCTGACGTGAAGATTCGCGTGCGTGGTGGTGGTTCCCTTTCTCAGGACAACTCTCCACTCTACATCGTTGATGGTTTCCCAGTTAGCTCAATCAGCGACATCGCTCCTAGCGAAATTCAGAGCATCGACGTATTGAAGGATGCTTCTTCTACAGCCATCTATGGTGCCCGTGGTGCCAACGGTGTTATCATCGTAACAACCAAGAGCGGAACTGAGGGTAAAACTCAGGTAAACTTTAATGCTTCTCTCGGCTACAAGAAGGTTACAAAGTTGATCAAGACTCTTGATCCTTATAACTTTGCATACTCTCTTTATGAAGTTGGTGCAACAAACTATGGTAACTACAGCGACCTCGATATCTGGAAGTCTGTAGAAGGTACAGACTATCAGGACGAAGTATTCGGTCGTACTGGTAACCAAAAGCAGTATAATGTAAGCGTTAGCGGTGGTACTAAGGATATCAAGTATAACATTGGCTTCTCTCATAACGACGAGAAGAGTATCATGCTTGGTTCTGGTTATGCAAAGAACAACGTTAACGCAAAACTCAACGCCAACCTGAACAAGTGGTTGTCACTCGACTTCAATGCTCGTATGGCATTCACCAAACTTGATGGTCTGAATGGTGGTGCTGACACAAATGAAAGCAACGCAGCCAACTCTATCGTTGCCAATACCGTAAAGTTCTGGCCAGTATATCCTCTTACAGACAGCGATGAGGACGAGGAGAACTCAACATCAGTAGAACGCAATCCTATCGAGCGTATTTATGATTCTTATAAGTATCAGGAGCGTTTCCAGCAGAACTACAACGTAGGTTTGAACTGGAAGCCTTTCAAGAATATCACCTTACGCTCAGAATTTGGGTATCGCTGGGATTACAACAATACCGATCAGGTTTGGGGTTCTAATGCCACAACCAATTCAAAGTACGGCTACAATGGTCAGCCACAAGCTGTGTTTACTAAGGTAAGCAAGAAGAACTGGCGCAATGCCAACACTATCACTTACGATAACAGCAAGCTTTTCGGAGGCCGTGACCATATCAACGTATTGTTGGGTCAGGAATGGAGCAGCAGCGAGCAGACTACAAGAAATGCCATATCTGTTGCTTACCCAGCATCTTTTGGTATTGATGACGTTTTGTCAAATACTGGTGCAGGTACTGCCCTTCCAAACGAAGGAACTATCGCTGCCGATGAGAACATCCTCTCATACTTCGGTCGTATCAATTATACATTGAATGATAAGTATCTGGCAACATTCACTATGCGTGCTGATGGCTCTAGTAAGTTTGGCAGCGGCAACCAGTGGGGCGTATTCCCATCTTTAGCTTTGGCATGGCGTATGTCTGACGAATCATTCCTAAAAGGTGCTTCTAAGTGGCTCTCCAACTTGAAGGCTCGCTTGAGTTTCGGTACTGCCGGTAACAACCGTATCAATTCCGGTTTGATTTCTACTGTATACTCTATGGCTAGCAACACATCAAAGGCTCCATTCTTTGATGAGAATCGTGGTTCTATGTTGGAGCATGGAAAATATCTCTACAATCCAAACTTGAAGTGGGAGACAACCGTTACCCGTAACTTCGGTATCGACTATGGTTTCTTTAACGGACGTATCAGCGGTACATTGGATTTCTATTGGAATTCCACTAAGGACCTCTTGATGCAGACTTTGATTCCATCAAACACAGGTTATAGCTACCAGTTCCAGAACTTCGGTAAGACATCTAACAAGGGTGTCGAGTTGGCACTCAATGCAGTCATCGTAGACAAAAAGAAGTTTGGCTTGAACTTCAACTTCAATGTTTCTTACAACAAGAACAAGATTGATGAGTTGAATCTTGAGAATCCATGGCAGAGCAGCAACTGGAGTGGTTCAACCATCTCTAAGTATGAAGACTTCCGTGTAGAACAGGGCGGCCGACTTGGTGAGCTCTGGGGTTACAAGATGAATGGTTACTATACAGTATACGACCCAGCTACAGGCACTGGCGACTTGGTTCTCAATGCTAAGGGTAAGTGGGAATTGGCTGATGGAGTAAAAGACAAGAGCAAGGACATCTTCGGCGGTACTTACTACCCTGGTGGTCCTAAGGTACAGTGCGACGAAAATGGTAATCCTATCAAGCAGCGCCTTGGAAATACCGTTCCTACAACAACTGGTGGTTTCGGTTTCGACGGTCACGTAGGCAACTTCGACTTCAATGTGTTCTTCAACTACTCTCTTGGCAACAAGATTGTAAACGGAACCAAGCTGGCTAACGCCTTCTATTCAGGTTCTAACAAGAAGTACAACCTTGTAGATGACTTTACCCTCGACAAACGTTACACATGGATTGACCCTAACAATGGTTTGAACCTTGGTAAGATTTCTACTTCAACCATCACAACATATGGTGGCACAGAAGAAGTTATGGCTCGCTTGAACGAGTTGAACCAAGGCAAGAGCATCTACAATCCAGCTGCCGTTACAGCCATGCAGTTGACTGATTATGCTGTAGAAGACGCTTCATTCCTGCGTTTGCAGAACGTAACTATTGGCTACACATTGCCAAAGACCTGGTTGAAGAACATCTTCATCAGCAACGTACGTATCTACTTCACCGGCTACAACTTGCTTTGCATGACAAGCTATAAGGGTTACGACCCTGAAGTTGACACAAGCAGCAAAAAGAATCCTATGACTCCAGGTATCGACTACGCAGCATACCCTAAGAGCCGTACATTTGTAGGTGGTATTAATGTAACATTCTAAAAAAGTAACAAAGAACATGAACAAGATATTTTCAAAAGTCTTGGTAGCTTTGGGAGCTGCAACATTGGTTTCTTGCTCAGACTTCCTTGATCAGAAGTCACCTTCTGAGTTGGAGAACTCTAATGTATATGGTTCTACCTACTACACAGGCTTACGAGTAAACAAGATATATGGCGGTTTGACTCAAGACCGTACATACTCTCAGGACCTCGCCATCGTATGGAATCTGAACAGCGACATCGAATTGGTGGATGGTCTTGGAAGTGACGCTACTAACGCTACAAGTGAGCGTGGTAACATGAACTACAATGCCGATCCAGGATGGTCTAAGATTTCTGGCGTGTGGGATGCACTCTATGGTGTTATTGAAGACGCAAACGACGTTGTTGATGGCGTAAATAACAGCGACCTGTACCAGAATGGTAGCAAGTCAGACAAAGCAACAATGGGACGCTATCTCGGTGAGGCTTTAACACTCCGTGCACAGTGCTATCTCGACCTGGTACGTTTCTTCGGTGACGTACCTTTCAAGGCAGAGTCATCAAAATCAGACCTTTCCAATGCATACCTTTATAAAATGGATCGCGACAGCATCCTTGACAGCTTAATGGTAAATCTTGATGAAGCCATCGAACTTCTTCCTTGGGCAGGTCAAGAAGGATACACTACAGAGCATGCAACCAAGGGTTATGCACATGGTCTCTTGGCACAGATTGCCTTGACACGTGCAGGATATGCTATCCGCGAAAAAGCGAAGGAAGGCTACGAGACTGCAACTTACACAGACGCAACCTACCCTACACAGCGTCCAGGTGCCGCTAAGTGTAAGGAACTGTATGAGATTGCACTCAAGCATCTCAGTGCTATCATCAAGAGTGGTTCACACAAATTGAATCCATCATTCGAAAATGAATGGTATCTCTTGAACCAGCTGACTCTCGACAAGACCTATCAGGAAAACCTCTTCGAGATACCTATGGGTAGCAACGTTACTGGTGAGTTAGGCTATACAGTTGGTGTACGCTTGAATGGCGTTACTACAGAATATGGTTATGGTAACTCTTCTGGTAAATTGAAGTTGACAGCGCCTCTCCTCTACTCTTACGACAAGGCAGACCAGCGTCGTGACGTTACAGTAGCAGCATTCGAGATTAAGCAGGATGGTAAGAAGACTGTAGAGAGTATGCTTGGCAACGCTCCATTTGGTCTTTACTGCGGTAAGTGGGATGCTCGCAAGATGAACGACAAGTGGTTGTCAGACAACTTGAAGGCAACAGCTAAGCACACCACAGGTATTAATCCTGTCGTGATGCGCTACTCGCAGATTCTGCTTTGGTACGCTGAGGTTATGAACGAGTTGGCTGGTCCTACAGGTCGTTATGATGGTGACGCAGGTATGACTGCACTTCAGGCTCTTGCAGAAGTACACGACCGTGCTTTCAGCGACAAGGCTTTGGCAAACCACTACATCAACAACATTCCTAAAACCAAGGAAGGTCTGTTCGAAGCAATCGTACAGGAGAACGCTTGGGAGTTTGCTGGAGAAGGTTACCGCAAATGGGATTTGATTCGCTGGAATCTCTTGGCTCAGAAGATTCAGGAGTTCAAGGATACTTATATCCAGGACTTGACTGACAAGAAATATCAGGAGAAGATTTACTTCAACTATACTGATGACACAAAGACCAAGATTGACATGAGCAGTGTAACTTGGTATGGTCTCGCCGGAGATGAGTCTGAATCAGACTTTACTGGTAGTGCAGATAGCTTTGGCAAGTCTAGCTTGACAAGCGGCAAGGACACTCAGGTAAACACTAACCTGCCTTCTATCAGCAGTGGTCTTGTAGGCGACAATGTACCTGTTAAGAACAGATACCTCATGCCTATTGCATCTACCACAATCTCTGCATCAAATGGTCATTTGTACAATTCTTATGGCTATAACGATTAGTACGAACTGTTAATAATAGAAACAAGATGAAAATTAAGAATATATTTGGAATGTCATTGGCCTTCTTGGCCATGACTCCAATGGTTTCTTGTACAGATAAGAACGACTGGGATGTTGACAGTGCTCACGACCGCTTGTTTGGTGTCAAGAGTTCAGCTTTGTCTGTTGACACAGATGACGACCAACCAACCAAGATTGCAGTCAACTTCTCTGCTTATGACAAGAACACAGAATACTACATCGTAGAGTTGAGCACAGACTCTCTTTATGATGACGTACCTATGGGAGGTGAGAACGCAAGAATCTTCGGTGAAGACAAAAGCATCACATCTGCTCCTGTTGACATCAACAACTTGGAAGAATACACCAAGTACTACATGCGTGTAAAAGCTATGTCTTCAACCAAGGCTGAATCAAAATGGGTATATTATAAGGATGGCGACTCTTTCCGTACTCCAGGTATCCTTCACGATGTTTTGGAAAAAGACCGCTTGGACGATAACATCCGCTTGACATGGATTCCAGGTTCTAACGTAACCACTCTTCGCTATACTTATAAGGATAGCGAGGGAGAAATCCAGACTGAGGACATCGCTCTGACAGATGCTGACCGCGAAGCTGGTGAGTATAAAATTACAGGTTTGAACTCAAATCGTTCATATACATTTAGCTTACTCTATGGTGAGAAAGTTCGTGGTTCCAAGACTGTGAAGACAGCCAAGGGATTACCTTCTGCAGATTACACTGTAAGATTGAACGAAGACCGTACAGTCATCACAAATGAAGACATCGAAGAGTGGGCTAATAAGGCATTCGAGAAGATGGAAGGTGCTTCTAATGTATCTATCACATTAGGTATCCCGGCAGGTAAGACTATCGACTTGGGTACTTCAGAAAAGGCAATCAGCATCCCAGAGGGTGTTTCTATCTCATTCTTCGGTAGAGCTGGTGAAAAGGCAACACTGAATGTAAAGAAGGCTGTATCTGTAGCAGGAAATCATGGTTACATCAGCTTTGAACACGTAAATATTGATGGACTTCAGAACACAGATGAAGGCATTTCAGGCTGCCAATATTTCATCAATGAAGATAAAGCTTGCGATATCGATTCTTTGGGATTCACAGAATGCAATATCAGCAACATGGAAAGAGCACTTGTTAACTTCAAGGCTTCTTCTGGTCAATCAGTAAACCTGCTTATCATTGACAATTGTATTTCAAATAATCATGGTACAGGTGGTTATGCATTCATTTGCATGAACAAGGGTATGGACAAGATTAACAACATCAAGTTTGTTAACTCTACATTCTCAAACATCAGTCTTGGAAAGAGTAGTGTCTTCGATTTATCAAAGGCGAAATCTTCTACAACCATAGATATAAATGCATGTACTTTCTACAATGTAGTTGGCGCAGATGGCTATTTCATCAATGCAAAAGATGCAAAACAAGGAATTAAAATTAAGATGAATAAGACAATCCTTGCAAAGACAGCCAATCCAAATGCTAGAGGTATCCAAGCTTGGGATTTGGACGCTAACAAGAATGGTGTAGTAAAACCTGATGCAACAGCTACATACCAGACCACAGACTTCAGTTTCTACAAAAACTCTTTTGAAGTTAACAAACTTGAAGTAGCATCTGGCTCAGCGTTCAAAAATGCAGCCAATGGCGAATTCTATCTCAAAAACTCAATCTTGGAGAAGGAAAAGGTAGGTGACCCACGTTGGATTAGATAAATTCAATCAAACTATATTTAAATAAAGTGCAATGCCCCATCGGCGTTGCACTTTTTTTGTTATCTCTCCCTCTCCCCCACCACTAACAAAAACTTTTTTTGTTAATTTCTTGGAAGTTACGAAAGAAAAGCGTATCTTTGCAGCGTGATATTAAGAAATAAAAGAAAAGAGAATGAACGGAGAAAACTATATAAGATTTGACTGGGCGATGAAACGCCTGCTGCGCAACAAGGCTAACTATGTTGTGCTCGAGGGTTTCCTGTCTTCATTACTTGGAAAGAAATTTAAGATTCACCGCTTCCTGGAGAGCGAAAGTAACCAAGAAGACGAAGACGATAAATATAACCGAGTAGATATTCTGGCAGAAAGCGAGGATGAACAGTTATGCATCATTGAAGTACAAAATAGTCGTGAGCATACTTATTTCCATCGCATGCTCTATGGTGTATCTAAGGCAATAACAGAGTATATTGGTCTTGGGAAACCATACGAAGCGGTTCGCAAGGTGTATTCCATTAACATCGTCTATTTCGAACTAGGACAAGGAAAAGATTATGTGTACCATGGTAAAACCGAATTCATCGGCGAACACGAACCACACGACATTCTGAAACTCTCCATCCGACAGAACGAGAAATTCTTTGGCATCAAGGATAAAGATTTAAAACTTAGAAAGAGCCCTGGCGACTTGTTCCCTGAGTACTACATACTACGTGTCAATGATTTTGACAAGATAGCAACTACCCCTCTTGACGAATGGATAGAATTTCTGAAAACAGGCTCAATCAGCTCCGAAGCCACTGCTGCAGGATTACCAGAAGCACGTGAGCGACTTCGTGTGGATTCACTCTCACAAGAAGACAAGCAAGCTTATTACCGACATCTAGAAGCTGTTAGACATATGAAAAGCCTATTCGACACTAGCCGTGACGAGGGATTTCAAGATGGCTTAATGGAAGGAAGAGCAGAAGGAAGAGCAGAAGGAAGAGCAGAAGGGGAAAAAGAAAAAGCCCTAAACATCGCTCTCAAACTTCTTGCTTTCAACACACCAATCGACATCATTTCCCAATCCACTGGATTAACTGTTGAAGAGATTAAAAAATTGAAACAATAATACTATACGAATAATAGAGAGGGTGTGTCATAAGTGGGATGACATACCCTCTTTTTTTCGCTATTTCAGCCACTTCAGTCAACGAACTCAGCCACTTCAGGCAGCTAACTCAGCTACTTCTGTCAACTCATTCAGTCACTTCTGCCAGCTAATTCAGTCACTTCTGCCAGCTAATTCAGTCACTTCATTCAGCTAACACAATCACTTCTGCCAGCTAACTCAGCCACTTCATTCTGCTAACACAGCCACTTCATTCTGCTAACAAATCCGTCTCATTCTGCTTACGAATTCGAATCTTCGAGACAACGAAGTCATATCTTCAAGCCAGCGCAATCGAATCTTCAAGCCAGCGCAGTCGGATCTTTAAGCCAGCGCAGTCGAATCTACAAGCCAGCTGAAGCCTCTGATTTTTTATAAATAACTGATTAGTCAATCCTCTTTATGCTATTTCTAACTTGTTTTCTTGTGGTGAAAGACTTCTGTAGAAGTTTTTTTCTCAAATCTAATGCCACTAATATCACACTTAGACTTAACCATCTGATTATAAGCGAATAACGCGTGGCAATAAGGGGCGTTTTTATTGTCACCTTATTGCCACCTGTTACCACACCCCTGGTAAGCTGCTCCGCTTGCCGATGTTCCCGAAATTACGTCACGACGTAGCATCTGAGGCGTCACGACGTAGCAATCGACGCGTCACGACGCAGTAACAGATACGTCGCGACGTAATTTCGGCTACATCCTGCTCCCATCAAGTAAGCCTCATTTGAGCTTCAAATAAGCCTTTTTAACCGTTAAAGTAAGCCTCACTTGAACTTCAAATAAGCCTCAGTTAAACGTTACGTAAGGCTCACTTGCAAGCCTGAATTACACAATTAAAGGCAATATTGTAGAAGAAACACTAGTGAAAACGTTTACGTTAGATTTTTCAATTATTTTGTTCGTTGTTTGAGATTTTTCATTACTTTTGTAGCAGAAATCAAAAGATTATTATCAAAAATCTAAGATTTCTTATGATCTATTGAGAATCAAACACGACTACAACTAATCGCAAATAAGTTCAATTAGACCAAAACTTAACAAGATATAATAATAACCTACAAAACAAACATCGTTATGTATTAACAACTGAAACGTGCCAGCATGGCACTGACCTTGAGTTCGGTTTGTTTCCTCGCTTTTGCGCAGAAAACAATCCAAGGTACCGCTAAGGATGCTAATGGCGACCCAATGATTGGTGTAACCATTACTGACCAGAATGGTAAAGCAGGTGGCATCACCGACCTTGACGGTAAGTTTACCATTCAGAACGCAGACCCTAATGCGGTCTTGACTTTCAGCTACATCGGCTGCAAGCCTAAGAAAGTAAAAGTAGGAAGTCAGAAAACATGGAACATCGTACTTGAAGATGACAATGCAGCCCTTGACGAGGTCGTTGTCGTTGGTTATGGTACTATGCGTAAACGCGACGTAACTGGTTCTATCGCATCTGTCAACTCAGAAAAGATAGCCGCTCGTGGTACTACCAATCTTGCAGAGTCTCTGCAGGGTTCTGTTCCTGGTGTCAACATCACCCAATCTGGTAGCCGCGCAGGTGCAGGCTTCAATATTCAGGTTCGTGGACAGGCTTCTATCAACAAGCAGGCACAGCCATTGTATGTTATCGATGGTGTAGTTTGCGACAACATGGACTTCCTGAATCCTGATGATATCGACCGCATCGACGTATTGAAAGATGCATCTTCTACCGCCATCTATGGTTCCCGTGCCTCTGCCGGTGTCATCATGATTACCACCAAGGGCAGCAAGGGTGCAGACAAGGCACAGAAGGCAACCATCTCTTATGACGGATATTATGGTATCAAGAAGTTGGCGCGCATGCCTGAGTTTATGGATGCCAACGAGTTTATGGATTATCGTTTTGCCAGATATACCACGCTTGATGGAAAGAACTACGATGGTTCAAGCCGCAAGGGTGTTGATGCCGAAGGACATCCACATTACATCATCAAGAATACCGACTTGAATTCTGCCTTCCTTGCCCGCAAGGGAGCAACCAGCTACAAAGACTCCAAACTTTATGACCTGATGATGGATCCAAGTTTCGACGGTTACGACTGGAAGAAGATGGTTACCCGCACTGCCGCCCAGCAGAACCACTTTATCAGTGCTGCCGGTGCTACAGACAAGATCAACTACCGTGTAGGTATGGGTTATCAGGGAGAAGAGAACGTATTCAAAGGCAACGACTATGAGCGTTTCAACTTCAAGGGAGCAATGGATGCCAAGCTCTCCAAGATATTCGAGGCAGGTTTCTCTACCAACATGTCAATGAGCCGCACCCAGGACATATGTACTGATGGAACTTATTCTCCATACGTGAATGCATTCTATTTTAACCCATTCGTATCTCCAACAGATGCAGATGGCAACCTGATTCCTAACCCGGGAGCAAAGGCAGCCTTTGGTTCAGATGCACAGTTTACATCTACATATAACCCGCTCATCGATTTGAATGACGGCAACTACACCGACGAGACCAAGATGTACCGACTGATGGGTAACTTCTACCTGCGTGCCAACATCATCAAGGGATTGAAGTTTACAACCACCTTCTCTCCTAACTACTCTCACAAGCGTCAGGGAATCTTCTACGCAACAGGTCTGAACGAGGGTAACGATGTAGGTTCTACTTACTACCAGAAGAACAAGACCAACTTCGGTTCAGTAGCCAATACTACCCGTGTAGACTGGACGTGGGACAACCAGTTTGACTACAATCGCACATTTGGCGACCACACTGTTGGTGCTATGGCACTGTTCTCACTCTACAAGAGCAATACAGAATACCAGTATGAAGAAGGCAAGGGTATCCTACAAGGGCCGTTACATGGCTACAGCTACACTCCGTACCGATGGCAGTTCACGCTTCGCAGACGGCAACCGATGGGGCTGGTTCCCTTCTGTAGCTGCAGCATGGCGTATCTCTGATGAAGCTTGGATGAAGCAGTTCAACAACTGGTTAGACAATGCTAAACTCCGTCTGTCATATGGTGTTACCGGTAACAACAATGTGGGTGACTATGTAACTATCGCTTCTGCTACAGGTCCATCTTATGTAACCATTGACGGCAAAGAGGTACAGGGTTATCATCCTAACGGATTGGTAAATACAGAACTCATCTGGGAGAAGGTGAAGGAATTCGATGTAGGTCTCGACCTGAGTTTCCTGAAAAACCGCATCAATGTAACAGCCGACTTCTACAACCGTCTTTCTGATGGCCAGATTATGTCACGTTCAGTGCCTATCGAAACTGGTGAGAAGACTTCAACCTTCAATGTAGGTTCTGTCCAAAACAGAGGTATAGAACTCGGTTTGAACTTTAACATCATCAACAAGAAAGACTTCTCCTGGAGTGCGAACGTAAACTTCGCCCGCAACTGGAACAAGATTAAGGAGTTGAGTAACGGTAAGGTTGATGAGGTAGCCAACAACTGGTTTATCGGCGAGCCACTGAACGTACTCCGTGACTATACCCATACCGATGTCATCACCGACAAGGGTGTAACCATGCACACCATGAATGGTGACAAGCATTATACCCTGAAGGAATTCTACGAGAAGTATGGCACTAAGTATAAGTGGTATGAAGGTCAGGTAGCCGTAAACGACTGGAACGATGACGGTAAGATTGACGACAACGATAAGCAGATTTATGGCTGCACAGATCCTCGCTGGACAGGTAGTTTCTCTACCAATGTTTACTTCAAGGGTTTCGACTTCTCTATCATGTTCTATACCAAGAGCGGATTCTGGTCACGCAGCTACTTCCATGAGAAGTATATGAAGTATGGCGACCGTGGTAATGCCCACATGAAGTTGGATTTCTACATACCAAAGGGAGCACCAATCATCGATCATGCTACAGGTGAGATTACAACCGCTACAGAGACCCACTACGGAAAGTATCCTTATCCAAACAACAGCGATGCATCTATGGGTGGTTACTTCGGCGACAAGGGTTCAGCCAAGGGAGAAGGTTTCCAGTATCAGAAGACCTCTTTCACCAAGGTTAAGAACATTACCCTGGGTTACACATTGCCTAAGAGCGTAGTAAGCAAGGCTGGTATCAGAAATCTCCGTGTTTATGTAAACGTTCTGAACCCATTCTGCTTCACCAACTACAAGGGCTTCGACCCAGAGTGGGCATCACAGAATCTGCAGAATGGCGGTCCATCATCTGTAACCTACCAGTTTGGTGTAAATCTTAAGTTCTAATCTCATTAAATGAAGTAAACAATTATGAAAAAGATATTATATAGCGTAGCACTGGCGGCCTGCTGCATGGGAACCATGACAAGTTGCAGCGACTTCCTGGATGCTAGCAACAAGTCGAATGTAACTGATAAACAGACTTTTGCAACAAAAGAGGGATTCAACAGCCTCGTCAATGATGCCTATCAGCATCTGCAAAACGTTTATGCAGCTCCTCTGTTCACTAGCTGTTTCTCAGCAGGTACAGACATGTATGCCGATGGCCGTAACAAGATGAACGAGGCATTGAATACTTACGAGACCTTGACTCCAGAAAATACGGATATCAAGAATCTCTATACTTACCTCTATGCAGGTATCCGTGCAGCCAACTCTGTGTCATATTATGCACAGACAGCCCAAGTTGATGAAAAGACTAAGGGGCAGCTTGTAGGCGAAGCCCGTGTATTGGCAGCCTACGAGTATTATCTCCTGGTAAACAACTTCGGTGGTGTCCCTATCATGAAGGACTTCCTCACCACAGCAGACACAGGATATCCTAAGTCTTCTCCTGAAGATGTATACGCCTATATCATCAGCGAGCTCGAAGATGTTATCAGTAAGAATGTGCTCCAAGCTTCTACAGCTACCAAGGGTGGCGGCAGAATCAGCCAGGAAACAGCCAAGGCTATCCTAGCCAAAACCTACCTTTCTGCAGCATGGGACCTCAACAAGCAAGACTACTTCTCCAAGGCAGCAGCTCTTGCCGATGAGGTGATTGCAGGCAGAAAACTGACTACCCCATTTGACAAGCTCTGGAAGGCAGACGGATCGGGCGATGACAACGAAGAGTTCCTTTGGGATGTGGAATATGATTTGGCTACAGCCAACAATACAACATCAGGTGGTACAGAATGGAGCGGCTACTACTGCAACTATCTGGGTGGAAACGAAGATCCTATCAAGGCTACAACCTCCAGCTATGTACCAACCCTCTATGCCTTGCATTGCTTCAAAAAGGGCGACCTGCGTTACGATGCTACCTTTATGAAGGAATTGCCAGATATGAACAATGGAAATGCTGCAGGTACCGGCTACTGGACCTGGTACAAGAATGGTGAGAGTCTGGTAGGTAAGCCAGTAACGCGATACTATTCTGCATGGTATGAAACAGATGCCGACTTTGAAGCATGGAAGGCTATAGATCCTGCAAACAGAGCAAACACCTATCGCATTCCGATGGATTCACAGACTAAGGAGGCACAGAATATGGATGGCTCCGATATGGAATATTACGATAACCAGCAACTGGTATGTAGTTCAAATCCATGCAAGAAGTTTGACGACAGCAAGACTGCTACCACAGAGAAGAACACCTGCTATCGCGACATCCATATCATCACTTTGCCAGAGATGTATCTCGTAGCAGCTGAGGCTTATCTGAAGGCTGGTGATAATCCTAAGGCATTGGCACGACTCAATGAGGTTCACCAGCGCGCTGGTCTTTCTGCACTTACAGGAACTATCACTATCGATGACATCCTTGATGAGAATGCATGCGAGAACTTCGGTAATGAGGCACGCTGGATGGATCTTCGCAGAACACAGACCCTGGTAACACGTTGCACCAAGTATAACCATGAGATGGGAGACAAGGCTGCCCAGTATATCGGCAAGAAGCTTCTTCGCCCTATCCCACAGGCTGCAATTGATGCCAATGACCAGCTGACATTAGCCGACCAGAATCCTGGTTACTAATCAAAGTCATTATGTTGATAAGAAAACTTATCAGGACATACGTTAATCATTAGGTTTAAGACCGTATTCTAGGGAGATAATTCCTGATGGATACGGTCTTTCTTTTGGTTCTATCGGCAAGGTATACGTAATCGTTTTCGTAGTTTTTCGCCCACTATCTGCATGCGGTAAGCAAAAATATCGTAACTTTGCAGAAAATCTTATAGAATACAATAATAATAAAATAAATAAACCTAAGAAGAAATGAAGAAATCAATCATTAAGACAGCCGTGCTGGCTGCGCTCATGGCTCTGCCAATGTTCGCTAAAGCACAAACTTTCGCAGGTATCACAGCCGAGCAGAACGCACAGAACACTCCAGAAGGATGGACTGCCGTAGAACTGCCACAGTTGCCAACCATCACTTCGGAAAACACGTTCAACATCAAGGATTATGGTGCTTCCACTACGGCAGAAGACAACACCAAGGCTATCCAGAAAGCACTTGATGCTGTGCCTACAACAGGTGGTATGGTCGTGATTCCTGCCGGTACCTGGATGTTTGGTAGTACAGATCAGATGACAAGCGAGACCGAGGTACTCAGCATCAAGTCAAAGACTGTGCTCCACCTTTGCGCAGGAGCGACATTGAAGCTCGTGGAATACGGCAAGGCTCCTAACAATAAGACTGTCTTCATCGGCGGAAAGAACAAGGGTAAGAACGTTACCGACATTGTTATCGAGGGTGAAGGTGAAACTTCAGTCATCGACGGTCAGGGTGCACGCTGGTGGCTCGCAAGAGAGAATGGCGAAACCTTCAATCCTGGTGCAATGATCCGCTTCGAGCAGGGCAAGCGCTTCCTGCTCCGTAACTTCAAAATTCAGAATACTCCTGGTGTGAACATCACCATCAGCAACAGCGGTAAGGCTAGCCATGCTACCATCCATGATCTGATTATCAGCGAACCTTCATCTGAAGCAGGCAAGGGAAAGGCATCGCATAACACCGATGGAATCTCTATCTGGGGTCCATACGTTAATATCTACAACTGTAACATCAGCAACGGCGATGACAATATCGTTTGTGACAATGATGCACAGTACATCCATATCTGGAACTGCGACTTCGGTACAGGACATGGTGCTTCTATCGGTAGTTTCACCAAAAACATCAAGCATGTATGGTTCGACAACATCACCATGAATGGTACAACTGCCGGTATCCGCATGAAGACGGGTATCAACAGCAATGGTACACTGCGTGGCGGTGGCGAGGAGGACTGGAAGTTCACCAACTTCACCATGACCAAGGTGAAGAACCCATTCTCTATCGATTGCTACTACGACAAGAACTACAACAGCGACCCTGCCGTAGACAAAGCAAATGCCAGAGCTCTTGATAGTACTACCCCTACCTACAACGGCATTCTGCTTCAGAACGTGAAGACAACAGATGTTTGCGATGGCAAAGCCATCTTCCTGATTGGCCGTCCTGAGAGCCACATCAAGAATGTAACACTCGACAATGTACAGATTTCAGCAAAGAAGGGTATCGATATCCGCTTCGTAGATAATCTCGTGTTCAAGAACAACTCTAAGATTACATGCCAGTCCGGCAAACTCTGGATACTCCAGTACGATTCTACAGTAGACGACCAGTGTGATGCTACAGGGGCAGGTACAAATCCAAATCCCACTCCCAATCCAGGTGAGACAACAGAAGTAAGCTATATTCTGGATGCATCAACCAGCACTTCTTCAAGCACAGATCCATCTCCATGGACGTTCAATAATGGTTGCAGCATAGAGAGCAGCAAAGGTTACGCTACAGCTAAAAGCAATACCATCAAGTATAGCAAGGGCGTACAGTTTACCATCAACCTGCCTGAGAATATTACCATTACATCGGCTACATTTGCAGGATATGCAAATGAAGACAACAAGACTTGCTATCTCGGCGAACTAAACGGAACAACCTTTGCCAGCGACAAATACGTGTACCCTAGCCGTACAACCCAAACGGATACGAGCACAAAGTTTGATATTACACTTGACACTCCTGCTACTGGCGTTCTTACCTTCACACCACAAAATGCACAAGCCGCTTGGGTTATCACACTGAAAGGTGTAAAGGTAACAAGTTCAGGTATCAACAATGTTGTTTTAACCGCCAAGGTAAACAATAACAACATTTACGACCTCAGCGGTCGCATGGTAAAGCTCAATGCCAAGGCAGAAGACCTGCAAAGTCTCAAAAAAGGCATCTATATCTACAACAACAAGAAATACGTAGCTAAATAATTCATTTAAACATCGGTAACAATGAAAATAAAATCGCATTCACTCCTGTGCCTTCTCGCAACCATCGCTTTGAGTTCTCCGCTCTCTGCGGTGAGCGTGAATGCCCAGAAAGCGGTATCCAAGACATGGAATCCGAACCTGAAGAACGGAATGTACCGCAACCCGGTTATTGACGCCGACTACTCAGACCCAGACGTATGCCGTGTGGGCAATGACTACTATATGACCTCCTCTTCCTTCCAGTGTTTCCCTGGTCTGCAGATTCTGCACAGTACCGACCTGGTAAACTGGGAGATTATCGGTGCTGCCCTACTCGATGACTATCCTGTATTGCCTGAATACCAGGGAACCGAACTGGATTGGCGCAAGAAGGTTCAGCATGGCAACTATGTGTGGGCACCCTCTATACGCTATCACGACGGATGGTTCTATATCTACTGTGGCGATCCTGACCAGGGACTCTTCATGACCAAGACACAAGACCCACGCGGTCCTTGGGAGCCTATCACCTGGGTGATGAAGGGAAAAGGTCTTATCGACTGTTGCCCTCTCTGGGATGAAGACGGCAAGGCTTATCTTTCACATGGATGCGCCGGTTCAAGAGCCGGTATCAAGTCTGTGCTCTTCGTAGCTCCTATGTCACCAGATGGAACCAAGGTGATTGGTCCTTCACGCATCGTATATGATGGGCATGAAGACCAGCCTACTATCGAAGGTACCAAGTTCTACAAGCGCAACGGCTACTATTACATCATGAGTCCTGCGGGCGGCG
>OGFF01000383.1_pt1 | contig 65318 bp, 45 predicted proteins | sample 1570751 | NCBI WGS metagenome assembly OGFF01 (sample SAMEA2581951, study PRJEB24529) | metagenome | biome: Human gut stool | place: China | collected 2011 | reverse complement strand
CTGCAACCTATTTTTTTACGAACAATTTCGGCGAAAGATCATTTGACACTCACCGGTGACGGCCACCGGAACGGGCACCAAAGTGACGGAAGTGTTTTACCCCGGCACCACGGTGAACGGGGATCTCACGTCGTCTGACAGCGCCGCGGTGACAACGCAGCTCGGCGGTACCTGGAACGGCACATCGACGATCTCTGGCGGCACGACGGATCTGGAATTCACGGACGCGTCCGCGGTGTGGAATATCGCCGCGAATTCTGAAGTCACGAGTCTCAAGCAGTCTTCCGGCACGATCAATTTCCCGGCGGCTCCCTCGACCGGCTTCACGGGCACCACGCTTACGATTGACGGCGATTACTCCGCTGACGGCGGTACCGTGAACATGAGCACGGTGCTCCAGGGTGACACGTCGCCGCACGACAAGATCGTCGTGAACGGGAACACGTCCGGCACCGCGAACCTCGTGTTCACGAAGGTGTCGGGGTACGGCAGCCAAACGATTGAAGGCATCAAGGTGGTCCAGGTGGCGGGGACCTCTGACGCGGTCTTCACGAAGCCGGACTCGAATCGCCTCACGGCCGGTGCCTATATCTACGATTTGAAGAAGGTCGGTAACGACTGGTACCTCACGAGCGAGCGGGATCCGAACGCCAAAACGGTTATGCTTCCGCACACATACTCCAATACCACGGACAATCCGTCCGTGACACCGACCGATGATCTGTCCAATAATTCGGCGTCTGGCGATGATGTGCTGCCGGATGTGCTGCCGGCGACCGACCCCACTGATCCGACCACGCACATCGTGAAGCCGGAGCTCGGGAGCTACGCCGCGAACCTCTATGGGTCGAACACGCTCTTCACGATGTCGCTTTACGACCGCCTTGGCGAGACGCGGTACTCAGACGCTCTGAAATCCCAGAAGAAGTCCGGAAACGTCTGGATCCGGATGCAGGGCGGAAAGAACCATACCAACATGTACGACGATCAGCTGACGAACCGCGGCACGTATGGAATCGTGCAGGTGGGCGGCGACCTCGTCACGTGGCCCGGTTCCGGTGACCACCGGTTCCATGTGGGTCTCATGGGCGGCTATGCGCATCAGAGCACGAAGACCCGGTCAAGCGACATCGGGCTCACGTCGAAGGGGAAGCTTTCCGGCTATTCGGCCGGCTTCTACGCGACCTACATGAATGACAAGCCGGAAGCGACAGGGCCTTACGCCGACCTCTGGGTGCTCTATCAGCACTTCACGGATAAGGTGAATCCGAGCAACGCGAGTGAGGAAAGTTACCACTCGAAAGGCTGGACCGGTTCTCTTGAAGCAGGCTACACGTTTGGTCTGAAGGACTGGGTGAGCGCGAGCGGTACGCAGAACGCGACCCGCCTCCAGCTCCAGGCTCAGGTGATCCGCATGGGGGTCCGCGCCGATGAACATATCGACGCCGAAAACTTCACGGTTCAGGGAACCGGTGCCGGGAACGTCCGCACCCGCATCGGCGCGACCGCGTACCACCTCTTCACGAACCCGAAGACTGGACGCGCGATCAAGCCTTATCTCACCCTCAACTGGTACCACGACACGAAGAACTTCGGGGTTGTGTATGACGGCGTGAAGGACCGGATCGAAGGAACGCGGAACTTCGGCGAAGTGAAGTTCGGGATCGAAGGGAAGGTCTCTAAGAACGTCAACCTCTGGGGTGCGGCCCTTTACCAGGCTGGTTCTCACAGCTACTGGAACGCCGGTGCCTTTATCGGGGCAAAGGTGCTCTTCTGACCTGAGAAGAGGGCAGGGTGTCTGGTGCCCCGGCTGCCCGGTCCTCTTCAGAAAAGGAGGCGCTTCGGTGATTTCGATCGACGCCTCCTTTATGACATCCATCAGTCTTCCGGCCAAAGAGCGGTCAGTTCCGCGATGTTTTCCGATTCTGAACCGGCCGCGCGGTTTCATTCAGCGCGGATGAATGGCTGAGAGATCAAAACCGTGAATCCGTTTCAGACAGCCATCTGAACGGAGACTGAGAAAAGGATTCCATTGATTTCAGAAACGGATTCCGAAAAACAGAGGAAAAAGACCATGAGACACGCAGAAACCATCAGACTGACTGGGAAAGCCGTGACCGCGGCGGTCGCTGCCGCGCTTCTCGCGATGGCGTCAGGCGCGGGCGCGGAAACTCTCACGCGGATATCCACATCAATAAATGAGCCAGACACGGATATTGAGATTCACTACACCAGTGATACACCCGCCTCCGATGTGATCCACGCCCCGGTCGAACCGGGAGCGGAGGGCGGCATCACGGTGACCGCGAAATCTCTCACCATCACGGATGATGGCACCTCCGATTATCTGTATCAGACTTACAGCGGTATCGCCACAAACAGCGCTTACCCGGGGTCTGACATTACGCTTAATATCGCGGGTGATCTGTCTGTCACGGTCCCGAGAGTCGCGATCAAAACGAGTTACGGTTCTTCCGTGACCGCGACGATCGGGGGAGATCTGACGCTGACAACCTCGGATGGCAATGGTTCGACGATCCAAGCTACTGATACTGGAGAACACGGATCAGATGATGCCACAGCAGGATCCAATGTGACCCTGAAGCTGAATGGCGGGAAGGCGGTGATCCAGTCCCTCGCGGGAGCTCCTTCCGGGAACGCGATTGACCTTGAGTCTGCCCCCTCTGTGCTCAGGATAGAGGGGGCTTCCGAAACCGTCATCTCTTCCATGGCGTATGGAATTTACGTTAATGAAGGAAGAGTTGAAGTATCCGGTTCAGGCGAGAACGGAAGTGAAGGCAGTATCTCTGTGGTTTCGCACGGTATCGGGACCGCGGGAATTTATACGTACGGAGGGTCTGTAACGTTTCAGGCCGGCAGCGTCAAAGTCTGGGGGGATGGCGAAGAGAATGATGCTATGGAAACGAAGGGCGGTGGTTCCATATATGCCTTTGGCGGTTCTGTCCACATCACATCACTCGACCCCAACGGAACTGGCGTTCAGCTGCTGAGCTTCAATGGTAATCAATACCCTAACGGAGAAATTCCGGTGATCATGACGATGGATGACGGCAGCGGGAATGCCGGTTCCGTCACGATCGAGGCCAGAAATAGCCCAATCGAGATACTGAATGACGCCGATCTGTCCTCCATTATGGTCATGGGCGGCAATGTCTCGGTCAACAGCGGTCAGATGGCGACAAGCGTCAAGGTAAACGGAGACATCACGGCGAGCCAGGCGAGCTACGTGGGGATTTATGAAACCGGCACCGGCTCTTATCTCAAAGCGAATAACGTGAAGAGCGAGGGCGGGAGTACCGTCGCGGTCACGCTTCACGGCGACGCGGTGATGGGCCCGATCGCTGCGGACCAGGACAAAACCAGCGTGGTGTCGCAGGATTTCCGGAGTTTTGTCGTGGTTCAGGCGCAGGACACGGCATCAGTGGCCGCGGACTTTACGTCTTCCGGAGGCGCGTCCACGTCGCTTTCGCTTGCCGGGAACTCGACCCTGACCGGCGATCTTCATGCGACCGGCATCGCGCCGGATCACGAGTCGGATCAGAACGACAACTACCGAAGCCTTATTACGTTTACTTTCACCGAAAATTCAACATATACCGGTGACTCAACAGTCGAGGATGGCGGTCATATCTACGGCGTCTTCGAAGCGGCTTCCGCTATGAAGGGGAACATCACCGTTACCGGCCAGTCCTCAGGCGGCGTTCCCTCAACGTTCAGCATGAATGGCAGCGGCACCGCATCCTACACAGGAAATATGAATGTGTCAGGCGGCGCGTTAGGCGAGATCGCGGTCAGTGATTCGGCGACCGCGACAGGCGACTACACGGTGAAAGACGCGAATTCCATACTTTACCGGGTCGCTGAGGATGAAGGCGTAATCAATGGAACAACGACGGCGTCCGCGGGCGGCACCGCCGGGCTTTTCCTCATGGGTTCCGCGGTCCTGAATGGCGATGTGTCGGGGACCGGCTCTGGCACCAAGGTGATTGAGTCCTTTGAACCGGGCACTACGGTGAACGGGAATCTTACCTCTTCAAACGGCGCGGCGGTCACTACGTCGCTCGGCGGCACCTGGAACGGCACCTCAACGCTTTCCGGCGGCACAACGGATCTGGAATTCACGGACGCGTCCGCGGTCTGGAATATGGCGGCGGCGTCCGAAGTCACGACCCTCAAGCAGTCGTCCGGCACGATCAACTTCCCGGCGGCCGCGTCGACCGGCTTCACGAGTACTACGCTCACGATAGACGGCGATTATTCGGCTGACGGCGGTACCGTGAACATGAGCACTGTGCTTCAGGGTGACGCGTCGGCGCATGACGAAATCACCGTGAACGGAAACACCTCCGGCACCGCGAACCTCGTTTTTACCAAGGTGTCCGGCTGGGGAAGCCAGACGGTTGACGGCATCAAGGTGGTCCAGGTGGCGGGAACGTCTGACGCGGTCTTCACGAAACCGGAATCGAACCGCCTTACGGCCGGCGCTTATATCTATGAGCTGAAGAAGATCGGAAGCGACTGGTACCTCACGAGTCAGCGGGATCCGGACGCCGCGAAGATCATTCTTCCGAAAACGATTGACGATCCCGATCCGGTCCAGCCGGATGTTATTCCAGCAGTAGATCCGACAGATCCCACTATTCACTATGTGAAGCCTGAACTCGGAAGCTACGCCGCGAATATGCTCGCGTCGAACACACTCTTCACGACGTCGCTTTACGACAGGCTGGGTGAAACGCGCTACTCGGACGCCTTGAAGAGCCAAAAAAAATCCGGAAACGTCTGGATCCGGATGCAGGGCGGGAAGAACCACACCAATATGTACGACGATCAGCTGACTAACCGCGGCACGTATGGTGTCGTGCAGGTGGGCGGTGACCTCGTCACGTGGCCGGGGTCCGGTGACCATCGGTTCCACGTCGGTCTCATGGGCGGCTACGCGCATCAGAGCACGAAGACGCAATCGAGTGACATCGGACTTACGTCGAAGGGGAAGCTTTCCGGCTATTCGGCGGGCTTCTACGCGACCTACATGAATGACAAGCCGGAAGCGACCGGGCCGTACGCGGATCTCTGGATGATTTACCAGCACTTCACGGATAAGGTCCACGCGAGCAGTGCGGCCGAAGAAGAGTATCACTCGAAAGGCTGGACCGGGTCACTCGAAGCCGGCTACACGTTTGGGCTGAAGGACTGGGTGAGCGCGAGCGGAACCCAGAACGCGACGCGGCTCCAGCTCCAGGCTCAAGTTGTGCGCATGGGGGTCCGGGCCGATGAACATGTCGACGCCGAAAACTTTACGGTTCAGGGAACCGGTGCCGGGAACGTCCGCACCCGTATCGGCGCGACCGCGTATCACCTCTTCACGAACCCGAAGACGGGCCGCGCGATCAAGCCTTATCTCACCCTCAACTGGTACCACGACACGAAGAACTTCGGCGTGGTCTACGACGGAGTCAAGGATCACATCGTGGGCACCCGGAATTTCGGCGAAGTGAAGTTCGGGATCGAAGGGAAGGTCTCGAAGAACGTCAACCTCTGGGGCGCGGCGCTCTATCAGGCCGGCTCCCACAGCTACTGGAACGCCGGGGCGTTTGTCGGCGCGAAGATCCTCTTCTGAGAGAGGAAAAGCGGGTTCCGGGCTGAGCCCCGGAGCCCGGCATCTCAAGCTTCATGGCGCAAAAAAGGGGAACCGGTTGATTAGTCCGGTTCCCCGTCCTTTCCCGGTTAACGGGAAGGTCCCACCACAGAGATCTTTCTTACTTCAAGCCACGCTTCAGAGCAGCTTCTCAATTTCAGGCGCGATCGCGGAAGGCACTGTCGTCGGCTCAAACCGATCCACGATGTTCCCCTCGCGGTCGATCAGGAACTTCGTGAAGTTCCACTTGATGCCGTCCCCCTCGAGATACTCGGGGAATTTTTCTTTAAGAACCCCTTCGAGGATCTTCGCGATCGGGTGGCTTTCGTCAAACCCTTTGAAGCCCTTCTGAGACGTCAGCCACTTAAAGAGCGGCTGGGCGTTTTCACCCCGGACGTCACCCTTTCCGAATACCTGGAACGTCACCCCGTAATTCAGCTGGCAGAACTCATGGATTTCGGCGTCCGTCCCCGGATCCTGCTCCGCGAACTGGTTGCAGGGGAAGCCAAGCACCTCAAGACCCCGATCCTTGTACTTCAGGTAGAGGTCTTCGAGCTCCTTAAACTGCGGCGTGAAGCCGCATTTGCTTGCGGTGTTCACGATGAGAAGGACTTTCCCTTCGTAGTCGCGGAGCGACTTTTCACCCTTCGGGGTTTTGCCGCTGAAGTCATAGACGTTCATGCTCAATTCCTTTTCACATAGACGGAGCGGCAGGGGAGGCGGGAAGAGAGGGGTTTCCCGGGCAGCTCCTCCGCCGCTCCGCGAGGAGTATCTGTCCACTGTTAATATCGATTATAGGCGTCGGTTTAAATAATGCGAGGCTTTTTTATTGTTGCAATTTCAATTGTTTAAGCATTATTTAAGAATCGGTTTTATTCGTTTTATGAGTGACTTTTGATACACGGAAAAACTCACCGGGACGCCCGGAAAATGGGGAAAGAAGGGGTTCTGACCGGTCCCCGAAACGAGGAACCCGGAAGGACTCGCGTCCTTCCGGGTTCCAGGGCCGCACTCCTGCGGCAGGGCTCCTCTCAGCCGAAACCGGTTGACTAGCCGAAGCGGCCGCTCACGTAGTCATCCGTTTCCTTCTGGCGCGGATGATTGAAGACCTGGTTCGTCTCGCCGTATTCAACGAGGCGGCCGAGGTACATGTAAGCGGTGTAGTCCGAGCAGCGCATAGCCTGCTGCATGTTGTGAGTGACGATCGCGACTGTGTAGTCACGCTTCAGTTCCGTCACGAGTTCCTCAATCTTCATCGTGGAGATCGGGTCAAGCGCTGAGCAGGGCTCGTCCATCAGAAGCACTTCAGGCTTCACGGCAATGGCGCGCGCGATGCAGAGACGCTGCTGCTGGCCGCCAGAGAGACCGTAGCCGCTCTGATCAAGCTTATCCTTCACTTCGTTCCAGAGGGCCGCCTTCGTGAGCGCCCACTCAATACGCTCATCCATGTCTTTCTTTGAGAGCTTCTCGAAGAGGTTCACGCCGAACGCGATGTTGTCATAGATGCTCATCGGGAACGGGGTCGGCTTCTGGAACACCATGCCGACGCGGGCGCGGATAAGCGCCGGGGGCGTCTTCGTGGTGAGGAGGTTTTCGCCGTCCAGCATCACTTCGCCTTCCGCCCGCTGCCCCGGGTACATGCGGTACATGAGGTTGAAGATACGAAGCAGCGTCGACTTGCCGCAGCCGGACGGTCCGATGAAGGCCGTCACTTTGTTCGCCATGATCGGCATCGATACGTCGTGGATCGCGTGGAAACCGCCGTACCAGAAGTTGACGTTATTCACGGCAATCTTCACTTCTTCCTCGTCCACTTCGCCCGGCATCGCGGGGGGAACCATAGTCTGAGTATTCGTCATGTTGTCAATATCCAAATGGGTTTACTTGCGGTTCGTCTGGTTTCTGAAGAGAAGGCGGACCGAAATGTTGATTGCGAGAACAAGGAACGTGATGAGCGCGGCACCGGCCCAGGCGAGCTGCTTCCAGTCATCGAACGGCGAGGCCGCGTACTGGTAGATCACCACCGGGAGGTTTGCCATCGGGGCATTCATGTTCCAGCTCATGAACTGGTTCGAAAGCGCGGTGAAGAGGAGCGGAGCTGTTTCACCGGAAATACGGGCAACCGCGAGGAGGACGCCTGTCACAATGCCGGCTTTCGCGGCGCGGCAGATGACAGAGAGAATCATCTTCGACTTCGGGCACCCAAGAGCGATCGCGGCTTCGCGGAGGTTATTCGGAACGAGCTGCAGGAGGTTATCCGTCGTACGGGTCACCACCGGGATCACGATGAGGGAGAGCGCGATCGCGCCGGCCCAGCCGGAATAGTGACCGGACGGGGCCACCACCACGGCGTACACCACGAGGCCGAGGACGATGGACGGGGCAGACAGCAGCACGTCATTCAGGAAGCGGGTCGCCGGAGCGAGCCAGCCGCCTTTCCCGTATTCCGAGAGGTAAATGCCGGCGAGAATACCGATCGGCGTGCCGATCAGCGTACCGAAGGTCGCCATGAGGACAGAACCCACGATCGCGTTCTTCAGGCCGCCCGCGGCTCCCGGGGGAGGCGTTTCTTCCGTGAAGAGCGTGAGCGACATCGCGCCGACACCGTTCTGGACGAGGGTCACGAGGATCCACACGAGCCAGAAGAGACCGAACACCATGGCACCGAACGCGAGAATCTTCATCAGGCGGTCAGTGGCGGAGCGAAGCGGGAAAGTCGCTTCGCGCGCGAGGATCCGCTTACGGGCCTCCTCGTCACGGTTCACCGAGGCCTCGTAATTCGCGGCGCTCGTATAGTCAGTTGCGTGAGATTGCGTCATGATGCGCGGCCCTCCTTGCGGGAAAGGCGGAAGAGAAGCAGACGGGAGGCTGCGAGAACCGCCGTCGTAATAAGGAAGAGGATCAGACCGAGTTCAATCAGAGCGGACTTCTGCAGGCCAGCGGCTTCGTTGAAGCCGTTCGCGAGCGCGGAGGCGATCGAGTTTGAGGGGTCGAAGATCGAGGTGGGGAGAGCGAACGAGTTACCGATCACGAAGGTCACGGCCATCGTTTCACCGAGCGCGCGGCCAAGGCCCAGCATGATGCCGCCCATGACACCGGCGCGGGTGTAGGGGAGCACCACATGCCAGATCGTTTCCCAGGTGGTGCAGCCGATACCGTAGGAAGATTCCTTGAGGAGCGGGGGCACCATGTCAAACACTTCTTTCATGATGGAGGCGATATACGGAATCACCATGATGGAGAGGACGAGACCGGCCGTGAAAAGACCGATGCCGAACGGCGCGCCGGAGAAGAACTTCCCGATCACGGGGAGCGACCCAAGGCCTTCGATCAGCCACGGTTCCACGTACGTCTGGAAGAGCGGCGCGAAGACGAAGAGACCCCACATACCGTAGATGATGGAAGGAACCGCGGCGAGAAGCTCGATCGCGATGCTGCAGGGCTTGCGGATCCAGACCGGAGCGAGTTCAGTGAGGTAAACCGCGATGCCGAAAGACACCGGAACCGCGATGAGAAGAGCGATGGCTGAGGTGATGAGAGTGCCGAGAATCGGCGAAGGGGCTCCGTAAATATCCTGCACCGGGTCCCATTCGGACGAGGTGAGGAAGGAGAACCCATACTGATTTATGGTGTCGCGGCTCTCGAACCCGAGGGACACGAGAATCGCCGCGAGGAGCAGAAACACAAAAATGGCCGCGAACCGGGAGAGGTTCTCGAAGCCAGTGTCTGCGAGCGTGGATTTGGTAATCATAGAGATGAGAGAAGAGCCAGATACGGAAAACCGCCCCTGAGGGTCCGACAGATGCGGGTCGGTCTCAGGGGCGGATAGGGAATTACTTCACCAGCGGCTTTCCGTCAGCAGCCTTGAGGTCCGACTTCCAGATCGCGCGGATGCGGGTCGTGACAGCGGCGGGCAGCGGCACGTAGTCGAGCTTTTCAGCAGCCTTGCCGCCGTGCTTCCAGGACCAGTCGAAGAAGTTCAGGACGGCGCGGCCCTGATCAGGCTTCGTCTGGGTCTGCTGCAGGAGGACGAAGGTGGCGGAGGTGATCGGCCAGGACTTGGCACCGTCGGTGTTGGCGAGGGACACACCCATGCCCTTCACGCTGTTCCACTTGGCGTTGGAGGCGGCAGCGGCGAAGGCGTCACCGGACGGCTGCAGGAACTTGCCCGCCTTATTCTGGAGCTGGGTCCAGGCGAGGTGGTTCTGCTTCGCGTAGGCGTATTCGACGTAACCGATCGAGTTATTCAGCTGACCGACGTAAGCGGCAACACCTTCGTTGCCCTTGCCGCCCTGGCCCACCGGCCACTTCACAGCCTTGCCGGCACCGACCTTAGACTTCCAGTCAGCGGAGACCTGGGAGAGGTAGTCGGTCCAGAGGAACGTGGTGCCGGAACCGTCAGCGCGGTGGATCACAACGATCGGGGCGGCCGGAAGCTTGAGGCCCGGGTTCAGCTTCGTGATCTGGGCGTCATTCCACATCTTGATCTTGCCGAGGAAGATGTCGGCGAGAACGGGACCGGTCAGACGGAGCTGGCCAGCCTTGACGCCGGCGATGTGAACAACCGGAACCGCGCCGCCGATGACGGCCGGGAACTGCACGAGCTTATGCTTCTCAAGTTCAGCGGGGGACATCGGATCGTCAGAGGCACCGAAGTCAACCGTACCCGCGATAATCTGGCGCTGACCGCCGCCGGATCCGATGGACTGATAGTTCACCTGGTTACCGGTAGCAGCCTTGTAGTCAGAAGCCCACTTGGCATAAACGGGGTAGGGGAACGAAGCGCCGGCACCGGTAATCGTGGAAGCGTGCGCGACGGCGAGCGTCGAGGCAGCGATAAGGGCGGCGAGAGTGACAGCTTTGAACGGCTTGAGAGTGATCATTTTCGAGTATGCAATCAATTGAAAAATTGGAAGGCCGGGATGGGACAACTCTTCACTTCCATCCCGGTACCCTGCATACTACGAGGCGATTATTTCAAGCCTGTTGCGGATTCGTGACGTGTACATGAAATTTTCATGACGGAATGATGACAAACACGATTTTTCACTGAATTCGGCTGAAATAAGCCTGTTTTGATATTTTGCCGTAGACCGGATTGCCGTTAATCCGTAGAGGGAAACTGAAAAGCGGCCTGGCAAAAGAGGCCGGCCAGCGCCGGAAACCCTGCAGAAAAAAACCGGACGGGGAGAAACCGTCCGGTGTAATAAAAGAGAGAATCTTTAAAGGTGCGAGCCTTTGAGGATTACTCGTCGCAGAACTACCGAAACGGAATTGCCGAGGAGCGGGAGAACCCCTGAGCCGGACGGACCCGAAGCCAGATTTGCAGGCGACCCCAAGGAGAAGCGGGAGAGGCTGCCGGAGGCTTTCCGTCGTTATTCCGTTTAGGAATAGCGATATTATGCGCTGAAAAAACGAAAAAAGACAGGGATCGGAGTGAAAGCGGTAAAACTTTTGACTTTATTCAAGAAAATCCGTTTTATTCGCTCGGTTTAACCCGTCGGGGGATTCCTTTTTCTGTGTTTCGGGTGACAGTTTTCGGGCCAATATGACATTTTGGAATAGCGACACGCCCGGTGTCTCATCCGTCGGGTAAAAAAAGGTCCGCGGGATCCGAAGATCCGGCGGACTTTGAAAGGGGCCAATCACTGCAGGGTACCAAGCAGTACAAGCCAGCAGTTTCACAAGGCGTAAAAGAACTACAGGATACAAAATGTGCCGGCGGAGAAAAGAAGCCATGAACAACCGCATCAAAGGTTAAGGAGCAAAACACCACACGGCTTCTTTCCTTCCGCCAGCATCCGGGCGGGCCCCTGTGCAGACACCACTCTGCGGAACGCCCTTGGTACTACGTCTGTAATAGTAGTTTTATTCATACTCACTGTCAATAGCAAACCAAAATCAGCGTTCTGTTTTTTTGATCAGAGGCCGCGCGGAAACCTATTTTCTGCCGGGTATTCCTGATATTTTCCCCGGTGCGTCATGAATCTGATCCGCAAAAAATAACCCTGATTTCCAGATATTAAGATTCTGTCATTCTTATATTTAATAACGAAGATCTGAACGAACCCTGATCACCGAGTCAGAGTGAGAGTCTCAGCGCGAGCACCGTGAGCGAGACGAAAAGCACGGGGAGCGTCATCACAACCCCCATTCTGAAATAGAACCCCCAGGAGATCCGGATCCCTTTTTCAGAAAGAACGTGAAGCCAGAGGAGTGTCGCGAGGCTTCCGATCGGCGTGATTTTCGGTCCGAGGTCGCACCCGATCACGTTCGCGTAAATCATGGCCTCCCGGATGAGGCCGGTCGCTGTGCTTCCATCGATGGAAAGCGCTCCGACGAGGACAGTCGGCATGTTGTTCATGATGGATGAGAGAAAGGCGGACAGGAATCCGGTCCCAAGCGCCGCGAGCCATACATCGGACTCTGAAAGCGCGGAAAGGGCAGCGGAGAGCAGGCTGGTCAGCCCCGCGTTCCGGAGTCCATAGATCACGAGATACATGCCAAGAGAAAAGATGACGATCTGCCAGGGCGCGTTCTTCAGCACCCGGGCTGTGTCAATCACGCGGCCCCGGAGAGCCGCAGCGAAAAGGATGAGCGCTCCTGAAGCCGCCACCGCGCATACCGGCACGCCGAGCGGCTCAAGAATAAAAAATCCCGCGAGGAGCAGGAAAAGCACCGCCCACCCCGTGAAAAAGGTGCCGCGGTCCCGGATGACGGACGCGGGGGCGGCAAGTTTCGCGGGGTCGTATGACACCGGAATGTCCCTTCGATAAAAGAAATGAAGCACGGCAAGCGAGGCCGCGATCGACGCGAGGTCGACCGGCACCATGACCGAAGCGTATTCCGAAAATCCGAGGCTGAAGAAATCCGCGGAGACAATGTTTACGAGGTTCGAGACGATGAGGGGGAGGCTCGCGGTATCCGCGATGAAGCCCGCCGCCATCACAAAGGCGATCGTGGATTTTTTCCCGAAACCGAGCGACGCGAGCATCGCGATCACGATCGGGGTAAGGATGAGTGCCGCCCCGTCGTTCGCGAAGAGCGCGGCCACCGCGGCTCCGAGGAGAACGATGAGCGTGAAGAGCCGCGCGCCCCGGCCGCCGCCCCAGCGCGCGACGTGGAGCGCCGCCCACTCAAAGAATCCGGAGGCGTCGAGAAGGAGACTGATGAGAATCACTGCGACAAAGGCCCCGGTCGCGTTCCAGACGATATGCCAGACCGTCGGGATGTCACTGAGATGCACAACACCGGTGAGAAGCGCGAGAACCGCGCCGAGCGATGCGCTCCAGCCGATTCCAAGCCCCCGCGGCTGCCAGATAACGAGAGTGAGTGTGAGGATAAAAATCGCGAGAGCAGGAAGCATGGTGAGCCCCGGCTTCAGGCGGCATCAGACCGCCTGAAGGACTTGAGTGAAGGAAAGCGCCGAGAACCGGATGAAGACGATGTCCTCATCCGGAGAGTGAGAGGGATCAGATCGTGAGCGAGAGGAGTTTCTCCACCCCGACCGGTTCCTCAGACTGAAGCGGGATAATCGCGGTCCGGGGGGACTCAGACTCGATCTTCCGGATTAACGGAAGCTCAGACGCGGCCCGTTCCCTGAGAAGCGGGGACTCCGGGTCCGCGGCCGCCAGGCTGTCATTCACGATATAGCCCCAGGGGGCGATCCCCGCCCGCCTGAGATCCGCTTCAAGGCCCTTCGCTTCAAGCACCGGCGTGGTTTCAGGGAGCGTCACGATGATGACGCGGGTCATATCGGGGTTCTGAAGCAGCGTGAGCGGCGTGGTGCCGCTTCCCGTCTCTCCCATCTTCCGGACGACTTCCCGGTGATAAGCGCCCGCGGCATCAAGAAGGAGCAGCGTGTGACCGGTCGGCGCGGTATCCATCACGACGAACCGTTTATCCGCTTCCCGGATGACGCGCGAAAACGCCTGGAACACCGCGATCTCTTCCGTGCAGGGGGAGCGAAGATCTTCTTCGAGAAGCTTCTTCCCGGCTTCATCGAGCCCCGCTCCCTGAGTCTTCAGGACGAGAGCGCGGTAATTCTCCGTTTCCTTCTCAGGATCAATCCGGGAGACCGTGAGACCGGGGACCGATCCCGCGAGCGCCGCGTCCACATGCGCCGCGGGGTCTGGGGTTGAGAGATGCACGTCGAAGCCCAGCTTCGCGAGCCGTGCCGCGATCGCGGCCGCCATCGTGGTTTTGCCGACTCCGCCTTTTCCCATCAGCATGATGAGCCCGTGATCCGTGCCCGTGAGTTCAGAGATAAAAGCGGAGAGCGGCTTCGGTTCCGGGGGCGTAAAAGAGGTTGATTCAGCGGTCGTTCCGGTCTCTTTGATAAAAAGCGTGCGAAGCGCGTCCACACCCACCATATTCCGGGGTTTGAGGGAGAGGGTGTCCCGAGGGAGGCTTTTCAGCGGCTCCGGGATTTCCGTGATCGCTTTCCGCTCCCTGAGGCAGATGCTTTGAGCGAGCGCGCCTGAGGCGGACTCTGTCGCCGGCATCACGCCGTTCAGCACCAGATACTGATTTTTGATCCCGATCCCGGCGAGTTCGTCAGACGTCCGCGCTGCCTCCCGGATGGAGGCCCGGTGAGCCCGCGCGACAAGGACAAGCTGCGTTTCCGCGGGGTCCGAGAGTGACCGGACGGCGGCCGCGTACTGGCTCCGCTGTTTATCGAGCCCCGAGACCGGCCCGAGGCAGGAGGTTCCATTCGGGTTCGCGTCGAGATACTGGCTCCAGGCTCCGGGGAGCTCAAGAAGCCGGATCGTGTGCCCGGTCGGCGCGGTGTCAAAGAGAATGTGGTCGTACTGAGAGGTCACCCCGGGATCCGTGAGGAGCCCCGTAAATTCATCAAACGCCGCGATTTCAGTCGTACAGGCACCGGAAAGCTGCTCCGTGATCGAAGCGACCGTTTCTTCCGGCAGCAGCCCCTGGATCGGCTGAATCAGTTTCTCCCGGTACGCGGCGGCGGCCGCCTGCGGATCAATCTCAATCGCGGAGAGCCCCGGGACAGATTGGATCGCGGTCACCTGATTCCCGATCGGCTGATCGAATACCTGGGAGACGTTGGACGCGGGATCCGTGCTGACGAGGAGCACCCGTTTTCCGAGTCCCGCGAGGGCAACAGCGGCCGCGGCCGCGACGGAGGTCTTTCCGACGCCGCCCTTCCCGGTGAAGAAGAGAGTGTGCGGCGCGTTTTCGAGGAACTTCAGCCCCGAGACCGTGTCTTTCAGGGTTGACTGAGACGACGCCTTCGGGGACTCTCCGCAGCCGCATTCCGGCCCGCAGACCGCTTCCGCGGAAATCCCGGTGCTTTTCTCAAGCTCCCTCGCCCGCTCACAGGCTGTCATCGGAATGCCGAACCACTCGGACAGCTCACTCCGGCTGGGGTACCGGCCCGAGAGCCGCTCTTCGTTATCAACGAGGATGAGGGGGAGGGCATCGGACCCCTTAGCCCTCAGGAAGGCGGACGCCTTGTGGTTCAGGACAAACGCCATCGGCTGATTCGCGAGATTCCAGCGCTCAGCGGGAACGCCGTGCGCTTTCAGCCAGTCAAAATCCGACGCGAAATCAATCAGCGCCTGATCCGGATCCGGACCGCAGACCCCGGTGCTGCAGCACATCGCTGGGTCAAAAACCGAAAGTTTCTTCATGGCGTTCTCCGTATATATTCGTTAAAACAGATATGAATGAATAAAAATTTTTACCCGCAGCAGGACTTGCCGTCCGCGGTGCCGTTTACCGAGGTGAGTTTGGAGGCCAGCTTCCGGGCCGCGGTCCGATCCGCTTCCCAGGCTTCCTCAATCACCCGCGCGGCCCACGCGGGCATCTGCGGGGAAAGCCGGTAGTGCACCCATTTCCCTTCCTTCCGATCCAAAAGCACCCCCGCGTCCCGCAGCATTCCTAAGTGACGCGAGATCTTCGGCTGCGGGGCATCAAGCGCCGCGCCGATATCGCAGACACAGAGTTCTCCCATCTCGCGGAGAAGTAGCACGATGCTGAGACGTGTATCGTCAGAAAGCGTCTTGAAAAGCTGAAGCGGCGTGAGAAGAAGGATCATGGTGTGCCGGAAAACGGTAAAAGTCGGAATACAGACTTCTGACACGCGGCGCGTCAGAAGTCATATGCATTTTAGTGAATATGTTTAAAACCGCAAGGCTTTTCTGATGACCGGATGTTCCGCCGTCCTGAATTTCAGTCCTCAGGCGTTTGCGGCTCTTCCTCTTCCGTGAGCTTCAGCAGCTGTTCGGCTCCGATCGGTTTCTCGCTTTCAAGCGGCACCACCGCGTAGCGCCTCGTATTCGCGGCGACCCGGGTGAAGAGCGGCTCCTCAGCCGCGGCCCAGGTTTTAAGGATCGGGGACATCGGACCCGCGGCCGCGAGGCTCCCATTCACGATATAGGCCCAGGGGGCGATTCCCGCCCGCCTCAGGTCGTCCTTCAGGAACTTTGTTTCCCGGAGAGCGGAGGGTTCCGCCCGCGTGACGAAGATCGCGCGGGTGAGAGCTGGTTCCTGCAGGAATTCAAGCGGTGTGCGGAATGTCCGCTCGATCCCAAGACGGTTCGCGGCGGCCCGGTGATAGGTGTCCGCGGCGTCAATGAGAAGGAGGGTATGGCCTTCAGGCGCGGTATCCATCACGAGGAACCGTGTTTCCGCTTCCCGGAAGTACCGCGACACGGCGTAAAAAACCGCGGTTTCTTCGGCCCACGGCCCCCGGAGATCCTCTTCGAGAAGCGCTTTTTCGTCTTCCTTCATCGAGCGCCCGGCCGTTCTGAGCGTCAGAGCCCGGTACCGCCCGGTCTCTTTTCTGGGGTCCACGGCTGTGACCTCGAGTCCCGGAACCGTGTCCCGGATACCGGACGCCTTAAGCGCCGCGGGGTCGGTGGTCACGAGGTGGACGTCACCCCCGAGAGCGGCGAGCCGCAGCGCGATCGCGGCGGCAAGCGTTGTCTTCCCGACCGAGCGTTTGCCGACCAGCAGGATAAGGCCGGGACCCGCGTCATGGAGTTCACGCACGAGTGTCGCGAGCGTCTTCGTGCTCGGGTACCAGGCGGTGGGTTTCGGTTCCGGGGGCCGCGTGCCCCAGCGGAAGATCCCCTGAAGCGCGTCAGCGCCCGCGGCCCTCCGGGACTGCAGTGGAAGCACAGTGCGGGGAAGAGCGGAAAGCGCCTTGGGAAGCGACCGAAGGACCTGCCGCTGACGCCTGAACACCGCGGCGTCAAGCGTTCCTTCTTCCCCTGAGGCCTTCTCCATCTCGGCGTTGAGGACGAGGGAGAGATTCCGAAGTCCGGCGTCCGCGTACTCTTCCGCGAGCCTCGCGGTCTCCCGGATCGGGCCACGTGAGAGCGTCGCCGTGAGAATAAGGCGGGTTGATTGTGGGTCCTTCAGCGTCCGAAGCGTTTCGTCATAAAGCGCGCGGGACTGTCCGAGACCGGCGGTGAGGGCGATCGACGCCTGACCGTCCGGACGCCGCTCAAAAAACTGATTCCACGCGGCCGGGATCCCGAGGTACCGGATCGTGTGAGCGGAAGGAGCGGTGTCGAGAATCACGTGATCAAACGGCCCCTCGATTCTGGGGTCGGTTCTGAGCGCAGTAAAGCGGTCAAAGCACGCAATTTCCTCGGTGTCCGTCCCGAAAAGCTGCTCCGTGATCGCGGCGAAAGTCGTTTCCGACAGGAACCCCTTCATCGGCCGCAGCACCTTTTTCCGATAGAGGTCCGCGGTTTTCCTGGGATTCAGTTCGAGGGCGGAGAGACCCGGAACGGATTGAATCGGGGTGACGGAGCTCCCGATCGGCTCATTGAAGAGCTCCGCGAGATTCATGTCCGGATCCATGCTGACGAGAAGCACGCGTTTCCCAAGCCGCGCGAGAAGCACTGCGGTGCCGCTCGCGATCGATGTTTTCCCAGCGCCAACAGGCCCCGTGAAGACGAGATGCTTCGGGGCGTCTTTCAGGTACGCGAGGGCTGCGGCCGCGTCCCGCAGACGCTCCGCTTCTGTTTTCGGGGCGCGCGGCATCCGTGCCGCGGTCACCCGTTTCTTCTTTGCAGGCGTTTTTTCTCCCGTCCGGCGAGTTCGGCGTGAAGGGGCTCCCGCTCCCTTTCCCGTTTTCATGGCTCTCTCCGTTACTCTCCTGTCAAAACGATGTCCGTGCTTTTGTTTTTTTCAACCCGAAGGTCGTAAGACTATCGTCTGAAGGAATAGGTAGCAATGCTTTAAAACCAAATATCATAACGCCTGAAGCCGGTTTTTCAAAGCTTAAAAGAAACGCGCCCTGGATTCCAGGGCGCAGGAGAGAGGGGAGGGAGCGGAAAGCGCCGCGTCTATCAGGGGCTGGGTTCCGTGAGCTGACGGAGTTTCTCGAACCCCACGGGTTCCTCGCGGACAAGCGGCACAATCGCGAGCCGCGGCGACCGCTCACTGATTTCCTTAATCAGCGGGATTTCCGCGGCGGCCCGCTGCCTGAGGATCGGAGTGACAGGCGAGGAGGCCGAGAGACTGCAGTTCACGATATAAGCCCAGGGTTCAATCCCCACGTTCCGGAGACTCTCTTCAAGGGACCGTGCTTCCGCTACCGGGGTGGTTTCGGCGACTGTCACGTGAATCATTTTGGTGAGCGTCGGATCCTGAAGGAAGAGAATCGGGGAGCGGAAGGCTTCCGCGTCCGTCCTCCCGGCCATCTTCTCCTGCTCCTTGCGGTAGCTTTCCGAGAGGTCAAGGAAGACCCGTGAGTGACCGTTCGGCGGATTATCCATCACGACAAACTGATCCGCCGCTTCACTGAACACCCGGGAGATCGCGGAGAGAACCGCGATTTCCTCGGTGCAGGGGGATCGGAGGTCTTCTTCAAGGAGCGCTCGTCCCGCGGCGTCGAGCCTCGCTCCCTGCGTTTCCATCACGTACGAGCGATATTCTTCCGTTTCCTTCGCGGGGTCGATCTTCGACACCGTGAGATTCGGGAGCGTGCTGCTCAGCGCCTCCTCGATATGCGCCGCGGGGTCGCAGGTGGAAAGGTGGACTTTGTGGCCGAGCGCCGCGAGCCGCACGGCGACCGCGGCCGCCATCGTGGTTTTGCCGACACCGCCTTTCCCGAGCATCATGATGAGACCGTGGCCGGAGGCCGCGATTTCGTTCACGAGATCGGCGAGCGGCCTCGGGGGCGGCGGATCAAATTCGACATCCTCAGCCGGCTCCCCGTCATCCCGAAGGAGTGACCGGATATTCTCAGGCCCCACGAGGTTCTCGGGCTTCAGCGGCAAGATATCGCGCGGCAGCGCGGGGAGCGGCGCGGGAAGATTTTTAAGGACCGTGGATTCCCACTCGTAAATCGATGTGGCGAGCGGCCCGGTTCCCGCCTCACTCTCCGGGAGCACCCCATTCAGCACGAGATTCTGATTCACGATCCCGGTGTCCCGGAGCTCATCCACGGTTCTCGCGGCCTCCCGGACAGAAGCCGCGTGAGGCCGGCAGACCGTCACAAAGCGGGTTTTTGTCGGGTTGATAAGAGACTGCATCGCGGCCTGATACTGATGGCGCTGCCGCTCAAGTTCCGAATCCGGTCCGAGATCCGGACGGTTTTGCACGCGCGACTCCAGATAGTCGCACCAGGCTCCGAGGTGCTTCAGCACGAGGAGCGTGTGTCCCGTCGGCGCGGTGTCAAAAAGCACGTGGTCGTACTGCGACGCGACCGCGGGGCTCGTGATGAGTCCCGTGAATTCATTAAACACGGCGACCTCAGTCGCGTAGGGGCCGGAGAGTTCCTCAATAATCGACGCGATCGCGGATTCGGGGAGCAGATCCCGCACGGGTTTCACGATCTGCTCGCGGTGCGCGAAGGCGGCGAGCCGAGGATCAATCTCTATCGCGGAGAGACCGGGAACCGATTTGATGGGGCAGAGGGTGTTCCCGATCGGCTGCTCAAAGATCTGGGAGAGGGAGGAGGCGGGGTCAGCGCTGACGAGCAGCACCCGCTTCCCCTCGCGCGTCAGCGCGATCGCCGCGGCCGCGGCGACTGAGGTTTTGCCGGACCCGCCTTTCCCGGTAAAGAAAAGCGTTTTCGGGGCGCGGTCGAGGAACCGGAGCCCGGTGCCGGATTCCGTTCCCGGTGTCTCGTGGATCACGGAGGGGCGGAGCGCCGCGGCGTGGTACACCCAGACGGATTGTGGTTTCCTGGGGGACGCTGCCGCGGCACAGTCTTCAGGCGTCGGCTTCAGCGAGACCCCGAACCATCCGGCAAGTTCCGCCCGTGTCGGATAGCGGCCGTAAAGCACCGGTGCACCGTTTACGAGAATGTAGGGAAGATCCTCCGCGCCGTGCCGCTTCAGAAACATCGACACCCGGTGGTTCAGCGCGAATTCCATTGGATCCGATACCAGATTCCAGCGCTCAACCGCGACCCCCTTCCGCTTCAGCCATTCGGCGTCAGACGCGAACCGGATCAGTTCCGGGACCGGAGTGGAATCGCCCGCCCCCGTGTTGTCAGCGGCTGCCGGATCGAATACCGTAAGACTCTTCATGAAGTTCTCCGGAAATCCTTAAATAGTGGAGAAATAAAAGCGAAACCGTTCCGGATTCAGCGCCCGGCGGGAACTCCAGGGTTCCCATCCCGGCACTGGCTTCTCGCGTGAGTCCCGGAAGACGTATCCCGGGAGTGAAAAAGCAGATCTGAATCAGGTTTTCTGTGTCACAGGCGGTGCTTATGCGGCCTTGCCCTGAAGCGTCCCGCGGGTCCCTCTCCGTGACATCAGGAGAAAAGCCGGTGAGTTACGTGAAAAAACACCCTGCGGCCGGATAAAGAGCGATGGTTGCGATGAAGCACGCTTTTCACGTCAAAACCCCGGAAGATCGCTGAAGATGACATCCGGATCAGATCAATTCGTTCTTTCTATTCTATCGAAATGAAATAAAAAGGATCAGGATTTTTTTGACACGAAATTCCCCAATATAGGTAGAAAATACCCGATAACTAAAATGGTTTACCCAGGGATAGGGACACGAAAAAGAGGAATCCCGGAAAACCCGGGATTCCTCTTCAAAAGTGCGATTTAAATCTCACCCCCGGAAGGGGCGGGACTTATCTTCAGAGCTTCGCGAGCTCCTCCGCGACCACATAGCCCTCGGTGTAATTGTGTCCGAGGTTGAGGCCGAAGATATCAAGCGGATAGTCCACCGATCCGTAGAAGTTGCCGGCGAGGTTCCCGATCGCGTAGAGACCCGGGATCGGCTTATCGTCCTTATCGAGGCATTCCAGGCGCTCGTTGATCTCGACCCCGGAGCAGCCGACCGTGAACCGGACGTGGCGATGGATGCCGTAGAACGGACCCGCTTCCACCGGGCAGAGGTGATCGGCCGGAACGCCGAACTCCGTATCCTTCCCGGCGTGTGCCATCTCGTTATAGTGCTTCACGGTTTCGAGGAACGCCGGAACGTCCTGAATGCGGAGTTTCTTCGCGAGTTCTTCCAGCGTATCCGCTTTCCAGGTATCGATCAGGCCTTCCATCACGCCCTTATGCTCAATCTTCTCCTCCGGCATCCAGTTCTTCAGCGACTCGGTGTCTTCCACCGGGAGTCCGAGCTTCTTAGCCTGCTCGATATAGTTCGAGTCAAAGATCTGGCAGTAGTGGCCGGCGTCTTCCTTCGAGAGAAGGAAGCAGTTCATGTATTCCATCGGCACCATTTCGCTCGAGAACCGGCGGCCGGTCGAGGCCTTCACGCGGAGGTACGGGTGACTCATCATCGTCGCGGGACCCGCGTCCATATCGTGGACCATCTTCGTGTGGCCGACGTTTTCCATGCGGCCGCCCGCCCAGACGATCATCTTCTGGCCGTCACCGTCGCGGCCCCGGCGCTTCAGCTCAAGGTTCGTGACATCCGGCAGGTAGTAATCCATCATCCGCTTATCGTTCGCGTAGTCACCGGTGGCCATCACGACACCCTTCTTCGCGTTGAAGCGGATGAATTTCCCGGCGCGGTCCTTGCCGATCACGCCCGTCACGCGGCCCGTCTCATCCTGGATCAGCTGCACGGCAGGGGTCTTGTAGTACACCTTCACAGGCAGATTCTTCTCCGCCCAGTCGGCGAGCTCCTGCACGGCGACACCCGTGTTATAGGGCTTCGGGCCGAACACGCAGGTCGTGAAATTGAGCTTATCCCAGCCTTCCTTCGCGAGGAACGCCTTATGCGGCGCGGTTCCCATATCGACCACCTGGCAGCCCGCTTTCTTCGCGCGGTCGACCATCCAGGAGACGGCGACCCCGGAGTTCTTCGCCCAGGTTTCGAGGATGCCCCGCTTCGCGCGGTAATCAGACCCCGCGACGAGGAGCGACACGCAGGCTTCAACCTGCTCCGGATCACTTTTATCGAGGAGAATGCCGGCCCCGAAGTTGCCGCAGGCGGACGCGTAGGATTCCTTCTGCAGCACCGCGACCTTCATTCCGAGCTCACCCGCGCGGATCGCGCAGGGGACACCCGGCGATCCGGCACCCACAACCGCCACATCGCATTCCACGGTTTCGTCGCACTGGGTGATCGGCTCAGGACGCTTGAAAAATTCCAATTCTTCACTCATCTTTATCTTGACTCCTCATGGACGGACGCTCACTAGATAGCATCCGTATATTGATTGGATCCCCAACACCCACCGTATAGTCTAGGCGCTTTATCGTGCTATAGCGAGGAAATTATTGTGTCAGTTGTAATCATAAAGAACGGTGAGATGTCTTATTTTTACGGATACAGTTAAGGAATTTCAGGAGACGGGTAAATTGACGGGTTAAGGTGTTTTATTTAGGAGCCGGGGCTATGAAGGGCGGCAATACTTTCTGGATTATCTGGGGCGGAGTGCTGGTCCTCTGGCTCGTCCTTCGGTACTTCGCGAAGCAGCGGATGCACCCGGTCCCCGGGATGGAAACCGAGACCTATAAGAAGGCGCAGCTCTATTCAGTCTTCGGGACGACCGCGACCTTCATGTTCGCGCTGGTGCTCGCCACGATTCTCCCGATGCAGGGATTCGCGGGGCGCGTCGCGCTCGCGGTCCTCTTTATTTTCGCTGGGCTGCAGGTCACGAAAGCCGCGGTGCAGAAGGTCTGGTCCTGCCCCGTCTGCGGAAAACCGCTCCCCGTGCAGACCGGCCTTCTCGGGGTCGTCGTGATTCCGGTTCAGAAATGCCCGCACTGCGGCACAAGGATTCCGTAACCGGGGTTCTTTCCTCAATTCATATATATCAATTGAGGGCGGTGTTCCTCCTGAAACCCGCCTGATTTTCCTTGCTAAAACGCCTCCGGAACACTCCCGGAGGCGTTTATTTATGGGCGTTTCGGTGTTTCCGCCTCTCGCCTCAGACGCCGGTTCAGCCAAAAATTTCTTTTTTGGCATTTTTCCCAAATCATATATATGAATTCGGAAACCCTCGTTTTTTGGGGTTACCCTTTGGGAAAATTTTCCGTGTCAGGAGATCTCCCGTCAGACGCCGTTCCCTCTCTCTGCCGCGGGAGATCTCCATTACGGAAAAGGAAAAGAAAATGGCTGATAACTTTGATTCGTACGTTCCTGAGATGGTGGCGACCCGCCGGAAGTTTCACGCCCGCCCGGAACTCGGCTGGACCGAGTTCGAGACGACGGCGACCGTGATCACGCGGCTTCGGGCTCTGGGGTATCAGGTGCTCTGCGGGACGCAGGTCGTGAAGCCTGAGGCGGTGCTCGGGCGTGACGAAAAACTCGTCGCCGCCGCGATTGAGCGCGCGAAGTCAGCCGGGGTGTCGGACGAACTCCTCTCCGAAATGGGCGGCTACACGGGCGCGGTCGGAATTCTCGACACCGGCCGTCCGGGTCCCACGCTTGCCTTCCGCTTTGATATGGACGCGCTCCCGATTCAGGAGCTCCAGGATCCGGCGGTGCACCTTCCCGCTAAGGAAGGGTTCGCGTCGACCTTCAAGGGCGTGATGCACGCCTGCGGTCACGACGCCCACACCGCGGTGGGTCTCGGGGTGGCCCGGTGGCTGATGGATCATAAGGATGAGCTCGTTGGCAAAGTGAAGCTCATTTTCCAGCCGTCCGAAGAAGGGACGCGCGGTTCGAGCCCGATGACCGCGGCCGGTGTCGTGGATGACGTTGATTGGTTCTTCGGCGGGCACATCGGGACCGAGTGCCATTCACACGAAGTCGGTGTCTGCCACGACGTGTTCCTCGCGACCGTCAAGTTTGATGTGGACTTTACGGGGCTGGAATCCCACGCGGGCGCGGCTCCGGAAAAGGGGCGCAGCGCGCTCCTCGCCGCCGCGAACGCCGCGGTGATGCTTTCCGCGATCAGCCGGACGTCTGAAGGCGACACCCGGATTTCGGTCGGGAAACTCGTCGCCGGTACCGGCCGCAACATTACCCCGGCGCACGCCCATATGGAGTGCGAGGTGCGCGGCACCACGTCAGAAGCCTGTGACTTCATGTGGGAAAAGGCTCAGACCGTCGTGAAGGGCGCGGCCGAGATGCTGGGGGTCGAGGTGAAACTCACGAAGGTCGGCGAAGCGACGACCCTGAAAGCCACCCCGGCCGCGATGGAAGTGGTCCGCAAGGCCGCGGCTGCCGCGAAAGACGTGAAGGAAGTGAAGGAAATCACCGCCCCGCAGGCCTCTGAAGACTGCACGATCTTCACGCGCGCCGTGGTGGCGCATGGCGGGAACGCCGCGTTCTTCCTCTACGGCTGCGAGCACCACGGTCATCACCGTCCGGACTTCGATGTCCAGGACACCGTGAATCTCGAGCCGGGTCTTGAAGTCTTTGCCGGCATCGCGAAAGAGGTTCTCGGCCGGAAGTAATCCCGACACTATTTTTCTCTCCCACTGACTTGCAGAGTCAGCGCTTGCCCCCAGTTCGGATGACGCCGGGGGCTTTTTTTTGGGGCTGCGGGGAAACGGAGATAAAGGAGACGCGGGCGGGGAATAAAAAAGGATCGGTCCCTTGCGAGACCGATCCCTTTCCGGTTTTTCGTTACTCACCAACTTCAGGTGTTACTTGAAGGCCGGAACGCCGACCCCCTATTTTTGGGGGTGATCAGCACGGAAGAGTTCCCACTCCTCAATCGAGCGGCCGTCCGGCAGATGGCAGATCGCGTATTCGCCGCCATCCTTATCCTTTTTGATTTCGAGCATCCCGTGATAATGCTTCACGCACCAGACAGAAGCGGGATTTGCCATCCCCGCCATCGGTTCAGAGGCGGGCTGATCAGAAGCGGTTCCGGGAGCGGCGCATCCCGTGAGGAGAGCGGCGGACGCGGCTCCCACGGCTCCGAGCGCTTTAAGCGGCTTCATCGTTTGTGTTCCTCAAAAGAAATGACCTATGTTCCATTTATTCTATCGGCCGGCGCGAAACCGTTTGAGGTGTCGTCCGCCGTTCCGGCTCCCGCTACACTTCTAGGTATAAAGAACCGTGCCCTTAACGCGGCTGAGAAGCTCGGGGGCAGGGCGGCAGCAGGATTCAGTTTCAAGGAAAAAGGACTCACGCGCGATGGACCGATACGGAAAAATTGAAGGAATGGAGGATATCGTCGATCTGATTGACGAACTGGGGTTCCTGCCATTCTTCCGGAACCCGATTGAAGGATGGTCGCTTGAAGAGAAGACGCCGGCGGAATTCTGGTTCAACGACGATAACGACGGGGTCTGGGAGTGGAAGGGGCCGATTATTTCCCGGACGGAATGCGCGTATGGGAAGTTTTACCGCGGGAAAGCGGTTTTTATATCGCGCGGCTGGTACCCGGATTTCCTGAATTACCGGAGGTTCCGCCGTCACCTGACCGCGGACGAAAAGTTCATCCTGGAGACACTGAAGGGCGAGGATTCACTCCTCTCGAAAGAGCTCAAGGCCTTCACGGGATACACCCGGGCGAGAACGAAAGCGATTGATCCCTTTGGCGAGCGGCTCACGCATCTCGACTCGATGCTGGGCGACGATGATGGGCGGAAACGCGAAGGCTTTGAAACCGCGGTGAATCACCTCCAGATGGCGGGGTACGTGATCATTTCGGATTTTGAGTATTCGCGCGACAAGAAAGGGAACACCTACGGCTGGGGTGTGGCTCGCTACACGACGCCGGAATCGTACTTCGGTGAGTCCACGCTTCACGTGGACCGCACGCCGCACGAGTCCCGCGACCGGATCCTCGCGCATCTCCGGAAGATTCTCCCTCAGGCGACAGAGGAGCAGCTCGCGTCCTTTATCGCGTAATTCAAGGCTCGGGTCTTCGATTCCGGCCGGCGTTACCCCACGAAAAAGCGGATTCTGTTTTCATGATTCAGAATCCGCTTTTTTCATGCTTCCCGGAGGCGGGGAGGGGCCAGACCTTTCCTTATGCCTTCCCGTGCTTCAGCCACTTTCCACCCCGGAAGCGCAGCAGGAAGATCATGCCGCGGAAAATAAGCTCACCGCACATCGCGATCCAGACGCCCTTGAGGCCAAAGGTGCGGGCGAGGAGCCAGGCGGCCGGGAGCCTCACAAACCACATCGATCCAAGGTTCATGAGGCAGGGGATCAGCGTGTCCCCCGCGCCCATAAAGACACCGTAGGCGACAATCGAGGCCGCGAACATCGGTTCCGCGAACGCCTCGATCCGGAGGATCGTCGCGCCGAGATCGATGATTTCGGGGACGTTCGACATGAGGCCGATCATGATCGGGGCGAAGATGAACATCAGAACTCCCATCACGGTCATGACACCGAGCCCTGTCGCGATCGCGATCTTACCGAACCGCATCGCGAGGTTTTCGCGCCTCGCGCCGATGCATTGGCCGGTGAGGGAAGCCGCGGCATCTGAAACCCCGTACCCCGGCATATAGCAGAGGCTTTCCGCGGTGATCGCGAGAGAGTTCGCGGCGATCGCGATCGTTCCCAAGGGAGCCACGATCATCGTTGACGCGACCTGCGCGCAGCACATCACGGTGTGCTGAAGTCCCACCGGAATTCCGATCTTGAATGCTTTTTTAAGCAGCGGGAACTCGGGGAGGAACCGTCCTTTTTCGCCCCGGATCGCGAGCTCGGGGCTCCGGGTGCAGACGTACCAGAGCATTGGGATCGCGGTGCAGAGTTCGGCGAGCACCGTCCCCAAGGCCGCTCCGGCGACGCCCATCCCGGCCCCCGGCATCGTGAACGTGAACCCGAGGAACGTGACGAGCCGCGTCGGGAAGATGAGGAAGTAGTTAAAGACCACATCTTCCACGCACATAAAGATATTGAGGAACGAGGGGACGCGGATATTGCCGCTCGCGCGGAGCATCGACCCCGCTTCGTAACTGAGGAAAAGAAGCGGCATCGCGGCGGTGTAGATCGCGAAGTATTTCGTGCCTTCCCGCGCGACGTCCGCCCCGGCTCCGAGGAACCCCGGGAGCCAGGGGCTGATCATGAGCCCCACAGCGCCAAGAATCGCGCCTGTCGCGACCGCGACCGTGATCCCCTGCCGCAGAAGCTTCCGGGCGGTGGGGTACGACTTCGCCCCGATTTCCTGGGAGGCCAGTACCGAGTACCCCGTGATCCCCGCGGATCCGAGGCCCCAGAAGAGCCAGATCGTGCTCGACACAATACCGACAGCGGCAGCCTCGACCGCGCCGAGGTTACCCACCATGGCGGCATCGATGTACTGCATTAAAACATTCGCGAACTGCGCGAGGATCGCCGGGATCGAGAGCCGGATCACGAGGGCGAGTTCCTCGGCCCGCGTAAACGACTCGCCCGACCGGATCTTTCCGATCAGCCGCTGGGAAACGCTGTCTTTCATAGATAGATGAGGTGTGTTGCTGAATTGTTGTTTTTGTATAAGCGGTGAAGAGGGGAAGAGGGAATTGATCGTCCCCGGTGTCCGCCTTCCTTTGCCGCCGCGCCATTCTAAGCCAGACGCCCTAGGAATCGGAGGCAAAGGCGATGTGTTAACCCGGAGAGCGGCGAAAGAGAAAAACTTCCTCAAGAATGGAAAAAAACCGGCGAAACCCATCATGACAAAAGACAAACAGTTGTTCTTTTGAGAGAATTCCGCTGATCGCCTCATGAATACGGATGATCCCGCCCATTACCGATTTCCCTTTAGAGGGTTATTCCTTAGGGTCTACCTATTTCGAATAAATGTTTGAAAATAAACCGTAAATTTTAACAAAACGACAAAAAAGAAAAATTTGCTTTCTTTCGTCTGCCCCAAACATGTGCATACCCTGCTATTCTGGATGACAGTTTTTCGTCGGGTACTGGAAATTAACTTGCGGACTGGGTGAATAAGAATGACGCGGACGGATGAAGAGAATCAGAAGAAAGCGAAGGCTGGCCGATGGCAGAAAAGCGTTTTTGCGCTGGCAGCTCTTCTGATGATGTCGTCCGCCTCGTTTGCTGATCTCAAAGCGCCCGAAGTCCAGGATCCGATCTACGACACGCTCACCACGCTGCAGGAGTCGACTGAAATCTCGGTTCCGAAGGCATCCCTTGGCTCCGCCCCCGAGAAGGATGGCGAGGCGAGCCTGAACTCCTCTGACCGCCCGCATGGGTTCGGTCTCCGCGTGATCAAGACCGCGGAAACGCAGCTTGGAACCCCGTACCGCGCCGGCGCTGAAACGCCTGGGCGCGGTTTTGATTGTTCGGGGCTTGTGTGGTGGGTCTATCAGCAGCAGGGGATCTCGCTCCCCCGCGACTCCGTCTCTCAGTCTCACGTCGGGACGCGGGTCGACCTCGCGGACGCGAAGGCTGGCGACATCGTTGTTTTCAAGACGAACCGCGGTCCCAACGGTTTCCACACCGGCATCATGACGGATTCCGAGCACTTCATTCACGCGCCCCGCGCGGGGGATCGCGTGCGGGAGTCCGAGCTCACCGGCTACTGGGCGCGGCACCTCTATTCGGTGCGCCACGTGGGCGGCCTGAAGCTCGCGAAGAATAAGCTTCCGTCTGACGTCGAAGTCGCTCAGGATGATCTTGAAGAAAAGATCGCGGATACCGAGTCCCGCGACGCCGCGTTTAACCCCGGCCCCGCGCTCGAGTATCAGGAAAAGGCGGCTCCCGCCCGCGTCGTCGCTTCTGTCCGCCACGGAAAGAAGTCCGCTAAGGCTGAGAAGCGTGTGAAGGGATCCAAGTCCGCGAAGACCGCCAGGGTCGCTAAGGCGTCCCGCGCCGGCAAGACCCGCGCGGCGTCCGGTAAGAAGGTGGTGGTCGCGAAGGCTTCCTCCAGCCACTCGAAGGGCCGCCGCCACGGCCACTCCTGACCGCGATAGAATAATCACGCACTATAAAGGCAAAACGGGCCCCGGTTTCAACAGCCGGGGCTTTTATTTTGCCTGTTAGATACCCGCCCAATAAAAAACCGCGGTTCCGGATGCGCCGGACGCCGCGGTTATGCCTGTGTCAGAGGCTCTCGGTCAGAGCTTGATCGCGCCTGACACAATCTTCGCGAGGAACTCGGGGAAGGACCCCGCGACACGCTTCGCGCGTTCCTCAAAATCGGGTTCCGTGCTCGTGATGACCGAGCCATCCTCGATATCAATCGCGTAGTAGTAATACTCGGGATCGGTGCAGAGGTAGATCGGGAAATGGGTGTCCCAGAAGTCCGTCACTTCTTTCGCCCACTTCTTATCCTTTCCGGCCGCGTCAAGCCCCATCAGCTCGAGCTCATTCCAGCTCCAGTCGTCCTCGGTCTTCGCGGGCTTGAAGTCCGGACCCACGAGGAACCACTTGTTCCCGGTCTGATCCTCGCACTTCGCGAGTTTCCCGGCGAAGTTAAGCCAGGACTGCGGAATCGCGTGTCCGTAGCGACTGAGAACGTCCTCCGGAATCGGCGTTGCGGTTTCGGCAGGAATGACTTTCCAGTTCTGAGCGGAGAGCCACTGAATGAATTCATCAACCATTGAGGTAGCCAGCTTTTAATAAAAGAGGTCGGAAAAAAGGGGAGATCGCGGCGTCGTTCCGGTTTCAGTTCCGGACGCCCGTCTCCCACGCGTGGATCCCATGGATTCCGATCGAATTCTAGTTAAAGCGCCCCGGATTGCAAGAGCGGATACCATGATCCTGTAAAAATAAACCGGATCGCCGGGAATTCCGGTGATCCGGCCCGATCTGTCACACCCCTGTCACAAAACTGTGCTAGGGGTGACGTTTATGACGGTCAGGAGAGCGAGGCGCTCTTTTCAACCGCCTTATCAGAGGCGTCCGACGCGTGAGCGGGTGACACGCTTGCCGTGGTCTTCTTTTTGGAGGCGGTCTTCGCCTTCGCCTTGCGGCTGCGGGACTTCGCTTTATGCGCGTCCGCGGCCATCATGCCCTGAAGCTGGCGCTCGCGAAGCGAACGGAGGGCTTTGAGAGACTCCGCGGCCTCATTCATCGCGGTCGCGCGGCCGACGATCAGCGGATCCACCGGTCCCACCATCTTGTCGTCACGCCCCTCATACGGAATGGTGTTCAGGACGTAACGCATGGCGTTCAGCCGAGCCCGCTTCTTATCGTCGCTCTTCACGACGGTCCACGGGCATTCGACCGTATCCGTCTTCTCAAACATCGCTTCTTTCGCCCGGGTGTAGTCATCCCACTTGTCGAGCGAGGCGAGATCCACCGGCGACAGCTTCCAGCGCTTCAGCGGGTGAACCTGACGCTCCTTGAAGCGCTTCCGCTGCTCTTCACGCGACACCGAGAACCAGAACTTGATGAGGTAGATCCCGGAGTGAACGAGGAACCGTTCAAACTCGGGCACTTCCTTCATGAATTCCTCATACTGCTCATCGGTGCAGAATCCCATCACGCGCTCAACGCCCGCGCGGTTGTACCACGAGCGGTCAAAGAGCACGATTTCGCCCGCGGTCGGGAGGTGCTTCACGTAGCGCTGGAAGTACCACTGGCCGGACTCGGCGGCGGTCGGCTTATCGAGAGCGACAAGCCTCGCGCCGCGGGGGTTCATGTGTTCCATGAAGCGCGTGATCGTACCGCCTTTGCCTGCCGCGTCGCGGCCCTCAAAAAGGATCACAACCCGGCTTCCGGTCTTCTTCACCCAGGCCTGCAGCTTCAGGAGTTCCACCTGGAGCTTGAACTTCTCGGTTTCATAGACCTTGCGGCGAAGGTGGTTCTTATAGGGGTAGCCGCCCTTTTCCCAGTCTTCCGAAAGCTCAATATCGGGATTCAGGCCCCGGTTGCTGACCACGCGGCCCTTTTCGTCCTTCACTTCCGCGGAGAGCAGCCCCTGCAGGATCCTCTCACGGTCCGCGGGGGACTGGTCTTCGAGCACCACCTCACGGATGAAGTTCGTCGTGCGGCCGACAGCGGAGCTTGAGCGGTCCGCGGTCTCAAACTTCATCGCGCCTTCCGGCGTCGTGTAGCGGACGTCACGCTCCATGCTGAGCTCGTTCTTCACCGCGCCGTCCTTCGGGTTTTCGGACACGCCGAGCTCTTCTTCCGCCTCAGTCTGCAGGCGCTTCCGCTCTTCCTTCACGGCGCGGGCGGAGCTCACTGCTTTCGCGGCCTGGCTCGCGGCGACCTTGTTAACGCGGTCAGAGATCGCCTTGGAATCGTTTTTCTTATCTGCCATTCAGTTACTCTCCAAAAGTTGCAACCCGTTATGTATTACTTTAGTCCCGATCATCTCAGAGGAACATAGCGTTAATTGGCATCTTGCGGAATATGCATGTAAAGACGCCGAAAAACCGTGATCTGTGAGGGATCGGAGGGGATTTTTGGGGCCGCGCCGCTCGAAGAAAATGTCAGAAGCGTTTTTTCCTAACGCAGAGAGCAAAGTGAAATACTGTGTCTGTAAAAGGGGTTTCAGCCCGGATTTTCGATGCCGGAAGGACTGAGAGGGTCTTGGGCGTCGGGCTGGGTTCTGAACCCCCAGGGCCGCGCGCGGTTCTTGAACTTCGTTTTCACGCTGGTATCCTGTCTTCGTAACGCGGGAACGGCGGGAGAGATGACCCAGGGGCGCGCTTCTCTATATAGAGAGGAGAGGGCGGCCGGTTTTCCTTTCCCCGGGTCCCAGGAAAGAAAGAGAAGCTGAAAGGGGGAGTGGAGCAACAGATGACAGCAGCGAAAAAGGGTTTAAACACAGCGATGGCCGAGACTCCCCCGGATCATATTGAGGTGCGGGGAGCCCGCGTCCATAACCTCAAAAATATCGATGTTGATATTCCGCTCGGGAAGATCACCGGGATCGCCGGTGTCTCGGGGTCCGGGAAGTCGTCTCTCGCGCTTGGCGTGCTCTACGCGGAAGGTTCCCGCCGGTATCTCGAGGCTCTGTCCACCTATACCCGACGCCGTCTCACGCAGGCCGCGAAGGCGGATGTGGATCAGGTGCTCTATATCCCCGCCGCGCTCGCGCTCCATCAGCGTCCCGCGGTGCCGGGGATCCGCTCGACCTTTGGCACCGGGACTGAACTGCTGAACAGTCTCCGGCTGATGTTCTCTCGCCTCGCCTCCCACCGCTGCCCGCACGGCCACTACGTGCCGCCGAGCCTCGCCGTAGCTGCGGGGAAGCCGCTCGTCTGCCCCGAGTGCGGGGAGTCGTTCTACGCGCCGTCCGCGGAAGAGCTGTCATTTAACAGCCAGGGCGCGTGCCCTAAGTGCGGCGGCACCGGGATCGTGCATACCGTCGATCTCGCGACGCTCGTGCCCGATGAGTCGCTCACGATTGATGAGGGCGCGGTCGCCCCCTGGAACAGCCTCATGTGGTCACTCATGACCGATGTCTGCCGCGCGATGGGCGTACGGACTGATGTCCCGTTCCGCGATCTGACGGATCAGGAGAAGGACATCGTCTATAACGGCCCGATGGTGAAGAAACATATCTTCTACCGGCCGAAAAACGGCTCCAACTCCGCCGGGGAACTCGACTTCACCTATTACAGCGCCGTGAAAACCGTGGAAAACGCGCTCGCCAAGGTGAAGGACGATAAGGGAATGAAGCGCGTCGAAAAATTCCTGAAGTTTGACGCCTGCCCGGACTGCGGGGGGAGCCGGCTTTCAGACGCCGCCCGGGCTCCGAAGCTGCGGGGGATTACGCTGGATGCCGCGTGCCGGATGACGCTCACGGAACTCATCCCCTGGGTGAAGGGGGTGCCGGCGTCATTGCCCCCTGAAATGCGCCCCATGGCGGAAAGCATCTGCTCGTCGTTCCTCGCGGTCGCTGCGCGGCTCGTTGACCTTGGGCTCTCGTATCTGTCGCTCGACCGTGCCGGAAACACTCTCTCGACCGGCGAGCGGCAGCGGATGCAGATCGCGCGGGCCGTCCGGAACCGGACAACCGGAGTGCTTTATGTACTGGACGAACCTTCGATCGGTCTTCACCCCTCGAATATCGTGGGGCTCACGGACGTCATCCACGACCTGATTCATGACGGGAACAGCGTGGTGCTTGTCGATCACGATGTGCAGATCCTGAAGGAATCCGACTGGGTGATCGAGATGGGGCCGGTTGCCGGGGCGAAGGGCGGAAACGTGATCGCGAAAGGGACGGTGAATGAGATCGCCGGGAACAAAAATTCCCGGATCGGTCCGTTCCTCGCCGGGACCTACGAGCGGCGCGTCAGGCCCGTGATCCCGAAGCCAGAGATTTTCTCGGAAGGCGAGATCACGATGGACACGCTCCCGATCCACACCGTGAAGCCCCTTCATGTCTCAATCCCAAAGGGCCGGATGACAGTGGTCACCGGAGTCTCGGGGTCAGGTAAAACGACGATGGTGCTCGAGTCCCTGATCCCAGGGCTTGAGGCGATGCTGTCCGGAAATAAACTCCCGCCGCACGTGAAGGGTGTGGCGGCCCCCGGGATTGAGCACGTGAAACTCATCGACTCCACCCCGATCGGGATCAACGTCCGGTCGACCGTCGCGACGTACGCCGGGATCCATGATGAGCTGCGGAAGATCTATGGGCGGTCGAAAGCCTCGAAATCCGCGGGCTACAAAGCGGGCGACTTTTCGTATAACACCGGTAAGCTCCGCTGCCCGGTGTGTGACGGCACGGGGGAAATCAGTCTTGACGTGCAGTTCCTCCCGGATGTAGACATTCCGTGCCCGGGCTGCCGCGGGAGCCGGTACTCGAAGGCCGCGGAATCGATCCGCGTCGCGAATAAAGAGGGAGTGGAGAAGTCCCTCCCCGAACTCATGGCGATGGATGTGACGGAAGCCCTCGCCTTCTGCCGAGATATGAAGAACGTCCGCCCGAGGCTTGAGGTGCTTTCGCAGCTCGGGCTCGGGTACCTGACGCTCGGAGAAGAAACTCCGGGGCTTTCAGGAGGCGAAGCGCAGCGGCTGAAACTCGCGAGCGAAATGGGGCGCACCCAGGCGGACTCGGTCTTCGTTTTCGATGAGCCGACGATCGGGCTCCACCCGCTTGACGTCATGACACTTCTCTCCGTTTTCTCGTCTCTCATCGACCACGGCGCGACGCTGATCGTGATTGAGCACGACCTCGACATCATCCGGAACGCGGACTGGATCGTCGATATGGGTCCGGGCGGCGGAGACGAGGGCGGGCGGATTGTGGCCGAGGGGACGCCAGACGACATCAAGCGCGCGAAGGCGAGCGTCACCGGGCGGTTTATCTGATTTGTCTTAGGGGTCGCGGGGGTTCTCCTTCGCGAAATCGCGGAGGGGAGTCCCGCGGGTTCGTCTCTTTTTCCAACGAATATATACCAAGGTAGAGCGAATAATGCGCTGAAAATCTCTCTCAATAAACCGAAATCAGTACCTAAGAAGGGGATGATTTCGGTGTTTTTTTCCTTTCTCCACAGCTGCGTTTCTGAGCGTCATCTGAAGGTTAGAGGGTTTAAAACCTCGCCGGCGTTCCAAACGCGGGATGTGGAAGAGGCGAGGGGGATTGGGCAATGGATTTCCGTAGTTCCCGGCTTCAGCAGAGTGCCTCACAATGTCTGCGGGACGGGGATTCCGGGAAGTGTTTTTGTCTGAATCGTGAATTTTACAGAACGACTTATGACAGCTTTTGGGGAATAGGTTCCATAGAACGCGGATTATGTCCGGATTTAACCGGGGTTGACGCCCCGGCATTCTGAACATTCGAAAAGGGCTTTTAAATCAGGCACAGAGCGTTGTTTCGGATAATGCATTGACTCTGATCGGGTGAAACTGATTACGCTTTGTGACGTGATTTTTTTACGTTAATCGCGGAAAGAAAAAAGTTTACTTTCAGGCAAAAGAATAAATTATCCGTGAAAAACATGTAAAAACAGGGGATAATATAAGTGCCATAGGGTTAACTTTGGTTAATTTTATTTGATCCTGAGGAAGCATTCCTGGCCGCCTATATCAATTGGTTCCGGGATTTCGATCGCGATAATCACGGATGGGCTCAAATCGGTGTGAGTCTTCTTGCGCAGTTCTTTACGGATCCTGATCTTGTTGAGCCGGTTCGCGATTGGTATAGAAAGCTTTTTAGCAGACTTGGTTCCCTGCAAAAAGAAGAGCAGCCGAAAGCATTCCTGTCGGTTATGGCTCTCGAGGGGTTCTTCTTCACTCATAAGTTTGGCCTGGATCTGATGAAACCAGAGGAAAAAGAGATGGTCTATCAGCAGATTCTTTCCTTTTTTCTCCCCGGAAAGTCATCTGATAAAGTGAAAAAAGCGAGCAAAAAATAAAAAATGGCAGATAAATAAACGGCCGGAATCCATCAGGGATTTCGGCCGTTTGTTTATGGTTCCGTCAGTGCAGTATCAGTTCTGCGCGTGCGAGTTCAGATGCACCGGAGCAGCGACCGTCTGAGTACGGGTGGTGGACGCGACCTGCGGGGTATCCGCTTTGAGTGACGCGCGGATCGAGGCGCGGGCGCTCTTCGAGACCGGGACGTAGCGCGTGGGTTTGAGTCCCAGCGCGGTTTCCATCATCGCGACCTCATTCTGCGGCATCTGGAAGTTAGAGGCCTTCACTCGGGCTGCGGCGCGGCGCACAAACCAGGCGGCCGTCGACTGCGGCGCGGTTCTCATGAACGACTGATAGGACGCGAGGTACTGATTCCGAAGCGTCGGATTCTGCTGCATCCGGGGGTCGTGCAGATAGAAGTGGAGGAGCGAGAAATACACCGACTGCACCTGGAACGCGTAGGGGAAGTCCGGGTACGCCTTCACGAAACTGTCGCAGTTCGCGATCACGTGCGAAAGTTCCGCGGGTGACGGGATATTGCGGTTTTTGTTATCCGCGCTGACTCGCCCGTTCCCCAGCGCCATCACGTCAAAGTACTGCTTCCACATCGGCGGGAGATTCGGGAGCTTCGCGAAGAACGAGTAGAGCGGTGTCACCTCAAACTTCGACCCCGAGATCGAATACGTCCCCCAGTCGAGGATATTCTCATGCAGCTCATGCTCGATATCGCCGAATTCCGGTTTTCCGACGAGATCCGTGACCTTAAACTGCGACGCCTCACGGCTATTAAACGCCACGAGGTTATTGAGGTACATCTTGTAGAACTCAGGGAAGGGCTTCTTCGCGGCGTAGAGCGACGCGTTTGCCTTCGCGAGGCTGATCACGCTGTCATGAAACGCCTTCAGTTTCGCGTCCGTCGGCGTCGCGATTGGCTTCGCCGTAAAGGGGTTCCAGAAGGTATTCAGAGTGCCGCCCGCGGCGAGTGAGTTCGCCGCGGCAGACGCCACCGCGGATGACGCCGGGTCCGCGGGGTGCAGCGTATTCTGACCCCAGTTAATGATCTTCCCAAGGGCATCGCCGATGGGATTGGCTGAGGCAGAAAGCGATGCGAAGCACGTAAGCAGTACGGCGATTTTTATAGTTTTTGTATGCATGGGGAAATCAATGAAGAGTCGCTTTTTAGACCGATTTATTTTAAGTCGAAACCCCGTTTTTTCCGGCAGATTCTGTCATCAATCTGTAATCATTTGATTTATCTCTAAATCTGACCTGCGAATGATTATCAGATCACGGGAATTCCGGCGCTTTCGGTTATGTGTTTGTCTGCCGGAAGATGAGAAAACCGACTTCAGAGCGACCAGGAACTGCCCCCAGAGGGAGGGGGAACCGAGAGAAACTTCCGATTTCTTCGCTGCCGATCCGAAAGCCCGAAAGACCTCCGCTCTGAAAGATACGTCCCGGTCTTTTTTCGTTTTTCTGTTTTATAAAACCGTTTAAAAACAAATCAATAATGATTGGTTTTTAAAGTATCAGATAAAAAATACCCTTCAGAAGAAAAGCCTGTGTGAGCGAGGTCTGTTGCAATTCCTGCGGTCAAAAGAGACTTAATGGTTCGGGGCATCGCACCTGGATGCAGATAGTAGATCCCCATTTCTTTAACCACTGACCTTTGGTTCTGAAAAACCGCGGACGCTGCTTTCCTCTGATTTCTTTACAGCCGCCTTTGCCCTATCCAAAGAGTGTCTCAATATCCTCTGAAACTCCCTCTTCATGCCGATATTACTAAATAGAATATCGTATGTAGAATAGCGTTACACCGAAGCGAGAACCGGATACAAAAGAACCGATTTTTGTCTTCCCTTCGGTACTGACCACAACGCTTCTGGAGAGAAAAGATATGAAAAATACCGCCATCTTTGCCGCGCTCTGCGGCGCTGCTTTCGCGATGTCAGGCACGGCCTTCGCCGCTCCGTCGGTGCTAGGGGTAACGACGGGCGCGGGCTATATCCCGATGGTGAAGGCCGTGAATGAAGTCTGCAAAGCGCCGGACGTGAAGATTGAAGGGCATTTCGGCGGCAATATCGGTCAGGAACTCGCTCAGATTGAGGCGGGGAATGACGTGTCAGTCGTGGTGTCAGACGCGTCGACCTTGAAGAAGATCAAGTCGAAAGTCACCTACACGAAGACCGTGACGCTTGGCGACACCCCGATGATGATGGTGTGGAAGAAGGGCCTGAACCTTAAGAGCCCGGCGGACCTCACGAACGCCTCCGTCACCCGTATCGCCGCTCCGGATCCGAAGGCCGCGATTTACGGCCGCACCGCGACCCAGTGGCTCTCGGGTCAGAAGCCTGAAGTGAAGAAGGCTCTTGAAGCGAAGTGGCTCACGGTCGGAAACGTCCCGCAGGCGATTTCGTATGTCGTCCGGGGAGAGGCGGATGTCGCCTTCGTGAACGTGGTCGCGGCGAAGAAGAATCACGAGAAACTCGGCGGCATGATGCCGGTGAAGACGGGTTACGAACCGATCACGATGACGGCGTCGATCGTGAAGGGCGCGCCGAACGAAAAGGCCGCGGAACAGTATCTCAGCTGCCTCACGACCCCGAAAGCGAAGGCCGTGCTTCAGAAGTTCGGCGTGGGCGACGTGAAGTAAGAGCGGGTCTGGGTGTGTTATGGACGGGGCGGTACTGAGTACTGGCCCCGTTTCATCCTGATGGCTTCAAAACTTGAAGAGGAAATTTCTGATGGTCTACTTTCCGGATTCTTATTTGGATGATCTGATCCGCGAGGACGCACCGTACGGCGACGAAACCTCCACGCTTCTCGGGATCGAGGATCAGCCGGGTATGGTGGTTGGGGCTCCGAAGGTGACGGGCGTGGTGTCGGGTGTCTCCGTTGCCGCGAAACTCTGCCGCCGGGTGGGTCTCAAAGCAACGGAACATGTGAAGGATGGCGATCGGGTGGAAGCGGGGACGCCCGTTCTGACGCTTGAAGGCACCGCGTCGCAGCTTCACCTGGTTTATAAGACCGCGCAGCGGCTTATGGAAACGTGCTCCGGGATCGCCGGTCGGACGCGTCAGATGGTGGACGCGGCGCAGTCCGTGAACCCGAACTGCCAGGTGGCGCTCACCCGCAAACACTTCCCGGGCGCGAAACTCCTCTCGCTCTATGCGATTCTGACTGGCGGCGGTGTCTTCCACCGAGCGGGGCTCTCGGAATCCATTCTCGTTTTTGATCAGCATCGGGTGTTTTTATCGGACCCCTTTAAGGCCGTGCACGACGCGAAACTGAAGTCCCCTGAACGCCGCATCACGGTTGAAGTGGCGACGGGAGAGGAAGGGCTCGCGTACTTTGAAGCCGGGGCGGACGTGATCCAGTGCGAGAAGTTTTCGACGGATGACCTCAAAGCCTTTGTGGACGCGGTGCGTGCCAAGTACCCCGCGGGGAAGATCCTTGCGGCCGGTGGTATCAATGGCTCGAACGCGTCGGAATTTGCCGCGACCGGCGTGGACGCGATTGTGACCACGTGGCCTTACTTCGCACAGCCCTTTGATATCAAGATGCGCTTCAAGGCCCTTTGATTTTCAGATGATGAATCGGGGATCCTAGGTGGGGATGGAGCCCCTGCGGGTGAGTCAATCGTCCCGCGGGGGCTCACTTGTTGCTTATCCCCCTCCTGGATCCGTTAAAAAAAGAGTCGCCGCTTTTCATTTTTGGGGAAAACCTTGATTTTGGTTTTGACTACATATTACGAATGAGAATCAAAATCATCTACGGAATAAGACAACGACCTCCGGAATCGTCGGGGGGAAAAGCCTTTATGTCCGTGAGGGGTCAGAAAAAATTGGAAATGGGAGGCGGGGCTTATTTAGCTTCGGAATGAAGTTTCTATCGGGTTTCAGTCCGTCATTCGGCGTAGGGAAATACCGCTCAGTATCTTTTAAAACCACGTCAGAAAGAGGGTTTTAAGATCGAAATTTCCCTTTGTAGAATGCCGGGATACCTTACGTTCTTAGGCCTGTAAACCGGGCTTCAAGGACGTATTAAACGACAGGAACCTTCTATTGGAAGTTAAAACTATGATGACTAAGCCTCTCCTTCTTGCGGCGGCAATTGGTGCTGTAACCCTTGCGATCTCAGGCACAGCTTCGGCGGCTTCTTCTGTTCTCGGTGTTACGACGCCCGCGGGCTACATCCCGATGGTGAAAGCATTGAATCAAGTCTGCGAAGCGCCTGGCGTCAAAATTGAAGGGCATTTCGGCGGCAATACCGGGCAGCAGATCGCTCAGATTGAGGCGGGAAGCGGGGTCTCGGTTGTGGTGACAGACGCCGCGACGCTGAAGAGCATCAAGTCGAAAGTGACCTACACGAAGACGATGACGCTCGGCGGCACTCCGATGATGCTTGTGTGGAAGAAAGGACTGAACCTCAAGGGGCCAGAGGATCTCACCGACGCCTCTGTGACCCGCATCGCAGTCGCGGATCCGAAGGCCGCGATTTATGGCCGCACCGCGGCTCAGTGGCTTTCCGGGCAGAAGCCTGAGGTGAAAAAGGCGCTCGAACCGAAGTGGCTTGCCGTCCGGAACCTCCCTCAGGCGATGTCCTATGTGGTCCGGGGAGAAGCCGATGCCGCGTTCGTGAATGTTCTCGCCGCGAAGAAGAACGAGCGAAAGCTCGGCGGCTCGGTAAAGGTGACGTCGGGGTACGAGCCGATCACGATGACCGCTTCGATCGTGAAAGGGTCGCCTAATGAAAAGGCGGCAGAGCAGTACCTCAATTGCCTCGGGACCCCGAAAGCGAAAGCGGTTCTGAAGCAGTTCGGTGTAGGGAACGACGTCTGAAGCGATTTTTAAATAAGGAAGAGGGGGGCAGCAACCCTTACCCCTCCTCTGATTTTCAGGACTAAAGGAAGAGAGAAGAGCAGATGGTCTACTTTCCGGATTCAACGTTGAATGACCGGTTCCGCGGGGGCGAGACTTCCCGCGGCAGAGGGTCTGCGGCCCCCGAGCCACTCCTCTCTCTCCTGGAGGGCAACGCTGGAGATCAGCGGGCGGATGACGATTCGGCGTTTCATAGGGACAGCGCGACTGAAGACCGCTCGGATCCCCGTGGCTCTGAGTCTCTCGTCATGGATCTTTCCTGTGTCCGGGGAAAGAGCCGCTTTCACTTCGTTCTCAATATGCCCCTCTCAGGTGTCACCGCTGTCATGGGGGAGAGCGGCGCGGGGAAGACCACGTTTTCGCAGCTGATTGCCGGTCTGATCCGACCGACGGAAGGGTTTCTGAGACTCGGAAACCGCCTGTTCGCGGATACCCATCGACACTTTTTTCTCCCGCCGCATAAGCGCGGCATTTCCATGGTGTTCCAGGATCATCGTCTGTTCCCGCACCTTACGGTCCGCGGGAATCTGACGCTCGCGGAAAAGTGGGGCGGCAGGAAAGCGCGCGTGGCGCTGGAGGATGTCGCCCGCTTCTTTGAAATCACGCCGTTTCTTGACCGGAAGCCGGGGACGCTCTCCGGCGGCGAATCCCAGCGCGTTTCACTCGCGCGTGGCGTGATGGCGGCGGACTCCCTTTTGATTCTGGATGAGGCGCTCGCGTCGCTTGATCCTCCTCGGAAGGCGAGGCTCCTCGAACAAATCGCGGCGCTTCCGACGCTGATTGATGTTCCGGTCCTCATGATCACGCATTCCCCCGCGGAAGCCCTTCGGGTGTCCGAAAAAGCGATTGGGCTATCGAAGGGACAAATTGCCGCGACCGGGGACACTCGCTCGGTGCTGGAGTCCTGCGGATTCCTGAAGGAGGAGGGGAACCATGCCTGAGTGGCTTTCGATCTTCTTATCCCCCGACCTCTGGGAGTCGCTCACCGGTCCCTTGTGGCTCACCGGTAACGCGCTTTTCTGGAGTCTCGCGCTGCATGCGCTTCTGTCGATCCCGATCGCCTTTTGGCTCGCAAGGCAGCAGAACGTTCTCACGAAACTCGTGGGATTTGTGACGACGCTTCCGCTCATCTTCCCTCCGATCGCGCTTGGGTACCTGCTTATGGTGCTTCTCGGTCAGAACGGGTGGATCGGCGGATGGCTCAAAACCGAGTGGGGGATCCGGGTGCTCTTTACACCGGAAGCGGTGATCCTCGCGGCCTTTGTGGCCGGCATTCCGCTCGTCGTTCGGCCGCTTAAAGCCGCGTTTTCAGACGCGAAGCTGCGGGACCTCGAGGCAGCCGCATCGCTCTGCGGCCTTTCGCCCCTGAAGCGCTTTCTCTTAATCACTGTGCCGCTCGTTCGTAAGCCGCTCGCCGCCGCCTTTATTCTCGCAGCCGGCCGAGCGATCGGGGAAGTCGGAATCACGATGATGCTCGGCGGCAATATCGAGGACCGCACGGCGACCGTATCGCTTGAGATCTTCAATGCGGTGGGCCGAGGTGACTTTGATGAAGCCACCGCGCTCTGCGGGGTGCTCGCCGCGATTTCGCTTTGCTTCTATGTGCTTGTCGACCGTCTGGGGGCGAGCGATAAGGCCTGAGGTTCTTCAATCCTCAGGCGTATCCGCCGAGTCTCTCGGTCTCGGGACGGTTTATATCGGAGCGTTGCGGGATGAGGAAACCGCGCTTGGCGAACGGCTTCATTTTCCGGAACAAAGCTTTGTGGTGGCGGGGCTCCTCGTCGAGTGGACGGCGGAGGGCGTACAGACCCTCGTCCGTCCCCGCCTCCCGCAGAACGCCGTGGCGTTTAAGAATGGCTATGGGCCGGTCGATCTGAAAGAGGCGGTTGCAACCTACGAGCGGAACTTCCGCGCGTACCGTGAGGCGAACGGGATGAAACTGAAGTCCTGGACCTTTGAAGTCGTGAACGGCGCGACGAGTATTGACTATATGGATGGCCGCGAAAACATAACCGATATGCTCAAGGGGCGCGGTTTCCCGCTGAAGTAAAACGCATCCGTGAAAGCGTGAAGACCGTTTTTCCAATTCACGCCTACACTTCGGGGCAGTCTGAAGGGGACCGCAACGATCTCTTCTTTGCTTTAAAAAATAGCCCGCCGAAACGGAGAACTCACAGACTGGGCTCCCCGTTTTTTTACGGACGAAAGGAAAAAATGATCAGCCGCCGAATGCTGTTCGCCTGTGCCGCCGGGATCGTGGCGGGCACCGACGCCCGCGCCGAAACGACGCCGGGGAGTGACATCAACGCCGTCAAAACTCCCGTCACCGATGGCTCCCGGGATGTGACCGCCGCGTTTCTCGATGCGCTCAAAACCCACGATCGGGTCTATGTACCGGAAGGGACGTTCCGGATAGATAGCCGCGTGGACCTTTCGCGTCTCTATGGACCGGGGATTCTCACCTTTGACAACGGACACGAGATCGCGCTCACGACGCCCGCGGATTCGGAGACGCTCGATCAGATGTTCTTTGCCGACCTGAAGTACGCGGTGGAGAAGGTGGGCGTGCAGGATATGTCGGTCTGCGGGGGCGCTGTCTTCCTCTCTCAAAATGTCCGGAACCCGGGCTGGAGCGATAAATCGGTTGTCCGGGTGTCGGAATACGCGTTTCCAGGATTCGCTGATAAACGGCCGGCGTTCCGGATTGAGACGGACGCGGATCAGACGGCTCCGGTGTCGACCGTCGCTTTCCTCGGTCTCGGGCACGGGCAGGGCTGCCAGGCCGTCCGGGAAGAGGGGCGAACCGTGATCTACACGACGAAAGGCCCCTCAGCCGATTCTCCCGCGGGGAACGGCGTCACCCGGATCACGTGGCGGGGAGATGCTACCCGGGAGTCGAACTTCCGGGTGACCCGGACCCCGAAGAGCGACTTCCACCAGGTGGGATTGTCACCGGATGGGGAATATCTTCTTGGGTTCGTCCAGGGGCGGATCACCGTCTTTAAGCGGCTAGAGCTTCTAGCTCACCCCGACAGCGCGAAACCCGTTCTCACGATTCCGTTCCGCGATGAACGCCCGAGGCGCTTTGTGTCGGGTCTCACGACTGACGGCCGCTTTATCTATGTGCTGCAAAGCTCCACGGCAGACCCCTGGATGAAACAGCGGATCGATGTCTTCACGAGGGAAGGGCGGCACCGGAAGACGATAGAGACGGCTTCGTTCCTTGCGTTTCTCCCTGATGCTGCGAAAGAGGGGACAGCGAAGGGCTTCTTTCCGATCAATAAGGAAGTGGAGGGGCTCTGCGTCTGGCGGAACGCGCTTCTTATGGTCTGCAAGCTCAATTTCGCCATTCCCCGCGACACAGTGACGCATGAGGGGCGGTTCTATATCGCCGCGCATGACTCAAAGGGCGTCCCTCCGCCCAATCTCCAATACTGGCGCGAGGCAAAAAAGGCCTTTCCAACCGCTAACCCATGGAATCCAGACCAAAACTACCGTGGATTCCGGGGTCAGGTCACGCATCGGTTCTTAATTGGGATCGTTCCGCGCGGTTTTCTTCGATCGGATGCTCCCTTGAACATAAAATAGAATCCTATAATACAAATCGCGTCCGCCCGGAATCGAAAAAAATCGATTTCCGGGCTTATTTTTTGGGATTTTTCGGATCCTCATTTTCTTAAAAGTGATACATAAATTTATCTCTGTAATGTCGTTTTCTATCTCTTTTTACTGGCTATTTATCAGGGACAAATTAATGTCGTTAAAATTTTTTAAAGTTATCTTTAAAGATCAAGAATTTTTTGTTATTTACCGTTTATATCAATGCTGTAAATACGGTTATTCAGTACGGTAAACAGTCTGACAGGTCAGAGTGAGTCAGGGAGTGAAGTTGGAACTTCTGGACGCTGATGAGCGGGGAGGAAGGATGGCTTTGAGGATCGTCGATCTCGTTATGGTTTCAGAGGGAAAAGCACTCTGAAAACGGTCCCTGAAATTTTGATTTTTAACTTAAGGAGATAAAAAACAGCAAGTTTTATCAAGAAAGACAAAGCACTCTAGAGAAACAAAAAACCATAAAAATAGATAATTACAGGATTACCTGTAGCAGATTCGATCTTGCTGGAACCATTGTGTTTTGTGCTTAGACTGAGTGTGAAGATCAACACTCATTTTTGCAAGACCACCCCGAGTTTCGGTCTTTCCAGGGAGCGACATCGGTTATAAAACAAAAAGGTAAGGCTGATTTTTAGAGCCGTGATTCGGTTGGAGTCGGTTGCGATCGATCCAAATGGGGGGTGCACCGACACAAGGGCACGAGGGAAAAGCTGAAAGCCCGCGGCCAGGATTACGAGCCCTTATAGTGCCTGTTTTAGCTGGCTTTCCTATATCTTCTGCTGAATGCGGATCCCAGAGACCGGCAGGTCAGAGCTTCACCTTCTTCGCCGCCTCCCGCTGAGCCTTGCGGCCGCGGCGGTCATAAAGCGCGGTGGTGGTGATGCTCGCGTGCCCCATCATATCTTTCACGGTCGAGATATCGACATTCTTGTCAAGAAGCCGGGTCGCGAAGGTACGGCGGAGGTCATGCGTCGTGATGTCCTCAAGCCCCGCCCGGATCCGGTACTCCTGAACCACGTGCCCCACGGCGTGAGGGGTGAGCGGCGCGGTCGGGTCAAATTTCCACCCTTTGAAGAACTTCCCAAACACAAATTCCCCTTCTTTTCCGCGGACATCAAGCCACCGGGCAAGGGCATCCTTCACTTCCGGAATCATGAACACCTCTCGCTCCTTATCGCCTTTGCCGATAAAGCGGATAGAACTTTCCGCGAGGTTCACGCCCTTCAGTTTGATCGCGGACACCTCGGCCCGGCGCATCCCGCAGCCAAGAAGCAGACAGAGAATCGCGTGATCCCGGATCGTGATCGGGTTCATCTCAATCTGGGTGGCATCAAGCAGCGCCTCAGACTCATCCTCGGTGATCGCGCGGCCGGCCGCAAGACGGAGAAACCGTATGGATTTCACAAGCTTAATCCTAGCGAGCGTCTCCGCGTCCATCTGTTTCAGAAGGAACGCCTGGTTCGCGACGCCTTTGAAAGCTGAGAGGTAGCAGTTGATCGACCGGGGGCTCATCCGGGGCTTCCCGTTTTCGTCTGGCTGCTGCATCGCGGTGATAAAGGCGAGCACGTGCTCGTATCGCATCGCGGACCAGTTGAGAAAGCGGAGGTCTGTCGCTCCAGCCCAGTGAGCGATTACGTTCAGTTTGCTTGTCATCGTGTAGCGGGAAGTACCACCATGAAGAGTGGCGATAAACGCCATTGCAGGGTTCACTTCCGGGGCGTCAGAATTATGGCGAATTATGAGCTCATTCTGAACCGGATCGAGGACTTCATTTTCCATAATTTTGTGTACCTTAATTCAGAAAAACGGGATGACAGACATCGCAAAAAGGATTCTATTTTTGAATTATAGGAAAAATAGGATCCGTTTTTGGGGTGCTGGAGACTCCAGAGGACGTGAGAAGAGGCTGAAAACGGACTCTTTATTAACCGCCCTCACGGATTGAATCATATAATCGACATTATATTATCCTATTTTTGGCGAAAAAAGGGCGGAAAAATGACCCTGAGAGCCATCAAATTGAATCCGATTTGGTGATCAAGTGCTCGTTCCTCAAAATTTGAGCCGTTTTAAATCAATCTCTGTTTTCTATGCAAAGCTAAATTTACAGATTTATATCTGCATAAAATCTGAGAACCTTGAAATATCCTGAAATCTGGATCTCGGAACGGAACGCTAAAAGTCAGGTTTGGGAATCCGGGCAGTCTGGGAAGCATCCAGAGATTTTCCTCATGACAGACGTTTGAGAATGCGGGCGAAGAGGCTGTGTGACGCCCAGAACCGATCGAAACAGGACTTTGGGCAGGAAGGGTCACGCATTAAGGAATTGGGTCAGCCAGGTGTTGCATCCTTCAGTATGGTCTTTTCGATTTATTTCCCTCCTCAGCGCTTAAATTCACAGCGTGGAAGTGCAGTCAGAAGCCGTTCGTATCAGTGGCACCGCAGAGCCAGCCTCTGGCGTCACGAGAAAATAGTCCACCCTGCTCCTTCCTTTGCAACGTGACGGTTCTTAATGGACATTACAAATTGCGCCTCTATGCGTAATGAAATCTATATATATGAAAACTTAAAGTAATGAAATGAATCCATTTATTTCACGACTCTTTTTTAAACATGTTCGAAGGCTATACTTTTAAAAGTAACAAAAATGATTTCCAGATATAGCTCGATAGGGAGACCTTCAAATGGATAAATTTGTGTTGGTTTTAGCTGCGGCACTCTGTTTCAGCACAAGTGCTATCGCGGAAGTTACCTGTCATACTGATGCGTTTGGCGACGTAAACTGTACCGGATATGACAAGGATGGTCATTATGTCAACACCACCTCTCACAAAGATGCCTTTGGAGATGTCACCACAACTGGACATATTGGGAATAGTAAAGTAAACACCACAGCTCACACAGATGCCTTCGGTGATGTCAATACAACCGGGCATATCGGGAATAGTCAGGTAAATACCACCGCCCACACAGATGCTTTCGGTGATGTCAACACAACCGGGCATATCGGGAATAGCCAGGTAAATACCACCGCCCATAAAGATGCCTTTGGAGATGTCAGCACAACCGGGCATATTGGGAAGAAAAAATTAAACAGTACCGCCCACACAGATGCCTTTGGAGACACGTCCTACAGGTAGTTATAACTGATTGTTCCTGACCCCCAATTTAAAGCCGCTCCACATTCGAGAAGCGGCTTTTTATTGTGCTGTGCGCTCTTTTACCTCACCTTGATCGAGAAAACTTCTTTAAGTGCCTTTCCACTCGAACGCCTGCAGCCCTGCTCCCACTACCGGCGTGCGGCTCACCAGAAGGGAATTCAGAGACGTTATGAAGGGTGATTGAAAATCGGATTTAGAGTTCCGTGTACTTCTTTGATTTGCCCTTTGCCTTTTCGACCGGGTATTTCGCCGCGTTCTTATCAATCTTGTTCCGGATCGCTTCCGGAATGTCGATATTGAGGGCGTTAGCCATATAGATGCAGTAGATCATGACGTCTGCGAGCTCTTCCGTCATTTCAGGCTTCTTACGGGCGGCCTCGAGATCAGCGCCGGACCACTGAAAGAGCTCAAGGAGTTCCGAAGCTTCAAGAGAAACCGAGATCGCGAGATCCTTGGGATTATGAAACTGCTTCCAGTCACGGTCGTTCCGGAACTCGATCGCCTTCGCTGCCGCTTCTTCAAATGTGATTTTGCTCATAATCGTCTTCTTATTCCGATCTGTCGAGGTTATCAGATAAGGTGAGGAAAGTATCAAGACTAGTGGCGTTTGTGCTGCTTATCCCATCGGCTCGTAGAAAAACGCAATGGAATCTGTACCTCACGAGGCGCAATGAAATCTGTACCCCCTTGAACCGACCGGATTTTTCACCCAACCTTTCTGGGAAAAGGGGAAAAGCGTTTAGATTTACAAACGCTTGGGAACAGCGAAAATTCGGAGAAATGGCGAACAGGCGGTCAGAAGTTTCTGCCAGCGGGAACCTCCCTCGCGTCGAGTATGAAGATATCGTTTCCGGAACTGGAACATTAAATAAGGATGTTTTTGAAAAACAGAGTCAGAAACAGGGTATTGTTTTCCACTCGGGAGATGTCCTTTATGGCAAGTTGCGTCCATACCTACAAAATTGGCTTTTAGCTTCATTTAATGGTCTAGCTGTGGGGGATTTTTGGGTTCTTGAGCCCCAAGGATTAAATAGCAATTATCTTTATAGAATCATTCAGACCAAGCAATTTGATGAAATAGCGAATCAATCCGTAGGCACAAAGATGCCCAGAGCAGATTGGAAACTTGTGTCAAAAGCTACGTTTCTAAATCCAGCATCTTTTAACGAGCAAAGACTAATTGGGAAATTCTTCAAGGATATAGATTCCCTTCTTACCCTTCATCAGCGTCAGCAAAATGGAGGCTATTTATGGTTAGAGAACTCAGCAAAACAAGTCTGTTTTGCGATTATTACAGCCAGTGGATACAGGTCTACAAAGAAGGCGCTGTCAGACCAGTTACGCTGAATAAATACAAAATGACGCTGTCCTGGCTTAAGAAACTTGCTCCCGGCCTAAAGCTCTGCGACGTTTCCCGCGTAGAGTACCAGCAGATCCTGAATGCCTATGCGGTTTATCACGAACGGCAGACAACGATGGACTTCCATCATCAGCTTAAAGGTGCCGTTATTGATGCGGTTGATGAGGGATACATTCCCCGTGATCCCACAAGAAAAACTATCATCAAGGGCAGAACGCCCTCTTCCAAGAAGATCAAATACCTCAATCAATATGAGCTTCACACGCTGCTTTCCAGCCTGGATTTAAGCGGCAAGATCAATTGGGATTGGCTGATCCTTCTGGTCGCCAAAACCGGAATGCGATTTTCTGAGGCTTTGGCGGTCACGCCAAGCGACTTTGATTTTGCCCACCAGATGCTCTCGATTTCAAAGACCTGGGACTATAAGGGCGATGGCGGGTTTCTTCCGACCAAGAATAAATCTTCGGTCAGAAAGATCCAGCTTGACTGGCAGACAGTCATCCAGTTTGCTGAATTAGTTAAGAATCTGGAGCCGGATAAACCCATCTTCGTCACCAAAACCCACGTCTACAACTCCACAGTCAATAACAGGCTGGCCCGGTATTGCAAAAGAGTCCATGTACCGATTATCTCGATTCATGGACTCCGTCACACTCATGCTTCTCTGCTGCTGTTTGCTGGTGTGTCAATCGCGAGCGTCGCGAGACGCCTCGGGCACTCCAACATTACAACCACGCAGAAAACCTACCTGCATATCATTCAGGAATTGGAGAATCAGGATGTTGACCTGATTATGCGAGCCCTTTCGGGGCTGAGTTAATGTTTTGTTTTTATGTGAACTCTTTTAAAAGCTGACGCTGATGAAGTGGTTCCGACAGTTCCTTTACTCCTCAGGTTCCTCCAGGTCCAAATCACATTTATCGTCAAGGATAAATTCCCGCAGCGCGGTATCGATTTTCATCGTGACCTTAGGCGGCGGGAGTCTTCGGCCCTCGTGCTTCTCGAAATAGTCTTTGGCTCTCGCCTTATCGACAGTGTCTTTCAAAGCATCGAAACGCCCATATTCATTGATGTTTCCCTCCGTGAGCGTCATTTCCTTGAGACCGCGAAGTTTCTCCTCATCAAGCCCGAAAGTCTCGGAGAATCGGTGAATCCGGTCGCTGTCGGCGCGGACCATATACTCCGTAATGTAATCACGAAGCGATTTCCCCGGCTCGACTTTCACATCACCGCGCTGAATGTCATGAAGGAAGATGTTGGCGTACTTCTGCTCATCCTGGGAGAGGGATGCAAATGAGTTATGAAGCTCAGCTTCAGCCTTTTTGGTTATTTCCGCATTGGGGCCGCTGAGGTTCAGCTCCTTGATCCATTTCTCAAAACGGGAATTCATGTACTCAGAATCGATCATCTCGGTATCGATCGTCGTGAGATACCCATCAATCTCGTACGGCAGGTCTGATCCAGCCGCTTCGGTTTCTTCTTTTGTGGGCGCCAGTTCCTTATAGCGCTGAGCCATCGTTTTGAAGTCCCGCTCATCCAGCTGTACATCGATCACGGTCTCTTCGCCAGTGTGGCCCTTCGCTTCTTCACCCGCTTCGGGCTCAATCAGGTAGCTGCGCTTATCCCACGTAAAGCCCTGAAGCTCAGCCGCTTCAATGTACTCATTCATCTGCTTGAAGAGTTTCGCGAACTTCTGCTTCACCGGAATTTCGTCCGGGAGATGGGAAAAGTCCGGAATATCAGCATTGATAAAGAGCTGCTGAATGTCCTGATAGGTGTTGTTCAGGTTCCGAAGGTTGTCTTTCAGCTTGTCGACAAAGAGGCCGAACGGCCGGTCGCCCGAGTAGAGTTTGACGGCGTCCTCGACGTTCTTCCGCTGAGTGTTCGGATAGCGGTAGTACCGGATGGTGCCAAAGGGCTTATCCGGTCCAAAGAGCCGATTCGTTCGGGAGAACGCCTGAATCACACGTTCGTATTCGAGCAATTTGTCGAGATACAGCGTGTTGATCCACTTGGAGTCAAAGCCCGTCAGCATCTGATCGACGACGATCAGAAGATCCAGCTGCTCTTTTTTATCAAGATCGATTCGGGTGTAGGGCTGCTTATGAGCGAGCCGGGCCGCGATGTCCTTCTTCATCAGACTGAAGGTCGGGATTGTGAAGTCCTGGTGATAGCGCTCGTTGTAGTCCCGGACGATCTCCTCAAGACCATCTTCCTTGTAATTCGCGCCAGCGTTGTTATCGATGTTGGAATCAAAGAGTGCCGTGATTTTCAATTCAGGCAGCTCTTTCTTCATCAGGCGGTAGTACTCAATCGCCTCATTGATGCTCGAAGTGGCAAACAGCGCGTGGAACTTGCTGTTGTGACTCAGAATCGGCCAGTGCTCGCGGATATCCTGAACCACCATCATCTGATGCGCCTGGCGCCGGTACTGATCGGCGGGGAGATAGTCTTCTATCCCCTTCTCGAACTTCCCTGAAATGGGATCTTTTGTTCCTGCCATCGGGAGCTGCATAAAGGCGTAGTACTTCTCCTTTTGCACATCCGTCATGTTCTTCACGTCTTCATGGCGAACATGAGCCTTTTCTTCGGCCACTGCCTGGCGGAGGTCCGATTCCTTATAGGTGAGCACCATATAGGGATCGAATCCGAGCACGTTCTTATCCCGGATGCCGTCCGCGATGCTGTAGCGGTGCAGCTCGTCCCCGAAGATCGACGTAGTGGTGTTCTGCTTCTTCTGGTTCTCTTCCTGAATCGGCGTTCCAGTGAAACCAAAGAAAATGGCCCGCGGGAAAGTCTGCCGGATTGTCAGCATCATCTCGCCGAATGTCGACCGGTGGCACTCATCGATGATGAACACCATCCGTTTCGTATTGATGTGGTCAATTGCGTCAGACATGGCGCCGCCGCGGGCATCCTTGCTGATACGGCTCATCTTCTGGATCGAAGTGACAATCAGAGTGTCATTCGCGCTGTCGCTTCGCAGTTTGTGCAGCAGATCGGTGGTGTTTTCTGTTGCCTGGATCGACTCATCATCGGCCGCGAACCCCTGATACTCGCGAAGGCTCTGCGTGCCGAGTTCGATACGGTCCATCAGGAAGATCACTTTATCGGCGTCACGTGACGCCGCGATCAGCTGGGCAGACTTGAAAGAGGTGAGCGTCTTACCGGACCCTGTCGTGTGCCAGACGTAACCGCCTCTCTGCCGGGGCTCATCCCATTTGGTTTTGGAGACACGGTCAGAAATAGCGTTCGCGGCATAGTACTGGTAGCTTCGCATTACCTTCAGGACACCATCAGTGTCATCCGCCACGGTGTAGAAACCGATCAGCTGATGCGCCATGGGGATGGAAAGGAACGACGTTGCGATTCGCTTCCAGTCATTGATCGGATTGTTATTGAAATCGGCCCAGTGGAAGTAAAAATCAGGGTTGAATTTACCTTCAGGGCCCGGGTTCGCGAAATACCGGGTCTCCTCCGGATTCATGGCGACAAAAATCTGAACGAGAGAATAGATTCCCGTGTAGATTCCCTCTCCCGCGTATTTTTGAATCTGATAGCACGCCTGACTCACCGGAACATTCGTGTTCTTCAACTCAATGTGAATAACCGGCATGCCATTGATCAGGAGAAGCAGATCCCCTCTTCTCTGACTCTTGATATCTGAGTGAACCGGGAACTGTGGCTGCTCGACGATCTGATAGCGGCTTTTACCGGCCGCGATTTCCTTTCGGTCGTAAATCTTGAGCGAAATCTCTTTCCCGAAATGTGCCTTATCGTCTTCGTTATCGCGTTTGATAAGGATGCTGCCGCCATTGATGAAGCCATTCAGCTTCACAGGGGTCCTGAGAGACTTGATCTGCTCAAGGATCTGCCCCATTTCACCCTCAGTCAAAGGGTAATCGTTCAGCCGGTCGATCTGACGGTTGTTTTGAAAAAGAATGTCGGCCCAGTTTTTGATCAGATCCTTTTCTGAATAATTGCGCAGGATTTTCTTATCCCAGCCGCATTCATCCGTCAGCTTCTTGATCAGGGCCGCTTCGAATTCTGCTTCTGAATTAAACACGGATATTTCTCCTACGCATTAAACGAACATTTTTTCCAGGAAAGCCTGCTTCACGTTTTTAAGCATTTCCAGCTTTCGCTGATGAAGGGTAAGAAGATTATCAAGCTTTTTGAAAAATTCGCCTACGAGCTTTTGCTCGTTAGAGTTTGGTACTGAAATACACCAATTCTTTATCTTGTCGGCATTTAGATTGCTTTGTGTACCTGTAGAAACTAAAGGTAGCCATTCGTCATTATCCGAAGCTTTTTCCAAACGGGAAAAAATGAAATTCCGTAACGAAGAAGATGCAAACACCATGTTATAAAAGGCTTGGCTTGTTGCAAGCTCAACGCTTGTGATGCCCACTTTTCCGACGCTGGCATACATTGCCAACGAAATAGCACCGGATGGAACCATCCAGGCGGCGCTGCTTTTTAAGCCTTTTTCAGAGATGTGCTTAGCTGTTTTTGTAATGTATCTGCCTTTTATATCTGAGATGCCAAGAAACGGGATTGTCCCCATATAAAAGGAGGCATTCGAAGCATTTGGAGTACCGCCAGAACCTGCTTTTTCGTACAGTTCTCCTAACTTCCGCTGTTCCCAAGCGCCAGTAAATCCGGCAAAACGGATCTCAGGTTCTTTAGCTTTTTCCTGCATTTTTAGGCCTCTCCCAGCAGTTTCTTGAACTCAGCGATGCCCTTTTCGTCAAATTCGCTGCCAGTCAGCTCATCAAGCATTCCTTGGAGTTCTTTCTCAGTCGTCTGAATCTGCTCCCCGAGATCAGAGAGCGTGATCGAATACTTTTGGGTGAGCGCTTCAAGCTTCTTCCCAAAATCTTCGAGCTGATCAGACTGCTGCTGCGCGAGTTCCTTCAGAAGCGCGTTAACCCACTTTTGCTTTACGAGCGCCTTGGCCTCATCGTCAGAGAGATGCTCAATGACTTCCTTCGTCTTAACTTCGAGGTCTTCCTTACCCTTCTTCAGGTCTTTCTTCAGCGCCTTTTCTTCTGTGAAGAGCTTCTTCACATTTTTAAGAACGACGAGCGTTTCATCGGACGCGGCTTTGGCCTTCAAGGTCTTCTCAACTGCCGCGGGGACAAAGCTATCCTTGGCGTCATTCAGGAAGTCGGCGCCTTCCTTAACGTCCTCATCGAGATCGTCGAGGGAGGATTCAAGAGACGAACCTATTTCCTGCAGACGGTCTTCCCCTTCCTGCAGAGCCTGAACCTTATCCGTGAGAAGAGCGTTCTGCACCAGATCGAACGGCAGGACACGGCCGCCCCACTCAAAGGACGACTTGCCGCCCTTCGATTTCGTCTCTGTCAGAACATCAACCTTCCTGATGATGTCCGGACCTTCCGTCTGAATCACTTCGAGATCCTGGCTGATCTTCCTCCAGGCGGTATCGAGGTACTGATAGGACTGGTAGGGGTCGAGAATCGGGAGTCCCTTCATTGAATTGAAGAGTTCAGCGCTCAGAACGTCCTCTTCCTTCGCGAGAGGCACAGTCATCATCTGGTCAATCAGCTCTTTCGACAAGAAAGAGTCAAAAGACTTCAGAATGCCCTGATACTGCTTCTGCCAGTCTTGCACATCCGGATCCTGAAGCAGCGCGCTGTGGAGATCAGACACTGACGGCTGATAGTAGGCGCCGTTTTCTGTTGTGAAGAGTGAGGACTTCAGAGCCGGGAAGGCATCCCAGTATTTCTGGAAGGCGTTCAGTTCATTTGCCGGAATTCCGCCGAACATGGAGGCGTAGATATCCCAGTTCTCCGGTTTTTCAGACGTATCGACGTAACGCGGAATATTGAGGTTGTAGTCGTTATCGCGGATTTCCTGACGTGACACGACCTTTGAGAAGTTTTCAACCGTCTTCCGGGCAGAGACCGTATCCACAATCTTCTTGATATCGCAGGCCCGGAGCTTATTACTCTTCCCTTCTTTCTCAAAGCCCTTCGACGCGTCGATGATCAGCACGTCGTCATTAGTACGATTCTTTCTCAGAATCATGATGATCGTCGGGATGCCGGTGCCAAAGAAAATGTTGGCCGGCAGCCCAATGATCGTATCGATGTTGTTCTGGTCGATCAGATTCTTTCGGATCGTGCCCTCTTCACCGCCGCGGAACAGCACGCCGTGCGGGAGAACAATCGCCATGATGCCGTCAGACTTCAGGTGATAGAGATCGTGAAGGAGGAAGGCGTAGTCCGCCTTGCTCTTAGGCGCCAGCCCGTATGACGCGAAGCGAGGATCGGTTTCCTTCCCCGTCGGATCCCAGACCTGGGAGTACGGAGGGTTCGACACGACCGCGTCGACATACAGACGCTTATAAGTGGCGTCAGGATCCTCATCCTCAAAGTACGGCCAGTCGTCTTCCAGCGTGTCGCCGTTTCGCGTCACGATGTTCGCCGCGAGGATCCCACGCATGATGAGGTTCATACGCGTGAGGTTATACGTGTTCTGCTTCAGTTCCTGGGCGTAGTACTTCACGCAGTTTTCCTTACCGATATATTTCGTGGCGCAGTGGCCGATATTGATAAGGAGAGAGCCAGAGCCGCTCGTCGGGTCATAGATCTCAATGTGATCACGATCTTTCAGATGGCGGGCAATGATTTCTGACATCAGAAGCGACACTTCATGCGGCGTATAGAATTCGCCGGCCTTCTTGCCAGCGTTCGCCGCGAAGTTGCTGATCAGGTATTCATAAATGAAGCCGAGGACGTCGTAGTCCTGCTTCCCGTCCATCGGAATATCTTTGATCAGATCGATGAGGCTTCTGATCGCCTTAGACTGGGCACCAGTGTTTTCGCCGAGTTTCGAGAGGCCTGTTTCCAGCGTGTTGAAAATCTTGTCGTAAACGCGCTTATGGTACGGGTTGATCAGACGGTTAAACGCAGCCAGAGCGTCTGTCACGTTGCTCACCGAGAAATCGGCGCCCTTCTTCAGCCAGGTCGAGAAGAGGTTGTCGTAGCTGATGAAGTAGCCGAGATTCTGCTGGACGTTCGTGACCGTTTCTTTGTCTTCTTCGGTCACCTCAGGCAGAAACTCATCCGTCCAGTCGATGGACTTCAGGTACCGGACTTCGTTGTCTGACAGGAACTTATAGAAGATGAAGCCAAGGATGTAGTCCTTGTATTCGTTTGCTTCGATCTTCGACCGCATGCGGTTAGCGGATTCCCAGATTTTTGCTGCCAGTGCCTGCTTATTCATGCTGCTATTGCTCCGATTGCTGAATCTTGTCTGAGAGGCCGAAAAAACCGAGAGCCGGTTCAGACTCTTGGCTTCTCTTTTCAGCCCCTGCCCTGCGCTGTCGCTTGCCCCGAGAAAACGTTTTTCCTGAGGGATATTCCAAGCGCGTTACGCGATATGTTATTACATACCTGGTGAAACTAAAAATCTTTTTAATCGCAGTACCAACGGGAGATAGATCGTTATTTCGAAATGCTGCCGGCTTCTTTTTTGTGCCGTCAGATGCGGTTACAGAACATCTGCCTGACTTTTAACGCTCACTCTGAGCGGAAGCATCTCATCGGCGCTGCGAGCAAGTGCTTATCTTAATGGGTCAGAGGAGACTTTTTGCGTTTTTTACGGAGCGAAAGTGACCCAGATCGAGTGCATGGAGGATAGCGTGCCAGTGACAGAGGGATAATTTTTGTGATTTTTGCTCGTTTCTTTCATCAATCCCCTGCACTTTGCCTGGTTCCTGGAGGGAACAAGCGCATGAAATCACACGCTTGGGAACAGCGAAAGGCAAAGGATGTGCTCGCAGCCTATTCGGATAAAGGTCATCCTGGTTTAGATGTACTGTCGGCCACGCAAGATCGCGGTATGGTTCGGCGCGATGACAATAACATCAACATTTCCCATGACAAAAAGAATGAAGCAACATATAAACGAGTCTTACCGGGACAGTTTGTTATTCATTTAAGATCGTTTCAAGGTGGCTTCGCCTATTCCTCTATTGAAGGAATAACTTCACCTGCCTACACGGTTTTTGGATTTAGTAAGCCCCAAGAACACGAGCCAAATTTTTGGAAATTCGTTTTCTCTTCAGAGCAATTTATTAAGCGTCTGGAAAAAGTTACTTATGGTATTAGAGACGGAAGAAGTATCAGTTACGATGAAGTTTTAACGTTGTCTTTTACTTTCCCTGGGAAAGAAGAACAAATTCAGATAGCCCATTTCTTGGACAAAGTTGGAGCTCTTATTACCCTTCATCAGCGTCAGTCAGCGGGGTCAAATCTTCCCGGGTAAATCTTCATCTTCGACCGATCCACGCATCACGTGGCTAACCAGAGCCGAGTCGCGCGGACCAGCTCCCTTTTAAACAATCAAAGAGATACCGAAACGTCCGGGAAAAAATGGATAAGCCGGTTTTCCTATGTCTAGGTTTTCATAACTCATAAAGTGGTATCCCTTGACGATTTCGTTCCCACTTGCCAGAATGGCTGTGCGGTTTTACAGCGATATTGAAATCCTTACGTTCCCTTGATAAGGGATTGGGAGAACAGGTATGGCAACAAGAAAGGCAACCCCTGAAGAACTTGAAGAACTGCAGAAAAGCATGATGGCCTGGGGCGGCAGCGCCTGGGGTCTTGGCGCGCATCGACCTCGCCCCGCCTCCGACGACTCTGCCAAGAAGAGCGCCAAGACGGAGGAGAAGGCAAAGCCTGTAAAAACTGACGATTAAATCAGCCTCAAGACTCACTGAAATACTGACGAGCCGCTGAAAAGCGGCTCTTTGTTTATCTTTGCCATACCCCCGCTGGAATTTACTGAAGCGATTAACGATACCGCTTCAATTGGCGTCTGTCATTCTGTCAAGGCGATTCATTTCGCGGAAGCAATGCTCTTCCGAAAGCGTCAACTCAAAACCGTCAATCAGGAAGCCTCGATTCCGTCATTAAGAGGCTTTGAGATCAGGATTGCGCGGAGATTCCATCGCTGATCCCGAAGGCTTAAACGGGAAGTCCGTTTCCCTCAGGATCTCCCACTGCCGGCCTTTTCCGGTCTTTCATGAGACAAAGCGGTCTGCGGGGCGGGTTTCAGGATTGATTACGGACGAGATCCTAGCGTCTTATGCAAACCGAAAGAAAAGGAAGCCTCAGGGCTGATCCGCCATCTGAAGCCAGTACTTGAGCCCGGTATGCCGCCTGAGTGTCTGTTTACCGCGGACCGCCATCGCGAGCGCCTTCTTCTGCCCCACCATTACGACGAGCCTCTTCCCGCGCGTCACCCCGGTATAGATCAGATTCCGCTTCAGCATCACGTAGTGCTGCATCGTGATCGGGAGCACCACAATCGGGTACTCACTCCCCTGGGACTTATGAATCGTGGTCGCGTAGCAGAGCACGAGTTCGTCGAGTTCCCCGTAGGGATAGATGACGTCACGCCCGTCAAAATTCACGGTCAGTTCTTCCTCTTCGGGGTCAAAGCGCGTCACAAACCCGATGTCGCCATTAAACACATCGCGGTCATAGTTATTCTCGATCTGCATCACTTTGTCGCCAACGGAAAAGGTCGTCCCGAACTTCTCGATCGACACTTCCCCAGGCGGGTTGAGCGCGAGCTGCAGCACTTCGTTCAGCGCCCGGGCGCCGGCGTTCCCGCGGTTCATCGGGCAGAGTACCTGAATATCCTGGATGGGGTTCACGCCATAGGCCTTCGGGAGACGGTTCTTCACGAGGTCTGTGAGCACCGCGGGCATCCGGTCAGTTTCCTCAACGGTCACAAAGTAGCAGTCGCCTTTCACGCCTTTCGTGGGGAATTCCGGCATCAGTCCCGCGTTGATCCGGTGCGCTGCCTTGATGATCCAGGATTCGGCCGCCTGCCGGAAGACTTCAGTCAGCCGGATCACCGGAACCGTTCCGGAGCCGATCAGGTCAGCGAGAAACGCCCCGGGGCCGACTGACGGCAGCTGATCCACGTCCCCCACGAAAATCACGGCGGTCCGGGGTGAGATAGCCTTGATGAGATTATTCGCGAGCGGAATATCAATCATCGAGCATTCGTCCGCGACGAGGAGATCGCATTCAAGCGGATTCTCCTCATTTCTCTTAAATTCCATCGAGGCGGGATCGATTTCAAGGAGCCGGTGGATTGTTTTAGCTTCCATTCCGGACGTCTCCGCGAGACGCTTCGCCGCGCGGCCGGTCGGCGCGCAGAGCGCGATGCGGACCCCTTTCGCGCGGAGGATCGTGAGAATCGCCTTTACGATTGTCGTTTTTCCGACACCGGGGCCGCCTGTGATCACCATCACTTTGGAGGTGAGCGCGGAGGCGACCGCGGTCCGCTGGCTTTCGGCAAGCGTGAGCCCGAGTTTCTTTTCGGCCCAGGGAGCCGCTTTTCCCGGATCAATCGCGGGCCACGGGGGAAGCGTGCGTGACAGCGTGATCAGCCGCTCACCGATACTTTTTTCCGAGAGATAGAGCGGCGTGAGGTAGACGCTTTGAGGCTCAGGGAAGTCCGCTTCAGTCAGTTCCCCCGCTTCGATCTCGTGCGTGATCGCGTCAGTAATGATGGTGGCCGGGATCTCTAATAATTCAGAAGCGGTTCTGATCAGCTCAGAACGGGTGAGCGCGCAGTGCCCCTGATTTCCGGACGCTTCGGAGAGCGTATAGGACACCCCCGCGCGGGCTCGGATCGGGGACGTCTTCTCGATTCCGACATGCTGCGCGATCGTGTCCGCGGACTTGAACCCGACACCCCGGATATCTTTCGCGAGACGGTACGGGTTCTCGGTCACGATTTTCACCGCGTCCTTCCCGTACTTCTTATAGATGCGGACGGATTTTGACGTGCTGACCCCGTGGCTATGAAGAAAGACCATGATTTCGCGGATTACTTTCTGGTCTGCCCAGCCGGACGTGATTTTCCGGATCCGCTTGGGGCCGATCCCGCGGATCTCTTTCATCCGCTCGGGCTCTTCCTCAATGACTTTAAAGACATCCATACCGAAGGCGCCGACGAGACTCTTCGCGCACCAGGGGCCGATCCCCTTCACCATGCCGGAGCCAAGGTATTTCTCAATCCCCTGAAGCGTGGTGGGCGGATGGATACTCAGAAACTCCGCCCGAAACTGCCGCCCGTACTCCTTATCCATGATCCAGCGGCCAAGCGAGGACGCGTATTCGCCGGGGGTGACTGACGGAGTGTGGCCGATGACGGTAACGAGATCCCGCTCACCCCGAACCTTGAGGCGAAGCACCGCATAGCCATTCGTTTCACTGTGAAATGTCACCCGCTCAACGAGGCCGCTCAGTTTATCAAGCGGCTGTTTGTTCTCTATTGTTTCAGGGGCAGGCATAGGAGGCAGTCAGTTTTTGAGATCCCTGGCGGGCCGGCGGGGGCGGGCGCGCGGGGTCTCTTAATGAAGTGATTTTCAGGATCCGTTTCCATTGTGGCACAGACAGTACCGGGTGGCCCTGATCTTTGATCGCGGTTTGTCCTCGAAGGAATCGCCAGAACCCCTATAACGACGTTATTCAGGATCCTTCTGAGACTCGGATTCAGGCTGATTCTCGGGATCTGCCGTACTGAGAACCCGGATCGTTTCATGCGCCCAGGTTTGGAATTCTGCGGCTTCTTTCGGGTCAGGATTTGCCGGGTGGTCGCTTAGATCTTCGAGGTACCGGACCGCTCCCCGAAGTCTCAGAAACATGGTTCCCATGACACAGAGAATGTCACCGTTTTTCAGATGCGTGTCAGCCCGGAGATGGAACCCGGGATTGCCGGAACCTTCCGCGCCGCTGAGAAAGAACTCAAAGTCTGAGAGCTTGATGTACCACGGACCATCGATACTCGTTCTCACCATCTTAAGCGCGGCGTCTCCGACAGTGACCCGCTTTGATCTCGGGAAATAGGACGAGATCGGCATGGGCATTGGGCCGGCATGACGGTAAATCGCTTTATACGGAATACGGCCGTTCGGGAACCGTTCGAGGATCCCTTCCTGAGTGAGATCGATCACCGAGTGAATCCACTTCAGACTGTCAGGCGTTCTGGAGTTGCTGCACCACCTCCAGTACACGTCATAAAACGACTTATGCGCCTGTTCAGAAAAAACCGCTTTCTGCTTCTCCGTTTTTTCGTCCGTCGGCATCTGCGCGGCTTTAATGAGAAAGATGATCGCGCGCAGGATCTGAGCCGCGACCGAATTCGGGGAGCGCGTCTTCAGTTTCATGCTGTCCGCGAAGACCTCAAAGGCGAGCGACTGACGTTCAGCCTCGAGAGTCTCGGACAGTGTTTTCAGCGCGGCTTCAAGCGCCTGGTGCTCTTCTGATGCCACAGGCGGAATGACACCGGAGAGACGGAGCTTTGAGCGCTCAAGACGCGCGAGATCCTCTTTCGCCTGCTCGAGCTCTTCCCGCGGATCCGCGAGATACGGAACCCGGCTGAGGCAGCGGATCACGTTTCCAGTCGCGCGGTCCAGTGTGAAGAGAAGATCCTCTATCGAAATCCCCGGGAAAGCGTCAGCCCACCGTTCCGGATGATCTTCCTTCAGTTCTTTAGCTGATTCCCGGTTGAAATCCGGAATTCCGGGGCGCGATTTCCAAAGCTCGGCCGTAATGTCCGTTGGATTTTCGATTTCCTTATCGTCCTCACACACCGCGTGTTCGAAGGCCTGATGAATAAAGAGAACTTCCTTTCGGATACGTTCCAGAGACGCTTTTGGCGGCTCGCTCCAATCGGATCTGTGGGTTTGCTTCCCCAGAATCATCAGTTCCCGGATGACTTCAAACGTTTTTTCCGTCACTTCTGCTGGGAAGTCTGTCTGGGGCTGAAGCGCGCCGCGGAGCCGGGTGAAGAGGCGCGAAGACGCGCCCTTCTCTATCGCCTTGAGGAGCGGCTTTTCTATCCCCTCCAGAGCCTCATTTCCGGATGAACAGAAGAGCCGCGGTATCCGGCCGGTGTATTCCTGCCAGCCGCGTCGAATCGGGTAATCTTTCATGTGCCACTCAATTGACCCGATCATCTGCCGAAGTCCGAAGAGGATCGCGCGCGTCTCTCGGGCGGGGGATCCGGAGAGCGGGAGTGAAAGAATAGAACGGATGAACTTACCCGAGGCATAGTCAAAAAACTCCGGCAGCCGGTCGATCCCAGCGTCAGTCAGCGCGAGGCTGTATGCCCGGGCAGCCGGGGAAAGCGGGTCGGAGTCTTCCGCCGTCGGTGTGTCCGCGGGCATTGGATTCTTTTCAATATGTCCTTCCCAAGCCTCTCTCAGAAGCGCCCCCGCGGCTTCGCATTTCTCGAGCGCCCCCTCGAGCCTCGGGTTCCAGTTCACGTAATCCGGATCGTTTCGGATCGAGAAGTAAACATCCGCCATCGCGGAAAAAACCTTTTCCGCCGCTGCGGCCGGGTCCTTTGCCTGAGGCCCGATCGCATCCAGATAGAGATCAAAGGGGGACATCGTCTCGCCTTTCTCGGTGACGGTTGAACAGCGGGCTCCGCGGGCAATCCCGCTGAAAAACGCCTCCCGCTCATTAAATGCCCTTTCCGCGGCGTCCGTCCAATCGGACCATGCCGCGGTGTCGGCGACCCTGAAGAGACGGAGTCCCTTTCTGAAGTCTGTCGGCATGTCGCGGAAAAAAGGCGAACGAAGGAAGAGTTCAAAAATCGTGTTAAAGGGCGCAGGGAACGCGGCCCACAGATGCTCGATCGCGGCCGGCACCTCAAGCGGCCGTTCGGCAAACGGGACACGGAGAGGGGCCACGAAGCGGATGATCCGCCTGCATAGCTGCTTTGCTTCGGCAGCGTCTTTTTGGGTGAGCCCCGGGCTCGCGAGCCGGGTTATCGCGGCGATCAGGTCTTCGGTCACCCGGGGCGACTCCGCTGTGACCCGGCTGAAGGCGGCCTTTACCCGGCTTTTCGCGTCTTCAGTGAGGGAAACCGCTGAAGGTTCCCGATCGGAATCTCTCAGCTCAACCCCCTTCTTCTCGAGCGACTGAAGCCGCTCGAGATCCCGAATGGCGTTTTCTATTTTCTCCGCGGGGGATGGGGAGAGAGGCGCCTGGAAGAGATGCTGGACGGCTCGCCCCGCGAGGTACCCAAGGGGGCCTGCTGCCTTCTCCGGATCCAACCCCCAAAGCGAACGGATCTCAGACTCCTTTATCGACTCCATCCCGATTTCATCTTTTTTCATCGCGGGGCTCCTCGCTGTCTCTCTTTCAGAATGTGTATTTCTCAGTCAGCCGGTCGCATTTCACTTCGACCCCGCCTGCGATCCACCAAGAGCGGACCGTATGGCCCGTGTACTTCGGGAAGTCCCGGATTTCCCGGGCGACAAGCGCGTAGTCCACATCCCAGGTGCCAGTTTCGCACCCACCCTCGGTGTAGGCGAGACCGAGGCTTTCACCCAGTTTGAAACCGTCATCGAAAGACATCGAACTCTCCCATTCGCAGCCATTCAGGTCATCCACGAGCGCCCCGATCAGTTCTGTCGTGTCTTCCGGATACTCGTAGGGATTCATGGCGAAGGGGCAGTTGGAGATCTCTTTCTCACAAAACGCGAGGAACGCCTCCCGCTCCTCTTCACTCACGAATTTGAGGGGCTTCTTTTTATAAGCCCTGAGAACCGACTGATACCGGCCGGACTCGTTCCAGGCTTTGCAGATACATTGCCTCAGGTACGGAACATGATCTTTGATAGCGTCTTCGATCCAGAATCTGACGTTACTTGCGTCTGACGCGCAGGGAGAAAAATCCACCATAGTGACCTCCGGAGAGTGCGGTGTTTATTGAGTTAAGACTGAAGGCTCAGTTCTGTTCCGGGAAAATTTCAGGCAGCAGGTCGCGGAGCGCGTCCGGGTACCGCGGGAAACGGTTTGTCGGTGCCGGGCTCTCTTTAGCGCGGACTGTCCAGAAAAGCGTGTCCGGCTTCTCCCCGAAATAGATCCAGTCGCTTCGTCCTCTCCTCCGGAACCCTTCGAACCCCTTCCGGCAGAACACCTCGTTCAGGTGATCGATCACGGTTGGAATGAGCGCTGTCCGGACCCATTTGGAAGAGAAATCCCTGAACTGACCAAGATCCTTCAGTTCTTCCTCATCCGGGTCGTCCCCCAGTTCAAAAAGCGTTTCGGCGTCCTCAACACTTTTCAGAAATTTGGCGTTCGTCGCGTCGTCCAGCAGTTCCTGTCGGAAGGTACTGAGGTTTCCGCAGAAATACGCGTGGATTTCAGCCGCGGCTTCCGCATGTATCTCGGGAGTGATCCGGGAATTTGTTCTCAGGGTTCGCTGCATCGTGGTTTCTCCAACTTTCAGGACCTTAAGGAGGGAGAGAAGCGGCAGGAGTTAGGACTCCTTCTGCCTGCTAGCTCCGCTTCAGGCTTCCAACTACTGGCTACGGGAATTTCGGCTCGCTTTTGCCTGAAAACGACTCGCGTCCCGGCGCTTCTTCCCCCCTTTCCCTCATTCGCAGTTATTGGCGAATTAAGGAGTTTTGTCACAGTTAAGACTAGGCCGCTCTTCAATTAAAAAAGTATCAGATTTGAATCGTAAAATCGACTGGATTCTGAATTATTGTGATCAATACTGTCCTTCGATCACAATACCGGGCCGGACGCGGGACGAAAAAAACGGATCCCCGCTCTCGATGGGGGGATTTTTCATTACGTCAGAGTCAGGTAAAATCACCCCTTTCCGTTACTGAGCCTCTGAACAAACCTGTACATTAACAGTTTGCTTAGAGACTACCTCTGCGCCGAAACTGCCGGGCAGAGAATTCCGTTGGCTTCCCCAGTCATCACTGCCGACACCATAGTAAAACGCCTTACTGTTTTCTCCAGGGTCGGCAGCATCATTTCCGGCCAATGTCTTCCGACATGTCTGCATCGTGGATTGGCATCCCTGCCTCTCCGCAGCGGCCTTCAGCCGGGACGGGTCCTCACCGGCGGGGCACACGTCCGGGTAACTCTCGGACGAGACAGCATTCCCTTTCTGACTGCTGGCCGCAGCGCGGCCGCTGTCAGAACAGCTGTCCGATTTATCAACTCTATCTATGTAATTACAAAGATTAATAGCAGCATTCACATCCCGGTCAACGATAATCCTGCCGCAATGCGGGCAGACCCAAAGCCGATGTTTGAGTTTCAGAGCTTTATTCGTTAATCCGCAGAATCTGCACATCTTTGAGCTTGGGAATCAGCGGCTCGCGATGATAAGCCTCCCGCCCCGCTGCTTCATTTTGTATTCCATCTGACGCCTGAATTCACGGAATCCCATATCGGAAATGGCGCGCGCAAGGTGATGATTCCTCATCATGCCTTTAACGCTCAGATCCTCAATGCAGACCTCTGAATAGTTGGCTGTCAGAAATGCCGTGAGTTTATGAATGGCATCAAGTCGGATATTGCTGATTTTCTCATACAGCCGGGCAATCTTAATTCGAAGCTTCGCGCGATTATGGCTGTTTTTTTCCGTACGGGAAAATTTTCGCTGAAGTTTGGCTAGCTTCTCACTGTATTTTTTCAGCGGCTTCGGGCCTTCGAAGACGAGACCGTTTGAGAGCGTGGCAAAATTCAGAACTCCCAGATCCACCCCAATGCGGCCTTGGTTTTTAGCCGGACTGAGATGATCGAGATCATGGAGTTCAAGCTGAATGCTCACGTACCAACCGTCCGCCTGTCGCGAGATAGTCGCCCAAAGCAGTTTAGCGCCCCGGAACCGCAGACGCTCATGCATCCGGACCCAACCGACATGGGGAACGCGGATGCGATTGTTCTCAACTTTAAATTGACAGTTATCCAGGCGAAAGCTGTCTCGCTTGGACCCTTTCTTTTTGAAATTCGGATATTTGAAGTCGCCAGGATTGTCGAAAAGGTGCTCAAAAGCCATCCCAAGATCAGTCAGCGCGTACTGCGGAGCGCACTTGGTCACCTTCTTCATCCAGAAGAACTTCTCTCCCTCCTTTTTCAGCTGTGTCAGCTGTTTCTTTATATCTTTGATATTCGGAGGGCTGCGGTGAGTGTCAAATGATCTTTCGCCGAAATTGTTCGTAAAAAAATAGGTTGCAG
>OGFF01000380.1_pt1 | contig 65596 bp, 56 predicted proteins | sample 1570751 | NCBI WGS metagenome assembly OGFF01 (sample SAMEA2581951, study PRJEB24529) | metagenome | biome: Human gut stool | place: China | collected 2011 | reverse complement strand
GTTCTCGGGTGTCAACATTGCCATCCCTTATGCCCTGGTGGGTATCTTCGTGCTTGCTGTGGCGCTGGTTCTGACAAGAATCAAGTTGCCGGACCCAAGGAGAGCGCATGAGGCGGATACGAACGAGATGGTGGAGGAGAAGCCGATGCGAGTGATGGCATTCGGTTTTGGTATGCTGACCTTGTTCCTTTATGTAGCTGCCCAGACGGGTGTGAACAGTTTCTTCATCAACTATGCTGAGGAGAGTATTCATATAGAGAAGCAGACTGCCAGTCTGTATCTCGCCTTTGGCGGAATGGGTCTGTTCTTTATCGGCAGGTTGGCTGGTGGTGTCATCATGAATTATATCCAGCCAAGGCTGGTGCTGCTGGCCTGTGCCATCCTCACCTTTGTTGCCACATTGATTGTGGTGGTATGTAGCGGAACTTTATCTCTCATTGCGTTCTTCGCCCTGTATCTGGGAGAGAGCATCATGTTTCCGACTATCTTCTCGCTGGCATTGAGGGATGCGGGTACAAAGACCAAGCTTGCTTCTTCGTTGCTTATCATGACGATAGTGGGTGGTGCGGTTGCTCCAGTAATCATGGGGTATATAGCGGATACTACGGGTAGTATGGCGATTGCCTTTCTCATACCGTTGGTATGTTATGGGGTGATTGGAGGGTATGCACTTTCGAAACGCCACGTTCCTCTTTAAATAATATTAGCTGCACTCGGCAATTTGAAAGCAAACTTTCATTGCGCTCATTTGCAAAATCTTTAGATAAAAGGAGTTTTTTTCGAAAACCTACCCTCAATGGTCTTTACACCCCCTTCGGTTCCCCCGTTCCCGGGGGACAGAAACCTTCCTTACCGTTAAGGAAGGTTCCACCTCTCATCTCGGTCTTCTCCCCTCAGGGAAGAAGAGGGAAACCGCCCTACTCGGTGCTATATTTGCCCCACCTGTCCCTCCCCTGCGGGAGGGTCCTTAACCCACTCCCAAGCCCTCGCCCTTTCCAAAATGGCAAGGGATGTAACCGCACCTTCTCGGTGCTCGGAACCGCTACGCTCTATGGATGGCGGACCATCAAAGGTCTTCGCCAAGTTGTGCGGGCTGGGACCGCATAACAATAAAAGCTTTGTATAAGCAGATTTATATAAATTTATAACTGAGTAATCATGTATACATTTTTAGGTAATATGTTCAGGGTACTCAAAGTGGCAGACAATAGAAATAAAAAGGGCATCCTATCAGGATGCCCAATATACTATAGGGAGGTTGATCAAAACCAAGGACTAATCGTCTCGTTGGAGTGATGCTCTCCCTTATTATCAATGTTAAGTTATCGACTGCAAAATTAATAATTTAATTGGTAGATTCCAAATTTATACTCACAAAAAATATTAATTAAGATGAAAAAGGAAGATTTTCAAGAGTTCTTCAAGCAAAGAATGGCTGAAATTATGCATAAAGACACACTTGATAGCTATCGAGTGAGAGCTAATAATGCCCATACCATTCTAAAAGAACTAAGCTATGTGATGGAAGGATGGATTGCTGGAAATATCAAACGCTTTGAAACGGTTGAACTTTGTATTGATGAAACTATCTCCCTTATAGAAAAGGATAATAGTCTTGTGTTTTCCAATTATACTAAGGAATTATTTATTAAGGACTTAAAAGGGTATGTCAAGGTGTCTAAGGATAAGAAAGATTTACCACTTATAGAGAATACAAACAAGCTGATTTATCTCGTTAATGAGTGCTTGATTATAAATGATGGAGTTTTCTTATCTCGGTTGATAGAAAAGATAGAGGAGCAAGTAACTATTAATGAAGAGATAGAGGATAATCTATTTACCCCAAAGTTGAGAGAATTTGATAACTTGTTATCATCTTTTGCTTGTGAGTTGTTGACAATAGGTTATTCAAAAAGATACCTCTATAAATTCTTTAATTCTTTCAAGAAAAATCGTAAGGGATTAACTTTTGAAGAAGCTTTTTCAGAAATGAAACATAAGTTCTTGAACAAAAAACTACTTACATTCATAGTCGTCATAAAGCTGAATTTTAAATATATAAAGAATGCGCAAGCGGCAACAGAGGTTGTAGAACAATTGAAAGATGAGATTCCAGAGGAGTTGAAACAATATGTAGGTGTACGCAAATCTTTTGTTGCAAAGAAGAAATCTGTACGATTCTTTATAGAGGATGTGAGTGCTTTGGACGCATATATGGCTGTAAGGCAGGCTTATGAACACTTTTCAAAATTGTTGGATTATAAGCAGGATGTTATTTATGGTTATACTTTGCCAAATTATGCTCTTGCCTTTATGGTTAAAGGAGAGGGCTTTTCTGTTTCTACTGAAAAGTTCTTTGAATTAGATAATGGTGGACAGTTCTTGAAAGATGAAGGTAACATGTTATATGAGAAACTGAACTATATAGATAGTTCTTCATTGGTTTCTGCTGATGTAAAGGATAGAATTACAGCTGCTTTACGCCATTTGCGAATAGGTGATGGTCAAGTGGAATTGGAACAACAGTTTATCAATTATTGGATAGCACTGGAGTTTATCTTTGCTTCTTCGTCAAGCAACGATAATACATATTCTCGAATAAAGGAAAATCTTGTCAATATACTTTCTGCTTGCTATGTGAAGCGAAATCTTCTCTATCTTGAAAATTGGATGCGAAGAGAGAATATGCTGAATAGAGGGGAAAATTTCATGGAAAAGATTAATACTGAAGAGATGGAATGGCCTATGGAGAATATACTGCTGAAGTATCGTATCAAGAATATGAAGTCACATCTTCATCATAAAGATAAAGTAAAAAAATACATAGATAATCATCAGACACATCTGTGGCAACATATATCTCGTATTTATAGGCTAAGGAATGAACTTGTACATGAAGCTGCATTAAAGCAGGATATAGAGAATGTTGCCAGTAACCTTCGCTTTTATCTCGTATTTGTACTCAATCAGATGATAGATTATTTTTCTGGGGAGACTGCCAATATGAAGCCAAAGTCGATGCTTCAGTTCTTTTGGAATTACGAGAAGAGCCTGCGAGCGGTATTGTTGGCTGATGGAGCAGATGTAGTTTCTGTAATTTCAAGCATTCATATTGCAAAAAGTTATATTGTCTGAGTTCTTTATGATAGGTATTATATTTTGGTTTTTATATACCAAGAAATAATCAAGCTAAAATAGAATATTATTTCTTTCAAATAGATTCAACGGATTCTCTTCCTTTTTTGCATTTTACATAAATGTTAATGATGAAGTAGAGTTGTTGACATGTAAGATAAAAGGATGTATCAAAGTAGAAACTTATAATTCTCGTAGAGTAATTGTAAATGCTATAGCCAAGGCGTAACGTCTGATTTTGCCACAATTTGAGAGAACTGAAAATGTATTTAGAAACTCGCCGGTAATTTACATGCCTTCTGCTTTAGGAGAAGTATGGCAGATGGACTGTCTTGTGGTACAGAAATACGTAAAGCCTTTAATCAGGTTGCTTAAGTGTATGTGATTTAATTAGTTAATTTTATTTATTAATGAATAATTTCTAGTTTATGATAATTAAAAGAGATTTTTTTAAGATACGCATTTCTTCTTCAGCTCATAAGAACTTGATTCCATATGCTGATGAAGTTATTCATAATGAAGACTTTTACAAGTTTGATGGTGAACCTTCTGAGCATTTCTCTTATTGTCTGTTTCAGGCTAATGTTGGTGTTTTGCCTATATCAGACATCTATCGTAGAAACTACAACTTATCAGAAAATGAGTACTTGGATAAAGGAGAGTATGATTGGGAATGTTTTGCATTAATTACGAATGCTTCAATCCCATATCTACGCTGTACGTATGGTACTAATAGGTCATGGTATCCATGTGGTGGGTCTGAATTTGTTAGTAAGGAAAACCTTTATTCATTGCTGAACTCAAGCAAAAGAGACTTAAAATATCCAATACTTGCTTATGGTATAGGAGCGATATTTATATGGGATTTAGAATATGATAATACTATTAATGATTTCAGATTGCTATGCAGCGATGAGGAGTTGATGAATTTGTATTATAAGAATAAGTTGGAATTATTTTTAAGCTTACATAATACTAGAAAATATAATAGTTTATCGAAAGATGATAAGGTGCGGGCTTTTTTGCAAGAGCATATACAAGAAGAAAAGACTCTATGGTCAAATTCAGAGAGATTAAAATCTTATCCTTTGTTGTATGAGTATACGAATGAATTCGTTCATAAGTATCTTTCTTTTTTACTTGCAAAAATAGAAAATACTTCCAATATAGCACAAAAAGTGAATGTATTCTGTATGCCTGTTTATGTTTCTTATCCTTGGAGTGATAGTCTAACCATGGATTTTATCTGTAAGTCGTTAAGTACAAGAGGACTCTCTTATATTAGGGATGAACAAGACTGTGGATATAGGCAGAATATTACTAATTTTGAAGAGAAAATAGCCGACGCAAGCATAGTTATTGCTATTATAAATGACCAATCTTTACATTCTAAGGATTGCATGTATGAAATGTGCAAAATGGTGGAGAATGGGCATGTTGAAAAAAGGTTGTTTCCTATTATTTCATTACCCGAAAATATAAACAGAGACCCTGCTTCAGGTGATGAATTATTTGAGTATTGGAATAAGCAATTAGATAAAAAGAAAGAAGCTATGCTGCCTTCTTGTTCTCCTTTATTATTAGAAGAGTTGAAGTTTTATTTAACCATTGTTACTGAATTTCAAAAGCTTTGGATGTATATATGCCGACATAATAGTTTAACTAAAGATGAATTGTTAGACAATAACTGTAAGAAACTTATTGATTCCATTATAGAGATGCAGCAAAACTTATGATAAAAAGACAACATGGATGAAATTTGTGAATGGTTGAATCCTCGGATTCCTGTGGAGTATGGTCTCATCTTTCTAGTGCTTTTTGTTGTGATTGTGATAGGAATGCTGGGGAAAAACGAGTAGGGTGAAGAAGCATTTGAGTTGTGAGTGATAAGGGCTGATACAAAAATATTCGTATCAATGACTGCATATACCATTGCGTTCTTTTCTTAATCGTCTGACTTCTCTAATTTCTTCATTGATCTCTTCTAAAGTGAGTTCTGGCGTTTCGCCTCTTTCTGCTTTTGCCCTAAGTTCTTTGAACGTTGCCTTTGCTTTTGCAGTCGCCTCGTCTTCTTCCTTAGCCTGGATGGAGAAGGGAATGCTCTTACTGCGAATTACTGCCTTAATAAAGATGTTGATGGCGGTATTCGCACTCATGCCGAATTGTTCGCAGAGTTTATCAAACTGTGCTTTCTGCTGGTTGTCCATACGGACTGTCATTGCTGTCTGTGCCATAAGCCTAAAATGTTTATATGATAATCATTCTGATTGCAAATATACATCATTATGGCGTAAAATGGTGCGATGGTATTAATAATTTAATAAAGATTAATAGTTGAATGAATGATATAACTGCTCATTGACTATTTCCTTGTAGTCAATGATTTCTCAAAAAATGTATTTTTGAATAATAATTTTTCGAATCCCTCCGTCTCCCTTTAGCCAAAGGGAGCTCCACCTCTAACCAAGCCTTCCTCCTTAGAAGGAAGGATGTAACCGCCCTACTCGGTGCTCGGAACCGCTGCGCTCTAAGGTTGGCGGGGCATCAAAGCCCTTCGCCAGATTTTGCGGGATGGGACCGCCTGGGGAATAGAAGGTTATAGTTTACAGTTAATAGTTTATAGATTTTTGTGGTAATTTGCTGATGAGTTGCAGATTTCTTGTGATTTTCTTGGTGGTTTCGAGAAGAAAACGTAACTTTGGGGGCAAGTTATATAAACTAAATAATAGGAGATAAGATTATGGCATTAGCAATTAGTGGTATCCCAATGCTGACAGGTGATGAGGCTTTAGCTTTCAGAGAAAAAGCTGAAGAAACCTTGAAGAAGCGTGGTAGCATAGATTTCTCAAAGCAGCGTGCTGAGATGAAGGCTATTTTGGCAAAGGCAAAATTTTAAAGTTAGTATTATGGGATTTCTTGCAGACAAAATGGTGTTTTCACCATTGACAAAAGAAATTTTGGAAGAATCTATTTCATTTTCATGTGGCAATGAAGACTTGGATGGATTCTTCCATTATGATGCTGTGGCTTATGCCGATAACTTGTTTGGTAAATCTTACTGCTATTATCTTGAGGAATCTAAGGCTGATATTGTATGTGCTTTTACGGTCTCAAATGCCAGTATTTTCACGAAGTACTTGCCTAATGCAAGAAAGAAAAAGGTTGGAAAGCATGTTCCTCATATAAAACAGGATTTGATATATCCTGCTGTACTTATAGGAAGATTGGGAATTTCAACAAAATTTCAGCATCTTCATATAGGAACAGAAGTAATGGACTTGAATTGTAACCGTAAACGGGATACGGTGATGGAGCAGCAGAATAAGAGAAAAAGCCCCTGATGCATCACGCATCAGGGGCTTTTTCTCTTATTCTGCTGCCAGTTCTTTCATCGCATCGTTTAATGTGTTGAAAAGAACGTTGATGTTTTCTTCTTCATTCTTGCATGCCTCCTTGAAGAGGGCTACAGGATCTTCGGTGCTGCTCTTGAGTGGGGTCTCGTTGAGCAGGATGTTGACATTGTTCAGCAACATGCCGTGAAGGGTAGGCATGTGGAGCTGGTGCTGCTTGCCCTCCTTGCTGCCACACTTCAAGCCTGCGGCGTATGCCTTCACGATGATGCGCACCAGAAGATGGATGGCCATCGGCTCATCAGCAAGACTGATGAGAATGCCGTGGGTATAATCGCGTACATGCTCTTCAAGAGTGGTAAACTTGCCTTGAAGTAGCCAGGTGAAGTTACGCTTGTATTCTGATTCCATCGCCTTGTACAACTGGTTCGATTTGCAGGCTATGCGCAAGTAGTCGAGCATGGTTGGCTCAAAGGTCGGGTCAGCCTGTTTCATGCTGTCGAAATTCTTCTTTATGCGCTCGTTGGCTTCCTCGGCAGTCTTGTAGTTGAGGCGTACGAGGGTGGAGAACATGATGTCGAAGAAGTATTGGTTTACCTCGCCGTAGTGCTCCAGCATCATCTGCTTGATCTGTTTCGGGTCGTTCTTCTTGCTGAAGTCATTGCCTTCGATGGTAGCATCGATGATGCCACGTGCGTAAGCTTCGAAGAAACCTCTTACAAATGCAGCTACCGCCTGATAACTGTTGATTCTTTTGCTCATTTCTTGTCTGTGTTTATTGGGCTGTTCCTGTTTGGTAATAACAGCTTCTTATTCAAAAGTCTTAAATTCATAACCCTGTTCCATGAGCCATTCTATGGCCTGAGGGAGCGCCGTCTTCAGCTTTTCAATGCTCTTCAGCGAGTCGTGGAAGGTGATGATGCTGCCATTGCGGGCATATCGTTTCACATTGTTCACCACATCTTCTGCCGTCATCCATTTGGAATAGTCGCGCGTCACCACATCCCACATGATGACTTTGTAAGTGCGGTGCAGCCACCAATACTCACTTGGTCGCATCCAGCCGTGAGGTGGACGGAAAAGATGGGCATGGATGATGTCGTTCGCCTTATTGGTGTTGAGCACGTAGGAGATGACACGGTGCTTGAAGGCACCGATATGGTTGAATGTATGGTTGCCTACCTGATGACCCTCTGCCACAATCTGGTTGTAGAGGTCATGATGGCGCAATACATTCTCGCCTACCATAAAGAAAGTTGCCTTGATATTGTACTTTCTCAGGGTCTCTAAGATGAATGGAGTTGACTCAGGAATCGGACCGTCATCAAATGTAAGATAGACTGAATGGTCTTTCTTGTCCATTCTCCAGATGGCTTTTGGGTATAACCATCTGAGCCATTTGGCTGGTTGCTCTATGAACATGGATAAAACAGGTTTATATGAATAATGAAAAGTTTGGCGTCGTGTTTCGCGACACCAAACTTTTTTCTATTTTTTACTGATTGCCTTCCGGCATTCTGCCACCTCTGCCATGATAGAGACGGTAGAGGTTGTTGAGCTGCTTCTCATACTTCTGCTCCAACTGTGGACTTACCATTCCGGCAGCCTCGCAGATGCTCTGCATAATCATAATCTGACGGATGCAGTCGTGCTCTGCCTGGAGGAAACGGTCGTTAGGCAGTGAGAGATAGTAGTTGAGGTATTGTGAAGCATTCTTCCATACCGCTTCAATATATTCCTTACCCTTGGCTTTCTGACCGGTCATCAGCCAGCCGCGAGCCATATCCAAGCCACCGCTCATATAGTCGAGCGTAACATTATAGGCAGGAATCTCGGTATCAGCCTTCTTCAGGATGTTGATAGCCTTCTGCTTCTTGCCTTCGGCGATGAGCTGGAGGGCTGTCTGGGCGAGCAGGCGACGGTGTGTATAGCACATGCGCATGGTTGTTTCGTCGATGTAGAGTCCCTTCTGCTTCAGGTTGCCGAACTTGAATCGGGTCATGATGTTGTGATAAGCCTTCTCTGTATCGAAGTTCTTGGCACCTGGCTTGTTGGTGGTGAACGGAGTGATACGGTTCACAAGTCCCTCCTGTACGAAGTTGTCACCGAGGTTCATATAGTTCTCTTCTCCTACGGTGAGTGCTACGTAGAGCGGACGGGTCCAGTTGCACTGTGCCAACATTTCGAGCATCATGAGGTCGCCCTTGTAGAGTGCGCTCTTGCCGGCAAGAGAGATGACCATCTTATCTGGAATAGAATCTGATGCCATCATCATGCCGCTCTTCTTTACAGCCTCCTTGTCGATGGTGACATAGAGGGTATCTGTAGGGATGAAGTGCATGTCTGGATTCTTGCTGCGTACCCAGTTCTTCAGGATGTTCTTGAGTTCGAACGGTTCGTCACCAAACTGCTTCTTGGCATTCTCTGGATCCTGCTTGTAGAAGTCGAGAATCTGCTTCTTTGCTTCAGGCTCAACAGATACATATTCGTTGGTACCTGAACAGAAGTCGAGACGTGGCCAGGTGATTGGCACAGATGGTGAGTTGTATGCAGGACGCATCATCTGGTCGATATACCAGTCGGTCTGCAGGTAGCTCAGGTTACATACGCGGGCATCTGTTCCTACGCCTTCTACCTCCTGGTTGTACCAGAGTGGGAAGGTATCGTTATCACCATTGGTAAAGATGATAGGGTTGCCCTTCTCCTGGAGTGACATCAGGTAGTTCTGACCGAAGTCACGGCAGGTGTAACGGTTTGAGCGGTCGTGATCGTCCCAAGTCTGTGAAGCCATCTGGATTGGTACGAGCAGAGTTACTACAGCTACGATGGCTGTTACGGCAGTACCGCTGAGCTTCATCTTGCGCTTCAGGATGTCGATGATGGCGAGTACGCCGAGACCGCACCAGATAGCGTATGCATAGAATGAGCCGGCATAAGCATAGTCGCGCTCACGTGGCTGCATCGGTGTCTGATTCAGGTAGATGACGATGGCAAGACCTGTCATGAAGAACAGGAAGAATACAATCCAGAACTGCTGGATACCGATAGGGAGGAGTACTTCCTCTTCCTTGCCGTTCTTCATTACCTTCTTCTTGCGGGTATACCAAGCCTGCCAGAAAAGTCCGATGAGACCGAGAATCAGCGGCATGCAGTAGAATACATTGTGGCCCTTGTTCTCCTTCAGGTCGTCTGGCAATTTGCTCTGGTCGCCATAGAGTGAATCATCAATGAATGAGAAACCGGTAATCCAGTTTCCGTGCTCTGGCTCACCATTGCCCTGGATGTCGTTCTGACGGCCGGCAAAGTTCCACATGAAGTAGCGCCAGTACATGAAGTTGCACTGGTAAGAGAGGAAGAAACGGATGTTGTCAAACTGTGACGGCATCTTCACCATCATACTCTCTCCGCAGCGGTCATAAGGAATCTCTGTGCCTTCTACACCGCCCATCCAGTCTTCGTATGCCTGGGCATGAGCCGAACTGTACATACGAGGGAAGAGCATGTTCTGGGCATAGATATACTTATTCTTGTGACTTACTACGAAGTAAGAGTCCTTCTCATCAGCCGAAGCTTTCTCCTTGCGCTGGTAAACCGGTGCACCTTCCTTCATGACAGGCTTGCACATGTTGCCGTCTACTTCGAGGGCTACCTGTGATGTATAAGCCTGGCCATAGAACAGAGGGCGGTCGCCATACTGGTCGCGGCTCAGATAACTTCCCAGGGTAAAGATGTCCTCAGGAGAGTTTTGGTCCATAGGTGGGTTGGCAGAAGAACGGATCACGATGAGTGCGTAGCTGGAATAACCAATCATCAGCATCAGCATGCAGAGCAAGGCTGTGTTCTTGACGCGTGCTGAGATGAGCGGCAGGAGCTGCATCTTCTTTTTGGCGATGCCTGTAGATTCGTCAACGCCTGTAACTACTTCCTGCTTGCGCTTGTAGCCGAGTACGAACCAGAGGATAACCAGCACGATGATGCCGGTAATGGCAGCTGTCCAGCCATATCCGTAGAATGGGATGCCGAGCATGCCGAAACCGAGAACGAAGGCGATATTCTGCTTCTTCTCGTTCTTCTCTGATGCATTACAGGTCTCGTAGATGCCCCAGATGACAGAGGCTACAAGACAGATGATGTATACGATTTCACCGGTATTGAACGGACAGCCGAGGGTGTTGACAAAGAACAGCTCGAACCAGCCGCCTACGGTGATGATACCTGGAACCACACCATACAGTACGGCTACCACTACGAGGAATGAAAGGAAGAGAGCCAGGAGTGAACCCTTGAGGTTGGCATGTGGCACCTTCTTGTAGTAATAAACCAATACGATGGCTGGAATACAGAGCAGGTTGAGCAGGTGGACACCGATACTCAAACCGGTCATATAGGCGATGAGCACAAGCCAACGGTCGCTATGAGGCTCGTCAGCATGGTCTTCCCACTTCAGGATGAGCCAGAATACCACAGCGGTAAAGGCAGAAGAGAACGCATAAACCTCACCCTCGACAGCTGAGAACCAGAAGGTATCGCTGAAGGTGTAGATGAGTGCGCCTACCATACCGGATGCCTCGATGGCAATCAGCTTACTGGTAGTCAGTTCTTTCCAGTCGCTGATAACGAGTCGGCGTGCCAGGTGGGTGATGGTCCAGAAGAGGAACATGATACAGACGGCGCTCAGCAGGGCGCTCATCGTATTCACCATCTTGGCTACCTGGGTGGTGTCGCTGGCGAAATGTGTGAAGAAATTGCCTAAAAGCATGAAGAATGGTGCCCCAGGAGGGTGACCGATCTCCTGCTTGTAAGCAGTCGTAATAAACTCAGGACAGTCCCAGAAACTGGCTGTCGGTTCAATTGTGGAACAATAAGTGAACGCCGCAATGATGAATGCGACCCATCCGAAGATATTGTCCACTAATCTGTACTGTTTCATTATTGTTTAAACTTTAATGTATTATATTTCTATGTTTCCTATTATATAATGTGTATAAAACGTTGCAAAGATACTAAAAAGTAAAGAGATAGCGTAGGATTGCTTCTCTTTTTTAGGTTATATTAAATTAAAATGAAGGATGTTGTAGAAAAATAAGCATTAGGATGGGATATTTATTACGTCGCCACGTATGAAATATTACGTCCCGACGTAGGAATTCCTGCGTCGGGACGTAATAAAAAGGGGGTAAAATGTAATTGCGGTATGTATTTATACATTCAGAAAATGCTCTTCCAGCTTTTCTCTTGGCATATCTGCCGTATCGTGATAATGCAGGTGCTGGTTTACGCAGGCGATATGCTTCACGTTGTTGAGCACTTCGGCTACATCGTGACTGACGATGATGATGGCGCACTCCTTGTTGATCTGCTCCAGCATCTCGTACATCTGCTTTTGGAATCGGCGGTCGATGTAGGTGTTAGGCTCATCGAGAATCACGACATCTGGCTTGGATACGATGGCACGTGCGAGGAGCACTCGCTGAAGCTGACCGCCGCTGAGGGCAGCGATGTGTCGGTCTTTGAATTCCGTCAGCTGCATGCGCTCCAGGGTATCGAGCACCTGCTGGTGCTGCGCCTGGGTGTATCGCGAAAAGATACCTTTGGTCTTGCTGAGTCCGGCAAGTACAACTTCATATACAGAGATAGGAAACTGCTTGTCGAGCTGGTTGTATTGTGGGAGATAGCCCATCGAAATCTCCTTTGTTTCTTCAACTTTTGTTTCGCCGTTTTCATCAAGAACCGTTTCCCCGCTCTCATCTTTCACTTTTCGGAAGTATCTGATGGTTCCTTCCGTAGGCTTCATCAGTCCCAGAATGAGGCGCATGAGAGTAGTCTTGCCACCACCGTTTGGTCCGATGATGCCAAGATAATCGTCTTGATATACTGTGAGATTTACGTCGCTGAGCACCTGCTTTCCGTCATATCCGGCAGATAAGTGCTCGATTTTTATGATTGGAGTCATCATTTTCTTTTTTATTTTTCTAACAACATCAATAGATTTGCCATTTGGAACCGAAACTTAAAGCAAGAACGATGGTTATGAACTTGAAATTCTCCAATGGTAAGTCCGTCATACTTTACGGTGTTACTCTCATTCCATTGTTCTATTTTCAGTTTTGTGAACGAAAACTTATTGCTTTGCTCCACCTCGCTCGCTCTTGATTCGGAACCAACATACTTTATCTTTTTAGGAACAACATACCCATAGAGTTTGCAAAGATAAATAAAAAAATCGAATCTCACAAATTAGGAAATGAAAAAATGCATTTAGTTAGAAAAAAGCATTTTATTACTCGCTATTCCTTTTTAAATCAAGGAAAGAAAGACGAATAGCCAATCCTATGGCTTTCCCTAATAGTGGAGGAACTGCATTTCCAATTTGGATAAGTTGCTTGCTCTTCTTCCCTTCAAAGATAAAATCATCAGGGAACGACTGAAGCCGAGCCATTTCTCTTGCTGTCAGCACACGAGGAAGCTTAGGATGAAGGTTCACGCCGCCATGATTCTCCTTAACGGTACAAGAGGGAGCGTTCCATGGGCATTTTTTCCAAGCATCGCCATATCCTTTATATAAGCTTTCTCCTTCTCGGGTAGTCATAATCCGTTGAATCATGTCTATGCGATGCACTGTAGGTACATGATTGAAGGCTGGGTCTATAGGGTGATTTATAAGATCGCCTATTGCTTGCCCTGTTGTTACATAATCTTTAGGGGAGAGGATGGGCTGTGGATGGAAATTCTTAGCTCCGATTCTGTTTCCGATAAAGATAACACGCTCTCGTTTTTGTGGAGTATAATAATCAGCAGCACAAAGTGTGGCTACGTTTACCTCATAGCCTATAGCCTTAAAGTCGGCTACAATCTTCTTTTCCACAAGTCCTTTTTGTATCGTTCTAAGCCCCTTGACATTCTCGCAGATTACAAAATCGGGTTGTAATTCTACAACAATCTCTATCAGTTCTTTGTAAAGCGAATTGCGAGGATCATCTATGATGCGGTTTCCGGACATAGAAAAGCCCTGGCAAGGAAAACCTCCAGCCACAATATTTAACTGGCTTCCACCCAATTGCTTTCTTACAGTCTCATAAAATGTTTTCTTGGTTTCTGCATCTTTTATATCTCCGTTTATTACCGGATGATTGAAATTATGTCTGTATGTCATACAAGCTTCGTGAAAACTGTCGAGACCACAAATACCTTTTAGACCAGCCATTTCAAGTCCCTTGCTAAGACCACCAGCACCACAAAACAAATCAACGAAGGTCATTTTCGACTTGCTCGTTCTATACCAGTATGGGGTAATGTCTGCCCAATTAACCTTATCTTTATTCTTTCTGTTGTTCTTGGGAGACTTGGAGGGTGTGGTAATCTTTTCTAAGCGTTTTACATTGCCTCCCTCTACCATATATTGACGGAAAGTTCTTAGTGCATCTTCGCTAATTCGAAAAGCATTGCTGCTTTTTATTGTCTTCAACTCACCTGAAGCAACATAGCGTCTCACTATCTTTTGGGTGGTTCCCATCAGTTTGGCAACCTCACCAATAGTATATTCTCTTTGTATTTTACGTAGAAAACTCATAATCACAATCTTTGAATGCGATGATGAGAGAAACGAAAAATCCCCCATTCCAAACGAATGAGGGCGTGGGGGAAATTATTGGTATCAAGGCTTTGCACGGCCACTCCAATCAATAACAGCCCATGTCCACGCCCTCAGAAGGTGCGTGAGCATCCGATGATATTGACAGCTATGGAGGTTCTGTTGAAGTGCAAATTCTGATACCCAGTCGTGTCAAGGATGTTACGTATTTCTTTTAATTCATTGTCAATCGCAATTTATTTATAATATAATTCTTATCTATGCATCATTAAAATGCGCTGCAAAAGTACGAAAAAAAAGAATATAAATCATCTAATATTTGGTTAAGAAATGCATGCGGGCAAGTTAAAAAATGCATGCGAGAAAAGGCAAGAGAAATGCCTGATGGTGTAATCACATTACAACATCAGGCAATTTTCACGATGATATTCCAAGAACACCTTGTGCTTATCTTCCAATTTGAGGAGATGTACATGGTTGTCCATTCCCAAGAGTTTACGATCTTCAACATCTAGATAGCGAGAATACATAACGACTCCATTTTTATCGAAAGAGATATAACCTCTGTCAAATAGTTTGTCGTAATTAGGCAAGAGGAGCAAGCCGTTGTATAAATCTATCCGTTCCTCGTTGTCTGCGTCCTTCCACGGCTTGATATGGGAGGCGATAAGCAAGTCAAAATGTGAAAAGGACGAAATGGAACATCCATTCCAATATTTAATCAACTTGTCTCGGAATTCTCCTTGTCCTATCCTTGACTTTACGATAGACTCTCGTTCCGTAACAGAAAGAGTGGTGTCGTTCTCCACTTTCTTTATTTTTTCCAAAATGGTCTCTTCTTGTTGCTTGGCAAAATCCGAATTGCGAAACTGTAAAAATTTACGTAATGCCGACTTGAAATTGACAAGGTCTTTTGTCTTATTGTATTTCGAACGATTTGGTTGTAATTCTTTTTCCTTTTCTAACAAATCGTCTATATCATCATAAGACTGCAAACTTTCTAGTTCGTAACCTTGTCCATCAAGAAATTTGAGCCATGAAATATAGTTCGTGCGCGAATGGGTGTTCACGCCTCCTTCTCCTGAAAGGAAGCGATAAAAATCGGAAAGTCTTTCCGATAATTGATGATTGTTAGTTTGAATCATTGAATAAATAATTGTTTTGTTTATCTGTGCTGTTTTTTTCCAGCTACCGCCGTTCCTTTGCCCAGTACTGCGGCTGCTGCTTCCTGCATCGCCCTGTTCCAGTCGCCCTGCAATGGATTGATATTCATTGGCTTGGTGTGGCTTTCGTTGATGAAAGTAGTGGTATTGCGGTTGGCAAATTCTGCTTGTATCAGGCAGAACTTGATATTCTCTTTTCTGGCTCTCTCTATGAGGCTCTTCAGCTGGGAGGCACTAGGCTCCCTGCCTTCTTCCTCTATGGCAAGCTGCTCCAGCTGGTAATCACGGGCAAAGTAGGTGAGGATAGGGTGATAAATCACAAACTTGCGAACCAGATCTGGGTCCTTTTTGAAGCTCTCCTTGATGGTGCTGTCTCTCTTGTCGATGATGCTGAGCAGCGACTGATAGTTCTTCTCGAAGAAAGCCTTGTTCTTTGGCTCCAGTTGGCAGAGCGCCTTGAGGATGTTGCTGGCTATGATGCGGGCGTTGCTGCAACTCATCCATACGTGCGGGTCGATATTGCCACCCGGAGTCTTGGCAGGCTTGATGCCCACGGAAGTATCTATCACTTTCATATCTGGAGCGTTGTCCTGCAGCTTCTTCATCCAGGTCTGCTCAAAGCCGATGCTGCCCACTTTCAGATAGAGGGCACTCTTCGAAAGTTCCATCATCTGCTGGGCGTATGGCTCGTAAGTCTCCGGGTTGTTTCCATTCGGTACCATCACGTTGACATCCACCTTGCCTTTGGCAATTTGATCTACAAAATACTTGTAGGGGGAAATCGTAACTGTAACTGTAACCGTACCCGCAGGCTTCTCAGTTCCGGAAGTCTTTCCCGAATCAGCCTGTTTCTGAGGTGTACCCTTGCATCCGGCAAGAATGACACATAATATAATAAGGTATAGAAATCTCTTCATATTCTTAAAATCTCCTTATGTTATAATCTCCTTATATTGAAAAATCTCCTTATGTTATAAATCTGCTTATATGTTTATACGATGAAGCTGAGGCCATAAACCAAGAGGATATATCTCAGCACTTTTCCGATGGTGATGCTGATGGTAGAGATGATGATATTGGCTCTTGTCAGTCCCAGCACGATGGTGATGGCGCTTCCCAAAATCGGGATGAAGGCGAAGAAGCCCATCCAGGCACCTCTATCAGCCATGAATCTTTCTGCCTGATCCAGTTTTTCCTTCTTCACGTGCAGATATTTCTCTATCCATTCCATTTTGCCCAGTCTGCCCACGCCATAGTTGAACAGCGATCCCAATACATTTCCTATGCTGCCATATATCACCAGAGGGATGGGATCCAGTCCTGCTGCCTGCAAGCCCGACATCACTACCTCGCTGCTGAAAGGAAAGAAACTGCCGGCAAGAAAGGCGGAAACAAGCATGCCCCAATAGCCCCAGTTGATTAAAAAGTCTATTATGTAACCCATTGAATATTATTTGTTTTACTGAATAGCCTGCAGCAATACCATTTCCGGAATGAAGATATTGTATAGCAATATCAATACCATGATGACCAGCGCCGAGATAAAGACGATGTTCGCCAGCTTTCCCTTAGTGTAGGTGATGAAGTGAGCGGTGAGTGGTGCCGTATTTACAATCATGATGCTGCTCAACTCCTTGATATGCTGAGGCTGCAGGATGATGAAGGCAAGACTCACATAGTTGATCAGAATGAATGAATTGTAGATCATTCGGGTACGGATCTTATCTGCATAAGAGGTATGCAGGAAGTGTATGCTGCCCAATGTGCTCAGGATGATGAGGAACAGGAGATTCACCACCTCGTGGTCGGTAACCTGCGAATAATCGAACAGATCCTGAGAGTTGATGAATTCCGCAAAATGACTGATCAGTCCATCGATATTATTGGTGTAGGCGAAGTAACCCGCTGAGAACCAGTACGGCATGATGAGTCCGATGATAGATGCAAAGAAGTTTCTGATGCTGAAGGAATTGGTGAATACCATCATCATCAGCCACAGGAAGGGCAGGAAATATCCCACCTGGATGAACACCATTGAGGCGAGTCCTACGCAGAAGAAGGCATAGAAGGTCCATCCTGCCGCCCGCCTGTCCTGGTAACTGTTCCAGATGATGAGGTAGAAGGCGATGGAGCACATCGTCACGATGCTTGCCTTGAAGGAGGGTGTAGGCAGAGAGGTCATGGTGATGAACACCAGGAAACTGCAGGACACCATTCGGCTGTAGGTTCGCATCAGGGAATTATGGTTGTTGAGCTCCACCATCAGCAGGGTAGAGAGAATGGTGAAGGCGAACTGCACCCAAATGTTAGCTACTAAAAAACCTACAGCAACCCATACCAAGGCGGCAAGGGTTGCTGTTACAGGTAGAGCGTAGCGGCTAGCCGCCACTTTATTTTGAAAAGTTTTCTTTCTTAACATCTAATTTTTTGAAATATGATGAAGCTTTTGCCCTTACAGGGCGACATTCTCCCTTGAATCATAACCCAGGGCGATGCCCTGGGCTGAGAGCTTCTGCCCTTTCAGGGCGTGTGGAGCCTATGGATTAAAGATCCTGTCCGATATCAGAGCGGAAGTACTTGTCTGTGAACTGAATCTTCTGAGCCTCGGCAAAGCTCTTCTTCAGAGCCTCTTCCTTATCCTTGCCGTAGCTGCTTACGCAGATTACACGGCCGCCATTGGTTACAACCTTTCCATCCTTCATGGCTGTACCAGAGTGGAAAACTACAGAACCTTCCACTTCATCGATACCCTGGATAGGATAACCCTTCTTGTAAGCCTCTGGATAACCACCGCTTACGAGCATCACGCAGACTGCAGCACGCTCATCAAACTCGATGCTGCGCTTGTCAAGATCGCCGGCAGCTACACCCTCAAAGAGATCCACGATGTCGCTCTTCAGGCGGAGCATCACGCTCTCAGTCTCTGGGTCGCCCATACGGCAGTTGTACTCAATCACCATTGGCTCGCCCTCTACGTTAATCAATCCGAAGAAGATGAAGCCCTTGTAGTCGATGTTCTCCTCGGCAAGACCCTCAACGGTAGGACGGATGATGCGCTCATCCACCTTCTGCATCCACTCCTTGGTAGCGAATGGCACAGGGGTAACACTACCCATACCGCCGGTGTTCAAACCGGTATCGTGCTCGCCGATGCGCTTGTAATCCTTAGCCTCTGGCAGAATCTTGTAGTTCTTGCCGTCGGTCAATACGAATACAGAGCACTCGATGCCGCTCAGGAACTCCTCAATCACCACGCGTGCAGAAGCGTTGCCGAACATACCGCCCAGCATCTCCTTGAACTCCTTCTTGGCCTCTTCCAGGGTAGGGAGGATGAGAACGCCCTTACCGGCGCACAAACCGTCTGCCTTCAGTACGTAAGGAGCCTTCAGAGTCTCCAGGAACTTCAAACCTTCCTCTACGTGCTCGCCGTCGAATGTCTCATACTGGGCAGTAGGGATGTTGTGACGCTTCATAAACTGCTTGGCGAAGTCCTTGCTGCCTTCCAGTACGGCGCCAGCCTTTGATGGACCAATTACAGGGATGTTCTGGGTGCGAGGATCGTTCTTGAAGTCATCGTAAACACCCTTTACCAATGGGTCTTCCGGACCAACTACTACCATATCAACGCCATTTTCTACTGTGAAGTTCTTGAGCGCCTCAAAGTCGTCTGCCTTGATATCTACGTTCTCGCCGACATTCTGTGTACCGGCATTACCAGGAGCGATGAAGAGTTTCTCACACTTCTCGCTCTGAGCGATTTTCCATGCTAAGGCGTGCTCGCGGCCACCGCCTCCTAACAATAAAATTTTCATTTGCTGTAAGTTATTGTTTGTTATTTCAAATAATCGAAGAAATACTGGCTGATGCGCTCGTGCAGATGCGTGCTCTGATGTCCTCGCATATTGTGAGGCTCGCCAGGGTAGACAAAGAAGTCGGGCTGTGTGCCGGCTGCAATGCATGCCTTGAGGAAGGTGAGGCAATGCTGTGGCACTACTGTCACATCGTTCAAGCCCTGTATGATCTGCAACTTGCCCTTGAGGTTCTTGGCCTGGTAGAGCAAGGAGGTTTTCTTGTAGCCTTCAGGGTTGGTCTGTGGTGTGTCCATATAGCGTTCGCCATACATCACCTCATACCAGTGCCAGTCGATAACAGGTCCTCCTGCCACACCTACCTTGAAGACCTCAGGATAGTTGGTCATCAGCGATATGGTCATGAATCCTCCGAAACTCCATCCGTGAACGCCTATTCTGTCAGCATCCACATAGGGAAGGGTCTTGAGATATTCCACGCCCTTCATCTGGTCCTGCATCTCTATCTGTCCGAGTTGACGGAAGGTGGCCTGTTCGAAAGCTTTGCCACGGTTCTCGCTTCCACGGTTGTCGAGGATGAAGAGCAGATAGCCCTTCTCTGCCATGTAGGTTTCCCAACCACGGCTGCTGTAGTTCCAGCGGGCGTCTACGTTGTGGGCATGAGGTCCACCGTATACATATATAATGGTGGGATATTTCTTGGTAGGGTCGAAGTTGGTGGGTTTCACCATGCGCCAGTAGAGATCGGTCTCGCCATCGGCCGCCTTGACAGTGCCGCAGCTGTATTCCGGTACATTGTAGCCCTTCCATGGGTTTTCGGCTGTGAAGTATGCTGTGCGCTTGCCGTTCTCTGTATTCACGATGGCTATCTTGCGAGGCACATCAGGAGTAGAGTAGTTGTCATAGACAAACTGACCGCTCTCGCTCAGGGTGGCATTGTGCCATCCCTTGCCACAGTCGTCCATCATGGTGCGCTTGCCAGTCTGGGTGTCTACTAAGAAGATGTTTCTCTGAATAGGTGAGCACTCGTTGCTGGCTATGATGATGCTTTTGCGCTTTCTGTTGAAACCGAGCACTTCCATCACTTCCCACTTGCCAGAAGTCAGCTGACGGATGTCGAGCGACTCGGTGTTGCTTGCCATGCGACTGCCATGCTTGCCCAATGTGCAGAGATAAAGATGATTGTAGCCATCCTTGCGGCTCTGCATGATGAAACGGTTGCTGTCCCAAGGCAGGAACATGATAGGATGGAGTGGCTCTACATATTTCTCATCGGTCTCGCGATAGAGCTCGCCAGTCTTCTCGCCGGTTTCTGCATCATAGGCAGTAAGGCGGCTGTCGTTTTGGTCGCGGTTGACCTCGAACATATAGACGGTCTTGCTGTCGGGGCTCCATGCTATGTTGGTGAAGTAACGGTCGGTAGGGTCGCCAGCCTTCAGATAGATGGTCTTTCCTGTAAGACTGTCGAACACACCCACGGTGACCTGATGAGAGGTCTCGCCAGCCATAGGATATTTGTCGGGAGCGGGAGTAGCGATGCAACTCTGTGTCTCGGGATGATCGAAGCCTATCTCAGGTATGTTGACCTGAGGGTAATCGGTCACCATGCTTTGGTCCATGCGATAGAAAGCCAGTCTTTCACCATTGGGACTCCAGAAGGTGCCTTTCGATATGCCGAACTCATCGCGGTGAACGCTTTGCCCGTATACGATCTCGCGGCTTCCATCAGCAGAGAGTTGGAAATCGTGCGATTTCTTCTCCTTGGTCATCGCGTTCTCGGGTGCCGCATTGAAGGTACGTACATACAGGTTGCTGCCTTTCAGGTAAGCGAAGGCGTTCTGCTGAGTGTTGGCTTCGAGGAGATCTTCGCCCTCTTGAAACTCCAACTCGCTGATCAGGCGGTGCTTCCTGAAGTCGACGGTATAGGTCTTGCTGCCGTTGCTTACCATAACGATGCTCTTGCCAGCAAAGGGGAATCTGGCATTGTAAAGAGCCCTTACCTTTATGTCCTTGGTAGGAGCAATCCACTGGTTGATGTCGTTGATGCCGAAGAGTTTAGTTTCCTTGCCATTGGTTTTGTTTACCAGATAGCAAGCATCTACATCCTGACGTACAAGCTGGTCGCCCCACCAGGTGCACCAGCGGTTCTTTGCCACCATATTGCGATAATTGTTGCCGCCGAAGTTCAGGTCTTCGAGTGTAAATGTCTTATCGCCCTTCTGTGCAGGAACTACGCCCTGTGCCTGTGTGTTGACTGCAGATATAGCCATTATAGTAACCAGTGAAACTTGGTATAGAGATTTTCTAAAATTCATGATTTTTTGTTTGTTCTTTACTTTTTAGTCCTCATCGCCGAAGTTATCGAAGCCACGTTTTCCTCCACGCTTGAAGTCCTTGCCACCTCTTTTGAAGTCGCCTCCACGCTTGAAGTCTTTTCCTCCACGCTTGAAGCCACGGTCGCCTCCCTTGAAGTTGCGGTCGCCTCCCTTGAAACTCTTGCCAGAACGTCTGTCATCGTTGTCGTCGTTGCGGCGTCCTGCCGAACGTGTCTTGTTGCCACGACGGATGTCCTCGCGGTTTTTCTCGAAGTCGGCAAAGCGGCTGGTATGGAACTTGAATGAGCGAATATCGTCTTCTTCGTTCTCTGTCTCCTCGGTGATGCGCTTCTTGAACTCGCGCTCCTTCTTGAAACGGTGCTTTTGTGCCATCTCTCGCTTCTCGCTGTCGGTCTTCACGATGCCGCCTTCGGAGCGGAAGTCCTTCATCTTGCCGTCAAACATGACATATTTACGGAACTCGCACTCCAAGCTTCCATTGAATACAGGAATCTTGATACTTGGCTTCAAGCCGATCTGCTCAAAGCATTCCTCGCGATAGCTCAGTACCCAGGCCTCGTTGCCGGCAAAGGCCTTCTTGAAGCGTTCGCCAATCATCTTGTATGTGCCCAAGAGGTTAGGGGTAGAGATGCGCTCGCCGTAAGGAGGATTCATCACGATGATGCTCTTCTCGGCAGGCTGCTCGAAATCCTTGAAGTCTTTCTGTGCGATGGTGATGTCTTTGGTCATACCAGCTGCACGCACATTGAGAGCCGCTGTGTTGACAGCCTTCATGTCTATATCATAGCCATAGATGTGGTGCTCGAACTCACGTTCCTGTGAATCGTCGTTATAGATACGGTCGAAGAGCTCCTGATCGAAGTCGTTCCACTTCTCGAAGGCGAATTCTTTACGGAATACTCCTGGCGAGATGTTGCGGGCAATGAGGGCAGCCTCGATGGCGATGGTTCCAGAACCACACATAGGGTCGATGAGGTCGCACTCGCCCTTCCAGCCTGTCATGAGAATCATACCGGCAGCAAGTACCTCGTTGAGAGGTGCCTCCACCTGCTCCTGTCTGTAGCCACGACGATGCAGACTCTCACCACTTGAGTCGAGACTCAGGGTAGCCTTGTCTTCAGCAATGTGAATGTTGAGGCGGATGTCTGGATTGGAAACGCTGATATTAGGTCGTGTGCCGAGTTTCTCGCGGAACCAGTCCACGATGGCATCCTTTACCTTATAAGTAACGAAGCGTGAGTTGCGGAACTCCTCCGAGTAGACCACAGAGTCGACCGAGAATGTCTTCTTCACGTCGAGAATGTCGTCCCATTTAATCTTCTGCACCTCATCGTACACTTCTTCGGCAGAGCGAGCCTTGAAGTGCTTGATGGGTTTGAGTACTCGGATGGCAGTGTGCAACTGGAAGTTGGCACGATACATCATTTCCTTGTCGCCTGTGAAAGAAACCATACGGCGACCTATCTGTACATTGTTGGCACCCAACTGGGTGAGCTCCTCAGCCAAGACGGGCTCTAAGCCCATGAAGGTCTTGGCAATGAGTTCAAATTCCTGTTCCATTATTGAATTCTATGTCTAATAAACTTGTTTTTTCTTTCTTGTATTTCTTTGTCTTTGGCTGCATATCCTTGGTGACCCATACGTTGGCTCCCACGACGCATCCCTTGCCAATGGTGATTCGTCCTAAGATGGTGGCATTGGCGTACACGATGACGTCATCCTCAAGGATAGGATGGCGTGGAATGCCCTTGATAGGATTGCCGTCCTTGTCGAGTGGGAAGCTCTTTGCCCCGAGGGTTACTCCCTGGTAGAGTTTCACATTGTTGCCAATGATACAGGTGGCGCCTATTACCACACCCGTTCCGTGGTCGATGGTAAAATGTTTGCCGATCGTTGCTTCGGGATGAATGTCGATACCCGTCTCAGAGTGTGCCAGCTCGGTCATCATTCTGGGGATGAGTGGCACGCCAAGTTCGAAGAGTACATGGGCTATACGGTAATTGGTGATGGCCTTGATCACAGGATAGCAGGAGATGATTTCTCCTTGGCTTACAGCAGCAGGGTCGCCTTCGTAGGCCGCCTCCACGTCGGTGGCAAGAATCTTTCTGAGTCGGGGAAACTCCATGATGGCTTTGGCTGCTATGACGCCGGCTTTGGCTCTCTGTCGCAGCAGTTCTTGTGAGGTCTCGCTTTCGCAGTCGTTGGCAAAGCAGAGGCCTGCGAGAATCTGTTCTGTCAGTTTCTCGTAGAGTTTCTCCACTCTCACTCCGATGTGATATTTGATAGTGGATATGTTGACCGATGAGTTACCATAATATCCGGGGAAAAGAATGGAGCGGGATAAATTGATGATTTCTTCGAGCGCCTTGCCCGAAGGAAGCGGGTTCCCGTCCCTGTGCTGATGAAACAGACCTTTCAGCGACTTGGGGCATGAAAGCTCTTCGATGGTTTCTGTCAGCTGATGAGTTAGCTTGTCTTTGCTCATTTCTCAATTGTGTCAGTAAAAATCCGTTGCAAAGTTACGATTTTTTTCTTATTTCCCAAAAGTTTGTGGTGTTTTTTGTTTTTCTGCCTGTTCTTTCTTCATATCACGGAAGGCACTCCAGGCAATGGGAGCCGCCAGGGCAAAGGAGCAAACGTCGGCACATGCCTGGCACATCTCGACACCAAGAAGTCCGAAACAATGGGGCAGGATGATGATGAGCGGGATGAAGAAAAGACCGCTTCTGGCGGCGGCTACCAGGTTGGCGCGTATGGGCTTTCTAATGGTCTGCGTGAGCATATTGGTCAATACGATGAAGGCCACGAGTGGAAAGCTGAGTACCTGCCAGCGCAGGGCTGCTGTTCCCACACTCACCACTTCGTTCTCGTCTCTGAAGAGAGTGATGATGGATTCGGCAGAGACAAATCCTGCTACAGCGCAGACGGTAAGGAAGATCGTGCCGCACTTGATACAGAAGGTGAAGGCTTCTTTTACACGACTGTAGAGACGTGCGCCATAACAGAATCCGCAAAGTGGCTGGAATCCCTGTCCCAAACCGATGACGATGGCATAGGTGAAGAAGGCTATTCGGGTGACAATACTCATGCCGGCGATGGCTGCGTCTCCGTATGAGCCTGCTGCCACGTTGAGCATCAAGGTGGAAATACTGCCTAATCCTTGTCTCGAGAGCGAGGGTGTTCCTCCTGCTATGATCTCCTTCAGGAATGCCTTCGTAGGTGTGAAAAGCCGTGGCTCGATACGAATGTTCTGCCCCTTGGTTGTCATTCGAAGAAGCATGAGGCATCCGAAGCATTGACTGATTAGTGTGGCAATGGCGGCTCCCGTGATTCCCAAACAGAAATAAAGGATGAGTATTGGAGCCAACACGAGGTTGAGTAACACACCCGACAGAATACCTTTCATGGCATACATCGTGTTGCCCTGAAAGCGCATCTGGTTGTTGAGAGTCAGCGACATGGTCATCATCGGAGCCCCGAGCAGGATAATGCCCAAGTAGCGTTCTGTATAGGGAAGAATGGTAGGGGTGGAACCGAGCAGCAGAGAGAGTGGTGTAAGAAATGACAGTCCGAGGATGGTGATGCAGAGTCCTGAAATGAAACTGAGCACGACTCCGGTAGCAGCCATCTTGCGTGCGCTGTCAGTGTCCTTGGCTCCCAAACGTCGTGAGATATAGTTGCCAGATCCATGTCCGAAGAAGAATCCTACAGCCTGTATGACAGCCATCATACAGAAGGAGATGCCCACGGCAGCCACACTCTGTGTGTTGATACTGCTCACAAAATAGGTGTCAGCAAGATTGTACATACTTGTAGAAAGCATGCTTACAATGGTAGGCACAGCCATTGTGAATATCACTTTATGTACTGGGGCATGGGTGAGGAATGTGTAATTGTCGGTCTCTCTTTTCATGCGTGCAAAAGTACTGCTTTTTTCCGACAAAGCCAAGGCTTGTGTGGTGTAATGTATCTAAATCAGTGTTAATTATTCAGAACACATTTCAAACCTAAAATTTGCATATTTTGAAATATCTTTGTAACTTTGCGGCATGAAAGAAACAATGCTACAAGGCACTCAGATAGAAATCAAGAAGGTGAGCAGTAAGAAAGACATGGATGCTTTTATCGGTTTTTACTGCGATCTTTATAAAGATAATGAGTATGCTGTTCCATTCATCCGATTCGATGAGGAGAACACTTTGTCGAAGGAACGAAACTCTTCCTTCGAGTTCTGTGAGGCGGAGTATTACCTGGCCTTGAGAGGAGGAAAGGTGGTGGGGCGTGTGGCTGCCATCATCAATCATCGTGCCAACGAGGAGTGGCAGAAGAAGCAGGTTCGCTTCGGATGGTTCGACTTCATTGACGACCCTGATGTGTCGCGTGCTTTGTTGGAGACGGTGGAGCAGTATGGCCGTGAACATGGAATGACAGAAATGGTAGGACCACTTGGTTTTACCGATATGGATCGTGAGGGAATGCTTATCGAAGGCTTCGACCGTCTTGCCACAGCCTATGTTATCTACAACTATCCTTATTATCCTCAGCACATCGAGGCTTTGGGAGGATTCGAGAAAGATAACGACTGGATGGAATATCGCATCAAGGTGCCTGAGGTGACACCCGAGAAGTTTGCCAAGACGGCACAGATGATAGAACGAAGATACAACCTGCATCCTTACCGCTTCAGCCGCAGTCAGTTGGTGAAAAAAGGTATGGGACATCGCATCTTCGAGATACTGAACGAGACTTATGCCAACCTGTACGACTTCCAGCAGTTGTCTGAGAAGCAAATCAACCAGTTGATAGACCAGTACATCAAGATGGCTGACCTCGATCTGGTGGTTGGCGTGGTTGACCGAAGTGTGACAGCAGCTGATGACGAGCAGGGTGTTTCGCAGGAAGAGATAGATGAGCTGGGTGGAAAGTTGGTAGGCTTTGGCGTTTCCTTCCCCTCTTTTGCCAGAGCCTTGCAGAAGACACGCAACGGCAAGCTTCTGCCTTGGGGATGGTGGCATCTGCTGAAGGTGCTCAAGTGGCATAAGACAGATACTGTAGATCTGTTGCTCATCGGTGTGTTGCCTGCCTACCGTGTCAAGGGTGCCAATGCCATCATTTTTGCCCATCTCATAGAGCAGTATCATAAGTATGGTTTCAAGTGGGCAGAGGCAATGCCGCAGATGGAGTCGAACACGGGCGTAAGAAACCAGTGGCAATATTTGGAGAGCGAACAGCATCGACGCCGTCGCTGTTTCAAAAAGGTGCTTGCCTGAACTGTGGCTTCTTCCACCCGTGTGAGGTGTTAATGTACTTCTTGGCTATTCCTGTTCAGGAATCTTTTGAAAACTACTTTCTCCATGAGCAGGATGCCAATGATTGCGGTCATGATGCCAAGCAGTACATCGATGATGTAGTGATGACCCGAGTAGACTGCTGTCCACCAAATGCCCATACAGATGATGGCGAAGGCTGCAGTGGTAAACCAATGCTGGTGACTCTTGGCTGCATAGAAGGTGGTGATCAACATATAGGCTGCATGCAGACTGGGTACGGCAGCAAAGACATTGGCATTGTGACAATAGATGGAGTGGAAGACAGGATAGCCCACCAACTCGTCAAAGCGTGCCAGACCTGCCACATTGCCCGGTGTTCCCAAGATGGGGGAGAACCCATACTCCATCACATACCAGGGTGGTGAGGCTGGATGGATGTAATAGCCTACAAAGCCTATGAGGTTGACCGCAAGGAATGTCCATGAGAAACGCACAAACCAACGATATTCTTTCTTCGAGAACAGATAGAGCGCAAAGCCTACTGGAACAGGAACCCAGCAGAGGTAGAAGAATCCTGCCATAAGGTCGGGCAGGGCTGCATGGTGCACACTGAAGTATTCGCCTGGAATCATCATCTGCGAATGGTCGGCAATGGCCTGAAACTCTGTTGGAGTCTGTGCTGCTATGCCGAAAAGAGACTTCTCGGCTTCGTAAAGTCCACGTACATCGATGCTACCTACCATATAATTAGGGTAGAAGCGCATGGAGTCGTATGTCACGGCAAAGATGAGCCATGGCAGGAAATAAAGTGCAAATTTGCGGGTCTTCTGCCATGCTATGAGCAGGGCGAAGACTGCGATGAGATACAAACTTGTCATTCTGCCTCTTTTTATTCATCACGATGTAGCAATGTGCTATGCGCCAGAAAGCTGTGATGTTGGCGAGTACGGCTATGAGAATCATACCGCCGGCAAGCCACCATATATCTGCCATGCAACCAGTGAGCATGGCTGTGACAGCTGTCACTACAACTCGTTCGGGGCGTTGCATCAGTCCAACCTTGCACTCGATGTCCAGTCCCTCGGCTCGGGCACGTACGTAGCTCACCATTACTGAGCCTATCATGGCTGCAAAGGTGACGATGCCCATCCAAAAGCCCATCTCGTCTTGCATGCGCAAGAAGTAAAGGCAGATGCCGAAGAGGCTTATCAGTTCGCTATAGCGGTCGAGTGTCGAGTCCCATAATGCTCCAAAAAGGCTGCTTTTTCCACTCATTCGTGCCAGACGGCCGTCCATCATGTCGAAGAGTCCTGCAGCAAGGATGATGAGTCCTCCCCATCCCAAGAGTTCCAGACTCTGTGTGAGAGCTGCCTCAATGAAGAAACCAGCTGCCACGATATTGCCTATGAAACCGATGAAGGTAACAATGTTGGGGGTGATGTGCAAACGGATCATCGCCTTGATGATAGGATTGATGATCACATAGATGACTTTCTGTAAGAAATCTCTGTAGTTCATATTTTTTGAATTGTTATTGATTCTGAATGTTTTGGTCAACTTCTTTGACTTCTGAACTTGTGAAAGCTCAATGTCTTAATTTTCTTCGGCAGACTTCTGTTTGGCAGGCTTGAATACAAACTTGCGCTGGGCAGGATAGTTGACCAACAGGGCAACGAGGATGCTCACCACACTCTTGGGTATGAGATAGTGAATATCGAGGCGCTCGTGACTGTTGATAAACTCGGTAAGTGCGATGGTGCCTCCCGAATTGAGTAACCAACTGATGGCCCATACGATGAAATATCGCCATGCCACACTTTTTTTCCTGCGATTGGAATCGCCGAAAACGTAACGGTAGTTCAGACAACAGTTGGTCACGCCACCTGCCATCACGCCCAAGGCATTTGCCAGACCATAATAGATTCCTACGATGTCGGACAGCATGAATGCCAGACCGAAGTCTACCGCGGAGCCCATCGAAGCCGTAACCTCTGCCTTGCCGAAAGTATATAGTTCATGTTTTATCTTACCCATGCCCATGCTATTTTGATAATAACCATCGTGATTGCCGCATAGACACCTCCAAGGATGTCATCGGCCATCACGTAGAAAGCACCTCTCATGCGGTCAAGGCGCTTGATGCCAAGAGGCTTTACCATATCATAGAAGCGGAAAAGTACCAACGCAATCACAGCCCAGCAGAGTGAGTCGGCTTTGTGACCAGCCTCTTCGAAAGGTATGATGAGCGACAGTGGAATCCATACTCCCACAATCTCATCGATAACCACGCGGCTTGGATCTTCGCCCCAGTAGGGCTGGAGTTGTGCGGTGGCCCATGTGCCCAATATGGTGAATACTACGGTCAGCAGCAACATGGTGGTCTGCAATGTTGTTCCGTCCAATCCTGCAAATAATGCTATCACGGCCCATATCAGCGTACCCAATACTGAGCCGGCAGTTCCTGGACCCCAAGGCCAGAAACCGCTGCCTAAGCCTGTTCCTATAATCGTTGGCAGCAGGGGTGGACGTTTGTCTGTCAGGTTGCCTTTATCGTTCATATCTTAGTTCCTATTTTTTGCTATTACTTTTAGTCTTTTCTCTTTTGCCCTTACACCTTATTATATATAGACCTCAAGTTTTGCAGTTCGCTTGCGCGCACCTTTTCTCGCCATGGCAGAGTGAAAGCAAGCTTTCTCTGCCCATTTGGCTTAACGAAAACGTTCGCTTGCGCGCACCTTTTCTCGCCATGGCAGAGCGAAAGCAAGCTTTCTCTGCCCATTTGGCTTAACGAAAACGTTCAGTTTGCAAAATTACGCCAAAAACCTTAAATAACCAAATAGTTTTTTCCAATATTCGACAAATATGCCAAAAATAAGGTAAAAAACTAAATTTATTAAAAAGTTTTCCTCTCTTTTCAGATAATATTTATAACTTTGCAATCAAAATCAGTGAAGGGGAGAGTGTGCCCTGATAAAGACAGAAAGAATTACAAGAAAGAGAAGAGTTATAAAAAACAAAAAAGGTATTTAGGACATGAAGATTAAACTCCGCATATATATGATGGTTGTGCTGCTTGTTGCTTTGACGCAGCAGATGATGGCACAACAGAAAATATCAGGTCGCGTCATCGACGTTGACGGATTTGCTGTACCTTATGCCAGCGTGCAGTACCGAGGACACAGAATAGCTGTGTCGAGCGATGGCGAAGGCCGCTTCTCCATAGAAAAGCATGAAGGTTGGATGCTTACCGTGAGTGCCTTGAGTTACAAGACGCAGACGGTGAAGGTGGACGCCAACACCAACTTCCTTGAGATAAAACTAAAGGATGACAGCCGTAGGCTCAATGAAGTGGTGGTGAAGTCGAAACGGGGTAAGTACAAGCGCAAGGACAATCCTGCTGTGGAGCTGATGCGCCGCGTTATCGCAGCTAAGAAGAAAACCGATCTGGCCAACCATCCATACTATCAGTATGACAAATATCAGAAGATAACCCTTGCCCTGAATGACCTTTCGAAAGAACAGCTTGAAGGCAAGTTTTTCAGTAAACGACAATATCTGCTCGACCAGGTGGAGAAATCGCCCTATAATGGTAAACTCACTCTCCCTGTGAGTGTCGACGAGACGGTATCGCAGCATATCTATCGCAAAGATCCCAAGAGCGAGAAAGATATCATCAAGGGACAGCAGACTAATGGTATTGGTCAGGTGATACAGACGGGTGAGATTCTGAGTACCACGATGAAAGACGTGTTTACCGATGTGGATATCTATGATGACTATGTGCGCCTGTTGCAGTATCCCTTCCCGTCGCCTATCGGCAGAACGGCTATTTCCTTTTATCATTATTATATAGAGGACACGGTCTATGTGGAGCGCGACCTCTGTTATCATCTGCAGTTTATTCCTGCCAACTCGCAGGACTTCGGTTTCCGTGGCGAACTGTATGTGACTGCCGACAGTACGCTGCATGTCAAGAAATGCAATCTCTATATGCCTCACAACAGCGACGTGAACTGGGTGAAGAATATGAAGATAGAGCAGGAATTCACACGTTTGGACAATGGTGAATGGGTGCTTTCCAAGGATGATATGGTGGCGGAAATACATACCAACAAGGTGCTGCAAGACTTGCTCGTGGTGCGCAACACCCGACTTACCGACTATTCCTTCGACGAACTGCCCAAGGTACTTTTCAAGGGCAAGGCTAAAGTGCGGCATGACATAGATGCCATGAACCGCGATGAGGCTTACTGGAACAAGTACCGGCAGGTGGACCTGACCAAGAGTGAATCGTCGATGGACAGTTTCATCCACCGCATGGAGAATTCCAAAGGTTTCAAGTGGATCATCCTGGGTGTAAAGGCTCTCATGGAGAACTATGTGGAGATAGGAAGTGGTCCGGGCGGAAAGAAAAGTAAGTTCGACCTCGGTCCTGTCAACACCTATCTGTCGAAAAACTATGTAGACGGCATACGTCTTCGTCTGGCTGGTCGTACCATGGCTGCGCTCAATCCCCATTTCTTCTGGAACGGCTATGCGGCCTATGGTACGAAGAGTAACGAATGGTATACAGGACATGTGTTGACCTACTCGCTCAACAAGAAGAAAAACAGTCCCTTCGAGTTCCCGATGCGGAATGTTACCTTTGAGGTGTCCCGTGACATCATGTCGCCTTCCGATGACAACCTGCAGCACAACAAGGACAATATCTTCATGACCTTCCGTGCGGCAACGCAGGACGAGATGTTCCTCTATCATCGACAGCGGCTCGCCTTTACCTACGAGACCGATTGGGGACTGCGTTTTAATACCGGTATACGCTGGCAGAGCAACCGTACTGCAGGCAATCTGCACTACTTCACACTGGATGGAAACGAGGTGAAGAAAATCAGAATGACCGACATCAATGTGGGCATCAATTACAATCCTGGAGTCACCTATGTCAACACCAAGCAGCAACGACTGCCTATCAACCTCGACAGTCCAGAGATAGGAATCTCGCATACCATGGGCTTTAAAGGCTTTATGGGTGGACAGTATCACAGCAACATCACGAAAGTGAGTATCTATAAGCGTCAGTGGCTTGGCAGTTTCGGTTATCTCGACTTCCATGCTGTGGGACAGGCTCAATGGAACAAGGTGCCATTCCCGATGCTCATCCTGCCGCCTGTCAACCTCTCGTACTTTGAGTCTGAATCGAGTGTGAGCCTGATGAGAGACTGGGAGTTTCTCAACGACCGTCAGGTGTTTGCGTCTCTGTCGTGGGATATGAACGGCAAGTTGCTCAACCGTATTCCGCTCATCAAGAAGCTGAAGTGGCGTGAATATTTTGCCGTGAAAGGCGTATGGGGAAACCTCACCGATAAGAACAATCCTTATTTGGAGAAAAACCAAGGGGATACGGAACTGTTTAAGTTCCCAAGCAAATCGCACGTGATGAACAATACACCCTACTGGGAGTGTGTGGCTGGTGTACACAACATATTCAAGTTCTTTGCTGTAGAGTATGTGCGCCGACTCACCTATCTGAATAATGAGGACATCAGCAAGTGGGGCATACGTTTCGGATTCTCGATGACATTCTAAATGGGAGAATGTGTGAAAGAGTATAGGCAGAAAATATCAACATAAAAACAAGCATGCGATGAGAATATTACTGGCAGACAGACAGGACATTACCCGTATGGGACTGGTTCACATCATTCAGCAGATGAATGTTGGTGATAAGAAGGAAATGCCTGGAATTGTGTGGAAGTACGTAGAGGACAAGGCAGAATTGATGCTTGCCCTGAAGGATGACGACGATGCGGTGGTAGTGCTTGACTATACGCTCTTCGATATCAACGATGCCGATGAGCTGCTCATCCTGCACCAGCGATTCACCCACACCCGATGGTTGCTCTTCAGCGAAGATCTGAGTGTGGACTTTGTACGTGTGCTCATAGCAAGCAGTGCGCAGTTCAGTATCTTGACCAAAGATAGTCAGTTGTCGGAAATCAAGGCTGCCATTCTGTATTGTGTGCAGGGCAATCGCTTTATCTGCCAGCACATGACGGAGGTGCTTCTTGCACCGCCACCTGCCAAGACTGAGGAAAAAGTGAAACTCACCAAGACAGAGACAGAGATCCTGATAGACATCGCTCTCGGTATGACGACCAAGGAAATAGCCGAAAAACGTTTCTCCAGCTTTCATACAGTCAACACTCATCGCAAGAACATCTTCAGAAAACTCGATGTCAACAATGCTCATGAAGCGACCAAGTATGCCTTGAGAGCAGGACTCATCGACTCGGCAGAATATTATATCTAACTTCAATAAATTCCCACACCCTGCGAAAGTTGAGTGATATATTGGCACGACAGGCGCAGTGCCTTTGAGTAAGCGCACAAAAAAAGCTTAGAAATGTCTCACGACATCACTAAGCTCCAATTTTCTAACTAACTTATTATCAACTATTCATTACTTTTCTGAGTGCAAAATTACAAGAAATAATGAAACCTTAATATGTTTTTCATTAAAAAATGCACGTAAACGTTTTCGATTCACGAAAAAATGATGTATCTTTGCAGAAGATTGGCGGCACTCGGCAATTTGAAAACAAGTTTTCATTGCGCTTGTTTGCACAATCTTTGCAAAAGATTGGCGGCACTCGGCAATTTGAAAGCAAACTTTCATTGCGCTTGCTTGCTTTATCTCTGTACTAAAAAGGCAGCAAGATGCCTTGTTGAAATTAATATATAGCATAAACTTATTTACCACACATGAAGCCACGCAGAACATCACTCAAAGATCTCGCCGACCATCTGGGCGTGAGCATAGCTACCGTATCAAGAGCTTTGCGAAACAGCCATGAGGTGGGAGAGGAGATGACACGAAAAGTGAAAGAGCTTGCCAAGCAGTTGAACTACCGTCCCAATCCCTTTGCGCAAAGCCTTCGCAAGGAAGCGCCAAGGGTCATTGGAGTTATCGTTCCCAACTTGGTAACCCATTACTATGCAGCTGTGCTTGATGGTATAGAAGATTATGCCTCCAAACAGGGCTACTCTGTTATCAGTGCCAACAGTCATGAGGACCATACCCGCGAAGAGCGTGCTCTCGACAACTTCCTTAATATGCATGTGGAAGGCATCATCGCCTGTCTGGCACAGGATACTGTGGATTATTCCCATTTCGAACAACTCCATGACATGAGCATTCCGCTCGTATTCTTTGCCCGATGCTGTCTCGAAGACAAGTTCTCACAGGTGGTGGCTAATGGAGATGTTGCAGCACAGGAAGCCACTCAGCACATGATAGAGACGGGCTCCAAGAGGATAGCCTTCATCGGAGGACCAAATAATCTGGATATGGTACGCCGACGCAAACATGGTTATCTCGAGGCTTTGCGTGAAAACCATATCACGATAGACCGACACCTTGTGGTGTGCGACAAGATAGACTTCGAGGTGGCTCGCAACAATACCCTCCGACTGCTTGAGGACCCCAATCCGCCAGATGCCATTCTTGCCTTTAATGACATCATCACCTATGCTGCCTTTGATGCCATCAAGGCCAAGGGACTTCGCATACCTGAAGATGTGGCCATCATCGGTTTCACCGATGGTGATGCTGCAGCCTTTGTTACTCCTCGTCTCACTGCCATTATGGACAAGGCGCACGAGCAGGGTGCAAAAGCCTGCGAACTGCTCATGAGAAATATCAATGGAGATAATAAGATATATAAGGAGGTGGTTCCGATGATTCTCAAGATACGAGAAAGTTCTGAGAAGCTTTAAATACCCCATCTGCCTGCTACCGAATAAACCTAATAACGACAACAAAAACCTGATGCTCATGACGCTAAAAACAAATTGTCTTGAAGGGAAAGAGTACTCTAACTGCCAAGGCGGTAGATCTGCAACAGGCGCAAATACAGCTATAGCAGATTAAGCTATCTATGATTGAAGTTTCGCAATTTTTTCCCCACACGCCCTGAAGGGGCAGAAGCTCTTAGCCCAGGGCAGCGCCCTGGGTACAATGACAATCAGGAAGGCGCCCTGTAAGGGCAAAAGCTTTGTATATTGTCCGGTATTTTAAAGCTTTTGCCCTTACAGGGCGACAGGTTTGCTGACGTAATTACCCAGGGCGCTGCCCTGGGCTAAGAGCTTCTGCCCCTTCAGGGCGTGTGGGGAAAAACTTGCGAAACTTCAAATTTCTTACAGAACTTCCGTACATGAGAATGTTCAGTTTGTAAGAAGGATACTCACGTATGCAGATTGGTATTTCTTTTACCAGTTGTTTGGGTCGAATGGGTCTTCATCTTCGAAACCTTGTCCCTTGTCATAGATGATTTCTCCCCAGGTGGATGGCTCTCCTGGTACTTCAGGGTCTTGTGACTCTGGGCGTTCCGTCCATGTAAGAGAGCCTGCGCAGATGCTGCAAGTCTCAGCCATGATGGTTGTGGTCATAGGACACATATATCTTTTTTTCATCGTCTTTCGATTTTGAGTGTTTAACTAATTGTTTTGTTAGTCCTGGCTTTCTTGCTCAAGACTTGTAGCTCCCGATTATCTCTTGATAACTTTCTTGCCGTTCAGAATGTAGATTCCACTTGGAAGTCCGTCCAAGGAACTGCTGTTGCTGATGAGTTGACCGTTCAGGCTATAGATGCCATGGGCGAATCTGTCAATTCTGCTTTCTTCTTCGCCATAGATGATCGGGCTGATGCCTGTGGTCTTGTCCAAGGATACACCATCAAGGAAAACGTTGGCAGGTTTGGCAGGGTTGCCGGAAGCAGTAGTTGGTGCAAACCATACGCTGAAGCCTCTCAAGCCTCTTGTTCTTTCTTTAGAATAATACATCTTACCATTGGAGAAGAAGTAGCAGCGCTTTAGGTCGCTGCGATCATCTATGATGGTTGACTTGTCTGTGATGGTCCATTTGCCGTAATCATCTTTGTCCTTGTCTGTAGTATTATTCTGTGTGCCTTTTCCGAAGGTTCTGGCAAATGTTCCGAAGGCTGTCATGGTGCCGTTGCCACTGACGAAAGGAGTTCCTGAACCGTCAACGACAATACTGCTGTTGGTTGTCCAGTTTTCTGTATTCATCTTGGTGAGGTCGTTCTTGTTCTCTTTGTTAACAGTGAATGTGACATTGGGTATGTCGATATGGTTCTTGCCGATGATCACCGGTACATCCTTTGCCTGGTAGTGGCCTGTCGAACTCAGCAATGCCGTGTAGGCAGGTGATTGTTCCAGTTCGGTATGCTTGGTAGGGAAGATGATGTAAGGTACGTAGGCTTGCATTGCTATCTTGTCGTTTCCAACCGTGCTCATATTTATGCTGACAAACTGTATCTCATTGCTGGTCAACTTGGCGAGCTTTGCCAGTTTCACGTTAGGACCGAATGCCTGCGTGAGTTGGTCCTTGGTAAGGCTTACGGGCAATACGAAGCCATTCCACTTGTCCTTGTCGAAGGTCTTGTTGAGGTGTAGTGTCACACTCTTGTAGGTGTTGGAGCATTTCAGATATTCCAGGTTGTCTCTGTCCTGATCGAGGACCAAGTCGCCATCAATAGTCCTGCTTGTATAGAGGAGGCGGAAGTCATCGAATACCGTCCACTCTTTCTCCGATTCCCCCGGTACTGTTGTGTCATCCTTTGTACCGATTTCGATACCGAACCGGATCGTTCCGCCATTTTCATCAGGCACTTGTACCAGCACGCTGTTGAAGTATTTGTGACTACCATAAAATTCCTTGGCAGCATAGTCCATATTCTGGTCTTCGATATGTAGCGCTGCCTTTTCCTGTGGAGACATGTAATCAGTCTGTCCCAGAACGGTGGCATGCATCGTTTGGGTGTCCGCAGTGTTGTCGCTCTTCACCAAGCAGGCATAGAGCTTTGCCTTAGTGGTAGTGGAGAATCCCTTGCACTCGATGACGTATGCACCACCATGACTTACTTTGACATCCTGGTAGATGGTGCCTCGGAAATTCTTGGCATCAGCGCAATAATACTTACCGCAATGACGCTCGTAATTGTCGTTTTTCGTGAATGTGATAGGATTGCTGCCTTTGGGGAAAGTGTAGCTGAAGCCATTCCTAAAATCTGAGATATAATCATCATTGATCTTGATATTGCTGCCGGCTGTTGTTCCATTGCTTTTTTTGACGTAAGGCTTGTAATAATGCTCCAAGCCTAATCTGATTTGTCCACTTCCTCCATATTGATAAGCCTTCCAGTTGCTCATAGCCGCATTCTCACGAGAGAAGCCTGGGCATTGCAGGCGGAAGGTCAGGTCGATGGACGAGATGATGTTGTTGGTGTTCTTGACCTGGAGATCTAATATCTGCTGGTATGACAGAAATCTCCATTCGTCGTAGCCTTTGGCTATCTCTGTGCTTCCTTCTGCCACGGCACCGCAGTTTTTGTCCACGTCGCCTTGTGTCTTGGCTGCGATGAGGTAATACTTGGACGTACCAAAACTGGGAGAACCATACGGATTCGATGAGGTGTTGCGGTACGTGTATAGCTTGTAGGTGTTGGGCTTGGTCTTGTCTGTAACAGGCTCCAGTTTCCAGCCTCTCTTGACAATCTTTTTCGAGTTAATATATGCTCTGTCTATATACACACCAATGTCTGTAGTAGGATCACTTCCCCCTGTCTCGTATTCCAGATAATTTCCTTCTCCTAGTCCTGTCTTTTCCTTCGAGTCAAACTCCTGAGCAAGGTGAATCCATTTACCACTATCGATATGTATCCATAGCGGCATTCCGTATTCTTTCAAAGAGACATGAGTTCCCCAATAGCCTCCTGCATTGAGCAGCAGACCCGTCTTGACATTGTAGAGGAAGAAGATCTTTCTTTTGTCATCTTCGGGAAAGGTGTTGTCGCTGATTGCAGCTTTTCTTACATATTCCTCGCTGCAACCAGTCAGCGATTCGATGCCCACGATGTGGGTTCCATTCGTATTGGTATCCTGGGCTTGTACTTGGAGACTTCCTCCAATGACGAATAGAAGCACGACAAGGAGAGCAATGAATGTGGTGAATCTCTTTTGTGCAGCTTCGTTGTGCAGTTGTTGTAGTTTTTTTCTCATTTCATTTCAATTTAGAAAAGTCTTTGTGTAAGTTTTACTCATACTATTTTCGACGCTCAGTTCTTGGTGATGAATAGTTGGAGCGCCAGTTATAAACGTTTGCAAAGGTAGTGGAAACTTTGTAGTGAATACTTTTAATAATGGAAATATTTTCCTTTTTACAATTTCAAAAATGGAAAAAATGACGCAAAAGTGTAAAAAGAGTGAAAAATGTCGCTTTTTTGTCTTAATTCGGGGGGGGGTAATAATTATTTTTTGTACTTTTGTATTGCGTAATAAGAATTGTATATGATAGAGTTGTTAGAGCATTATTTCATTGTGTTGATCCAATGTGTTGGAGCCATTTATTTTGGCCTCGGCATTGTCCTGTTGTTCGGAAAAGTGCCTCTTGCTGCCGAATATCTTCCTTATCGCAAGGCGAAGAGATGTTTGGCAACTACATATTTTATCATGGGATTGAACCTTTTCGTCTACTTAGCTATTTACACCTCTGACGATTGGAAAGAGCTCAATCCATATATCAAGTGCGCTGATTTTATCTTCTTCTATCTGGAAGCCGTCTTCTTCTTTTCTACTTTCTTCTATTTGTTGGACGAGAAGTATATGTCGTGGCGAAACTTCAGTAAGGACTGGATTGTCTTACTGACATCTGTTGCCCTGATGATAACTTCCACCATAGGAGTCTTTGGCAAAGTGGGTGCTTGGGTGTCATGGTTCCCCTTCTTCATGTTCTTTGTGCAATACGTGTTGTTCTTGAGACGTTTCTATATCCTATATAATGAGAAGAGGAGTAAACTGGACAATTACTTTGCGGAGGATATGCAGCAGTTTATGTTCTGGATCAAGAAGAGTGTCATCCTCATCATCCTTATCAGTGTGCTGTGTTTCACCACGTTGTTTGGGGGCATTATCTACAATTATCTTTTTCAGGTTTATGTCGTCTCTGCCAATTTCTACATAGCCATCAGTTTCATCAACTATGCCTCCATGTATGGTAAGTTGAACAGCGCTGAGGTAACGGACAGAGAAAGGATGGAGACAGATACAGAAAAACTGAAATCCTCGAAGACAGACAACTATGAGCAGCTCTTTGGTGAGCAAGTGAAGAGATGGATTTCCGAAAAGCGGTTCCTCGCTCCTCAGTTGACGATAGATGACTTGGCGGCAGAGATGGGTACCAACAAGCTATATATGTCTCGCTATATCAACCGTAAACACGGTACCAACTTCAGCACCTGGATTACGAAGCTGCGTCTGGAAGAGGCAAAAAGCTATATGCGTGAGAATCCGAATGTCAAACAGGAAGAGGTGGCTATCTATTCCGGTTTCTCCTCGTCCTCTTATTTCTCAAGGGTGTTCTCGCGCTTTGAGAGCATGACGCCAGCAGCCTGGCGTAAGGAACAAAATGTTTAAAATAGTGCTGCCGAATGTGTGGGGAAAAACTTGCGAAACTTAATCATAAAACGACTTAGACAATGAATGTACGAGTAGAAGGGGCTACTGCCAGTTTGGCAGCGCCTATTGCCTCACTCATTATGGAGGCGATGAATCATGAGTGTTGCCAGAATCTGGCAGGTAAAGATCATACGATAGAGGATTTCCGACGGGTGATGACGGAATTGGTGGCTCTCGATGACAGTCAGTACAGCTATCGCAATACGCTTTGTGCTTTTACTGATGACGGTAGGTTGGCTGGCATCTGTGTATCTTATGATGGAGGTGAGCTGCATCGTTTGCGCCTTCGTTTCATAGAGGCTGCTCAACGGGAGTTTGGTATCGACTATTCGGATATGGACGATGAGACACAGGCTGGCGAGCTTTACATCGACAGCATCGCTGTGTCGGAAGAGTTCCGGGGGCATGGCATTGCCAAATATTTGCTGAAAGCAGTCATCGAGCGTGCACGTGAGATGGGATTGCCTGTTGTAGGACTGCTTGTCGACAAGGGAAACCCTCGCGCGGAGTCCTTATATAATAAGGTGGGATTTCTGTACGCCAATGATTCTGCATGGGGAGGCCATGAGATGCGGCATCTGCAATATCAGATAGACTGATTGCCCTGACAAGAAGCAAAGAGCTTTGTTCTTTTACTGAAGTTTCGCCCCACACGCCCTGAAGGGGCAGAAGCTCTTAGCCCAGGGCATCGCCCTGGGTAATTACGTCAGCAAACCTGTCGCCCTGTAAGGGCAAAAGCTTTAAAACTCCTAACAATATACAAAGCTTTTGCCCTTACAGGGCGCCTTGCAGATTGGCATTATACCCAGGGCGATGCCCTGGGCTAAGAGCTTTTGGGCCTTCAGCCCGTACTTAAACCACTTGCGAAACTTGAGTCTTTTATTATTTTTCCAGTTCTTCTATCTCGTTCTCATCCATGTCGCGGTCCAGGCGGTCGCGCCACAGATACTTGCGTGTCTCGTGTACGATGATGCCGCTGAGGCAGAGCAGGGATACAAGGTTAGGTATTGCCATCAGGGCATTCATACAGTCGGCGATGTTCCACACCATCTCCAGTCCGATGACACTGCCCGCAAAGATGCTGACGATGTAGAGCACACGGTAGGTCAGCATCCAGCGCTTGCCCTTGAGATACTCCACGCAGCGCTCGCCATAATAGCTCCAACCTAAGGTGGTGCTGAAGGCAAAAGTGGCTAAACCAAAGGTGAGCAAGGGTGCTCCTATGTAAGGTATCTTGCTGAATGCAGCCTTCGTAAGGGCTGCTCCGTTGTGGTAGTCGATGTCGGGGTAGGCAATGATGCTTGAGGTGATGACCAGACCTGTAAGGGCACAGATGATGACGGTGTCCCAGAAGGTGCCTGTCGATGAAACAAGAGCCTGGCGCACAGGGTTGCGTGTCTGTGCAGCTGCGGCTACGATAGGGGCAGAACCAAGACCCGACTCGTTGGAGAACAGACCACGGGCTATACCATATCGGGCTGCCATCATCAATGTGCTGCCAGCGAAACCGCCTCCTGCCGCGCGGGTAGTGAAGGCAGACTCAAAGATAACCTTGATAGCCGGCCACAGATAGGCGTGGTTGACAAAGAGAATATAGATGCATCCCAACACATAGAAAAGTGCCATGAAGGGAACAAGCATTCCGCATACTTTTGCTATAGATTTCACTCCTCCTATGATGACGGCTGCTCCCAAGGCGCAGACAACGGTTCCTGTGATGTAGGGCGAAATGCCATACTGGTTTTCTACGAGGGTAGAGATGGCGTTTGCCTGTACGGTGCTGCCGATGCCGAAAGAGGCTATCGCGGCAAAGAGTGCGAAGAGGATGGCGAGCCATTTCCAGCCCAGGCCTTTCTCTAAGGCGTACATAGGACCACCCAACATGCGGCCGCGCTGGGTCTTCACACGATATTTTACTGCTAACAAGCCTTCTGCATATTTGGTGGATATACCGAATACACCTGTCAGCCAGCACCACAGCACAGCACCCGGACCACCCAGGGCGATGGCTGTTGCCACACCGATGATGTTGCCCGTACCTATTGTGGCGGCAAGTGCAGTGGCAAGAGCGCCAAACTGGGATACATCGCCCGTGGCATTCTTGTCTTTCTTGACGGATAACTTGATGGCCTTGAAAATCTTACGCTGCGGGAAATGCAGACGGATCGTAAGAAAGAGGTGTGTGCCCAAGAGCAGAATAATCATGGGCCAACCCCACAAGAATGAGCTTAGCGTTGCGAAAATGTCGTTTAGTGTATCCATAATCTCTCTTATTTTTTACCTGTTTGTTATTTGTCTTTCTCTTTTATTATCCCATGTTCTATTCTTATCCTTACGTTGCTGTAACCCATGGCCTGGAACATTCCCTCAAACTGCGCCTTGGCATTTTCCTCAGCCTTGGCGATGTTGGCCTTTGTAAAGCATCGTCTGCTCATAGCTTCATAGGCTCTTTTGTACATGTCCTGTCGGTCTTTACCGGTCCATTTGCCTTCTTCGAAGAACGAACGTGTCTTTGCCTCATCGATAAAGTTGCGGTCGAGGAGCCTGATGGGAGGCAGGGTGCAGATGATGGTGTCGCCCTCGGTGCTCAGCCATTCATTACCCACCTCTCGCATGTTGATGCCCAGCCTGAGGGTGCCATAGTAGATCCTTACCAGTTCGTCGTCGCTGATGAGCCCCTTTCTCACGGTGTCTATCAGTTCCTCATCGCTGATGGACAGGAATTCCCACTGTCCGATGGCTTCGATACTCTTTATCTGTGTAGGCGAGAGCGTGGTCTTGCCTTCTTGTTGCATCGAGATGGAGTTGTCCTTGTTGAGCCAGTACAGACCTCCGCCGATGATGACGATGAGCAGGAGTATGATGATGATTTCAAATTTTCTCATATTTGTAGTACCTTACTTGTTCTCAACCGATGTGCCGTCGATGAGGCTTGAAAGATCGGATGAGGTAAACTTCTTTCTGAAACTAATCTTGATGTTCTCGGCTTTGAATCCCAAGTTGACGAGCATGGGTACCAAGGTGTGCGCGGCACTTTGGCGGGCTGTTTCCAGAATATCCATGCGTGGAATGTCGTTGATGATGCCCTTTCGTCCTTCCTGCTCGTAGCTGCTGAGTTCTTCATCGCTGAAGTTTCTGCGTGTCAGCGATACGAATTTCTTGATTCCTTCGTGGTCTATCTTGCTGCTTGTCAGCACCACCTTAGGATCGGGGAGGATGATTTCAATCTTCTCTCCCTGCCGTCTCACGTTCTTTTCGTTGAAGCCTTTGAAGTCGATATATGCCTTGAGGGTGGCGTCCATAGGGATGGCAACCTTGCGCTTTCCTCCAGGCAGACTGATGTCGAACTCGTTTTTCAGTATAGAGCCTTTCAGTCTGAGTTGGTCGTCGTGGGTGATGATTCTGTGAACCTGTGCCTCGGCTGTATATAGACGACTGCATTTCTGTATCTGCATCACCATCATGGGAATGGTGTCGAGAGCCTTCTCTTTCTCTTTGGCTTGTCTGCCTGTACAAGCAGAGAATATGATAGCAGTTGTCATAATGACAAGTAAAATGGTCTTTCTCATACTAATTGTTTTGTTTTCGTTGCAAAGGTACGACAATTTGAGTAATTTACCAAATAGTATTAGTCAATTTTGTACTTTTCTTCTTTGTTTTGTGATAATCTGTAGCTTTTGGGTAGTTAAAAATAACACTAAGTGTGGTCAACTCAAATCGAAAAACCACAGAAAAAGTTTTTTCAGCCTATTAAAATCTATGTTCTAAAGTATAGAACATAGATTTTTCGCAAGTGTCAGAACAAATTCATAATGAACTGAAAACAATTTGTGTGGTATTAAAGTAACTATTTTGGATTATAGGGATGCTGAGTAGTTACATACATTGACCATCCTTTTTGTTAAAGGCAGTTAAAAAGGTACTTTTTTCTCATCTTCGATTAAACTTTTTGTGTTTTGTAGGGTCTTATTACTGATTAGAATTCATAAACTGAACTTTTATTATATCGTGTGAGAAAAGTTCAATAGGATTTATTAGTTAGTATTTAGGTAGTAAGAGCATTCTCTTTGTGAAAAGGGGATGCTTTTTTTTGTGTTCTTATATTTTTTTCTTAACTTTGCAGATAATTAGGTCTTCATTCTGTGGATTAGATTTGTTAATGATGCAGATTTAGACCTTTACTCAAATGAATATCAAAACAAAACAACAATGAAGAAAACAATTTCCATGCTCGTGATTGCGGTTCTGGGTGCCGCCTGTTTCTCGTCATGCGGCGAGAAGAAAAAGAGCAATGTCATCATAGCCCCTAAGCCTGCTGCTCCAAAACCTAAGAAGACGCAGGAATTGAGCAGTTATGAGCAGTCGCGCGACATCTCCTGGCTCGGCAAGACTTATCGTGTAGTGATGAAACGAGAGTCTGATCACAGTCTGCCTTTGGTGGAGAGTGAGGATCATACCAAGTACTACGACAACAAGATTACGATCAAGGTGCTGCGGGAGGACGGAACAGAGTTCTTCAGCCGCACTTTCCAGAAAAGCGATTTTACGGGTTATCTTGATGCCGAAACCAAGAAGACGGGTGCCTTGTTGGGTATCGTTTTTGTTGAGGTGAAGGGCGACGTGCTGCATTTTGCAGGCAGTGTGGGTTCACCCGATGTTACCAGTGATGAGTATGTACCTCTTGTAATCACTGTCAACCGGATGGGCGCTGTCAGTATAGCCAAGGACAGCCAGTTGGACACAGCAGGTGATGAAGACGAAAAAGCCTCGTCTGTTGAGGACGAGGCTGATGATGGGGTATGATGTATAAAATTTAGTGACTATTTATAAAGCATCACTTACTTCAATAGTTTTTTGAAGTCTTTTTCAAAGCATTGTGGGTGTTTACCGATGAAGAGGACGTTGAGCAGACAGTTGGCTGCCAATTCCTCATCGTTCAGGTCAGCACCCTTTCCTTTTCTTACTTCCTTGCCCAAGCAAGCATCCCAAGTGGTGTTGAAACAACTGTCGTCGGCTCCCACAATCATACTGTTGCTCGAGTTAGGATCCTCCATCAGTTCGTAGCGAATGGTCTTCTTGCTCATCACAGGCTGGATGCTGCACAGCATGTCGAATGCTTTCTGAAAGACGTCGCGATGCAGATTGGCGTTAGGGAACATCGTGCTGACAGTAGGAAAGAGTTCCTCAAAGTCGAACGACTGTAAGAGTTGATAAAGTTTCATCCTTGTTCTATGGTTATGTTTGCTTATTAGAACTTAGCCATCTTGATGGCGTCAATGGCGCACTCGTCGCCCTTGTTGCCCAGCTTGCCACCACTTCTGTCCTTGGCCTGTTGCAGGTCGTTGGTGGTCAGCAGACCATAGATGACTGGAATTTCCTGTGAGGCATTGAGGCGTGCAATGCCATAGGTAACGCCCTGACAGATGTAGTCGAAGTGAGGAGTCTCGCCACGGATGACGCTTCCCAACACGATGACAGCATCGTAGCCCTGGTTAAGAACCATCTGTCGTGCTCCGTATATCAGCTCAAAGCTTCCAGGTACGGTTTTCACGTGAATGTTCTCAGGCAGGGTGCCATGCTTTTTCAGGGTGTCGACGGCACCTTCCAATAAAGCGCCTGTTATCTCAGGGTTCCACTCAGCTACCACGATGCCAAAGCACATATTGCTGGCATCGGGTACCTTGGTGAAGTCGTATTCTGACAAATTATGAAGTGCTGTAGCCATAATTAGTTAGAAGCTCTTTCGATGTACTTGTCGATCTCTGCACTCTGAACGAGCATAGAGTTCACATACTTTTTCTTGATGTCCTGATAGATCTTCAGGGCCTCGTCCTTCTTGCCCTGGCTTTCCAACACCTCGCCGGCCTTGATAAGGAAGATAGGAGAGAGGCTGTTGTTGGCATCGTCCTCAGCCTTGCTGTCTGCCATGTCGGCAGCCTTCTTGAAAGCGTCAACAGCCTTGTCGAGCTGGTTGAGGTGAGCGTATGCGTCGCCGAGAGCAGCCTGAGAAGCTGGGCTGATCATCTGGTCGCCTTCTGTTGAGAAAGCGTCGAGGCTCTTCTGAGCTTCTGCCCATTTGCCGAGGTTGGCGTAGCAAAGACCGGCATAGAGGTTGGCCAGGTTACCTGCCTTGGTACCGCTATACTCGTCGGCCAACTTAGCGAAACCTACGAAGCCGGCACCGTCGCCATTGACAGCCTGCTCGAACATCTCGTTGTTGAAGTAGGTCTGACCCTTGCTGAGCGCTGTGCTTGCCTTTTCCTCACGAGGACCGGAAATCTGTGAAATGTAGAGGAATACACCTGCAATAACAACAATGATTGCTGCCACTGCGATAAGGATGGCTTTCTTGTATTTCATGAAGAAAGCCTCGCGGTTGTTGATGTTCTCTGTTGCTTCGAGAACCTGTTCTGTTTTGTTTGCCATTTTTATTTTTTGTTTTTTATTATTTTTTCCTTCTTGTTCTTAGTGTGCCTTGCTCAATGGCCACTACACTTTAGGTTGCAAAAATACGTAAATTTATCCACATATTGAAATTTATAGCCTACTTTTTTCGTTTTTTGCGCTTTTTCTGCTAACTTTGCAGTTCAATAGTGGCATAATACGTATGATTTTACAGAATATCTCGATAATTAATTACAAGAACATCAAGGCTGCCAATTTGGAATTGTCGCCCAAGATTAATTGTCTCATCGGTCATAACGGTGTGGGCAAGACCAATTTCCTGGATGCCATTTACTATCTTTCGTTTTGTCGCAGTGCCTACAATCCTATCGATTCGCAGGTTATTGCGCACGATGAGAACTTCATGGTGATAGAGGGCAACTATCTTGATGAGCGTGAGAATGTCGAGAATATCTTCTGCGGTATGAAGCGTGGAACGAAGAAGCACTTCAAGCGCAACAAGAAGGAGTACAAGCGACTGTCACAACATATCGGATTGATACCGCTCATCTTTGTCTCTCCTTCTGATACGGTACTCATTGAGGGTGGAAGCGAGGAGCGACGCCGCCTGATGGATGTGGTCATCTCGCAGTACGACCCTTCCTATATTGAGGCATTGGCCAATTACAACAAGGCTTTGCAACAGCGTAATGCTCTGCTCAAGATGGAGGAGGAACCTGATGTGACGCTGATGGAGATATGGGAACAGGAGATGGCTCGCAATGGTGAGCTGCTCTTTCAGAAGCGTGAGGCTTTCGTCAAGGAACTGATTCCTCTGTTTCAGCAGATTTATCGTCATATCTCAGGCGACCGCGAGGTGGTGAGCCTGCGTTATGTCTCTCATTGTCAGCGCGGTCCGCTCCTTGATGTCATACAGCGCGACCGCTTCAAGGATAGGGCTGTAGGCTATTCGCTTCATGGTGTGCATCGTGACGACCTGGAGATGCTGATAGGTGATTTCCTGATGAAGCGAGAGGGAAGTCAGGGACAGAACAAGACCTTTGTCTTGGCTCTCAAGTTAGCCCAGTTTGATTTCCTGCGACGCACGGTATCGAGTACTACGCCCCTCTTGCTGCTCGACGATATCTTCGACAAGTTGGATGCCCAAAGGGTAGAGGCGATTGTCGACTTGGTATCGGGAGCCAATTTTGGACAGATATTCATCACCGATACCAACCGCGACCATCTCGACCGCATCCTGCACGAGAGTGACGGCAATTACAAGATATTCCATGTAGAAGGTGGAAACATAGACTTGGTTCACGAAGAATAGTAGAAAAACCTGCAAAGCAAAGAAATATGTTCAGACGAAAAGTACGTTCCTTATCAGAATTGTTGCCCGAGGTATTGAGGCGCGAGGGACTGGAGACCCCGCTGCAGCAGAAGCGTCTTCTTGCTTCCTGGGATCAGGTGGTGGGTGAGCCTGTAGCCAAGTACACTGGCGACAAGTTTATCAAGAACCAGACGCTCTTTGTCAAGATACTCAGTCCGGCCTTGCGTGCCGACCTCTCGCTGAGTCGCAGCCTGTTGGTCAAGCGGCTTAACGAGGCAGCGAAGGCTTTTGTCATTTCTGATATCAAGTTCTATACAATAGCATCCATCTTGATATCGGTGGCTTCGGTGGGCACGGTCTCCGTCTTCTGAAAGTCGAAGCATATACCTATTTTATATAGATGGGGCATCTTGCAGAGCATACGGTCGTAGTAGCCTTTGCCTCTGCCCAAGCGATGCCCCGACTTATCGAAACTCATGCCCGGGATGATGCCTGCTTCTATCTTCCCGTATTCATCTACAGGTAGCAGTCTGCCTACAGGTTCCATGATGTGGAAACTGCCTTGTCTTAAGTCTTTCGAGCCTGTATATTCTCTTATCTCCATGTTTTCTCCGTCTACGACAACAGGCAGGAATACCTGTTTTCCCTGATTGACCAGTTCGTCGATAAACTGATGGGTGTTCACCTCGTCGGGAAGCGAGTAGTATAGTAGTATGCTGCGGGCTTGCTGCAATCGGATGTTTCTGCGCAGCCGGTCTAAAACAAGAAGCGACAGTTCTTCGAGCTGTTGCCCGGAGAACTGTCGCTTTCTCTCTCTGATGATATTTCTGAGTTCTTTCTTATTCATTTTTCTGCCTTCTTATGCCAAGCGTGGTAGGCTTCTGTGCAACGAACGGTAGTTGTAGGGCACATTTGCCATAGCTACCTTCTGCTTCTTTTTGTAAACCGGCTTGGTGGCAGGAACGGGCTTTTTGGGGAAAGCCTCGTTCTTTTGAAACACCTCCATCGTTTTGTTGATAACAGGATCGTCCTGGTTGATGTATTGATTCCAAGCCTGGTCGTTGAGCATGTTGTAGATCACGCGGCTGTTGATGTAGCGTTCCAACAGTTTGTGTGACTTGCGGATGAGCAGGTTGCGGCGCTGCAGACCGTGCTTGTCGGCATAGGTGGCAAACTTGTCTACCATGTTCTGCTTGTCCAGATAGTCGGCCAGCTCCATCATCTCCTTGAAGTTGTTCAGCTTAGGACGGTTGTCGTCTGTATAGGAGAAGGCAAACTGCAGGATGAGTCCGCTCATGCTTGCCTGCTTGAAGTAGGATGTCATTCCCAAAGTATCCTCGGGTACGAAGATGTCGGGAGTGATGCCGCCTCCGCCATATACGGTACGTCCCAATCCCGTGTGATAGGCCGGACCCGTATGCTTGATGCTGTCTTGCGAGAAGAACTCGCCATGCTCATAGCGGTTGAGCAGGTCTTGCTCATAGTCCTTGTCGTCACCCAGGGTGTAAGGTTTCTGTATGCATCGACCCGATGGGGTGTAGTAGCGTGCAATGGTGAGTCTTATCATGCTGTGGTCGGGGAATTCTATCTGTTGCTGTACCAGTCCCTTTCCGAAAGAACGTCGGCCTATGATGGTGGCACGGTCATTGTCCTGCATGGCTCCTGCAAAGATTTCGGCAGCCGATGCTGAGCCTTCGTTGATAAGTACGACGAGCGGTACGTGCTGATAGGATCCCTTGCCATCGCTGCGGAAGTCCTGTCGTGGCGACTTGCGTCCCTGTGTGTAGACGATGAGTTTCTTGTCGGGCAGGAACTCGTTGGCCATGTTGATGGCTGCTGTCAGGTATCCGCCACTGTTGTCGCGAAGGTCGATACACAGGTTCTTGAATCCCTCTTGCGAGAGCTTTGCCAGGGCGATGAGCATCTCTGGATAGGTATTCTCGCCGAAGTTCTTGATGCGTATGTATCCGGTCTTGTCGTCGAGCATATAGGTTGCCGTGATGCTCTTGGTAGGTATCTCGCCTCGGGTCACGGTGAAGGTCTGTACCTTCTTGCTGCCGTAGCGCACCACACCAATCTTTACCTTGGTGTCTTTCTGTCCCTTGAGTCTGTGCATGGCTTCCTCGTTGGTGACGGTCTTGCCTACGAAAGGCTTGCCGTCTACCGCCACAATCTTGTCGCCAGCCAACAGGCCGGCCTTCTCGGCAGGTCCGTTCTGTATCACATTCTGCACGTGTATGGTGTCATCTCTGATCACAAACTCGATGCCCACACCGCAGAATGATCCTTTCAGGTCGTCGGTGGCAGCAGCCACATCCTTGGCACTGATGTAAACGGAGTGTGGGTCCAACTCAGAGAGGATGAGCGGTATCGCCTTGTCTACCAAAGAGTCGATATTCACCGCATCCACATACTGGTCGTCGATGATGTGCAGCAGGTTGTTGAGCCTGTTGCTTCCGCTGTTGATGATATTGAGCCTGTTTCCTGAGAAATGGTTCGAGAAGAACGAGCCGATCATGATACCTATCACCACGCATACAGCCATGATGATGGGCATGAAACGGTTGGTCTTTTTCTTATTGATGTTCATATATTTATTGTCTTATGTTCTTGGTTCGGCTTCTTCCTGCGAAGCGTCGTCGGGGTTGAGATATACTACCTTGATGCCAGCTCGCTCCATGAGTTCGATGCCGTCATTGAGTCGGTATTTCTCGGCATATACCACGCGCTTGATTCCCGCCTGGATGATGAGTTTGGCACACTCGATACATGGCGAAGCCGTGACATAGAGTGTACTTCCGTCGCTGTTGTTGCTGCTTCGCGCCAGCTTGGTGATGGCATTGGCCTCGGCATGCAGCACATAGGGCTTGGTCACGCCGTCTTCCTCGCATACGTTCTCAAACCCACTGGGTGTGCCGTTGTAGCCATCGCTGATAATCATCTTGTCCTTGACTACGAGTGCACCCACCTGTCGGCGTTTGCAGTAACTGTTTTCTGCCCAGATGCGTGCCATGCGCAAGTAGCGCAGGTCGAGTTTCTCTTGTTTGGAAAGTTGCTCTTCCATGTTTCTGTTGTTATGATTCTATATTTTTCTTTATCTCGTTGCGCTCCAGCAGCGCATCGATGGTAGGCTCTTGTCCGCGGAATCGCTTGTAGAGTGTCATCGGATGCTCGGTACCACCCTTTGAGAGGATGTTGTCTCTGAAGCTCTGTGCTGTCTGCTGGTCGAAGATACCGTTCTTCTTGAACACGCTGAAGGCATCGGCGTCGAGCACCTCTGCCCATTTGTAGCTGTAGTAACCGGCAGCATAGCCTCCTGCCATGATGTGCGAGAACTGTACGGTCATACAGGTATTGGGCAACTGTGGTGTGACCATGGCCTTTGCCCAGGCTTTCTTCTCGAATGGGATGATGTCGTCGTCGAAAGCTTCCTTCTTGGTGTAGTAAGCCATGTCGAGCAGTCCGAAGCTCACCTGTCGCAGACATCCGTAGGCAGCCATGAAGTTGCGGCTCTTCACGATGCGCTCTATCAGGTCGTCGGGCAGAGGCTCGCCTGTCTGATAGTGGAAGGCGAAGGTGCGAAGGAAGTCTTTCTCCACAGCATAGTTCTCCATGAACTGCGACGGAAGCTCCACAAAGTCCCACCATACATTGGTTCCCGACAGACTCTCAAATCGGGTGTTGGCAAACATGCCGTGCAGGCTGTGTCCGAACTCATGCAGGAAGGTCTCCACCTCGCCAAGGGTCAGCAGGGCTGGCTTCTCGGCTGTAGGTTTGGTGAAGTTCATCACCACGCTGACATGCGGACGTATGTTCTGTCCTTTATGGTCTATCCACTGTCCCTGAAATTCTGTCATCCATGCACCTCCCTGTTTGCCCTTGCGTGGGAAGAAATCGGCATAGAATACTGCCAGATAGCTGCCGTCCTTGTCGTACACCTCGTATGCTTTCACGTCGGGATGGTATACGGGTATGTCCTTGTTCTCCTTGAAGGTGATTCCGTAGAGTTTTCCTGCCAGACCGAACACGCCGTCGATCACCTTGTCGAGTTGCAGGTAGGGGCGCAGCATCTCGGCGTCGAGGTTGTATTTCTCCATCTGCAGCTTGTGCGAGTAGAAGCTCATGTCCCAGGGTTCCATCACGAAGTCATCTCCCTCAATGCGTTTTGCTAAGGCTGTTATCTCGGCAACCTCCTTCTCGGCGGTAGGCTTGTAGGCATCTATCAGGTCGTTCAGCAGTTTGTACACATTGTCGATATTGCTTGCCATGCGGTGCTTGAGCACGTAGTCGGCATAGGTGTCGAAGCCCAGCAGCTGTGCCAGCTCGCGTCTCAGGTTGATGAGTCGCTTGCATATCTCGAGGTTGTTGGCATCGTTGTCGTGTATGCACTCGGTATTGCGGGCCATGTACATCTGCTTGCGGAGCTCGCGCTGTGTAGAGTAAGTCATGAAGGGAGAGAAGACAGGGAAGTCGAGGGTGAAGATCCATCCTTCCTTCTCCTGTTCCTTGGCATTCTGCTTGGCTGCAGCAATGGCAGTCTCGGGCAGTCCGTCGAGTTGAGCCTTATCGGTGATATGCAGCTGGAAGGCTTTGTTTTCCTTGAGCAGGTTCTGCGAGAACTGCAGGGTGAGCATGCTTGCCTCCTCGGTGAGCTGGCGCAACTTCTCCTTGCCTTCCTCATCGAGCAGGGCACCGCTGCGTACAAAACCATCATAGCTTGTATCGAGCAACATCTGTTCCTCGGCATTCAACTCGCGGTTGGGATGGTCGTGTACGAACTTGATGCGTTCGAAGAGTTTCTTGTTCAGGGTGATATCGTTGGCATGCTTGGTAAGGATGGGGCTCATCTTCTGTGCCAAGGCTTCCATCTCGTCGCAGGTCTCTGCGCTCATCATGCATGAGAAAACATTGGAAACCCTGCTGAGCAAGTCGTAGTAGTGCTCGCCTTTCTCGGTATCCACGCGTGCCAGGGTGTTCTCGAAGGTAGGTTCTTCGGGATCGTTGACGATCTTGTCGGTGGCCTCATCGTCACGGCGTATACCTTCCATGAAGGCCTCTTCGTAATCTTCCAGCCTGATACGGTCGAAGGGTACGGTGTCGTGAGGGGTGTTGTAAGGTGCAAAAAAAGGATTGATACGATTCTCTGTCTTATTTTCTTGAAGCATACTAACTTAGTGTTTTATTTTTGTGCAAAGTTAGTAAAAAAAGGTGTTATAATCTTCTTGTATCATATTATTTAACATACTTTTATCTCAACCCTTGCTGTTGGTAAGTTTTTCGAGTGCCTGGATGTGGATGCGCTCTCTGAAAAGTTGGATAAGTCCTTGGCTTTGCAAACGGTTGAGGGCTCTGGAGACATTCAGTCTGCTGTCATTCACCTCTTCGGCTATGCGCCTCATCTTGATGTGGATTGTTTTCTCGCCTGTAGGGCTGACACAGTTAGCCTCGAAGAAGCGTGTGATGCGTTCCTCTAAACTCTTGGCTGGCGTCTGCAGGGTACGGAGGCTGTGTTTCTGACTCTGTGTGGATATCAGGTTGAGCAGGTTGATGCGGAATATGTCGAAGAGGGTTGCCAGCTTCATGACGTCTTGCTTGGCAATACATAGCAGGCTGCAGTCGTGCAGGGCTGTATAGGTATGAGTGAAGTATGGGTACAGACCGAAGATGCGTTCCGACTGGAAGGTCTCGGGTGCCTGTATCTTCTCGTCGATGCTGTAGCTGTGGTCGGTAGACTCTGTCTTTACCATCACCTCGCCGTCGAGCAGGAAGTACAGGTGTGTGCATAGTTCGCCTTCAGCTACAATCGTCTCTCCCTTACTTGCTTTTCTGAAGTCAAAGCGTGTCTGCCCTGCAGCTTGCTGCAAGTCGTTGCGGCTCATTCCCAAGAAGAGGGGCAGAGCCAACAGGCTGTTGTATATGCGGTTTTCGGGCATAACGCTTGTGAGGTTTTTTATTAGGAGTTAAAGGAGTTAAGGAGTTATCGCTCCCTTCGGTCGCTGAGGAGTTAAGACAATAGTCTTGAGGGAATGTTCAATGCTCGATATTTAATGCACGATCTTCGATGTTCGATGTTTAATGTTGAGTCCACAAAGGCTGTTGTCTTAACTCCTTTAACTCCTTTAACTCCTTTAACTCCTTAACTCCTCCTTAACTTCTCCTTAAAAATAATTATTCCAATATCTTCTCCTTGAGTGATGGCGAGTACCATACCTCGGTCTTGCCATCATCATTGGTATAGATGAGGTAAGCCATGAGTTCTGAATGCTGTCTCAGTATCTCTTTGGCTTTTTCGAGCCCCATCACCATGAAAGAGGTGGCGTAGGCATCTGCCGTGGCACAGTTTTTTGCCAAGACTGTGGCAGACAGCAGACTGTGCTGAACGGGGTAGCCAGTCTTGGGGTCGATGGTATGGGCATACTTCTTGCCGTTCTTATAGTAGAAGTTGCGATAGTTGCCGCTGGTAGCCATGGCTATATCCGTGACATTGAGCACCGTCTGCAGTTCCTGGTTGGTGTTCAGCGAGTCTTCGGTAGGTTTGTTCACGCCGATGCGCCAAGGTTGCTGTTTCTGGTTGATACCCTTGGTGACTATCTCGCCTCCTATCTCTATCATATAGTCGTTGATGCCTTTCTTGCTCAACAGTCGTGCCACCACGTCACAACCATATCCCTTGGCTATGGCAGAGCAGTCGAGCATGATGCGCGGATTCTGTTTCTGTATGTGATTGTCGGAGGTGAGCTTCACTTTCTGGTAGCCTACTATCTTTCTCAGGTCGTCGATAACCTTCTTGTTGGGTTCCACACCTTTCTTGAAACCGAATCCCCATTCGTTGACCAGTGGGGCAACGGTAATGTCGAAGGCTCCGTGGGTCTCGTTGGAGATGTCCTCTGCCAAGAGGAAAACCTCTGTAAACATCGAGTTGACTACCGGGTTCTCGTTGCGGTTCACCTTCGAGATAATGGAGGTCTTGTTGAATGGCGAGAGCGACTCGTCCACCTTCTTCAACTCAGCCTCTATCTCTTTCTTCAGATTGGTGTCGCTATGATAAGTGATGTGGTAGACGGTTCCGAAGATGAAACCCTCGTCGTGCTGATAGTTGATGTTTTCCTGTCCCTGCTTCAGGATGATGACTGTGCCGATGATGAGGAGCAGCAGGAAGGGAATTTGCCAGATGAGTTTTTTCTTGTTCATATTGATGGGATAGGGGTGATGGTTGATGTAAATGTGGGGTGAGAGTGATGCGGCTTTCTTGCCGCAGCGGGCTTACAGCTCGAAACTTACGTTGAAGGTTCCTCCAAAGCGTGAGCCTCCCTGCTTGCCAAAGCCGGGCACATACCAGGTGTTGCCATAGTCGCCGTCGTCATGGAAGAGCCTGCGCTTGTATCTCAGGCTCCAGCCCATTCTTACAGGGCCCCATATCTTGGCATCCACACCGAAGACAAACTCAGCCCAGTGGTAGTTGCACTTCACACCATTGACTTCGTAGGGAGTCGTACCGCCCCATATAGGGTCCTGGATATCCGGACCCTTGAGGTCGTATTTGAAATAGGTAAGGGCGTATCTCACACCGCCATACAGGCGATAGATGTCGTGCTTGTTGCGCAACAGGTTGAAGTCGCAGCCTATTCGTCCGTAGGGTGCCGTCGTCTTGTAGTTGATCTGGGTGCTTTCGTCTGTGCCGTCAGCTTTTCCTATACCTATTTCTACTACCGGGAAATACTTGTCCTTGAGGTTGACACGCAGTGCCGCCTCATACTGACCGTAGTCGCTGACCATGAGTTGAATGGGGCCAACCAGGTCTGCGCTTACCGCCACGTTTCTCAACAGTGGGATGGTGTCCTTGTTGGTGGCGGCTATCTTCTTGCCTGATGATCCCTGGGCATGTGTCGCCTGTGCGGGCATCAGCAGCATCAGGGCGCTAATCGCGATGACCAAAGTAAATATAGAAGTGTGGCTTTGTTTCATCATAAGTTACTTCTTTACAGTTGATGACGATGGAGTCTATGCTGTTGTGCGTAGTCTTCACGCCGGTGATGGTATGAAAAAAGGATGGCTTGCAGTCTACCGACTCAAAGTGTGGTGTGTTGGTCTTCTGCACCGTTACGGTGTCGCGCAGCAGTCGGTTGTCTGCGTTGCGAGTCTCAAAGAAGAGGCTGTCTTCCAACAGCGAGTAGCTCATGGGCAGTATGAAACTGTCCACATTCACGTCCTTGTTGATCAGCACACTGTCGGTTCCCTCGATACGGTTGGTCGAGATGGTGAGTGTGTCGGTCAGGGTTGTTATGTTGCCTGCCAGCCTGTACTTGGTGTACACGGTGTTGTTGAGCGGACAGTCGAGCGTGCTGCAAGCTGCCATCAGCCCAAGGGCCATCATGAGTATGGGGATTATTTTCCGCATCTTATCTCTTTTTCTATTTGATAGTCGTTACGATTGGGGTTCTGTCGGCTCAACAGGTCGCCTAAGAATCCTGCCAGGAACAGCTGGCTGCCTAAGAGCATGGCTGTCAGGGCGATAAAGAAGTAGGGCGAGTCGGTGATGAGGTGTCCATACACGCCATGATAGAGGTCGATGCTCTTGTCGATGCCGAGGCATACCAGTGACAGGAAACCGATGAAGAACACCACGCTGCCCAAGAATCCGAACACGTGCATAGGTTTTTTGCCGAAGTTGCTCAGGAACCAGAGGGTCATCAGATCCAGATAGCCGTTGACAAAACGGTTCCAGCCCATGAACTTCGACTTGCCGAACTTGCGGGCCTGATGATGCACAGGCTTTTCGCCTATCTTGTCGAAACCGGCATTCTTTGCCAGATAGGGGATGTAGCGGTGCATCTCGCCATACACCTCGATGTTCTTCACCACGTCGCGGCGGTAAGCCTTCAGTCCGCAGTTGAAGTCGTGTAGGTTGTGTATGCCGCTCACCTTGCGTGCTGTGGCATTGAAGAGCTTGGTAGGAATGGTCTTCGACAGAGGGTCGCCCTCCTTGCGGTTCTGCTTGTAGCCCGATACCAGGTCGTAGCCTTCCTGGGTAATCATGCGGTAGAGCTCAGGTATCTCGTCGGGAGAGTCCTGCAGGTCGGCATCCATGGTGATGACCACATCTCCCTGTGCCTCTTTGAATCCACAGTACAGGGCAGGGCTCTTGCCGTAATTGCGACGGAACTTGATGCCTTTCACCTGGTCAGCCTCCTCTGCCAAGTGTTCTATCACTTGCCATGAGTGGTCGGTAGAGCCGTCGTTGACAAAGATGACTTCGTAGCTGAAGTGGTTGGCTTCCATCACTCGCTTGATCCAGGCAAAGAGCTCGGGCAGCGATTCTTCCTCGTTGTATAGGGGTACGATAACGGATATGTCCATTTGTTTGGTGTGTTATTGTTGGTTATTGATGTTCTTGATACTTACGCGTTGTGCCATGATGGCTGCGATGACAGGGCTGAGTACCACACCCACGATGAGGTCGGTAATCATAAACATGGAAGCCCATGCCAGTGGCTTCATCGAGAGGATGGTGTCGATGGTGGCCTTTGCCTCTGCCTCCGACAGATGGTACACTTCCTGCATCACGGGCTGGTAGGTGCTTTCCAATAAGGCCATGAAAGGTCCCATGTCCATGAACGAGAACCACAGAAACTGTACCACGGTGAGCAGCAGGGTGGCATTGAAGAATGTCTGCATACAGTAGAAGGTGCCTCGGCGGAAAGAGATAGTGCCCTCCAGGGCATAGTCGCGGAAACTCTTCAGGCGTTTGCCTACTACAAAGGGAGTGCTGATCAACAGCAGGTTGCCTATCAGTCCCAAGAACGACTGGTCGGGCTTTACTGCCAGCATGGTGAATGCGAAACTAACTATCCATACAAGTCCTAAGATGGCTCCGTCCTGGCGGGCGAAAGCCCTTGTCTGAACTAAATTCTGTACATTAATCATTGTCTTATTTATGTATTATCGTGCAAAGGTAAGCAATTTTTAGCATATAGTGTTCAATGCTGCGATAATTTTATATATTTTTGGAGAAACAGACCTGTAGGAAACAAAAAAAGAGAACTTCTGTAGGTGAAGTTCTCTTTTTTGAGCCTCTTGTCGGATTCGAACCAACGACCCCGAGATTACAAATCACGTGCTCTGGCCAACTGAGCTAAAGAGGCGGGTGGACAAGCGATTCATATCGCACCGCTACAACCAAGTACCCTTGCTATGTTCCCATCCTGGGGGATTCCGAGGGAGCTGGTCGTATGAGACTTGTCCGTCTCTGCGTTTAAGCGGGTGCAAAAGTACTGCTTTCCTTTGAACCTGCCAAATATTTTCCGAGAAATATTTCTTTTATTAACTTCTGTTAAGGAAAAACTCCTTTAAAAGTCCACGACCGTGATTCCTGCTCCGCCAAACTGCACATGCTCATCGGCAAAGTGGGTGACATTGGGCACACTGCTCAGATACTGACGGATGAGCTGTCTCAAGATGCCGTTGCCCTTACCGTGGAGGATGCGCACACGGGGCATACCCACAAGGATGGCGTCGTCGATGAAATACTGCACGGCATTGAGCGCCTCATCGCCACGCATACCTCTGATGTCGAGGTCTTGGTGGAAATTGGTCTTGTGCTTGTCTATCGTGTTGCGTGTCTCGGTACTGATGCCATACGAGCCTAAGTTCTCCTTGCGTTGTTCTGTCTTGTCGGTCTCGGTGGTGGCGACAGCATGTTCCAGACGGTTGAGGCGCATCTTGGTACGCATACCTCCAAACACAGCTGTTGCCATATCGCCCGCTATGCTCTCTATGGTTCCTATGGTGGAGAGCCCCTTGATGCGTACGGTGTCGCCTACTGATAGAGGACGGTTTTCCTGCTGCGTCTTGTTGACAGCATTGCGCAGCGCTGCCGCAGCCTTCTCTTGGTTCTGAGTTTTTTCGGCTTTACGCTTGGCATGACGTTCCTTGCGTTGTTGTATCTGTGCTATCTTGCGGGCTATCTTGTCGTCATTCTCCTTGGTGTCGATGTCCTGCATCTCTTCCTTGAAGGCATCCAGCTCCTGACGTATGCGCTTGGTCTCCTCCTTCTCAGCCTGCTTCTCGCGTATCTCGCGTATGGCGTTCTCTATCTTTTTGTTGCTCTCCTTCAGCAGTTCCTCTGCCTGTTGTTTGGCTTTGGCGAGTATCTGTTTGCGGCTTCGTTCTATGTCCTCGATGTCGCTCTCGTATCGCGAGATGGTCTTCTCCATATCCTTCTCGCGCTGGTGTATGCTCTGTCGCTTGTTCTCCCAGTAGCGCTTATCACGAACGATGTCCTGCAGATACTTGTCGCTCTGTATGTATTCGGAGCCTACGATGTCGCTGGCCTCCTTGATCACCTCCTCGGGGAGTCCTATCTTGCGGGCTATCTCGATGGCGAAGGAAGAACCAGGTCTTCCGATGGCAAGTTGGAAGAGAGCTTTCATCTCGTGGCGGTCGTAGAGCATGGCACCATTAGCCACACCCTCATGACTGTCGGCAAAATGCTTCAGGTTCTGATAGTGTGTGGTGATGACTCCATAGGCACCTTGTTGGCAGAAGCGGTCGAGCACAGCCTCGGCAATGGCTCCGCCGATGCCTGGTTCGGTGCCTGTACCAAACTCATCGATGAGGATGATGGTGTCGCCATTGGCAGCCTTCATCATATTCTTCATGTTGAGCAGATGCGAGGAGTAGGTACTCAGGTCGTTCTCCAGACTCTGTTCGTCGCCTATGTCGATCATGATGTTTTGGAACACGCCCGTCTTCGAACGCTCGCTCACGGGGATGCTCAGTCCGCACTGCAGCATGTATTGCAGCAGTCCCACGGTCTTCAGACATACCGACTTTCCTCCGGCGTTAGGACCTGAGATGATGAGGATGCGCTTCTCTTGTGTCAGCATGATGTCGAGTGGCACCACCTTCTCGCCTTTCTTCTCCAACGAGAGTCTGAGCAGGGGGTGAATGGCTCTGGTCCAGTCTACGTGTGGGTGGGCTTCCACCTCAGGTTCTATGGCTTGCTGGGTTTCTGCAAGCTTTGCCTTGGCTTGTATCAGGTCGATGATGGCAAGGAATCGGTAGCTGTCTAATATCTCGCGTGAGAAGGGTCGCACCTTGTTGGTGAAGTCGGTGAGGATGCGTATGATCTCCTTGCGTTCCTCTCCCTCGAGTTCTCTCACGCGGTTGTTGGCTTCCACCACCTCGGTAGGCTCAATGAACACGGTTCTTCCCGTGGCACTCTCGTCGTGCACGATACCTTTTATCTTACGTTTGAGGGTAGGGATGACGGGAATGACGAGTCGTCCGTCGCGCAGGGTAGGGGTGACATCTTTCTCTACCACTCCCTCGCTCTGTGCTGCTCGCAGTATGCCATACAGTGTGCGAGAGATGCTGCCCTCGGTCTTTGCTAACTCTCGGCGTATCTGTAGTAACTCGGGGGTAGCGTTGTCGCGTATCTTGCCAAACTTGTCGAGTATCTGGTCGATGCGTTGTACCAACTGGGGGAAAGACATGACGTCAGCCGACAGGCGATGCAGGGCAGGGTAGGGATATTTCTTCTCTCTGCGCCAACCGTCTTCTTGTTCGGCCTCGTCGTCATCGCTGTGGTTGAATATCTTTACGATACCGTCAATGGTGCTCAACGAACGGCGAAGGTCAAAGAGTTCGTCTTCCTCCAAGTGGGTGTTCTCCACGCGGATGCGTACAATCGACTCTCTCACATCGTAGAAGTATTGCAGGGGGAAGTCTTCCACCTCCTCCATGAGTCTGCGAAACTCTCGGGTTTGCAACAGCCATTCGTTCACCTCGTCGGCATCAGAGCTGAAGTGCATCTTCTCCACCTGTTCCTTGCCCAGGGTGGAGAGGCATCGCTCACGCAACAGGTTTCGAATCTCGTTGAATCCTATCTTTTGTTCAAAATTATCTGGATATATCATGTTGTTCTTATTTTCAGGCGGCAAAGTTACGAATTTTTTGAATGTTACCCAAATTTCAACTGCAAAAAACAAGGGAGCGAACCCTGTTAGGTTGCTCCCTCGTTGTTCTTGTTTCTATTATTGGTAGTTCTTAATCCCAGGAATCCCAGGAATCAAAGTCGTTAAAGTGCTCCTTGGAGCCCAAATCATCCTTTCCGCCTAAGCCTCCGTTACCAGGACCAATCGGAGGATTATCTGGATCAGTCTTACTTTCTGTCTCAGGTTTCGACCAGCTTGCCAGCAAGTTTTCCATCGGTAACGGAGCACATTTTATCTGTGGTTGTAAATATACTTTTTTATTCATGATCATAATCGTTCTTACTTAATATATTTTTTACCATTAATAATATAGATACCACTTGGCAGTGACTGGAAGCTGTTGGCATCCTCGCTAACCAACTGTCCGTTGATGTTGTATACCTTTCCGTTGGCTGGCATCAGCTGTCCGTCAGCATCAATGATCAAGTCTTCGATACCTGTAGTCTCACCATTGTCGCCATCTACGTTGCTACTGTTTACCACCTGCAGCATGATAGGTTTGGCACCAGTTTCTTGGGTGCCGAAACGCTTCAGATAACCACGGAAGCCTTTCAGTGTACCGTCCTTGCCTACGAAATTCTTGAACAAACCATCCTTACTGATGAAGCCATCGCCTTCCTTCACGGTCATACCATAGCTGTAGCTTGAAGCCCATGTATAGCCATTGCCTGTACACCAATCTTCTGGCTTGGTGTTTTCGATGGTCACGTATGGATAATCAGGTATCTCTGCAGTATTGATGCTTGTCACATCCTTTGTTGGCTTGATAAGGAATGGCTTACCTGCCACAATCGTGTTATAGGCATGACGTACAAAGTAAACCTTATTGCCTTCTACACGGTCGAAGTAGAGAATTTGGGTACCATTCTTCGCTTCTTCATTAGCTGCACTATAAGCTGGACCGAAGATTGCGTCAACCTGCTGTCTGTTGAGACTGAAAGGAAGAACACAAGTTGTCCAAACATCCTTCTTCATGATGCTGCGGTTGACAGTTACCTTTGCCACATGACCAGCCGCAGTTGCCGTGATAGTATTGGACTGATTATCTGCATAAGATACCTCATCAACAATTGGCTTTGTTTCATCGAATGAGAAGCCATAGAAGCCAATCTTCGAACCGAAGTTGTAGAGATAGTAGGTCTTACCAGCCTTTACATTAAAGGTATAGGTGACAGGTGAGTCAGCGAGAACAGACCAGCCATGAGAACCCTTTCCCTTACCTGCAGCTGCATTTGGAACAAGATCATTACTGAGGAGACTCTCATAAACATCATTTTTGAATGCATTAGCTGTCATATCAAATGTATCAGGTATGCCCTTGAAGTGACTTCTCACCTGATCAATAGTAGTAGGAGCAGTATCTTTACCATCAGGATTCAAATCCCACTTGTAGCTTGAAATAGGCTGAATGCCACCAGTTGGCTTACCACTTGTAGTTTCGATATGAGCCTCAGATTCTACGAAATTGCCAGCCTCGTCCATGATGAATACACGACGCTGTGGACGATAAACTCCACTATCAAATGCACCATTCTGGAAGATGTGAACAGTTACCTTTCCGTTTGTTGCAGGGTTGAACTCAAGGAATGAACCTGAACATGGAACATTAAACATCTTGTCCTTGATGGTTCCTGTATATGACTTGAAGTCTGCACTATAGATATTTGTTGTTTCAGGGAGAGCATTAGAGCCATTCTCCTGACGTGCATTCTTGTTTTTATCACCAACTACATAGTAATCGAAGCCTGTAAGCTTCCATTTTGGCAAAGATGACAAATTTTTATCTGTTCCCCAATGAAAATCTGCGGACAGTCCTTCTGTTGATGGACCTTGTGTAGGACTTGTAGGACCATTAGTCGCAACAGGATTAGGGAACATCCATCCACCGAGAACTACAGACAAGGTCTTGTCTTGGTTCCACATTCTTGTCTGGTTACCATAAGTACCAGTTCCCTTTACACGAAACATTGCAGGGTCGTCAACCAAGACTTTCAAGAAAGCAGTGGTGCTCTCCATTTTGTCACCCGTTACAGTTACTCGTACTTCTCCATCACCTTCACTGACGGCTTCAATGTTACCATTGGCATCTACCTTACAGATACCAGGAGTAAAGGTTGTCCAAGAAACGTGATAGTTACTCTCGTCGATGACCTTGCCTGTATTATAATCTGTGATCGTAACATCTGGAGCATCTTCTCTTGTTCCTGTGTACATGTTGACACTGACAGGATTGAGTTTCACTACAGGACGGATATAATTTGCTTTTACATCAAGAGTGAACGTGATGCTGGAAGGAGCTGCATACACATCAGTATAGTCCGACGTAGGATCTTTTTCGTTCTTTTTAACGGTTGCACTCACTTTGACTGTGTAAGTACCAGCATTCTTAGGATAGTAAGTCAGCTTATTACCATTCACACTCTGTTGGTTTGCAGTTGAAGTAGGTGTTATTTCGTAAGTATAGTCGAAATAGCTACTAACATCTTCTCCATCATAAATCAGAGGCACAGTGAAGGTATTGAAATTGTCCTTGCCACCTGTCTTTACAGCCAACTTGATATTTGCACCACTAAAAACATCCAGGAACTTTGGTGTAATCAAGCCCTTGGTGACAGCATAGGTAAAGTCAACGCTTCCTTCCTTATACTTCTTGCTCAAACTTTCTGTTGGTGTGGCAGTCACAGTGATAGAAGAAACACCTACTGTCCAGTTGTATTTGCTACCAGCTACAGTCAGTTTTCCGTCAGGGAATGATACAGGACCACCATTAGAAGCCGAATATGACAAAGTATAATCAGTACCCAACTTCAACAGCTGATCATTTTCGCCATAAACTTTCACAACTGGCTCTTTGATTTCAGCATCTGTGGTATTCATATCAATATCAGTTACTGAAATATTCAGAGGAGTTGGATCTTGGATGAGAATCTGATAGTAAGCTTCCGTTCCCTCGTATGTGGCTGCATCCTTAGGAGTTACCTTTGCCGTAATAGTAACCAGTCCGGTCTTTCCTGGTACGAAGTTCACCTGAGTACCATTCAAGGTTGCAATCTCGTTTGCATCAGACTCATAGCTTACATAGTAATCGCTTGCAGTAAGTTCTGTAGAACCTGCCTTAACGGTGAGGTTAGGAAGTGTAATGGACGTAGTACCTGTTACCACCTTGATATTATTGGTATCGAAGTTGGCAGAAAGTTGCTGCTTAGCCGAAGCTGCAGGACGAACCACCTTCAGTTCGGTTACATTAGGAGTAGCTCCACCATAGCGACCGAAGAAGAGTGAGTCACAGTCTTCAGTAAGTGTATAGGTATAAGTCTTAAGTTCCTTATCATAATAAGGTGTGCTAAAGACTGCCTTGTCATCTCTTGTAGTATGGATTTCCATACCAATACCAGTTGTTTTGTTACCAGTATAAAGACCTGTGATAGTGATAATATCGCCTGCCTTAAAACCACCATTATACTTGTCCTTGATAGACATATAGGTATATCTGCTGGCATTATAGTTGCTACCGAAGTTTATACATGGTACAGAAGTTCCATTTATATTCTTTGTTCCATCTGTAACAGCGATATTCTCTTTCTGGCTACCGATGGTATTCCAGTTGTAGATAACATCATCTTCGGTTGGGGTAACTGGAGTTTTAGCCTTGAAGTTGGCAGTAAGAGAAATCTCAGCAGATACAGTTGTTGTATAAGTTGCATTTGTGCTAACTTCCGTGTTGCTTGCATCTGTCCAGTTTACGAACTCATATCCGTCGTTTGGTGTTGCGGTGAATGTAAGAGAAGTGTTTGCTTCTACTTCTGTATCTGAGTTGACAGTTGTACCTGAAGCATTTGCAATGGATACAGAACCACCTGCTCCAGCTGTAGCAGAAACTGTATATTTCTTAGCAGAAGAAATAGTTCCATAAACAACTTGAATAGATGTAACCTGAATTCCGCCTTTACCGGCACTATTTGTTGCAGTTACAGTACTGAGTTTATTGTCTGAATAGTTGTATGTATAGGTAAGATTGTCTGAGCTTGTAACTTTGTTTTTATCAGTTGGATCAAAAGTCAGTTCTCCATTTTTGCTTGCCTTTATTGTATAGGTAATACTCTTGATGTACTTTCCTTTAGCAACTGAAATTGAAAATGCTGCGTTTTTTTGAACTTTGATATCGCCACCAGATTCTCCAGAAATAGTGCCAGTTGAGGTAGTAATTGTAACTACTTTTGATACATCTGTCATTGGTGAAGAATACTCTTTCAGTTGATCTCCTGAAAAAGTTGCTGTTCCTTCACTTGTTGTTCCATTCTCACTACCACCATTATTATCTGTGCTGCCATTATCAGTATTGGAGTTATTTTTGGCTTTTACTGTTGTTGTGCTTGTCGTAATAGTTTTATCATTAGCAGTAGCTTCGCAGTAATAATTTCCATTTTCTGTTGGAGTATAAGTAGCAGATGTGGCATCTGCGATTTTTGTTCCATCGCTCTTATACCACTGATAAGAAACGATACCATTGCCGTATGCAGTAGCATCGAGTTTTCCTTCAGTAGTAGTGAAGTCATAACTTGGAGCCAAGTCGCGAGCAAAGAGAATCTGCTTGCTGTCTTGGTTCTGGTAAGCACGCTCGTACTCAGTAGCAGCCATGATGAAGCCACCGAGAACCTTGCCCTCGGTTGTTTCGCCCTTCTTAACCATGGTTACATCGCTACCTGAAAGGTAATACTCATTTGAGCCATCACGATAATTCTTGCCGCTAAGACCTGCAGACTTACAACTTCCCCAAATCTGTATACCGCCAGCAGCATCATATGTAACAAAATTATTTACCAATCCTTCGAATGCTTTTGCAGCAACAGTCTTATAATCATAAGGAGATGTGGAAAGCAGTCCTAAGCGAACTGCCTTAAAGAGAGCTGCAGAAAACAATGCTGTTGCTGAAGTTTCAATATAATTGGCATCAATTTTTGTTGTGCCATTATATTGTTGCGAAACAAAGTTTTCATCTTTGTCCAACAATTGAAACCAGCCACCAGTATTGTTAGCATCTTGACGGGCTGCAATACCAGCAGCAAGTTCGTCAAGATGACCCTTTAAAGTTAGATAATTAGGTTTGTCTTTCTGCCCGTCAGCTTCCATTGCTTCAAGGACATCTACCAAGGCCATGAGATACCATGCATTGGCTCTGCCCCAGTAGGCTGCAGAATGGAAATTATATGGTTCTGTAGAACTAAGACCATACCAAGTTGCTGTACCATTATCAGTTGCTTTTGCTGTTGCAGTAGCATCAAATGCATGATACATTAACATATCGGTAGAGTTCCAACACATATCCCAAACAATGTTAAGCTGTTTGGTTACCATATCCCAGTCTTTTTCCTTGTTGCCAAAAACATTGTCTGAATTTCCGTAAAACTGTGTCAACTGAGCAAGCAAAGCGCTACCCATATAGGCACCATCCAACCACATTTGGTTATTATATGTACTTTTGTGCCACCAGCCGCCTGCTACATTTTTACCAGCTGTCTCTGCAAGAGTACCCTTAGGGATTACATAAGTATTATTCGCTTTTATAAAACCTTTCTTTACACTTGCTAACATAAAGCTCTAAAGCAGCCAAAGGAGAATAAGAGAGGTTGGAACGTAAACAGTTGGGAATGAGTAGATTTGCACAAAGTTGCCAAATCGGCATAAAGCAAGCGAGT
>OGFF01000377.1_pt1 | contig 65829 bp, 56 predicted proteins | sample 1570751 | NCBI WGS metagenome assembly OGFF01 (sample SAMEA2581951, study PRJEB24529) | metagenome | biome: Human gut stool | place: China | collected 2011 | reverse complement strand
AATGAAATCGTTTATGTAAAATAACGGAGGTATCAAAATGAAAGTGTTAAAAGTAATTGGAACTATCGGCAGATTTGCGTTGGCAGGCGTACTTATTGCAGGGCATTTCGTAATGAACATCATAGGTGCGTTGATTTGTGCCATTACTTCACAAGGCTAATACGGAGGTATTTATGGAAAAGAAAGAAACAACGCCGCGCAGAGCGGCAAGAAGAAGTTACGAGGAACGTAACAAGGACAAGCGTAAACAAGCGAGCGGTAATTTCGGAACGATGATTCCGCGCGATTTGTTCGATGAAATCAATGCGTTTTTGGCGAAACACCATATCACGAAAGTGCAGTTGATTTTCAGAGGATACGAATCTTTGAAAGCCGAGTACGAAAAGAACGATAATAAGTAGTCTGGTCTGATACAATTTAATAATTTGAATGCCGTTTGGCATTCCACGAATACAAAAATCGGGGTACGATAAAGTATAAAGTGGCAATGCCAACCATATTCAACTGTTTTATCGTACCCTGTCAATAAGGAGAGGTTAATGGATAAAACAGAAGTGAATATGAATGTATTAAACAAGGTGATTGCTTTCAAATTATTGAGAATTTTACGTGACAATGGCTTTATCGAAGATGGTAAGTATGCGAATATTGAGCGTAAAAGTATTCAATACGGAGAGAGTATTATATCGCAAAATAAATTAGTTGGGAGGTAAATGCAAATGGTTGAAAACAGTATGGTTATGCCTACGGGTGTGAATACTAACAGAAACCGACAGCGGCGTGTCGTTTTTTACGGGCGAGTGTCAAGTGAACATGAAGCGCAGTTGTCGGCTTTGGAAAATCAAATTCAGTGGTATGACGATATTGCAACAAGGCATCAAAATTGGATGGTGTTGAGAAAGTATGTGGATGAAGGTATCACGGGAACGCAAGCAAAGAAAAGACCTGCGTTTCTGCAAATGATTCAAGATGCAAAGCAAAAGAAGTTTGACCTTATTGTAACAAGAGAGGTGTGCCGTTTCGCTCGAAATACAGTAGATACTCTTGTGGTCACGAGAGATTTGAAGAATTACGGTGTGGAAGTTTACTTCGTCGAAGATAACATTTGGACGATGGACGGTGACGGCGAACTTCGACTCACGATTATGGCTACGCTTGCACAGGAAGAGAGCAGAAAAACGTCCGAGCGCGTTCGTGCGGGGCAGAAAATTAGTCGCGACAAGGGCGTTCTATACGGAAACGGCAATATTCTCGGCTACGATCGAGACAAGAATACAGGAACATATGTTATAAATGCGGAACAAGCCGAAACCGTAAAAATGATATATGATTTGTATTGCGCTGGAATGGGTATGTCGCAAATTCGTGATGAAATGATTCGGCGGCATCGTAAGGATAGTTCAGGTTTAGTGCGATGGGAGAATTCAAAAATTTCTCGTATCTTGCATAATTCTACCTATAAAGGTTACCCCGCATATCTGAAATCCCGAAGAAACAATTTTCTTGACCAAAAGATAATAAGGAATCGCGATGAAGATTCTTATATGTATGTGAAAGGTGATTTTGAGCCGATTATCAGTGAAGAGCAATGGGAACGATGTAAGCAAATAAGAGAACAAAGAAAACGTAAAGTTCATTATTTTTCGCTTGACGGTGATGTAATACATACTGCGGGGATTCATGCGAGTGGCGACGTTTGGGTAAAAAAACTGAAATGTCGTTGTGGATATCGTATGCGCCGAAATAAGTGGAGAAAAAACAAAAACGGAGATATAATCTACGGATACAAATGCTATAACCAATTAAATAATGGTTCAAAAAGCGTAAGGGATGAAGCCGGAATCGATCCGGGAAGAGCTTGCGATTTGCGAGAAATATGTGATTGGAAATTGGAGTTGATGGCAAGACATATTTTTTCAGGACTATGGGGAAACAGAAAAGATATTTTATATGAGGTTTCTTCTCTTTATCAAGTCGGGGTCCACGAGGGACGCAGACAGACTGATGCTCTAAAAGATAGGTTAAATCAAGACATTGCTAAATTGGACGAGAAAATGAAACGTTTGACTCGAATGCGATTGGAAGATGAAATTTCCAAAGAAGAATTTTTGGAATATAAATCTGAAATAGAAAAAGAAAGAGAAAAAGTTGTACAACAGAGACTCGCATTTGAAGCAGGCGTAGAAACGAGAACGGACAGCGATAGCGTAGAGGGGAAAATACAGAATTTCCTTTTGCAAAAAATGGATTTTACGGAGCATTATGTGGATAGAGATATAATCTCGCAATTTGTTGATACCGTTATTCCGCGAAGCGAAACTTGTTATGAGTGGTATATGGATTTCGATTTGATTGAGAAACCGAACGAAAAGAAAAAAATGGTTTGGTCATTTAAGATAGACTATAACGAGGCGAAAACATATCGTAAAGAGAGAGAAGGAATGTTAAGACCCAATCAGTGGGAAGACCTCATTGTCAGAGTATACATTTGAGGGATTTGAAAAATTCATAAGGGGAGAAAAATAACTACTCAAGACAAGTTATTTACTTGCGTAGTATAAATACGAAAACAAGCTGCGACGTCGTCGTAGAATACAGATATTGCACATAGTCAAGCGATATAATACAGCACTCAAACGGGCGATAAATCGCTCGCTCGAAAGTTGGTACAGCACAGGCGAACATCCGTAATCCGAGGTCCTAAATCTTGGGTTGAAACTAAATAAAAACACCATATATCGTGGTTTTGAGCCTGTATCTTTTAGATGCAGGCTCTATTTTTGCTCTTTTTTAGGGTGAAAAATAGTTAAAAAAAGGTCAATTCCGCTAAAGTTGAACACTTTACAAGGGTAAAAAATTTTGATATAATGAATAATAAGGAAAGTCATAGTAAAAAGGGTAAAAACGGGTAAAATGACCAATTACAGAGCTATTTTAGAGTATCATTATAAAGGAAACACCACAACGCAAGTCGCAAGGATTTGTGAATGTTCTCGTACAACGGTGTTGAAAACGATAAAAAGAGCGAAAGAATGCGGTCTTACTCAATCTTCTGTTGCCGGAATGAACGATTTTAAGCTTCTTTGTAAACTTTATCCTAATAGAGTTCAAAGGGCGGAATATACTTACCCTGATTTTGAGGCTATTATCAAAGATAAGAAGAAGAGAAAATTAACGAAATACGTTGCTTGGCGCAGATATTATAAAAGAACGATTGCGGCAGGCGGTAAACCATATAAAAAATCCCAATTTTTTAAGTTGTATAAAACGTATTATAGTAGAAGTAGTCTTAGATTTAAGAATACGAAAACAATAGACCAAATAAAGGCATATAGGCTTGTTGGTCGTTATTTTGAATCTTCAAGAATGACAAATTCTCTTGAAAATTTGGAAAGCGAAATTTTGGAGTTTTGTAAAAAACTGCGATTGTGTCCGCAACGGATATTTTAGCTTTTCAAGTGTGCCAAATATGGTTTTTCTTAGGCACTCGAAAAACTTGGCATTCTTGGCACTCTTGAACAAATTTATATCAAATAGCCTCTTTTTGCCTAAAAAAGCGTAAAAATACGCCGTTTTTGCTACACTAAGGATGCCAATGGGTTTGGCGCACTTGAATTTCTTGCGTTAAAATATACCCGTTTGGGTATAATACGCTAAAAACACGTAACAATAGTCCCGAAATGGTATAAAAATACTTTTATATTTGCTCTACAAAATTGTATTTAACGCAATTATCTGGAGCAAATATTTTTTTATTTATATAAAGTTTTAACTAAACTTACGTAAATCACTTATTTGACGTAGTGTTTTGTGCAGAAATGATTAAAAACGTGCTTTTACACCTAAAATGCTTAAAAACGTCGTTTTTTCTTCGGAAAATATGTAAATTAGGTATAGAATTAATAAATATTAACCAAACCTACACAAATCACTTGACTTTTGTAGTGTTTTATGTTAAAATAGTTAAAATCGGTTTTGAGGATATGTAAATGGCAAAATTTATCCCTTATACGTTTACAAAAAAGGACGTTATAGGCTATTTTAAAAATGATAAACAATACGAAAATTGGATAGCGGGGCAAGTTCGTTCTAAAAAAATTGTTAAAGTTCGCAACGGATTATACGTTCAAGTTGACGTGTCGGGATATACGCTTACGACAAAGTTTGAGCTTGCTACAAAAATAGCTGAAGATGCTTGCGTGTGCTATCATTCTGCCTTTGAATATTTTGGCGTAGCTAATCAAGTTTTTAATACCGTTACAGTGGGTAGCAAAAAGCGCTTCAACGATTTTACTTTTGACGATATCGACTACGTTCGTAAACCTCTGAAACACGACGTTCAAATTGTGAATATAGTAACTGCCGCAGTGCGCGTAACGTCTCTTGAACGTACGGTTGTTGACTGCCTTGACGATATTGACGCAGGTGGTGGTATTGACGAAGTCTTAAATGTACTTGACCAAATACGTGTTTTGGACGAAACAAAACTACTTGAAACGTTAAAAGCTTACGATTCGGTCTTTTTATATCAAAAAGCAGGCTACGTATTAGAACATTTCAAAGATAAGTTTATGTTGACCGATTCGTTTTTTGAAGAGTGTAAAAGCAAACTAACCAATCAGATAAAGTATTTTTTACAAGACGAGTATAAAGATATAGAGTTTAATTCTAAGTGGAAACTTATGGCTCCTAAAAATCTTAAATCTCGCCTGAATGGAGGATATTAATGGAATTCTCAAGACAGTACTTGACAAGACTTGCCCAAGAATCTAACTTTATAAAAGATACTTTGGAAAAGGTTTTACGTCTTTCCGAAATATTAAAATTCTTAAACAGCGACGTTGTTTTTAAGGATAAACTTGCTCTTAAAGGTGGAACAGCAATAAACTTAACTGCGGTAGAGCTCCCACGTCTTTCGGTTGATATCGATTTAGACTTTACCGTAAACGTTAGCAGGGACGAGTTGCCTGAAATTAAAGAAAAGTTCAAAAAACGCTTAACCGACTATATGTGGCAAGAAGGATATTCTCTTGCAGATTCTCGCGACCATTTCGCTTTAACGTCTTTCTTGTTTAATTACATTAACAATGCGGGCAATCGTGATAATATAAAGGTTGAAATCAACTTCTTGGATAGATGCCACGTTTTACCGCTTGAAAAGAAGAAAATTCTAACGAAAGGTATTGTAGAAGATTTTGAAGTTTTAGCCTTAAACACTACTGAACTATATGCAAGTAAAATTAACGCTCTTCTATCACGTGCCACGCCAAGAGATTTATACGACGTAAACGCTATGATAGAAAATAACGTTATAAAAGATACAGAACTTCTTAGAAAATGCCTTGTATTTTATAACGCTATCGGCGGCGATTACGATATTCAAGAGTTAGACTATAAAAACGTTGAAAGGTTAGATTATAGAAAATATAAAACGCAATTAAAACCCGTTATATCAAAAGACGATAAGTTTGACATAGAAAAGGCAAAGGAAATAGTTATAGCCTACGTAAAAGATTTGCTTGTTTTAACGGACGGAGAGAAAGAGTTTTTAAGTAAATTAAAAGAGAAAACTTATGCACCCGAATTATTATTCGATAACAAAGAAATTGTATCGAATATAAAACATCACCCCGCCGCACTTTGGCGTGTAAGAGAAAATAATTAAATAAGACGGAAATTGTCATATTTAGTGTAGTAAAATTAAACTTAGGAGAAAGTTATGCCTAAAAAAATATTTACTTCATATTCTTGGGATAATGAAGAACATAAAAAATGGGTAGCAAAATTAAATAACGATTTACGCTCAAAATATGGATTTGAGGCTACATGCGATACTATTCGTGGAGATGGCGAATTGGACACAATGATTGTTGACGGGATTACTAAAAGTGATAAAATAATTGTTGTTATTACCCCCGATTATACATATAAAGCAGAGAATTATATTGGCGGCGTGGGAAAAGAAACCAAACTCTTGCATACACGCTTTTTTAAGGACGACAAAAGTATTGTACCTATCTTAAAAGAGAAAACGAAAACCCCTGCGTATTTAGATTCTGTTCCATACATAGATTTTACTGTCGGCAATTATAACGATAATCTTAACGAACTTGCAAAACGGTTAAATGATGAAACAGCATATAAAGCAGCAACAGTTTCACAAAATCCATTAAATTCTGATGATTACGACCTTATTCCCGACTTAAGAATAAACGACCCTAATGCAGAAGAAATTTTCTTAAATGAAGAATTTGATACAGCGGATAAACGGATTTTATCCTTGGTTGAATCAACAAAAAAGCAATACCCCGCTTTTCAATATGAAAGAAGCACGAAAACAGACGTCGTATCTTCAAATAGCGCAAGTTATATAAACGGGCAATTTGTTCAACATAAAAATCAATATCGTGTTGTCACATATAAAGTTGATTATAATGGGAAAACAGGGTCGGTACGTTTTTGGATAACTGACGGCTTTGGTAAAGGAATCTTTGGCCTTTTTGATGAAAGCTTTATGCAAGGCGGTTATAATAGTCATAATTTTGGGGCTACAATCAATCGTTCGGGAAGAAATTTGGAATTAAATGCACATTTGCTTTTTTCTCAGTCACCTATCAAGAGCGGAAAACAGCTTGGCGAATATATTTTTAGAACAATTATGGAGCGTGTAAAACAATGACACTATATTTTAATAGAACACTTAAAAAGATTTTTGAGGATGAAGAAGCAAAGGCTTATTTTTATAATAGTTTTTTTGAACAGTACGACCTTAATTTATCAAAATGCCAATACATACATTTACACGACGAAACAATAAGAGAAGGAAATCAATCTACGACCATATTTTTTAAGGAAAACCAAATTATTGTTTTTAAGGCTCATTTGTTTGGAATGGATTATTTTCCCGGTGATGGATATGAAATAGAAATATACTTAAAGAAAGATATTAAATCAATTAAAATTGCTAGTGATAATCAATATAATCCTACATACACATTCAAGATTGGTTTTGAAAAAGATATTGTTGAATTTACCGTTAAAGAACAATATCGTCAAAATAGTGACTGTAAACAAGCAATAAAATTCTTAACTGAATATTTGAAATAATGGAGAAAGAAAAATGCCTACGTTAGAATGGATTGGAAAAGATAAGGTTGTAAATCATCATCAAGAAGTGCCGTTTAGAATTCTTGATAAAAAATATACGTTTAATGCGGAAAACTCCGAGAATATGATTATTCACGGGGACAATCTGCTTGCGCTAAAATCCCTGCTCCCAAAATATGAAGGACTTATTGACTGCATTTATATCGACCCACCTTATAATACAGGTAAAAAAGAAGGACAATGGGTGTATAGTGATAATGTGGATGACCCAAGAATTAAAAAATGGATTGGCGAAGTAGTCGGCGCAGAAGGAGAAGATTTATCAAGGCACGATAAGTGGCTTTGTATGATGTATCCAAGATTAAAATTATTACATAAACTTCTTTCTTCAAATGGCGTAATATTTATTAGCATAGACGATAACGAATTGTGTAGTCTTAAACTTTGTTGCGATGAAATTTTTGGGGCAAGTAATTTTATTGGATTACTTTCTGTCGAAATTAATCCCAAAGGGAGAAAAAATTCGGATTTCATATCAATTAGCAATGATTATTGTGTTATATATGCTAAAAGCAAAAAAAATACTTATTTTTTAGAAAATATTCCCAAAGATAAAAAGGATTTATCTGTCGATGAAAACGGGAATTTAGTTCACAATAGTGGCAAGCGAGTTTTGGTTGGGGAAAATTCCTTTAACAACATAGTAGATGATTTCAATTCAAAAAAGCATTATACCGTTTATTATAATGCAGAACAAGGCGATATGATATTAAAAAAAGAGACGTCATTGAGTGAGATTGATGTTGAATTGATTTCAAAAGGTTACGTGAGATATTATTCTTATACAGGTGAAAATTTTGTAGAAAACACATATACAGCCGAAAAAATAGTTGAACTATTTCAAAATAAAGCGTTAGATTTTAAGAATGGAAAAATTTACGAGAAAAATTTTAGTAGTTCTATTAGAATAAAAAGCATTCTTTCAAATAGAAATTATCAAACTTACGATTCAAGTGGAAGTGTAATAGATTATAAGATAGATGTAAAAACAACTTCGGCGGGACAAGAATTAAAAGATATTTTTGAAACAACCGCTACGATTTTCAATAATCCCAAGAATAAATGTTTAATAGAAATTTTGATTTCTTTAATTGATAATAAAAATGCCTTAGTTCTCGATTCTTTTGGTGGCTCAGGGACAACAGCTCACGCTGTTCTCAATCTAAACAAAAAGGATAACGGCAATAGGAAGTTTATTCTCGTTGAAATGATGGATTACGCGGACACTATTACCGCAGAAAGAGTAAAGCGTGTAATAAATGGTTACGGCAAGGACGATAAAGCTGTTGCAGGTATTCCCGGAGATTTTTCTTATTACGAACTCGGTGCACCGCTATTTAAAGAAGATAAAAACCTAAACGAAGAAGTTGGCGAAGAAGAAATCCGCAAATACGTTTACTATATGGAGACAAAAAAGCCGATAGAAACGAACAGCGCAGACAACCGTTATTATATGGGCAAAAACAACGATACGGCGTATTATTTCTATTATAAAAAAGACCAAATTACCACGCTAAATCACGAATTTTTATCAACGATAAACACAAAAGCAACGGAATACATTATTTACGCGGATAAATGTGTTCTCGCACAAGAAGTAATGGAAAAGTTTAATATCGTATTTAAGAAAATACCACGTGATATCACAAGGCTTTAAGAGGTAAAATTATGGAATTAAAAAACTTTCAAAAACAAGTTATAAGTGATTTGAACCGCTATTGCGAGTTATTAAATTCTACGAATAGCGTTGTTAAAGCCTACAACGATTATTGGTTAGAAAAAGGCGTTAGGGTCGGTTTTGATGCTATTCCCACCTATAAAAACATAATTGAAAATACTCCGCACGTTTGTTTCAAAGTTCCTACGGGTGGTGGTAAAACCTTTTTGGCGTGTAATTCGTTAAGAACTATTTTCGGCAACTTGCCAAGTAAAAAAGCGGAAGTTGTCGTTTGGCTTGTTCCGTCTGAAGCAATTTTAACGCAAACGTTAAAGAATTTATCAAATCCTGCACATCCGTATAGACAAAAGATTGAATCGGATTTTAACGGTAGAGTTCAAGTTTATAGCAAACAACAAGTTTTAGACGGACAACAATTTAATCCTACTACTGTAAACGAGCAATTATCTATTGTGGTAATGAGTTTTGATAGCTTCCGTATCAAAAACAAAGAAGGTAGAAAGGTTTATCAAGAAAACGGCAACTTACAACAGTTTACAAAATTTATCTCTACACCTGAAACCCTTATTGAAGGTGTTGACGATACTGCGCTTATTCAAGTATTGAATCAACTTTCCCCCGTTGTGGTCGTTGACGAAAGCCATCACACTACGGGCGAATTAAGTGTAGAAATGCTTAAAAACTTAAACCCTTGCTTTATTCTTGACTTAACTGCGACACCAAGAAAGAACAGCAATATTATTTCTTACGTAGACGCGGCGCAACTTAAAGCGGAAAATATGGTTAAACTTCCCGTTATTGTTTACAATCGCCCGTCGCAAGAAGAAGTTATTGCCGATGCGGTTGATTTGCGCAACCGTTTAGACGAGCTTGCTAAAACAAATGCAGGCGGACGATATATTAGACCTATCGTCTTATTCCAAGCGCAGCCAAGAAACGGTGAAAACAAGGAAACGTTTGACAAGTTAAAAGAAAAACTTGTAGAAAATGGTATTCCTGCGGAAGAAATTGCAATTAAGACGGCTGAAATAAACGAAATTAAAGATAAAGATTTAATGTCGCCCGATTGCAAGATAAAGTATATCATTACGGTTAACGCGCTTAAAGAAGGTTGGGACTGTCCGTTTGCGTATATTTTAGCAACACTTGCAAACAAAACTTCTACCGTTGACGTAGAGCAGATTTTAGGTCGTGTATTGCGTTTGCCTTACACGAAACAAAATATAAGTAAGTTCTTAAATCTTTCTTACGTTCTTACAAGTTCTAACGATTTCCACGCTACGATTACGAAAGTAATTCAAGGACTTAACGATGCTGGCTTTAGTAGTAAAGATTACCGTGTGGCAGAAGAAAAACCTGTTGTTGAACCTGCACCGAAGCCTGTACAACAAGAAATTATGCTTACATCGCCTACGGTGGATGAAGAAGAATTTTTGCAGTTTGATAGTTCGGCACTTAAAGCAATTATCGAAGAAAGGCAAAAAACGGAAACGCCTTCTACTGCTATTGACGATATGTTGGCAAGTGCAGAAGTTAAGAGTGATACTTATGATGAAGAATTAAAAGCGCTTCAGACGGAGCCGTTAAGTGATTTACCGTTGGAGGTAAGAAGTAAAGTGACTACATATAGAATTTACGACGAATTTAAGGAAGAAGCGTTGGCTTTGGAAATTCCACAGTTTTATTATAAGTCTGAAAACAGTTTATTTGCATTTTTAGACGGGGACTATAAAGAACTTGTCAGTAAGGAGTTTTTATCCGACGGCTTTACGTTAAAAGATAAAAGCGTTGAGATTGATTTCCGTTCTGCAACGGAAGGCGTTGCTGAAGTCGACGTCAACAAAAACGAAAAACCGAAATATCGTTTTATGGCGGAAGCTGAAAGTGAATATTTCAAAGAAATGTTCAAAAATCAAGCGCCTGAAAGTCGTATAAGAAACTGCAAGTATCAAATGAAGCAGATTCTTGAAAAGATTGATTTCGTTGCGGGTAGTGAATTGACTGCATATATTGACCGTGTTGTAGAAAATATGGATAACGACGAACTTGTGGCTCTTGAAAAGAACGTTCACGGTTTTGCAATAAGAATTAAAGAGAAAATCAATGCGCTTCTCGACGAATATCGCCGTGAAAGATTTAAGCATTTGCTTGAAACAGGTAAAATCGTTTGTATTCCGTCGTTTAAGTTAAAAAGCGAAATCAATCCGGGCGAAACGTTCTCGTTCTTGTCAAAGTCTTTGTACGCTGAAGAACAAACGATGAACGCTTTTGAACGTAAAGTTATTGAAAAAGTTGCGTCTATGCCTAATATTAAGTGGTGGCATAGAAATATTGAACGTCACGAGTTCTGTATTAACGGTTTTATCAACCATTATCCTGATTTTATTGTAATGACGAATAGCGGTTATATCGTGATGATTGAAACCAAAGGTGAACACTTAACGTCTAACGACGATAGCCGTGAAAAAGCTGAACTAGGCAAGATGTGGCAAGCGCAAGCAGGTAGTAAGTTCCGTTATTATATGGTAAGCGAGAACGAAATTGCAAGCAATCCCGATGCTACGTCTTTTGATAAATTCTTGAACATTATTAAAGATTTATAAGGAGAAACATTGAAGAAAACACTAAAGAAAATTTTTAATATAGTTTGGCACGTTTTAGTCGCAGTTGCTTTTTGCGGCTTTATCGTGTTGCCATTTTTGCATAACACTATTGATAAAACGTTTGGACAATGGTTATGGTATCCTTGCCTTGCAATTTTCTTGGTTTATTCCTTTATACCGAATAAGAAAATGAAAGAGCAGTCTAAGTTTGTTCAAATTTCTTCTTCGGGTGGAATATTACAATTGCTTTTTATCATAAGTGGAATATTCGTAATTAACTACTATGATACAGGCTATAATTGGTATTGGTTTGTGTTTGCGCTGATTGCATTAAGTATTCCTATTGGATGCGTAACTGTAAAAGTGTGGGCAGAAAGTAAAAATACATACTCTACGGAGCAAGTAAAAGCCGCCAACGTTCGTTTAGGCAAGTATATTATGTTTTATTGGCTACTTGATTTGTTCTATATGGCGTGTTTCAATCAATGGCTTGTATTACAGTTTGTTTTCGGCGGATTGGCAATGCTGATTGTTTTCTATAGTTTAACTGTTGCGTTTTTATCCGAAATCAAAACAAACAAATGGCTTTTACTTACGGATTTTCTTTTAGGTATAGGTTTAACTGTATATTTGATTTATATTATTCCGAATAGTAGTTTGCAAGAAATTTTAATCCCTATCATCTCTGCTGTTTATGGTGGCTTACTCACTCTTGTTGGTGTTGCGTGGACTATTAAAAGCAATAATAAGGATAGAAAAGCCGATTTAGAACGCATTGAAAATGAACGAAAAGAAGAAGAACGCAAAAAGGCGAAACCGTTATTTACTTTTAATATGTTCGACCATATTCCAAGCACTAAAGACGGAAGAAAAATCTGCGTTACAATAGAAGACCTAAATAAAGATTGTTCCGTGCACGCTGAAATTGAAAATTCAGATAAATGCTCTTTTGAAATTAAGCGTTTGTATCACGACAAAAAATGGTATGAACTTAATGGAAATACTGTTATTTTACCAAACTCGAAAGTATTGTTTGCCTTTAACTTTAATGATGTTTTTGATATGTATCTTGAAGTTGTCGATTCATTGGGATATACTTATTATTATGAACTTAAAGTGTTGCATCTCGTAATAGGGAAAGGCGATGGTAAGCATTTTCATACTGTAAGGGAAATTAGGGAAACACCAAGTAAAATTTTAGAAGAAAAAAGAATTTTACAAATAACACAAGATTAAACCTATGGAGTAAAAATGTCAAAATTTTTTAATTTTTTAGAGAAATACGAAAATTTCAAAAAACCAATACAATGGGGCATTTATGTGCTTATTGCTATTGCAGCCATAAGCACACTTGTGGGAGTAATATTTGGTGTTAGAAGTTGTAAATCTAATAATTCCATAGAAACAGTTGAAGCAAAATATTTTATGAATGAGGTTGTCGAAGTTCACGATAATTTTGACATAAAAGTTTATTACGCTAAAACAGTTGATTCAATTTCTTATCAAAAAGAGAAGGACTCAATAGAAAAAACCACATTGTCAGGCAACTATATTGAAGTAAATCTTGATATAACCAAAAAGATTGATAGTAATGAAAAAGACCATAAATTAGATACAAACGATTTTAAGTTAAGAAATCATAGCGGAGTATATTTACCATTAAATGATATTATGAGCTTGTTTGATATCAATGCTGTTGACGTGCATATCGATACTGACGAAAATGGTTTTGTTAAAAGTTCTGCTGATTTTGACAACAAAAATGCAGTTAAAGATTTTTCTTGGGTAGGTACAGTTCTTGCAAATGGTGAAACCACAAATATAACCATTTTCTTTGAAATGAAAGAAGGCTATCAAGTTGAAAAAGATTTAATGTTGCTTGAAGTGGATTTTTATACGGGAAAGTTAGGGATTAAAAAAGGAGAAGATATTGTCTTACTAAATTGCACAAAAAATGAGGTTTAAAACAGCACTAGAATTTATATAGACAAGTGGAGGATAAAAATGGGAAATTTAAATTTAAGCGATGGCAATAAATGCCCAATTTGTGGCGAATTGAATTGTGAAATTTGGGTAAAAGATATCCACGACCCGTTCTATTATTATGATTGTAAAAATTGTGGAGGCTTTTTTGTTCCTGATGCGCATAGAACAATTTACGATTATGAAGGGGTTAAAAATAAATTTAATCTTCAACATTTACAGAGTTATTTGTTCTATCATAAATCACACTTGCGACCTGTTATTTGTGAAAAAGAATATTTTAATAAACATATAACTGACGAGTTTGTTCAAATTTATAACATTACGCCCGAAATGGTTGAAAGTTGGTATCCCAAAAACTTTGCAGAGAAAATTGACTTAATAGTTTTGAAATTAGGAGAATTATCTACTTATGATGGGGATTACGTTAAAGTTTTTGATTTAGCTAACAAATTGTTCTTTCTTTCCCCTAATAAAAGTAAAAACATAGCCGATGGCTGTGATAAAACTGTTCAAATTCAATATATAGTTGACTATTTAGAAAAAGAAAACTATTTAGCCGACGAAGGAAACGGTTTTTTTCAACTAACACATAAAGCTCTTGAAAGAATTTACGAATTGCAAAAAAATCAAACAAATAACAAAAATGTTTTTGTGGCGATGAAGTTTGGAGAAGAGACGAAAGAGCTTCGCGAGAAAATCAAAGAAGGATTAAAAGAATTTAATGTACGCATTATGGATGAAATTGAACATAATCATCAAATTATACCAGAAATGCTTTATGAAATTCGCAATAGTAGATTTGTTATAGCAGAACTTTCTCATCACAATAACGGCGCATATTACGAAGCAGGTTATGCTTTAGGGTTAGGAAAAGAAGTTATACATATTTGCGACAAAAAAGAACTTAAAAGTGGGTTGCATTTTGATGTGGCTCAAGTAAACACTATTTTCTATGATTCCATAGATGAAATCCCCGAAAAATTAAGAAAGAGAATAGAAGCAACAATAAACTAAGGAGACAATATGGAAAAAGAATTATTTAGTCTATATTATATAAATCTTGAAAAAGTTTATGAATTACGTATGATTAGAAATAACTTTATTCAAGAAAATAGAGTAATGGAAAATAGATTGGAAACGAATAGTCACGACAGCATTAATACTGAATTGTCTTCTGGAATTAAAGGAATTATTTCTTCCAACATAGGAGCTAAATCAAGTTTTGACAGCCTTAAGTCAGTCAAAGTTTCAGACTCTTTCGCTGTAAAACAAACCAAATCAAATATTTTATCAGACATTTTAGAGTTGGCAGATAAAAAAACTGATTTGTTAACATCTAACGATGGGGAGTTAATTCGTTTAGATAATGTCAAGTTAAAATTAGAGAATGAGCAACTTGTTAGATTGTTTAAAGTGCTTTCTCGGGATATAATAAAAGGACAAGTTGCTAACGGAATAGATATTAACAATGCCTTGAATGCGCTTTCCAAAGATTATTCGTATTTACTTTCAGCTAATTTTGCAGGTAAAAATCTTGTAATAAAAATTCCCATGTCGGCGGAAGGCGAGTTTGAAAATAAATATTCTATAGATGATTTATTGATTGGAAATGTTGGAATTATCGGCGTATATAAAGGAGCGATAAAAGGAGTCGAATTTAATAGCACTTTTGATTTTTTTGTAAATCTTGGGAATGTTGCTGGACAAACAACTGAGATAGAAGAAGAGATTCAAAGCAGTAGTGATGATGCTTCTATTCAACCATATAATCTCTCTACAACACTTAAAGATAATGTTGAATATATCTTTATTGATTTGCTTGCAGTTTTTCAGAGTATTAAAGTTAACCAACCTAACTTAGCAATTGGTCAACCCCAAAAAAAGGATTGTTTTCTTAAAAGATGGTTTAGAGGCAAGAAGAAATGATTGAAAGAGATTTAAAATTATATGAATTTAAGAATTTTAACCTAATAAAATCGTTTTTTATAGAAAAGCACAAAATTTTTACGGCTGCTATTGATTTACAAGGTGAAGTGTTAGATGCGATAAAAATATCCCCGGCAGATTTTTTTATTGATATCACTCATTGGGTGGAAAGTCTTAACGAACATAGAAAAAATATTCATGATATGCAAGGTTTTCTTGACCGATTACCGGAAGAAGTTAATTTTTTATGTGAAGCAAAACTGAAAGAATTAGCTCTTGATATTTTTAGACACAATTTTAAGTCAAGTTCTTATTTGGATATACCACTTTCAGAAGAAACTGTTCAACCTCAATCGTCAGAAATAGAAGGAAATCAAACAGTAAAAAAGATAGTTGATTTAAAAAATGACGAATTGACTGAATTTTTAGAGTTTGTTAATAAAAACCTAATAGGTCATAGTAGATTTAAAGAGGAATTAAGTGTTAGAATTAAAAGTTTCAAATTGTTTCATAGATTAGAGGAACAAAAAATATTCTCTATTTTTTTAATGGGTGAATCAGGCATCGGTAAAACAGAAGTAGGACGGTTAATGCATAGGGCTTTTGGTAGTAAGAATAGCATATGCAAAATCAGTTTTGGTAACTATAGTAGTAAGGATTCCTTAAACAGTTTAATAGGTTCACCACGTGGATATATGGGAAGTGAAACAGGTGAACTTCCTATGAAAATTCAAAGAAGTGACGTAGGTTTGATTTTGATTGACGAATTTGAAAAAGCAGATAATCCCGTATATAACTTTTTTTTGGATTTATTGGAGGAAGGTAAATTTACCGATTCACAATCGAATGTTTATGACTTAAGTGGGTACATAATAATATTTACTTCAAACTTGTCGCCTGAAAATTATAAAAAACGGTTGTCACCAGAACTTCGTTCGCGGTTTGATTATGTTTGTCAGTTTCAATTACTCACAGATAGAGAAAAGAAGGACTATATGTACAAGAGAATTGATGTAACAATAAAGAAGTTTGAGGAAAAGTTGGGAGTTACCATTTCAAAAGAAGATAAAGCTATTTTATATAGCGTAGATTATTCTTCATTGAACAATCTTCGCAAAATTAATCGTGCAATAAAAGAGAAATTTGCTGAAATTTCTAAAAACTATATTTCATAAATATACAAAAGCGGTCGGATGTACCCAAACGTGGACATTTGACCGTTGCTATTTTTAGCGAAATTTTATATAATATATGACATAAATTGTCATGTTTACTATGATATAATAAAGGCAAACAATAGAAGGACTAGGTCAAAATGAAACAAGGATATAGAATTATTTCGATAGAAGCGGCGGATATTTATCGGCAAGAGCAAGAAAATGGCGTTAGCGTTGGGTATGTAATGCCCGAAAAGAAAAGCGACGCCTATTTTCGTTTGTTCAAAATCTATTTGGATAATTCGCTAGACCTCAAAGAACTTGAAAACGCATATAAGCGTGTTTGCCGTAAAAAATTTTCTTTTCAAGACAAGAGCGGAAACGAATATACTCTTGCCGTAATAAATTTAAAGTTTAACTATACGTACAAGCCCGAAAACGGAAAGCCTATAAAAATTAAAGAGTTACGTGAACATTTCTATCAAAACGGTTTTTATTTAGATGGTATTCATTATGTAAGATATAAGCGTAGCGCGGGAAGTTCAAGGGAAGGAAAATGTCTTTTCATTGATGAGCGTTTATATAAGGCAATGGATAAGTGGAGCAGTTGCGGTTTGAAAGTGCAAACTGACCTTGCTTCGTGGGAATCATATAAGGCGTTGTCGCTCAGTAGCATCAAAGGAACGGTGCAAATTTCGCTTGACGGGATATTGTTTGTTCCCGATCATAAAGGCATATTCACGGAAGAAGTTGTTTCGGTAGAATTAAAGGACGGAAAGCTTGTAGCCGAGCAAAAGCAAACGGAAATAATTAACGACATTTGGGATGGCGAGAGCCTTTTAGACGAGAGCGTGTTTGAAAGCGGCTATGCGGACAAGCATATGTTGCTTCTTCGTAATAAGTTTTTTAAGTCTTGCGCTTTTAGAACAAAACTTCAAAAATGGATAAAAGATAAAAACATTACGCTTGCCGATTTGAAAACAAGGGGATTTACTTTTGCAACCGACATAAGTCAAATTATTATGGTAACGACGCCAAATAGTTTAAAATATCTTAAATTTGTTGGAGGTCTTTCCGAAAAGAATATTTGCAAGTGGGTGGAAAATGTAACCGATACTTTCGGTGTGGTCAAATGGGATAAAAGCACGAGATTTTTTCACGGCGATATGGTACAGAGCAGTTATCAACTACTGAACACGTTAGGTCTTGATAAGGCGCAAGCGGTAGAGCTATTAAAGCCGAGTTTTGACTATATCTCGCTTGTTCGTAACGACGTGGAATTTATGCGCTATCATTTTACTGATGCTTACGCAAGAGAAAAGGATGGGGAAGAAAAGAAAGCTCCCGACGGACTTGCCGATCGTGCCGACGTTATTTTTAGATTGCTTTTCAGTTGTACGCATTTTAATACAACGGCATTATATGCTAATTTTAGAGATGACGTAGTAAGCGGACTTAAAAGCAGTTTGCGCCGTGGACATATTTTATTAAACGGCACGAACGCAACGTTGTTCGGCAACGGACCTGAGCTGTTAAAGTACATGGCCGGCGAAAAGATAACAAGCGAGTTAAAGAAGGGACAAATTTACTGCAAGAGATTCGAAAGCGGCGCGAAACTTCTTTGCGCGCGCTCACCGCATATCACGATGGGCAATCTTTATTGTGTGGAAAACAACCTTAGCGGAGAGATTTGGAATTACTTCAATTTAGGTAAAAATATCGTTTGTGTAAACGCTATTAGCGAGAATATTCAACAGCGTTTAAACGGTTGCGATTACGATTCAGACGCTATGCTTATAACCGACGATAAATTGTTGGTGGAAAGCGCGGAAAGATACAAAGATTATTTCAAAGTGCCCGTTTGCGGTATTTCGTCTATGAGTAAAAGCGGTCAAACGCTTGCCGAGCTCGACCACGACACAAGCGAAAATAAAATAGGCGAGATAGTAAACCTTTCGCAAAAGTTAAACAGTATTATATGGAACGAAATCCATCACGGCGCGCCCATAGAGAAAATCTTGGATATTTATAACGACGTTTGCAAACTTGCCGTTTTATCGGGATTGGAAATAGATAAAGCGAAGCGCGCTTACGACAACGTGAACGTCGGGAAAGAACTTTCCGCATTGCACAAAAAATATAATCGTCCTGCACCTATTTTCTTTAAGGAAATCGACGAGAAGGGAAAAGAAAACGAGTACGACTTTTACGATACGGCGATGGATTATATTTATCAAGCCGTTAAAAAGTTTAACTTCGTAAAGGGTAAAAGAAAACGAGTTAATTATATGCCTATCTCTTGGGTCGTGGGAGAAATTACGACTTCGGATAACGCTACCGATTATAGGCATAGAGATAAAATTATTGAGATTTGCGAAGAGTATAGAAAGAGAATTGACCGTTTGTATATGGAACTACGAGTTTCGGATGACCAAGAAAAAGAGGTTGTTTACGAAAAAATAGAAGAAGAGAAAGCCGATAGAGATAAGCAAGTTTCCAAATGGCTAACGAGTAGAAACGTGCTTATATTCGTGGCTCGCCATTATGAAAAGAATCGTCCGTCAGATTGGCAAATTTATGCCCCGATAGTAAATGCTCGTCACTTTAAGGATTTTATGCTTAAAGGCGGTTCTCCTATAGGGTTCGTTGAGGAAAGTAGAGACGGGAATATTATTGTTTATGGTAAGAAATTCGCAATCAAATGGTAAAAAGTGAAAGGGCACGTCTTTGGGATACAAATTAAAAATTAGAGTTTTCCCTTTCATAGAAAGGGAAAGGCTTGCCCAAATTTTAAAATGAGTAATCGGTGTAATAGAACCCGTTTTTCAAAAGCGTGGAAATGAAAGCTCGACAGTGTAAACTGTCGGGCTTTTTCTACGCCCAAAAGACAACTAAATACAATAAGGTAAAAGGGTTGCTTCAACATTATAGCGAGGAACGTATTTGGCTTGCCAAATACACGATTTTACAAATCGCCTCGTTAGGGGCACACCCCTAATACCCCGAGTAGTTCACGAAAATTTACTGCGTAAATTTTCCGTGAGGGTACTGTGGTCGTAATTTTCTTAACGGGCGATATGAATCCGCCCTTGAAAATTTCGGCGTAATAAATAAAAAAGGAGGAACAGTTATAGTAAAAAGGACAAGACCGTTTGCGTATACCTTTCGGGTAAGCGAACAAGAGAAAAATTTAATCGACGACAAATTGGCAAAAAGCGGACTTACGATGCGAGACTTTATTTTACGCTCTATCACGGATAAGCCTATAATCGTAATCGAGCGCAGCGGCGAAATACTTGCGGAATTAAAGCGGCAGGGAAACAATTTGAATCAGGCGGTGAGAAACAATTATTACGGTATGGACACGGAACGGGAAATAAAAAACTGTATCGCGTACTTAAAAGAACTGTATCGGAAAATATTCTTTGCCGCGGGAGAGTAAACGATGCCGCTTTTAAAATGCAGTGCGAGCAAGGCAAGGCCGAAAAACGGGATAAGATACATAACCGATCCGAAGAAAGCGGCGATCGTGTCGGTGAAAAATTTGTTCGAAGATGAAGATTATGCAAAGCAATTTGAAGATACGGCGGCGCGGTTCGGTAAAGGCGAAAAATACGACGAGCGGAAGTATTATCATGTTAAACTTTCCTGCGCGAGAAAAGATAACGTAACGCCTGAAAAAGCCCATGCGTATGCGGAAGAGATAGCGGAAGCGTTTTTCAAAAATTACGAATGCGTAATCGCCACGCATACGGATACGCAGACGGTTCACAGCCACATTATCGTAAACGCCGTTGATCCGATTACCGGCAAAAAATTGCAGTTCAGTCAAAAAGATTATGCAAAAATGAAAGACGAAGTAAACGTAATCGGCAGAAAATACGGCTTTACGGAAACGGAATTCAGAAAAAGGGGCAAAAACAGCCGAACGGCGGCAGAAAAGAAAATTATATTAAAAGGCGGAACGAGCTGGAAAGAAGAACTGCGCGAAGTCATTGCCGAAGCGGTAAAGAAAACGAAATCGCCCGAAGCGTTCAAAAAATATCTTGACGAATGTTACGGCGTAAAAATCACGCGGGACGGAAAGGATTTTTCTTATCTGCATCCGAACAAACAAAAACCGATCCGAGGGGAGCGGCTCGGAACAAATTATACGAAGACGGAGGTAATCAAAAGAATTTGAGAACAGAATAACGGGGTTAAGCCCTCAGCCTATAACGGAGGACGAAGTGGATTTAACGGAAAACGTACCGGCAGCGGAACTGTGCGAAGAAGTAAAGCGGCTTACGGCGGAAACGCGGGAAGCGTTATTAGAGCAAGCCTTGGCGGTATCGAACGAGAAATGCAACGGCTTAATTTTGCAGCTGAATGCGCGGGTAACGGACTTGACGCGGCAAGTGAGGAGCATAAAATGGATGAACGAAGAGCTCGCCTCGAGTTTGAAAGACGACGCAGAGAAACTGACGAAAGAGATGAAAGAAGAAAATCGGAACATGCTTGCGAGCATGCGGATAACTCTTCAGAGAATAACGGAAACGGTAACGAAGATACAGGAAATAGTAAATACAACTATGGCAAAGGCGACTGACGAAGCGGGCGAACTATTAAAGGAAAGAGTTACCGAAGCGGCGGACAGTGCGGCGGAAACGCTCGACGAGTATGCAAAATCGATGAAAAAGAAAGTGGAAGCCCTTGAAAAGGAAGTAGAGAGAGCGAAAGACGATATACGATTCGAGCGCGGTTTCCGTAAATTCTTCTTTTGGGTTACGCCCGTGCTAATGCTGGCGCAGTGCGTTATGACGGCAATTTTATTGCTCAGATAAAGCTATTTTTCAAAAAGTAATAATTTTAGCTTGACTATAAAATGGCAAGCAAGTATAATATAGCTACAATCGTATATATACGAGAATGTAAAAACGGGAGATGAAGATATGAAAGCCACGAAAGTGATACGAAAAGCAAATTCAGACGAGGGGTTAACGGTGGAAGAAATTAAAATTTACAACGCTAACGTAAAACCGCAGAAACACGTTTACGGCAAGTACGGAACGCTTGCAAAAAAGTATCTCGAAGATAAAGGGATCGACTGGACGATTGCAGATCTCCCCGAATATTTACACGGCGTAGACAAAGTGGCGGAAACGCTTTACGATGATATGTGGAATAAACTTTCCGGATGCGAGCAGCATCGCCGAACGGGAGATTATTTGGTCGATGTTAAGAGAATTAACGCTATTGAGAAAATCATCGAAGAGGAAATATTGAATGAAATTGTCTATGTATAGAGGCTGAAATTATGAAATTATTAAAAGTGTTGAACGTAACGGGAAGAATTTTGTTTGCGGGTTTATTGATAATAAGTCATATTATAATGGGTATTATAGGAATTATTATTTGCGCTGTTACGTCACAAAAATAAATTCGCAGGCGATATAAAAATCAATCCGAAAAAGCGAACGAGGCAAGCAGCGGTAGTTTGTTTATTACGGAAATATTAAAAAGGAGGATAATACGCTATAAATGGAGAGAGAACATTGTATCTATATGGTGAGAGAACATAGTAACCGTTCGGGGAAGAGAACATTGTGCCCTGTAGCAAAAATTAAAAATTACAGGAGTGACAAAGGAACAAAAGAAATTAAAAGAGGTAATGGACGAAAAGTACGTGGCTTTCTTATTGCTTGAAAGTATGTACGAATCGGGGAAAATTAACAAGGCAACGTATGAAAACGTGCTTAAAGAAAAAAGAAATTATATCGAAGAAAAGTATAATTTAAAGGATGAGACGGTATGAGCAGGGTGATTTTGTCCGACTTGTCGGAAAATAAGGTGGTTTTGCCTACGAACGTATCGACATTTGACAGGAACAGGCAGCGCAGCGTTGTATTTTACGGAAGGGTAAGTACCGAGCATGAAGCGCAACTCGCCGCACTCGAAAATCAAATGCAATGGTATGAAGATCAGGCGAAGTATCACCCGAATTGGACGGTGTTAAAAAGTTATATCGATCGCGGGATTACCGGAACGCAGGCGAAGAAACGCCCCGCGTTCATGGAAATGTTAAACGACGCGAAGTATCATAAATTCGATTTGATCGTAACGCGCGAGGTATGCCGTTTTGCGAGAAATACGGTAGATACGCTTGTAATTACGAGACAGTTAAAAGAAATCGGGATAGAAGTATATTTTGTGGAAGATAACATCTGGACGATGGATAACGACGGGGAACTTCGCCTTACGATTATGGCAACGCTTGCACAGGAAGAGAGTAGAAAGACTTCCGAGCGTGTTCGTGCGGGGCAAAAAATAAGTAGGGATAACGGCGTTTTGTATGGAAACGGAAATATTCTTGGCTATGATAGGCTTGGCGATACGTACGTCATCAACGAAGAACAAGCCGAAACGGTGCGAATAATTTATGATTTGTACTTGAAGGGATATGGCTTTACTAAAATTGTCAATGAACTTGTAAGGCAAAAGCGAAAGGATTCGTCGGGGCTTGTGCGTTGGGAAGCGACAAAGGTTTCTCGTATTTTACATAACGCAACGTATAAGGGATATCAAGGTTATTATAAATCGTATAAGAATAACCATTTGGACCAAAAGACGGTTATCAATCGTGATGAAGATACCTATTTATATGTAAAGGGCAGGTTTACGCCGATTATTTCTGAAGAGGTTTGGGATAAGTGCAAGGCTATTCGTGAGAGTAAAATGGCACTTAGAAAAACGAGAGAAGGAAAGTTAGAAAAGACGGGCGTTAGAACTTCGGAAGATATTTGGGCAAAGCGTTTGGTGTGTAGGTGTGGATATCGTATGAGAAAGGATAAATGGCACGTAAATAAAACGGGTTTGACTTATGGGTATAAGTGCTATAATATCTTAAATAACGGTAGTAAACAAGCGAGAATAGATGCAGGGCTTGATGCCGATAAATATTGCGATATGGGTACGATTGCCGATTGGAAGATGGATTTAATGTTGTTCGAAGTGTTAAAAGCGTTGAACTTAGGAGATTCAACTTCAGTGCATGCGGCGTATCAAACGTTTAAGAACAAAAACACAAAAGAAACAAACGAGGCGAGAGCGCTTAGGGATGCGGAAGCAAAACTAAGGAAAATTCAAATCAAGCTTGAAAATCTAACGGAAATACGAGTCAACGGAGAAATCGGTAAACAAGAATTTATGTCGCTAAAAACAAAAATCAACGGCGAAATGCTTGTGGTAGAAAAGGAAATTGACGATATAAAACAAGTGGTGCTTGAAGATGAACGGAAAGCTACGCCGCTTGTTTCAATTGACGTTTTTCGTTCCATGGCGGTGGAAGACCTGGATTTTACGAAACCGATACGGCGTTCTGCTTTGGTGAATACAATGATTAAAAAAATCGTGCCGAACACTTCGCTTGATTTTAAGTGGTATCTTAATTTATATCCGAAGCGTGATGACGCGGGCGACGAAGACTACAAAGAAGTTGTAGAATTTACAATCGATTACGACGTGGCGAAAGATTTTCGGAATAATCGTGGCGAAATGCTCAGACAAAACCAGTGGAAGGACCTGACCGTAAGAGTTATGATTTAGGCGTTAAGGCATGCGGGTAATACCGTGTGCCTTAATTCTTTTAATATTTAACGGGATTCTTTTGTAAAATTGTGTAGCAACAAGCACACGCCACGATTGCAAGTTGGGTAAAACAATTGCTTGTTTCCGTTGAATATGGTATAATTATAATAAATAAATCAAACAGATAAGGTTAAGTTATGGTTATTCGGAAAGAAGATACGGCGAGCAGAGTTGCAAGACGAAAATACGAAGAGAAAAACAAAAAATTGCGTAAAGAAAAGAATGCGAATTTTCAAACGATGATACCGAGAGAGTTGTTTGAAGAAATCAATGCATTTTTGACCGAAATGGGTATGACTAAGGTGGATTTTATAAAAAAAGCCTTTGAGATAATGCAGAATAACGGGTAATCTATTTTTGTATTAAATACAACCTCAGCGAGGGCGGTTTGTCGAAGAAAAGTAGACAAGCCGCTTTTATATGCGCTTTTTGTGGCGTGTTATTCGACAAAATTTCGCCGTTATAGGCAGATAGCCAAAACTATAATGTCAATTATTATTGACAAATCAAAAGCAATTGTATATAATAGTGAATGTTAAAGCGGTGGGAGATGTGTCATGAAAAAAAGGACGATACTTTTATTTCCGGATACGATTAAAATATTAGAGCAAATGGGCGAACAGATAAAGTTAGCGAGACTCAGAAGAAATTTATCGGTCGAACTCGTTTCGGAGCGCGCAAATATAAGCAGAGCAACGCTGTGGGCGGTTGAAAAAGGCAGTCCTTCCGTCGCGATAGGATATTATGCGGCTGTTTTGCATGCGCTGAACGATATGGATAAAGATTTATTGCTGGTGGCTAAAGACGATAAACTCGGGCGGACGATTCAGGACCTGAATTTAACGACGCGCCGTCGGGCAACGAAAAAGAAAGGGGACTAAAATATGTTACAGGAAAAAAAGATTTACGTCTGTTTTGACAACAACGTAGATAAAAGAATAAAGGTCGGGTGTCTTTTTGCGGATTTTCAAAGAGGGAAAGAAAAGTTTTCTTTCGAATATGACGACGAGTTTTTTACGAGTTTTCTTTTCCGAAATTTTTTCGATTACGATTTGCAGCCGTATAAGGCAAGGCAATATTTGCCGACGGATAAAACCTTGTTCGAAGTTTTTTCGGATACCGCGCCGGACAGATGGGGCAGGCTTTTGATGAAGCGCAGAGAGCGCATAAAAGCCGAAGAACAAAGATTGCCGAAAGTAAATACTTTGTATGAAACGGATTATCTGCTCGGCGTTTTCGACGAGGCGCGTATGGGCGCGTTACGTTTTTGTTTGGAGGAAAACGGAGAATATCTTTCGGCGGAAAGAGAATTGTCAACGCCGCCGTTTGAAAGTTTAAGAACGCTCGAAGAGGCGTCTCGTCAGTTTGAAAAAGAAGAAAACCTATTAAACGGCAAGTGGCTGAAACTGTTGCTCGCTCCCGGTTCTTCTTTGGGCGGGGCAAGACCGAAAGCAACGGTAAAAGACGTTGACGGAAGTTTATGGATTGCGAAATTTCCTTCAAAAAACGACGAATACGATATGGGCGCATGGGAGAAAACCGTTCTCGATCTTGCAAAACTTTGCAACCTGGACGTTCCCGAGACAGAACTAATGAAGTTTTCCAAACTCGGCAGTACGTTTTTAGTAAAGCGTTTTGACAGAGCCTTGGAAAAGAGAATTCATTTTATGTCTGCAATGACGGCCCTCGGCAAAAAAGACGGGGACAACTCGTCGGGCGGAATAAGTTATCTGGATATTGCGGCGTTTATAAGCGCAAACGGAGCAAATCCGAGAGAAGATTTGACGGAACTTTGGAAACGTATCGTGTTTAATATCGTGGTTTCCAATACCGACGACCATTTAAGAAACCACGGCTTTATTTTAACCGAAGAAGGCTGGCGATTGTCTCCGTTATATGACGTAAATCCGAATATAGACAAGGATTCGCTTTCATTGAATATTACGGAAAACGATAATGCGTTATCCGTCGATTTGGCGATTGAGGTCGCGGAACATTTCGGAATAGATAAAAATATTGCGACTGATATGGCATACGAAATACTTTCGGTTGTGCGTGATAATTGGCGTAACGTTGCGAAATTAAACGGTTTAAGTAAGAGTGCGATAGAATATATGCGCCCTGCGTTTTCCATAGCAGAAATTTAAGACTTTTAAGAGTGTGCTGCTAATACGAAGATATTATAAATAAAAGGAAGTTACTATGTCTTATAAGAATAATCACTATGTTCCGAGATTAGTCTTGCGTAGATTTGCAGACAAAGTCTCGGTCTATAATATAAAAACCGGTGAGTTGGCGGAAAATAAAAGACTAGAGAAGGTTTTTGCTTTAAGTGAGCTTTATAGCGAAGAAGTAGAAAAAGAGTTGGCCGAAAAAATAGAGTCACCGTTTGCTTTGATTCTCAATAATAAAATTCTTTCGTCTAAGGTCGGCGATAATATTGAAATTACACGTAAAGAGTTAAATATTATTAAGAAATTTCTACTTGTATCACAAATGAGGGTTTTTGTTGAAGAGGGCAAATTTTCTTTCCTTGAAAAAGGGTTAACGCAAGCCATGAAAAAAATGGGGGTAGAATTCCCGTTTGAAGAAAGAGAGATAAGTGAAACTGTAGAACAAAGATGGTTGCGCAATATTAAGGTTGTAGTTGAATGTCAAGATTTATCAAAAATACAAGAACATGAATTGTGTACTTACGAGATATATCGTTGGGCTCAAATTTATAATGCCGGTTATATGGCGATTTGGGATGGGAAAAACAGCGGTGAAGACTTTATCATTACCGACATCGGAATGACATCGGAGGTTGAACCGAGTTATGTTAAAATTGGACTTGAGACGGATAAAAAGAATTATTTAATGAAAAGATTTTTAGAGGAAACGAATCTTTTGGTTAAACAAAATTTATTAAATTTACTATATGCACAAGTTAATTTTCATGAAAACTACTATATGTTTTCCATATCAAAAAACAGAATGATTGTTATAATTAACCCCTTTTTTAGAATGTATGATAAAAAAGAAAAACTAGGAGTTCCCAATATTTGGCCTACAGAAATTCAAGATAGAAAATTATTCGAAAAGAATAAATCTGAAAGATTGCCGATAATAATGGGAAAGCAGGTATTAAAAGAAAATGACAAGTTTTGGTATAAAATATGTCAAATGAATTGGGAAGATGTTGTATGGGTAAATATGTTAATGCTGGATCGAATAGATACACTGTTGGGCTTTGCTGACCTAAAAAAAATAAGTGATAGTATCTATAACTATATAGAATGGCATAAAGAAAGGAATATAGTAGCGCCTAGGGATTATCAAAGTTTATTGAAAATTATTAAAGAGAGAGGGATTATTGACGAATAGTTATATAAACAATTATAGCAGCTGAATTAGAAACGTGAATTTAATAGACTTTATCTGTAAAAACGAGAAATTTTAAGTTAATGATAATTAGTAAGTGGAGTAAGCAAAATTTCGGTAGCGGTAATATATATAAATATTGGGACCGGCGATGAAATTTTCTGATTTTAGATTTTTATCAATTTTGGTGATTTTATGCAGAAAAGTTATAAAAATTCATATTTATGCAATAGATATTCATAAAAATATACACAAAAACGGAATTAACGATTATCGCCCTGCGTTTCGCACTCGGTCATACAGGCGAATATCCGTAATCCGAGGGCGTAAGCTTTTGGCGGAAAACGGTTGAATTCCGGCATTTTAATACTGAATTTTATGAAAAACAGCCATTCTCGCTTGAGTTTGGCTGTTTTTTTACTCTTCTGAAAGCGGTCGAAAATCGGAAAATATGCTAAAATAGCGGGGTGGTTCCTCAAATGTTACATTTTTCCATATATACTGTTGTAGGTAAAAGAGGGCGACAATAGAGAGGTATTTTATGTCGAAATATAAATTGATTATAGAGTATTACTTAAAAGGAAACAATCGCACGCAGATCGCTACGCTTTGCGATTGTTCCCGTATGACGGTCTGGCGCGTTTTGCAACGAGTAAACGCTATTGGTATCGGAATCGGAGAACTGAGCGAAATGAACGAAAAAGAACTCGCTTATTTGCTTTTCCCGGAAAGGGCGAAACCGGGAGACGGGTATCTGATTCCGGATTTTAAGTGGGAAGAGTTTCAGATGGTTAAGCACCGTTCGTCAATCAGGCTTTGCTGGCGCAGATATTGTAAGCGAGCGGCAAAGCAAGGTCTTAAAGCGTATAGTTGGGCAAGTTTCGGACTTCTATATAGTCAATATAAAAAGCCTCGTGCCGACGATGACGATCCGCACGACGCGGTAAGAAACAAACTGAAACATTATAATTTATTGTTATCGTATTGTAATCCCGGCGGAGCGAGTTATGAAAAGATAAAACAAGAAAAAGAAGATTGGCTTAAATCGTTGCATCTTGAAGAAGATAAAATTCTTTGAAAATCGAATATGGCTATTCGGTAAAACGAGCAAATAGAAAGATAAGCTTCAAAAAGACAGTGTAATTGCAATTTTTCTGTTAGACACTGCTAACTTGCTTGATTTTTCAGACAGAAAAAGATATAATATACTTGAACGGTGCGTTCGGGAGTTTTTGTAAGGCAATGACGAAATTGAAAAATGTTTCTTTGCTTAGCCGAGCGAGATTCGAACCCCATTAAGTTTTAACGGCGCAAAATTTGTAAAATCGGCGTTAAACTCTCTTGTACTACGGCAAGTATGACTGCGTTCGTTTGCCTTGATTTTTCTAAATTTATCGCCGTTAAAATGCGTAGTACCTTAAAGCTGTATTTTTTAGCAGATTGTTGTAAAGGCGAACGCAGGTGTATATCAATACATCGAGCGAGAATTTGCAAAAATATGCAAAAAAGACGGCTTTAAGGCTTGATGTGGTTCGAATCTCGCTCGGCTAAGTAAACTTAAAGTCAGACGGTGAAAAGAGGGTATATTGTATAATGAAAAACGAAGAGTTGCGATTTGATAGAAATTGCCACGTTTTGTATTCAAAGCAATGTGAAAAAGAGATAAAAAAGAAAATTGCCCTTCATTATCCCGAAAATTTGCGCGATGAAATATGGACGAAAGTGCAACTGAAATACGTCGAGTTTTTAAGAGAGTGGCGCACCGACCTTGGCGGCAAAAAGAACTTTCACAACGGCAAAGGCGGCACATACGATTGCATTGCAATCATGACTTATTATGATGTTTGCAAAGACGTCACTTCTTTTCGGGAGATTGAAGAAATAGAAGAAAATCTCGTGTTGCCGGCATTTCGCAAACTGAAATTCGTCGATTGCAACAAACCGTTCTGGAAAAAGTTGATGTACAAGGCGTTCTGCTCGGCTAAGAAAAAATGCGACAAGTGGCACGATTACGAAATGAACGTTGCGCCATACGAAAAAAATAAGCCGATTTATTACGAATTTACGGCTTGCCCCGCGGCAGAGTTTGCGAAACAATTCGGACTTACCGAAATTATGCCCGCGCTTTGTAATGTGGACTACGCTTCGATGGAACTAATCGGCGCGAAACTGATAAGGAAAGGCACTTGCGTGGACGGCGATAAATGCGATTATACAATCTGCGGCGACAAAGATGAATTTTGCAAGTTGCACCCCGAATACAAAGACGAAAAAGGCTTTCGGAGGAATAAATAATGAAATATCATATCGAAAAGAACACCGTACAGGAAACGCTTGTGATACCGCTGTATGCAAGAAAGAAAGCGGCGGAAATTTTCCCGAATTTGTACGAGGACAAAACTGCCGCAAAAATAATCGAGCAAATCGATTACGACTTTTCGTCGGTGGAAAAAACTTCGGGCAAGACGATGTACCGCTTCGGGTTTTTAGAAGTCGCAATGCGGCAAAACGACCTTGCAATAGAGATAAAAGACTATTTGAAAGATCACCCGAAAGCTGCGGTTGTCAATCTCGGCTGCGGACTGGACGACTTAGGCAGAAAGTGCGACAACGGCGAGTGCAAGATATACAATCTCGATTTTGACAGCGTAATTGCGGTAAGGAACGAACTTTTGCCCGCGGCCGAGCGTGAAGGAAACATAGCGTGCGACCTGAACGACACGAGTTGGTTTGAAAAAATCGATTCCAGCGGCGGCGCGGTATTTTTTGCTTCGGGCGTGTTTTATTATTTTTTGAAAGAACAGGTGCGCGCGCTCGTTTGTAAAATTGCGGAACGCTTCTCGAACGGAAGAATGGTATTTGACGGAGCGAACAAAACTGCCGTAAAAATGATTGCGAAAACGTGGCTTAAAACGGCAAAAATCAAAGACGTAAGCGCATATTTTGCGGTGTCGAAAGCAAAAGAAGAACTTTCCTCCTGGAGCGACAAAATAATCGTTTCGAGCCGCAGATACATGCTCGGCTACAACGACTTGAAAGATAAATCGGTAAGCGGATTTTTCAGATTTCTGGCAAAAGCCGGGGATAATTTTATGAAAATGCAGATTGTAAGAATCGATTTTAAGGAGTAATTATGGACAAGTTGCATTTCGAGGTTGAAAAAGACGGATTTCACGGCGTATATTGGCAAAACAAAATGCCGTCGAACGCTGCCATTATCGCTATGCTCGGCGACGACGCGGAAGATTACATGGCGAAAAGTTGCGTAAAATGGTTACAAAAACAAGGTGTAAACGTTCTGACAATGTCGCCCGCGAAAAAGAATTACAGCCATCACAATTACCCGCTTGAAAGGATCGAAACCGCAATAAATTGGCTTAAAAGCAACGGAAACGATAAAATCGGCATTGTGGGCGCGTCGACGACGGGTACGCTTGCGCTTACCGCGGCTTCGTATTTTCCTGATATTACTTTGACCATTGCAATGACTCCCAGCGACTTTGTCTGGCAAGGTTTCGAGCAAGGCAAAAAAGACGGCTGCGACGAGTGGCCCGTTGAGGGAGAATCTCTGTTTACTTATCGCGGAAAACCGCTTGCTAATATGCCGTTTTGTTATAAGCACCCGGAATATTGGCAAGTGATTAAGGCGGAATCGAAAAAAAACGGCGATATGGTAAATTCGCGTAGTATTTTTGACGATTCCGAAGCCGCTCACCCGATAGAGGAGGACGAGTTCATTAAGATAGAAAACATAAAAGGCAAACTTGTTCTGATCGGAGCGGAAGACGACGCTTTGTGGGATACCGCGAAGTATATAAGAAGAGCAGAAAAACGCCTCTCGGAAAAGCCGCATTCCTGCAACGCGGAATTTCTCGTGTACAAGCACGGAACGCATTACGTTTTCCCCGAAAGTTTGCTGAGAAGCATTTTACCGATAGGCGGGGGATTGTTTTTAAAACTTGCTTTTAAGGCGGCAAAAGATTTCCCGAAGGAATGCAAGCAAACGCGCGTCGATATAGACAGAAAGGTGGTAAAAGTCATAAAGGAGTGGAAAAAATGAAGTACGGTTTTATGCCGAAGTTAATGTGGGCGGCATACAAAGGAACGTTCAAAAAACAACTGACAAAAACGCTTGGGGAAGACTCTCCGAACGGAGTGATGAAACTTGCCCATAGAAAGTATAAAGAAATACTTTTCAGCATCGACGAATTTGAGAAAGGCGACAGATTTTTGATAAATATTTTAAGTTGCGCAATGCTGTCCGCTGTTTTGTTGTCTGTCAAAAACAAATATACGGTTGAAGAAGTCCGCGTGTATTACCGCAAGGCAATGTGCGAAAATTTTATTACCAAGTCTGCGGCAACAAAGAGCAAATCTTATACGGAGAAAGGCAGAGCGAAACTTAAAGAACACGCTGCTAAAAGCCAAAGCAATACAAATCCGTATTCCTGGAAGTTCAACGTCGAGGACGGCGAAACAATAAATCAATATACGGCTACGTTTTATACTTGCGGAATCTGTTATCTCATGACCAAACTCGGACTTAAAGAGTATATACCCGCAATGTGTACGCTCGACTACGATATGGCGGCAATGAACAATACAGTCTTTACGCGCGAGTATACTTTGGCAAGCGGCGGAAAATATTGCGATTGTCACTACGACCACAAGGGGTAAAATGACGAATCAATATCTCAAAGAAACGAAAATGCTCGATTATTCGCATAAATCGATACAAAAATTGATAAGAGAGCGGAAGTGGAGCGTTTTCCCTGAAAAAGAAAGAGTTAAAGAAATTTACGACTTCGTGAAAGATGAAATACTGTTCGGATATAATACGGACGACAAAATCAAGGCAAGCAGGGTATTAAAAGACGGCTTCGGACAATGCAACACGAAAGGCACGCTTTTTATGGCTCTTCTTCGCGCGTGCGGCGTTCCGTGCAGAATACACGGTTTTACGATAGATAAAGCGTTACAAAAAGGTGCGATGACGGGTATCGTGTATAAAAGCGCGCCGAAAGAAATTTTCCATAGTTACGTTGAGGTTTGCGTTTGCGGCGTGTGGTACAATCTCGAAGGCTTTATTCTCGATAACGCGTATTTGACGGCTTTACAAAAGATGTTTTTGCCCGAAAAAGACGGCTCGTTTACGGGCTACGGCGTGGCGACGAAAAATTTTGCAAGTCCGCCCGTAGAATTCGATTGCTGCGACACTTATATTCAGAAAGAAGGTATCGTGCGCGATTTTGGCGTTTTTGGCGATCCAGACAGCCTTTTGAAGGAACACGGACAGCAAATGAATTTGTTAAAAAGATGTGTTTATCGGCTTATAGGCAGACATTTGATGAATAATAACGTGAAGAAAATCAGAAATCGTTCGGTATGATTAGCCGGAGGCAATGGCGTTCGAACAGAAAAAATATTCGGCGTTTACGTCGTTTGTAAATAACGACGTAAACGCCGAAAGGAGTAATATACGGATCCTGTAATACTGAAAATCATGTTGGGGCTTGAGATAATAGGGCATGCAAACAATATGTATTGTCGTAAAACGGTCATCGGCATAGTAAAATAAAGAAATAAACAGCACAGCGAATAACACAGTATAGTGAATAATAGGAGATAAATATGGGATTTTTTGAAAATACACGAAAACCACAAGGATTCGGTGGGAAGATAATGGTAAAAATGATGAACACAGGTCATAGTAAGTTGGCAAAATGGGGCTTTACTAAAATTTACGCAAAGTCGAACGCCAAAGTATTGGATATAGGCTGTGGCGGTGGGGCAAATATTGCCAACTGGCTAAGAAAATGTTCAACAGGGCATGTGACAGGGATAGATTATTCAAAAGTCAGCGTAGAGGAATCGAAAAAACTAAATGCTGTCGCAATCAATCAAGGCAGGTGTGATATTGTTTATGGCGACGTATCGTCTATGCCGTTTGATGATGAGGCTTTTGATTGTGTTTCTGCGTTTGAGACGGTATATTTTTGGGAAGACCTTGAAAAATGCTTTGCAGAGGTTCACCGTGTTACGAAAAACGGCGGTACATTCCTTATATGCAACGAGAGCGATGGTACAAATTCCAAGGACGAAAAATGGGCAAAAAAAATAGGGGGAATGAAAATCTACAACGAAACGCAACTTCGCACAATGCTGGAAAAAGTTGGATTTTGTGATATTAAGAGTTTTGTAGATGCTAAAAAACACTGGCTGTGCATTGTTGCGAATAAATAAGCGGTAATCAAACATATAAAAACTTCAACGAATATTATTTAAAACCAAATAATCTAAACGACGGCGAAGAAAAATTTGCCGCTTTTTAATTTATCAGGCAGAAAAAATGCTTGACTTTATTAAATAACAGCGTTATAATAACACCGTTATTAAAACAAAGGAAGTTCGGCAATGAGAAAAAAAGACGATTTAGCCATCGAAAAAATAATAGAATGTGCCAAAACGGAATTTCTCGAAAAAGGATTCGAGGGCGCGTCTATGCGCAGGGTTGCCGAAAATGCGGGGTATACTACAGGCATGCTTTACGGCAGATTTGCAGATAAAGGCGAACTGTTCAGAGCGATAGTGAAAGCCCCGGCGGAAAAACTTTATTTGTATTATGCGGAAGTGCAGGAGAACTTTGCGGGTTTATCGCCCGAAACGCAGTATAAAGATATGCACGTTTACGTCGATAAAAGAATAGATGAAATGCTGGATATCGTTTACGGTGATTTCGACGGATTCAAACTTATCATTTGTAAAAGCGAAGGCAGCGAATACGAGAAGTACATCGATAGTCTTATCGAAATCGAAACCGAAAATACCGTTCGATTTATAAACGATATGAACGCTGCGGGGATAAAGGTTAAGTCGGTAAGAGCGGATCTTTCGCATATGCTTGCCACGGCGATGTTCAACGGAATGTTCGAAGTGGTGGAACATGATTTTTCAAAAGACGACGCGCGGCAATATATAAAACAGTTACAGTATTTTTTCAACGCCGGGTGGGATAAAATTTTAGGGCTTCCGTCCGACTGGACTTTGTCCGAATAACAAACTCGTTAAAAAGGGAAAGGAATTTCCTTTTTTATATGTCGTATTGTTAGGCGCTGCTAACTAAAAACAACCCAAGGAGGTTTTACATTGAAAAAACAATCGGATTTATCAAGACTTATGGGGTATGCGGGGAAGCATAAGTATTTCACTTACGCTTCGTGGGCGCTTGCCGCCATTTCCGCGTTCGTCGCGCTTCTTCCGTTTATCTATATATGGAAGATAGTAAAAGAGGTGCTGGACGTTGCGCCGAATTTTTCGGAGGCAGTCGGGCTTGTAAAAAACGGCGTTATGGCAATGGTTTTTGCCGTGGCGGCATTTTTAATTTACATATCCGCATTGCTTTGTTCGCACCTTGCGGCGTTTCGGGTTGCCACGAATATGCGAATTTTGGCTACGGAGCATATAGCAAAACTTCCTCTTGGCTACGTCGATAGTTTCGGCAGCGGAAAACTCAGAAAAATAATAAACGACTCTACGGGCGCGACGGAAAACTATCTCGCGCATCAACTGCCCGACAAATACGCGGCGATCGCAACGCCGATAGGGCTACTTGCATTGCTGTTTATATTCGACTGGCGTTTGGGGCTTTTGAGCCTCGTTCCCGTGATTCTCGCGTTTCTGATTATGTCGACGATGACGGGCAAGCGCATGGCGGAAAAGATGAAACAGTATAACAACGCGCTTGAAAATATGTCTAACGAGGCGGTGGAATACGTTCGCGGAATCCCCGTGGTGAAAACATTCGGTCAGTCGGTGTATTCTTTCAAAAAATTCAAAGGCACGATCGACGAATACGAAAAGTGGGTAGTTTCGTATACCAAAGATTTGCGCGTGCCGATGATGTTTTACACGGCGGCGATCAACGGAGTATTCGCGTTTCTGATTGCGGGGGCGTTGTGGTTTACGCACGACGGCGTTACGAACGCGTTTTTGCTCAACCTTATTTTCTATATCGTAATCACGCCCGTAATTTCGCTTACGCTTACGAAAATTATGTATATGAGCGAAAATAATCTGATCGTCCGCGACGCTTTAGAGAGAATAGACGAGGTGCTGAACGCTTCGATAGTATCAGAGAGCAAATCGCCCGAAAAGCCGAAAGACGGTTCGATAAAACTTAGCGACGTGCATTTTTCTTATGACGGCAAAAAGGAAGTTATCCGCGGCGTATCGATGAATATCGGCGCGGGGCAAACGGTTGCGTTGGTCGGACCTTCGGGCGGCGGAAAATCAACGCTTGCAAGCCTTATGGCGCGGTTTTTCGATGTTCAAAGCGGCAGTATAAAAATCGGCGGAGCGGACGTTCGGGAAATAGAAAAGAAAGAACTTGCAGATACCGTTTCGTTCGTGTTTCAGAATTCGCGCCTGATAAAGGCGAGTATTCTCGAAAACGTAAAACTCCGCAGACCGAACGCGACGGACGAAGAAGCGGTTGCCGCTCTTCACGCCGCGCAGTGCGACGATATTATCGAAAAAATGCCGCAGGGCGTAAATACGATGATCGGTACGAAAGGCGTTTATCTTTCGGGTGGAGAGCAGCAGCGAATAGCAATTGCAAGAGCCGTGCTTAAAAATTCGCCGGTTATCATTCTCGACGAGGCTACGGCGTTTGCCGATCCCGACAACGAAGTAAAGGTACAAAAAGCGTTTTCTTCCCTTGCAAAAAACAAAACGGTGGTTATGATTGCGCACAGGCTTTCCACCGTGGAAAACGCCGATTGCATTTACGTTATCGCCGACGGGCAAGTAGAAGAAAGCGGAAGTTTCGGAGAACTTATCGAAAAGAACGGCTTATTTGCGAAGATGTGGAAAGATTATTCGGCTTCGGTCGAATGGAAAGTTAAAAAGGAGGTAAGCGCAAATGTCAATGATTAAAGCCATACAAAGAAAAACGGCTTCGTCCGAAAAGGGCGCGAAAGGGCTTGTAAAAGGAATAATCGCGTGTGCGTTTCAGTACCTTGCGTTTATGCTGCCGACGAGTTTACTTTATTTTCTCGTTGCCGATATGATGGATGGCGGCGTTACGGGCGGAAGAATTTGGTTTTACGTCGGCGGTATCGCCGTGTGTTTCGCGCTTATTCTCGTTACAACGTATTTTCAATATAACAATACTTATTTCACGACTTATGAAGAGAGCGGAAAAAGACGGCTTGGTTTAGCCGAACGCTTGCGCAAATTGCCCCTTTCCTTTTTCGGGAAAAGGGATCTTGCCGACCTTACGAGTACGATTATGGCGGATTGCGAAGTGCTTGAAAAGACTTGTTCGCACTTTATACCGGGGCTTTTCGGTTCGCTGATATCTACAACGATTATCGCTGTCGGGCTGTTCGCGTTCGATTGGCGAATGGCTCTCGCCGCGCTGTGGGTTATCCCCGTTTCGGTGCTTATCGTTCTTTTAAGTTATAAAATTCAGGACAAAACGCAGGCAAAGACGATGGCGGTAAAAATGGCTTGTGCCGACGGCATACAGGAATATATCGAAACGGTACGCGATTTGAAAGCCAACAACGCCGAGCGAAATTACCTGAAAGGGCTTAGCGGAAAAATAAAAAACGTAGAAAAGCAGAATCTCAAAGCCGAACTTATAAACGCCGTGTTCGTAACGGGCGCGGGAATGGTATTAAAACTCGGCATCGCTTCGGTTGCGATCGTCGGCGCGGCACTTCTTGTAAACGGCAGTTTAAGCGCGCTTACGTTCTTTATGTTTTTGCTTGTCGCTTCGCGCCTTTACGATCCTATGCAAGCTGCGCTTCAAAATCTCGCGGCGATTATCGCAATGCGCACGAACGTTGCGAGAATGAACGAAATTCTCGACTATCCCATTCAGACGGGAAGCGAAACGCTCACGAATAACGGCTGCGATATAGAATTTAATCACGTCGGATTTTCTTATAACAACGGCGAAACTGTGCTTAAAGACGTTTCGTTTACGGCAAAACAAGGCGAAGTAACGGCCTTAATCGGTCCTTCCGGAGGCGGAAAAACAACCGTTTCGCGGCTTGCCGCAAGGTTTTGGGATAACGGTACGGGTAAAATTACCGTGGGCGGTATGGATATAAAGAAAATCGATCCCGAAAAATTGATGAGCCTTTATTCGATTGTTTTTCAGGACGTAACGCTGTTCGATAATACGATTATGGAAAATATCCGACTCGGCAAAAAGGGCGCGACGGATGAAGAGGTTTTGGCGGCGGCTCGGCTTGCAAACGTGGACGAATTTGCCGAAAAATTACCTGACAAATGGAATACGAATATCGGAGAAAACGGCTCGGATCTTTCGGGCGGAGAACGTCAACGCATATCCATTGCCCGCGCGTTCTTGAAGGACGCCCCGATCGTTCTTTTAGACGAAGCGACGGCGAGTCTTGACGTGGAAAACGAAACGCTCATTCAGACTGCACTTTCAAGGCTTATCAAAAACAAAACCGTGCTGGTTATCGCGCACCAGATGAGAACGGTTGCCGGCGCGGATAAAATCGTCGTACTGAAAGGCGGTGTGGTTGCCGAACAAGGCAGCCCTGACGAATTATATCGCTTTGGCGGCATTTACAGGCATATGTCCGACTTGCAGGCGGATAGCGGCAAGTGGAAAATAAAATAACGCAATTTCTGTGGCTAAAAAGCCCGTTTTTTGCTCTGAAACGGGCTTTTTGCTTGTTTTTTTCTGCCTTTTGTGATATAATGATTCAAATATATGAGAGTCGAGGGGCAATATGTACGATAACGAATCGCAGGAAATGTATCTTGAAACGATACTTAAAATTCAAAAGAGGAAGGGTAGCGTAAGGTCTATCGAAATTGCGGAGGAAATGGGTTTCAGCAGACCGAGCGTTTCGCGCGCCGTCGGGATTATGAAAGACGACGGTTTTATAGTTGTGGCGAAGGACGGATTTATCGAACTTACCGAAAGCGGCAGAAAAAAGGCGGAAAACGTATTTTTGCGCCACAATATTTTAACCGACGCTCTCGTAAAAATGGGGCTTGAACGTTCGGTTGCGGAAGAAAACGCTTGCAGGGTAGAACACGTTCTTACCGAAGAGGCATTTGAAGCGATAGAGAATTATTTTAAGAATAAATAGAATATGGTTTGGCTAACGATATTCGAGCGCACCCTAAGTGGTTATTTACGGGGTGCGTTTTTATATTATCCGGCGAATGGTTTTGTTTGCCGTCGGCTTTGAAAAATTTTAAATTTCATATTTTTTTAACATAGAAACGCTTGCAATGTTTTGTTGTCAGTGCTATAATATTTCACGGTTAGCAACGACTAACAATCGTCGGTGGCTGTGTCTTCGGAAAGTATGTATTTCTAAAGCATATGATGAGGGCGGGGGGGATAACCCCTATTTTTTAAGACGGTTTGTTAGCAATATCTAACATAGAAAGGGGCAAAACGGTGTATTCGGCGCGCCTTATTTTTATGTGAAAATGTTAGCAGTGTCTAACTAAAACAGATAAAAACGGCAAATGTATCTCTAAACCGACGAATGGAAACAAAGAGGCGTTAAAAGATGGCAAAAGTAGAGAAAGAGTATAAGCATTGGGAAGCGGAAAAAAGACTTATTCCCACAATGGTGCGGATTTACTGTAAGGGCAATCATAAAGCGAAAAGAAAGGAAGAAGGGATAGGGGGAAAGGACGTTTGTTCCGACTGTAAGGGATTGACGGAATTTGCCGAATATCGCTTGGAGAAATGTCCGTTCAAGAAGAATAAAGGCTTTTGTTCGTTCTGCAAAATACATTGTTACAAATCGAAGCCCGAATATCGCGAAGAAATGCAGAAAGTAATGAAATATGCCGGACCGCGAATGCTGTTTTCTCACCCCGTGTTTTCTATTTCTCACGTCGTGCAACTGGTTCAATATAAAAAGAAATTAAAGAAAGAGCAAAAGGCAAGCGAAGCGGCGGGGCAGCCAAACCACGTAAAATCCTCGGAGGAACAAAAGGATGTTAGATAAAGAACTGTTGAAACTTATCGGAGGAAACAAGAGGTACATCGCATACGTCGTAGTGCTGTCGGTTATAGGGCTTCTTGCCAACCTTGCAATTACGGCAAGCATATGCTATGCGGTAAGCTTAGCGATGCAAGCGGCGGACGGAACGCTTGAAAGTTACGTTTCGTTTGCGTATCCCGCAATAATCGCCGTGGTTGCGATTGTCGTAAGATACGTAATGACAAGGCTTACGGGCTCTTTACGCGAAAAACTTTCGAGAGAAGTAAAAAAAGACCTTCGCGAAAAGACGTACAACAAGATACTTTCGCTCGGCGTAAAAAGTACCGACGGAATGAACATGGCAGGGCTTACGCAGGTTGCTATGGAAGGCGTAGAACAACTCGACTTGTACTATTCGGCATACCTTCCGCAATTCTTTTACGCTATGATCGCTCCGTTTATTCTGTTTTTCGTATGCGTGGGGATAGATTGGAGAGTGGCGGTTGTATTGATTGCGTGCGTACCCGTTATCCCTGTTTCTATCGTTGCGGTGTCGAGATATGCCAAAAAGGTATTCGCCAAATATTGGGGCAAATACACCTCTATGGGCGATACGTTCCTTGACAGCGTGCAAGGCTTGAAAGAACTTAAAATTTTCAAGGCGGACGCGGCGCAGCACAAACAGATAAACGCAAGTGCGGAAGAATTCAGGAAAATCACAATGAAAGTGCTCGTAATGCAGCTTATGAGTATCACTATCATGGATTTAATTGCCTTTGCCGGTGCAGGCGCAGGTACGGCATTGTCGCTTGTGGGTATTACGAACGGTTACTTAAATCCCGCGGCGGCGTTGTTTCTTATTCTCGTGGCGGTGGAATTTTTCCTGCCCCTCCGCACGCTCGGCAGCGCGTTCCACGTTGCGATGAACGGCGCGAGCGCGGGTAAAAAGATAATAACTCTTTTAAACGTTCCCGATCCCGTATGGGGAGAAAAGGAAGTTACGGGTGACGAACTGAAACTTGAAAATATCGATTTTTCCTACGACGGCAAGAGAAACGTTCTTAAAAAGGTAAATATGACTTTCCCCGAAAAGGGCATGACGGCAATCGTCGGCGAAAGCGGGTGCGGAAAGAGTACGGTGGTGAATCTTCTTATCGGCGCGATTCGTCCTCAAAACGGAATTGTTACCGTCGGCGGAGAAAAACTCGAAAACGTTTCGAGAGAAAGCTATTATTCTCGTCTTTCGGCGGTCAGTTACAACACATATCTATTTAACGATACGGTAAGGGAAAACTTCCGCTTGGCAAAGAAAACGGTGACCGACGACGAAATTTGGTCGGCACTTAAAAAGGTCAATCTCGATACGTTCATAAAGGAAAACGGGGGCTTGGATAAAGTAATCGTCGAGGACGCGAACAACGTTTCGGGCGGACAAAAACAACGCCTTGCCTTGGCGATAAACCTCGTTGCGGACAAAGATATTTATGTGTTCGACGAAGCTACCAGCAATATAGACGTGGAAAGCGAAGCCATTATTATGGACAACGTAAAGGCGATGAGCAAGGATAAAAGCGTTATCGTCATTTCGCACCGCCTTGCCAACGTAGTTCCCGCGGACAATATTTATTATATGGAAGACGGCGAAGTAAAGGAAAGCGGCAGCCACGAAGAACTTATGAGTAAAAAGGGCGGTTACGCTTCTCTTTACGAAACGCAAAAGACCTTGGAAGAAGGTTACAAACAGTTTGCTGCATGGAAACAAGCCAAGGAGGCGAGAGTATGAAAGAGAAACTTCGCAGAAGCGGCGCGAAAATAATGGCAAGTTTAATCGTCATGCTTGGCAGTTTGTCGTACATTATGATTCTTGCCGTAATAAACGGCGTAATCGGTTATCTTTGCGCGCTCGGCGTTACATTATTCGGCGCGCTGGGCATAGCTAAAGCATTGGGCGAAAGCATCGCGCTTTCTTACGGTTGGCTTATTGGTTTGGCGGTAGGTTGCGGAGCGGTGAGAGGCGGACTTAGATACATCGAGCAGTACAGCAACCACTATATCGCGTTCAGACTTCTTGCAAAAATAAGAGATAAAATCTTCGGTGCGCTCCGCGTTCTTTGCCCCGCAAAACTCGAAAACAAACAAAAGGGCAGTATCATCGCGATGATTACTTCCGACATAGAAGCTCTCGAAGTTTTCTACGCGCATACCATTTCTCCTATTTGTATCGCAATACTAGTGTCGACTGCTGTATTTCTGTTCGTCGGGTTTATGTCGAGTTGGTATCTCGCGCTTGTGGCTCTTGTCGGATATATCGTAATCGGCGCGGTTTTGCCTCCGATTGCCTCAAACAAGCAAAAGGCTTCGGGCGTTAAGTACCGCGCGGAATTTGCGTCGTTCAACGCGTATTTTCTTGACAGTATCAAGGGTATAAGAGATATAGTTCTTAACAACGCCGAAAAGGAAAGAGAAAAGGAAGTAAACCGCCGTTCGGACGAACTGCTTTCCGAAACGAAGAAGATGAAAGATCAAACGACCAAAACCGCCGCGGCAACCGAACTTCTGGTAACGTTGTTTATTATCGCGACTCTTGCGGTTGGTGTGATTCTCGTATGTGCGGGCAAATTGAGCGTCGGAATGATGATAGTCGGCATCACAGCCGTGTTCGGATCTTTCGGACCGGTAATCGCGCTTGTAAGTTTGCCGTCTAACTTAACGCAGACTTTTGCTGCGGGCGACAGAGTGCTTAACCTTCTGGAAGAGCAACCCGCGGTGAAAGAAGTCAAAACGGGTGAAAAGATTGATTACGAAAACCTCGAAGTCAAAGATTTGTCGTTTGCGTATGAAAAAAACGTACCCGTACTTAAAAATATTTACATGCATGCTAAAAAAGGCGAGGTAATCGGTATCGTCGGCGAAAGCGGTTGCGGAAAGAGTACTTTCCTTAAAATGTTGCTTAGATTCTGGGAAAAGGATAACGGCGTAATCGCCTATAACGGCATAGACATAGACAATATCGTAACGAGCAATCTCCTTGACAACGTAACGTTAGTCAGCCAAAGCACTTATTTGTTTGACGAAACGATTGAAGATAACCTTCGCATCGCAAAACCGAACGCAACGCAAAAAGAACTCGAAGAGGCTTGCAAACTCGCTTCGGTACACGACTTTATCATGAAACTTTCCGACGGATATAAAACGAGAGTGGGCGCGATGGGCGACAATCTCTCGGCTGGCGAAAAACAGCGTATAGGCTTGGCGCGCGCGTTTTTAAAGGGCAGCGAACTTATTCTTCTCGACGAGCCTACGAGCAACGTTGACGCGATAAACGAGGGTATGATATTGAAATCTCTTGCCGAGCAGAAGAGCAAAAAGAGCATAATTTTAGTATCGCACAGAGAGTCTACCATGGCGATAGCGGACAGAATATACAAGGTGGATAACGGACAAATGAAGGAGGTTGCAAAGGCGTGACGGATAACGAACAAAAGAAAAACGAAGAAACGGTTGCGACGAACGAACTTTTGTCGAATATGGAAGATATCACGGTCGCGCAAGGAACGGATTCCTCGGCGGCGAAAGCGAAAAAAAAGGTTGTAAAAGAAGAAGCGGAAGACGAAAATAAGGTGTTTCGCAAGTTCAAGATAAAAGACATCGTGTTTCTTGCGATTATGGCGGCTTGTATGCTTATAACGGGTTCTATCATGCCGCTGGTAGGAAGCATTCCGGTATTTGCTATCGTTCAGGTCTGTCTGGGATTGCAGTTTTCGATATTCCCGACGATAGGAATGATGAAAGTAAGAAAACCGGGAGCGCTGCTTTTTATGTCGCTTTGCTGCGGCGCATTGTTCGCATTTATGTTCTTTCCTATGTTTATATGCATTATGATATGCGCTCTTGTTGCCGAAGGTCTTACCCTTTTGATATCCAGAGGATACAAAAAGGACGGCGCGTGTCTATTTGCCGGTGCGATATATTTCCCGATTACGCTCCCGATCGTAAGGCCGTTGACGACGTGGTGGTATTCTATAACCGGCAAGGGCGTCGGCAGCGTTGTGTTTGCCGGTGTGACGAACCCGTGGGTGGCGATCGGAATGTCAGCGGCTGTGGTGGTAATTTGCATTATTGGCGCAATCGTAGGTGTGCTTATATCAAGAGAACTTAAAAAAGCCGGAGTACTTAAGAAATGACAAGACGCGAATACGGTAAAAAAATATATCCGCTCGTCGCTTTGCTTTCCGGCGTGTTGATAATTGTATTCGGACTTGTCACTGCAAAACAAATAAACGGCGTATATTACCTTCTCGGCGTGTTTGCGTGGCTGTGCCTGTTCGGCATGTGGAAAAAGTGCTTGCACGTTTTACCCGTGATAGTTATTTTCGGCGGAATATTTTTCGGAATCTCGTATGCGATCGCGCGCGACGTGATGAAAGCGACGGGGCTTGCGACAAGGCTTGCCGCGGTAATGCTTTCTGTTGTTCCGGGGATGGGCGTGGAACCTGTGCGAATGACGAGGAATCTTTCGCAACTGCATACGCCGCGAGGCATAACGCTCGGAATACTTATAGCACGTTCGTTCGTGCCTATGCTTTCCGACGAGGAAAAAAGAATCAAAGAAGCGATGAAAACGAGAGGTGCGGGAAATGCGTTCAATCCGAAAATTTTTTACAGAGCGTTTTTAGTGCCGCTTGTTATGCGGCTTGTGAATATTTCGGACACGCTTTCATTATCGGTGGAAACTCGCGGGTTTTCGCTCGGCGGCGAACCGTACACCATATATAAAAGAGAAAAAATCGCGGCGAAAGATATTCTGTTTCTTGCGGGAATCATAGCAGGATCGGTTTTGGCGGTGGCGTTATGAGAGCGATAGAACTTAAAAACGTAACTTTTTCTTACGACGGAAAGACGAAGATTTTAGATAACGTCGATTTCGCCGCCGAATACGGCAAAGTTTCGCTTATTTCGGGGCATTCGGGCGAAGGGAAAAGCACGCTTATGTACATAATAAGCGGAATTATTCCGAATATAACCTACGGCGAACTAAAAGGCGAAGTTAAAATAAACGACGAAGATATAAAAGGTAAAAAACTCGGCGAAATCTGCCGTAAGGTGGGCGTGGTACTTCAAAACGCCGACGAGCAGATTATACAAAAGCGTATAGAGGACGAAATAGCGTTCGGTTGCGAAAACCTCGCTTTCACGCCCGAAAAGATAAAAAAACAGATACAAATCGTCTGTAAATTGATGAAACTAAGCCCCGAATGGGAGTGCAGAAAACTCTCGGGCGGGCAGAAGCAAAGGCTTATAACCGCTTCCACCCTTGCGATGGGGCAGAAGATAATAATCTTGGACGAACCGCTTGCAAACTTAGATAAAGACGGTGCGGCGAACTTAATGCAAACTCTCCGTTCGCTCGCGGGCGCCGGGTATTGCGTGCTTGTGATCGAACACCGCCTGGATATGGTGCTTCCGTATGTGGACAATGTGTATCACGTCGGAAGCGGCAAAATAAAAGAGATAGAAAACAAAGAAGAATACCTTGTAAGTCAGACGACGAAGATAGAAGATTTTTGCCCCGTATTTATGGGAAATAAGCCGCTTTTCGATCTCAATCACGTTGCGTTTTCGGTAAAAGAAAGAGAGATATTAGAATATATTTCCTGTTCGATTCCGAAAGGCGGAAGAACTGTATTCTTAGGCGAAAACGGGTGCGGAAAAACTACTCTTATGCGGCTGATTGCAAGGCTTTATAAGCCGACGAACGGACGGATAACGCAATACATAGACAAAAAATTCGGACAGAAAACCAAGGCGAATAAAAAGTGGTTCAAAAAGGTCGGAGTGATTTACCAAAACCCCGATTACCAACTGTTTATGCCGACGGTGGAAAAAGAAGTGGGTTTCGGCGCGGAATCTCCCGAATATGCCGAAAAAATAGCCGAACTGTTCGGAATAAAGCATTTATGGAATCGTCATCCGCAATCACTTTCGGAAGGGCAGAAACGGAGAGTTTCCATTGCGGCGGTGGTCGCTTGTAAACCCGAAGTTTTGCTTCTCGACGAGCCGACGGTGGGGCAGGACTACGAAGGTTTATGCAAAATGGTGGAGATATTGAATAAATTCCACGAAGAAACCGGAAACACGATGATAACGATAACTCACGACGTTCGTTGCGCCGAGGCGTTATGCGACAAAGCCTTTTACATAGAAAACGGAGTAGTCGCTAAAAGCGGCGGAAAAGAACTGGTAAGAGAGTATTTCAAAGGATAAATAACAAATGGCAGAAAGATCGGTTTTATTAAAACTTGATAACATCGGAAAGATATACGACAGTAACGATATTTTAACTATCGGCATACGCGGTATCAATCTCGAATTCGACTATAACGAGTTCGTAACGATAGAGGGCGAAAGCGGCAGCGGTAAGTCTACGCTTTTAAACGTCATCGCGGCGAACGATAGTTACGAAGAAGGCGAGTTGTATTTCAACGGCGCGGAAACTTCGCACTATTCCGAGAGCGACTGGGAAAAATATCGTGAAAGAAACATCGCGATGATCTTTCAGGATTTCAATATCATAGAAAACCTTACGGTGCTTGAAAACGTGGAACTCGCGCTTTTAAGACTGGAAGATAAAAATGAACGTCGTCGTATCGCGGAGGAACTAATAGAAAAAGTAGGGCTTACGGCGCAAAAAAATCGTCGCGGCAGTAAACTTTCGGGCGGCGAAAAACAAAGAACGGTTATAGCGCGCGCCTTAGCGAAAGACAGTCCTATCATCCTTGCCGACGAGCCTACGGGCAACCTCGACGTTAAAGCGAGCAAGGAAGTCGCCGCGCTTTTAAAAGAAGTAAGCAAAGATAAACTCGTAATCGTGGTGACGCACAATCCCGAATTTTTCGTGGAATACGCAACGAGAAGGGTAACGATTTTCGACGGCTCGGTAAAAGAGGATAAACTTGTAAAGTCACCCGAACCGGCGAGCGAAAACGCGGGCGCGGGAGAAATAAAAACGTCTAAAAAACTCGATTTCAAAAACACGTGGCATATCGGTACGCTGAATTATAAAAGCCGCCCGAAATTCACGGTGATGATGAGCTTTGCCCTTTTCGTATGCGCGATTACGTTGTTTCTGGTGATAGCGGTATTCGGGAATTCGTTGATTCAGCCTACGCAAGTCCCGCTCGACGGAATAGGGATTTCCGGTAAAGTTATTTTGTCGGATAAAAGCAATTCCATTACGCAGGACGATCTCGACGAGGTTGCGGCAAAGACGAAAGCCGGATATTTCCTGCTTGACAGAAGTAAATCCGAATTCACGGTGGAACTTCCGAGAAGGGGCGGACTTACGCAGTCGTATTCGGTAGCGTGTCTGTACGATCCGTATAAATATTGTCCCGAGGCGGGATCGGCAACGCTCGTCATATCCAAAGCGCAGTCGGGCGACGCGAAAACTATAAAAAACGTCTTCATAAACGCGGGCGTGGGGATAAGCGATATAGAAATTATTACCACGGTGGACGTGACGGAAGTGAAATTGTATCTGGGATACGATGATCTTACGGAATACGGCAAAAAAATGCAGGCGCTCAATTCCGTAATGAAACTCGGAAACGACGAAACGACGGTGTTTACGTTCGAGATAAACGGCGATCTTAACGAAGGGCAAGTCAATTTAGTCAACTCTAATTACTACGCGGCGGACGGAAAGCAAGTTGTTTTCAACGCGAAATCGGATAAAGCGTACACGGTGCTGACTTCAAATCAAAAAAACGACGACGTAAGCGGGCTTATCGTGCAGATGAACGAAGCCGATTATACAGCGATGTTTTCATCGGAAGAAACGTCGGTGCAAAGCGCGCTCTATTATGCCGACGACGCGGCGGCGAAAGAAGCCGTTAAGAATTTGCCCGAAGGGTATATGGGAATGCTTTCCACTTCGGGGGTATACGTTCAGAACGCGGGCGACGTGTTCACGAACAATATCCTGTGGTATCTCGTGATGATAGCGGGAAGTTTATTGTTTGCAATGTTGATTTCGGTTATATTCATGCGTTCGGTAAAGATTTATCAAGCGGATTTCGCGGTGTACAGAACTCTCGGCATTTCGAGAAAGATTTCCTCGCGTTCGTTATACGTTCAAATGGCGTTGATTTTCTTGCCTACGCTTGTTTTGCTTCCGATAGTGAGTTTAATAGCAACGCTGTACCCGGGCAGCACGCTCCCGTTTATTTCGATAGGCAATTATTTCTTCGTGGAAATCATGCTGCTGTTTATCGTGGAATGCGTGGCGTTCGGGTTTAACAGAAGCATTAACGGTCAGAGCATAAGAAAATCGCTTAGAGGAGGAAGCAAAGGCTGATATGATACGCGTAGAGAACATAAAAAAGACGTTCAATCCTCATTCTTCGGCGAGAAATCAGGTGTTAAAGGGCGTTTCTTTTGAACTTCCCGATAAAGGACTGGTAGCGATTTTCGGGAAAAGCGGCAGCGGTAAAACGACGCTCCTTAATATCATCGGCGGACTTGAAAAAGCCGACAGCGGTAAGATAATCGTAAACGGCGAGTCGATGAAAGGCAACGAAGATAAAATCCGCAATCAGGAAATCGGGTTTATCTTTCAGAACTATTATCTGGAACGCGGCTACACGATAGCCGAAATCATGCGCAACGCAATGCTGATTGCGGGCTTTACCGACGAGAAAGAGATAGAGAGAAGAACGGAAGAAGTTCTGAAACTCGTCGATATGGAACGTTTCAAGAACAAGCAGGGCGACGCGCTTTCGGGCGGACAAAAGCAAAGAGTGGCGATTGCCCGTGCGCTTATAAAAGGCGCGGACGTGATTCTTGCGGACGAGCCTACGGGAAACCTCGACGCGCAGAATACCTACAAGGTAATGGATATATTGAAAGAAATATCCAAAACCAAGCTCGTGGTGCTGGTAACGCACGAAGTAACCTTAATCAAGAAGTATGCGGATACGCACATAAAAATCGTGGACGGTTTGCTTGTGGACGACGCGGAGATAGACGAATCCGAACTTGCAAGCATTACTTACGGCAACGTAAAAGAAGGACCCGTAGCCGCAAACGAATTAAAAGATTTTACAAAAAGCGCTTCAAAGAAGAACGGCAGACTGTATACGTTCAAAAACATATTCCGTTCGCTTAAAAAGGGAAACGACGAAAAGGCGTATTCCGGCGGAAATATTTTCAAACAGATATTTATTCTCGCAATGGCAGCCGTCGTATGTTTCTTCTCGCTTTTCTCGTTTGAGGCGTTGAACGTCAAAGCGGACAATAAGCCGATAGACGAAAACAGCGTTTACGTGAACATGAATAACTACTCGGAAGTGAGAAAGTTAAAAAAGGATCTTTACGACACGGTAGACTTTTACGAGATGAACTATGCGGAAGGCGGTTTTTCGTATAACAATCTGCAATCTCTTTCGGGAATTACGGCAAACTATGCGCCGAAAGCGTTGAAATCCGAAGATACAAAAGAAAGCGTAGGATTGGAATTCGGGGCAATGCCCGAAGAAAAGCAAGTGCTTATTTCGCGCGGGCTTGCCGAAACGCTGAAAAACAAATTGCGTATCGAAGAACTTGAAAACGACCGTTCGCTTTTGCTGATCTTGTTTGAAAAAGATTATGCGGTGAGCGGGATCGTAAAGGGCGAAAAGCCGTTCGTTTATTTCAATCGCGCCGATTACGTAAATTTTTTGGGCGTGTATCGGGAAATACGTTTTACGGACAATACGAATTTGTTTTTCAAGTCGGATTTCATAGATAAAGAAACGTATAAAACGATAAACAGTTATTCTGCGGAGATCCGAGTGTACGACGGCGAAACGTTGGACTTACAGAACAATCAATGCACGGTGGAAATCAACCGTAACGCGATTTACAAAATGATGCCGGACACAACGCAAGCGGATTACCGTATGGAAATAGCGAACGCAACGCTTTTGAAATCGCCCGAATTTATTGCGATTTCAGACAGTTATCCGATGTACGTGCGGCAGTTTTCTTTAACCCGTACAGTTATGACTACGGATATACGCATTTACGTGACGAAAGCCGCGCTCGACAATATCTTCGTGTATATCTCGCCCAACCTCGACGCTTTAGGCAGCGGTTCGCAATATTTCTTCGAGATTTCCACAAGCGGAGGCGATCAACTTGCATCGCTTAATCAAAGACTTTCGGACAGAAGCGTTGTTTCCGCCGACGTTTCGGCGTTGCAACGGGCGCAAAACAAAGAAGAACTCGACGCGGCGGTTAAAAGCCTTATGATTTTCGTTCTTGTTGCGGTGCTGATGTATCTCATTTATTTCTTTATAGAAAAATCCGGCAGCGTTAAAAATAGCAAAGAATACGGCGTGTATCGTGCAATCGGCGTAAACAGAAGCAATTTGTTGTTCAAGGAAACTATGAACGCGGTGTTCGGCAACTTGGGCGTATATCTGATAACTTATCTCGTCGTTATCGCCGTGATGTGTGCGAGATATGCGGTAATGAACGTTGCGTTTGCGGGCTTCATAGGCATAGCGGCGGCAAGTTTCGTGATAAGTTCGCTTTTGATGATAGGCATTTCGCTTATTCCTTACTTATTCGTGCTTACGCAAAGTCCGTCCGAAATACTTTCGAGATACGACATTTAAGCGCATTAAGTTAAGGATAATCATCGCGAAAGCGGTTATTATACAATAAAAAATTTTTTAAAGGAGTTGTTATTATGACAGCAGTAAGAAAAAAGTTGACGGCTATCATTGTAGGTTTAGTCGCCTTACTCGCAGGACTCTCTCTGTTTACCCTTACCGGATGCGGAAAGGATAAAGCGGAAGATCTCAAAGTTACCTTTATGGTGCAGGACGATACCACGAACGAGTGGCAACAATACAGCCAAGTAACGGCGGAAAACGGAAAAGTTACCCTTCCCGCTGTAAGCAAGCAGTATTACACGTTCGCGAACTGGTATGAAAACGAACAGTTTACGGGTACTCCGTTCACGGGCGAAAACGTAACGAAAACGCTTAACGTATATGCGAAATTCGTTCCCGTAGAAGTAAACGTACACATAAACGGCGTTGACGAAGGCACTCAAAACCTCGTTGACGTGGTAAAAGGCAGTTACAATCCGGGCGAAGGCTTGGAATTCGACGGCTGGTACACAAACGCAAACTACACCACGAAGTGGGACAACAAAACGGAAACCAACGATTTGTACGCAAAATCCGTTGCGCGTATCACTTTCAACAACGGTTACGAAGACGTATATACCACAACCGTTAATCCCGGCACGATATTCGAAACGCCCGTAACGCAGACGGCGAAAACCGAAGCGGGAGAAACATCCACGGTTCAGGAAGTAAACATCCGTAAAAACTATATGTCTAAAAACGATATTTCGTACGTGGACGAAAACGGAAACGAATTCGATTTTACGAAGGCGATAGATAAAAATACGAATATTACCGTAAAATGGCGTTCTCCTTTTTTGAAGTATCAGACAAACCCCGCAACGGGAAATCTTTGCGTAACTATGTACGGAAACGAAGGTAGATTTGACGATACGGAAAACTATGCAAGTATCAAAACCGTTCCTGTTATCTCTGTTCTCGGTAAAATTACTTTCGATAACGACGGCGACGGTGCGGCGGAAACTTATAATGTCGAATCGATTCGTCTTGAAAACGGTTTAATCGATAACGCTTCTATAAAGAAGCTCATTATCGGCGAAGGCATCGTTACTATTCAGAGTATCAATGCGAACGCTTCCTCGGTAACCGAAATCGTTCTTCCTTCCACTTTGAAGGTAATTCAGAACTGCTTCAACAACCTCAACAGCTTAAAGTCTATCAACATTCCCGACGGAGTGGAAGTGATTATCGGTTCGTTCTGGGCAAACACCGTTACGGGCTGGAACGGCTACGCTCAGTATAACAGAGGCGAAAATTACTCGTTCGATATAGTGATACCCGAAAGCGTAAAAAATCTTTCGATGGTTCCTTCTAATCTCGCGTTTACCCACACGAAAGAAACCGCAAAAACGGGGGATTTTTATAAAGACGGCAATTATATTTATCAAAAGACCGAAAAGGGACTTGTTCTTATCGGCGACTATACCGACGGAACTACCGTAAACGTACCCGAAGGCGTAAACGGCATTCAGGTAGGAACGTATTTTAACCGCACTCTCGAATATCTTGTTCTTCCCGAAACGTTCTCGTTTGTAAACTATAACGAAGACGTATCGAATTACCCGGCGGCAGCCTTCCAGTATTCTTCCAAAACATTCCTTTTCGACAGGCAATATGCAAACGACCTTAAAGGCAACGTCGCTCCTACGGCTTACGCGATATTCTCCGCTATGGAAAGCGTAACGCTTGTAAACTTCAGGCAGACGGCTTATCCCGAAGGACTTTCGGATTACGCATTTATCGGCGATCCCACGGGCTGGGCGGTTTTGTCGGAAGATTATTACGAACCTTGTTCGAGTACGAGTCTTAAAGATAAACTCATATACACCGCCGAAAGCGAAACCCCCTCGGCTACCGTAAACTACGTCAACGCTTTAACGGGCGAAACTTATTCCGCAGTCGTTAACAAAGCCAAAAACGATACTTTAACGATTGGAGAACTTCTGTCGGCTCTTGATACCGCAAACAAAACCGCACTTGCTAAAGCATATGAGGAAAAATCTCTTTCAGTCGTTTCTGTTAAGAATCTCGGAAGCGATTACGATTTGTCCTCCGCGCTAACCGCTAACGTATATCTCGACTTAACGTTTACTTATTCGTTCGACGGCGGATATACCGCAACCGATAACGGTGACGGAACGGCTACGATTTCGGGTTATAACGCCGATACGGCGACGATATCCGGCAATGGACTTGCGATAGTTTCCGTTCCCGAAACGGTGACTGTCGGCGGCAAAGAATTAAAGGTTACAGCCGTTGCGGCAAACGCTTTTGCAAGAAATGCGGAAATCGGATATATTATTTTACCCGCTTCGATTAAAACAATCGGTGAAAAAGCTTTTTATAACTGTGCTTCTCTCGTTGTGGCGGATATTTCGACTTGCAAGCTCAATACCATCGGCGCAAGCGCATTCGAAGGAACTTCTTTGACCAAAATCACGCTTGCCCTTTCCGAAATGAAAGAAATCGGAGCATACGCCTTTAAAATTTCAACGCTCATGCAATTCGTTCCCGCTGAGGGCGAAGAGAACAGAAGCATGCTTACTAAGGCGGACTTGAAAGAAGGCGAATTCTTCTTTGTTTATCAACAAGTCACGCTCAGTTTCACAAAAGCGGAAAATCGCGCGATCGGTATCTATAGTTACGTTAAAAAGACGGTTGCGGGCGAAGGCGAAACTGCGGTTACCACGTGGGACGTAAAGTTTGTTGCAAGCGCGGGCGGTTACAACGCAAATCAAGTTTCTTGCAATATAAATTTGGGTAACATAGACGATACGTCTAACATTATTCGCTACGAGGTAATGGAAGGTTCTTATTACTATCTCGGCAAAGAAAGCGTGATTTACTTCAACAGCGTTTCTAAAATTCATGCAAACGCCTTTACTGACAGCGAAACCGAAAACATTTCCGGATTCTATTATTCTCCCTCCTACATGGGCAGTGCGATTAGCGGAAGAAAGAAACTTTCCGATCTCGTAAACGACGAAAACTGTGCTTCCGTATTCGAAGAGGGTTGGTATGAAGACTATACCGACAACGGAATGGGCAGCAATAGAATGAGAACGGTTTAACTAAACAAAAGACGAGAGAGCAACACCGCCCCGATAAAAAGGGGCGGCGGAGTCTCGTTTTTAATCGAAATTTCAAACTTGAAATCATTACAAAAAACAAACTTGAAGTGCATTACATACGGAGGTGTTGCCTTTGAAAAGATATATTAAAAGCGTATTGACGGCAATATTTTGTTTCATTTTGATATTCGCCTTTGCAGGGTGCGGAAGTTCGTCTTCCGTGAAAGATCCGAAAGACGCCATAAAAGACGCTTACGGCGACACGCAATTCAAAATTACTTTCGATTCGAGCGATTTGTCGTCGCCGCTTTCGGATATTTATTATTCGGCAAACAATATGCCCGTTTTACCCTCGCCCGAAAAGGTGGGGTATGTTTTCGCGGGGTGGTATTTCGATTCGTCGCTTACAAACCCGTGCGATGTGTCGAACGGGGATCTGTACTGGAAAATGTGCAATCTCACCTTGTACCCGAAGTGGGAAAAAGAGGCGATCGTTAATAACGGTACTTATGCGCTCGATTATGAAGCGAAGATCGTTGACGGAAGCGTTGTAAAAGGCATATTGGCGGATACGTACGGTTGGCATAATTTTGCCGAAGATATTATCGCCGACGAAACTTACATCGAAAAAAACGAGCAGGGAACATTCCTGCGTATACAATATAATTGTCACGAAAGAGGTCCTATTTTCGCCGATTCCGAGGACGCCACTTTCGAGGTGCAGGCATACACGGTGGAAGATCCCGAAGGCAGAGTAAACGAAAGCCTCAGCATTCTCGACAGAACGAGCCTTATTCAGACGATTTATTACGATATTTCGGGACTGAATATCGCAGATCCGATTTATCTTAACGTTACGTATTATAACTGGGCTGCGGACGTGGAAACGAGAGAAGAAAGAGACCGTTGTTCGGTTTCCTATAAAGTAGAATTTAAAATTACGCGCTTTATCGGCTTTTCCAAGTCTTTTGTAAATACAGACGGTAAACTCGATAACGGCGTGTATATGGTTCCGACGCATTATACCGGACTGGATAAAGGGCAAGCCATGCTCGATTATTTTCACCCCGTTTATGCTTACATTGTCGCGGAAAACGGGCATTATACGCTTATTAAACCGTTAAGTGCGTACAATTCGGATATTTTAGGCAATCTTTCGGGTGACGATTATTTTAATCGTACTACGGGTTTTGCCCGCGATTTTACTTATTTTTTAACCGACAAATCGAATACGATCACGTCGGAGCAAGAAGAAAATTATAATCTTTATATTCCGTCGCTTTTAAAAGCGAAGTCGTGGGGAAATCTTACTTATGAATTTCATGCGGATACGGGCAGATATTACTATACTTTCGATTTGGGCGATTCGCTTAGTAATGACATAATCCTTTTCGGCGGAAGCACGGGCGCGATGGAGCAGATGTTCAATTTCCCCTTCTCCTATCGCAGACTTACGCTTTCGTATGACAGCATGGTAAGAATAACCGATTGGGATTATACCCCCGTTTCGGGCGACAGTTTTACTTACCGCAAACAAATGCCTCTTTACGCGGGTTACACGCAGGCGGATTTTGCCGAAAACAATGCGGATTTTGACGTTATGCAGCGATACGCCATGTCTGTCAGAATGGTAAATATGTTCTTTGCATCTAACGACGGCGGCAAAACGGGAACGAAAAATTTAGATTCCAAAATGACGATCGCTCCCACGGCTCAGACCGCGGCGGGGAATCTTTCCGATATGCGTTATTCGTTTTCGTATTTCGATCTTACATACGAAGCGTTCGGATACGATCCGAAAACGGACGGAGAATTATATTCCGCCGCGACGAACTTCTTAGCTGCATTCACTCCGCTTGCGGGAACGAATTTCACGATAGAGAAAACGGATATAGGTAAAACGGTAAATGCGGGCGATACGGTAGATCTCGTTTCGCTTTACACCGAAATCGTTTACCCCTCGGTGAACGCTTCCGGTCTCTCGTGGCAAGCATATTCTTTGGATAAAGACGGCGAAGCCGATTTTTCTAAGCCCGTATCGCTTTCTCGCTCGTTTGCGTTTTCTGAAGGAGTCGCCGTGTATTATTCCGCGAAATACGACGACGTGACGAGAAATTGTCTCGTAACTATCATGCCTTACGAAAAGCCGCAAAACGTTACGGTCGCGTCTTCCGATTGGCATTATGACGATTCGGACGGGATTTACAAAACGGACAAGCGTTTTAAGGTGGGCAATTACGTCGAAGTTCCCGAAGTTACATGGTCGTGGCTCGGAGGTAAATACACGTCGTTCACGCTTACTAAGTATGACGACGAAGTGCCGTACACTAACTTTTTAAACGTCGCGGCGTATGTTTACGAAAACGGCGTTTACAACAAAGCGTTTTCGCAATTTACCGATTTGAACGGGACGTATAACGTCACGACGATGCTTGCGCCCGTAATGCGCGTTGAATTCCGTTTGTATAACCGTTTCGGGGAATTTACGTCGCTTTGGCTGGAATACCGCGGAGAAGCCGCCGGGGATTACGGTCTGTTCGAAAAAGAAAAAATCGTTTCCTCGGGCGACCTTAAATACGAAAAGAAAGAGGACGGAAGCGAAACGCGCGCGGCTATAACTTACACCGAAAACAGCGCGAAGGTTATAAAAGACCTCGAGGATCTGCTCAACGTTCCCGCCGAATATTCGCTTCGCGTTACGGACAGCGACGTCACGAGCGTGATTTCCGTGCCGCTTATAACGTGCAACGTTTATACGAAGAATGCCGCCGTTACGGCTAAAAATTTCGAGGAGGCGTGGGCGATTATAAAGGACGAAAAATACGCCATGCTCGAACTTACTTATCGGGACGAATACGGCGACAGCGTAAAACTTAACGTTCTGTACGGGTTCACCGTCGACGGAGCTTCTCTTTACGATTACAAAATCGTTTCGGGCGCGTCAACTCTGTTTACCGGCGAAGAAATGAGTTTCGAAAGACCTAAAATCGCGGGGGCGGATTACGTGCCGTTTGCAAGAGGCGGATTTAAGGTTTACCGTAAAAACGGCGACAATTACAAAATCGCCGAGGATGAAGAGGCTTTAGTCGAAAGCGGCTCTTACGGCGCGACGCTTAAATTTTTGCAGGAGGGCGAATATCGTCTCGCATGGTATTTCGGCTTAAATAAGGATTTTAACGGGAAACCGATATTCACCGTCGGATCGTTCGAAATGCATAGCTTACAGTGCGAATATTCGCAGGACGTAATCGTCTATGACCGCAATACGGATATAGAAGTAACTTACGTAACCGACGTTTCGCACCCGTTCGATTCGTCAAAGATAGATTACGTCGAAAGAGACGGTTATCAATATTATACGACGACCGTAAGCATGGCAAAGAGCAATTTGTCGCTTGACTATTCGTCTTTTGTCGCTACGAGCGACAGACTCTGGGGTTGGAGCTCTTCTTTAAGCGGAGATGACAGATTGTTCTCGGCGGGAAGCTCGATAGGCAGGCTCGGCATAACTCTCGGAACGGTTACCCCGACCGTTTACGCGCTTTGGGACGAAGGTATAGTCGTTAAAGCATATTACGACGTGGACGGCGACGATACCAAGCTTTTGGGCGAAGTGAAATATTATCGTCCGACAAGCGGCGGAAATTACACCTTCAGTTTGTTCGATTTCAGACAGTTTTATGAATTTAAACAATACGGCGATTACGAAGTCGCTTACTGGAAGGCCGATAAGGCGATTTTTGAAACGAGAGAGGGAATAGTGTATACATACAGCGACGTATTCAAATGCGGTTCGACCGACAAGGCGTTCGAGAACGGCTGGAAAATAGAAGAAGCGATAACCCTTCGCGCGGTGCTTAAAAAGAAACTTAACGTATCTTATCTGGCGATAGACGAAAAGGAAAATCCTCTGGCGTTTACCTCGCAACCCGGCTCCGACAGAGCGTGCCTCGAAGGATTTACTTTGTCGAGTAAAATAACTCAGGCAAAACTTAAAATGTTACAGTCTGTATCTTGTACCGATTCTTCAAAGGAATTCAAGTATTGGGCTGTGAAAATCGACGGAGTTCTTACAAAAATAGATATCGAAAACACCGTATTAGAGCAGAATTTCGCAACGAAAAACGCGCAGACGGGAAAATATAATTCCGCTGTGGTTCTGTATGCTGTGTTCGGCGACAAGGAGGCATAAGCAATGAGTATAGCAAAGAAAATAAAAACGACGATTATCGGCGTTCTGCTTACGATTTGTTGCTTGTTTGCGACCTTGCCCGCCGCACTTACGGCATATGCGGCAACGCCCGTAGACGGAGAGGATGGAACATATAACGTTTCGTACTCTATCGCCGAGGGCGGAATGGTATCAACCATGCTCGGAAGATATATGGCGAACCCCGCCGTTGTGGAAAAAATCGGAAACAATTATTATCTTTCGGTAACGCAACTTTCTTCCTCGATGGAAAATTTGTCGCTGAACTTAGAAAGAGGCAAGCAAGTCGGCTACGAAATCACGTCGGACGACGGATCGAATAAAACTTATCGGTTTACGGTGTCGAAAGAGAATTTGTCAAAAGGGTTGCCTTTTTCGGTATACGTGTCGCTGAGAAAGGAAACGTATTCGTTTACTATAAATCTCGATTTAAGCGGCGCGACGAGAACGGGCGATATTGCGGATAGCAAAACCGAACGCCCGGGCGAATTCGTCCCTGTTATCTCTACGACTGCCGGCGACGAATACGAAGTTGCGAGAGGACAGGCTTTCACCGTTCCTTCCGCAACGGCTCAACTCGGTGATGAAACCGTAGATGTAAACGTTTCGGCGTATTATGTGAGAAACGGCGAAAAGACCAACATTGAGATTACAGACAACAAACTTACTCTTGAGAACGCAGGCGAATATCATATCGTTTACCGCGCGGAAAGTGCGCAATATACAACCCTTCTCGGCAATCCGACGTATGCCGAAAAAGACGTAAGGATAACTTCGCTTATAGGTGGCGGAAGTTTGGCGAAATTGACCGATACGGAAGGCGTTTTGCCCGAAAACACAACGTTGCTTGCGTCCAGAATAGGCGAGGACAGCACGATTTACAAGACGGCTGCCGAAAAAATGGCAAAGATAAGCGATCGTTTTCAGGTGTTCGGCGTGGAACTGATGCAAGCGGACGGTTCTTCGGTAACGCCCGAAAAAGCGGTTACGATAGGCTTGCGAGCGAACTATACCTACAATCGAAACGAAGTGGAAGCGTATCTTCTCGGCGAGGACGGAAGTTTGACCAAACTTTCCGTTTCTAACGGCGGCAGTTACGTGAACATATCTACGGACAAAGCGGGAACGATCATCGTATGTATTCCCGGAGTGGCTTTCGTAATGCCTATATGGGGATATATTCTTATTGTAGTAGGTGCGGTTGTTTTAATAGCCGCCGCGGCAATAACGGTAACGGTAGTACTTGTAAAGAAAAAGAAAAAGGCAAAAGCGGCGTAAAAATATTGCATACGGCAAAAAGGAGGGATATATGAGCAACCTACGACAAAGCAACACGGCGTGCGGCAACGAGTCGCAGGAAATGTATCTTGCGACGATTTACAAAGTATACAAAAAACGCGGGTGCGCATACCTCAGAGCCGTAGCGGAAGAACGCGGTTGCAGTAAACCCAGCGCATTCAACGGGGTAAAAACCTTGGAAGAGTCGGGATATATCGTCTATGACAACGGCAAGATTATGTTGACGAAATCCGGGCTTGAAAAAGCAAAGGATATAGAAGAAAAACACAACACGCTTGCAGCGGCGTTCGAACTTTTAGGTGTGGAAAAAGCGGAGGCGGAAGAAAACGCCTGTCGAATGGAACACGTTATAAGCGACAACGTACATAAACGGCTTTATGCGTTCGTGAAGGATAAGCAAGGCGAAACCCCGTCGGTAGAGAAACAGGGCGAGTGCTTCGATTTGTTGCTGGAATATTTTACATTATCAGGGAAAGAGACGCTTGGGGACACTTTTTGAACAAGGCAATTAAAAAACAAACGGCAAATCAGGAATTACCTTAGAATTGTGGTGTAAAGCGACTTTGTAAGACCGAATGTTGTTGAAAGAAAAGTAAAAATATGGTATAATATAAAAAGATTTTGCAGACAATAAAAACTCGGATATAAATAACTTAATATAGACCTGCCGAAAAGCCGCACGAAAATGTGCGGCTTCTCGTTGTGTAAAATATAGTAAAGACAAAAAACCAAGGTTTATGTTCCATAGGGAGAACAAAAACAAAAAGCGGACGCGCTGAAACGGACAAGTCAAAATTAAATAGAAAAAGAGTGATAGAATTACCCGAAAAAGTACCGGCAAAATGTTTCAAAACAGTATAAAAAGATGATTTTTATATGTTTTACATAGCATAGCGCGTTAAAGCTTGAAAAATAAAGATTTTTGTGCTATAATATATTTGATAGTATCCGTATAGAGATACTGAAACATCAAGAACAAGGTAAAGAGGCAGAAAAAACCAAAAATTGTAAAAACCAAAAACTCTCGACGGGAGGTAACCGCCTATGAAACACAATATAATTACAAGCGCAGAGAAAAGACTTTTTTCTTGCGCTTTTTTGTTCTTTTTCAAAGAAACTAACGGCGGGTAAACGAATTACAAAAGAACAACAGACTTAATCCATAACGCATTGTAACGATAAAACCGCGTGATTGATTATAAATATGACGTTATAAAAACACAATGACATTGTTGAATCGATTTAGTCTGTAAGAAAAAAATTACTATCAGAAAGGAAAGTAAATATGATACTTGAATTAAAAAACATCGATAAGTCTTTTGGAGAGAAGGAAGTTCTCAAGGGCGTTTCTTTCACGGCAGAGGGCGGAAAAGCCTTCGGACTTTTAGGCAGAAACGGCGCGGGTAAAACGACGTCTATCCGCATTATTATGAACGTGTTTCCCGCAAACGGCGGAGAGGTGCTTTTGGACGGAAAGCCTATTGATTATAACAAAATCGGGCTTGGTTATCTTCCCGAAGAAAGAAGACTTTACCCGAAGAAGCCTGTTATTGACCAACTTGTATATTTTGCGGAACTGAAAGGTATGAGCGCAAAAGAAGCAGTCAAGGCGGTTGATTACTGGCTTAACAGGCTCGGTATGACGGAATATCGCAATAAACGGCTTGATACCCTTTCAAAAGGAAACCAGCAGAAAATTCAGTTGATAACGGCACTTGCGCACAATCCGCACATTGTTATTCTTGACGAGCCTTTTTCGGGGCTTGATCCCGTAAACGCAATGCTTCTAAAAGACGTGGTTAAGGAACAGATTACGCAAGGGAAAATCGTTTTGTTTTCAAGTCACCAGATGGCGTACATAGAGGAATTTTGCGACAGTATAGCAATTCTCAGCGCGGGCAAAGTCGCAATCAGCGGAGATTTGCTTGAAATAAAGAGAAATTACGTGCGCGATAAGTTAGTGGTAAGCACAACAAACCCCGAACGGATAAAATCCGATTTGAGCAAGGCTTGCGCCGAGCGCGAGGACGGCTCGCTTCTTATTCAACTTGCAAGCCCCGATGAAAAGCAGTCTATGATGAAACGGCTTGTGGAAACCTATGATATCGACGAAGTGAAAGTGTTTGAACCTTCTCTTAACGATATATTCGTAGAGTACGCGGGCGAGCAGGTATAAGGAGGCAAAGCGATGAAACAGTTTGGGAAAATACTTAAATTTGAGCTGAAAGGCTATCTTAAAAACAAAGTCTTTGTAGGCGTTACGATATTTCTTGTAGCGGCAATCGCTATCGCTATGTTTATTCCGAATATTATCGCGGCTTTCAAGTCCGGGACAAAACCGCCAAAGGATCTTCCCGTAATGCTTGTTTACGCCGAAGACGAAACCCTTTCTAAAACCGTAAAGGAATATTTTACGCAAGCCTTTACGGGGTATAACGTAAAAGTTGCCGACGGAACGCTTGACGATATAAAATCGCAGATTACAAGCGGCGGCGTTGAGTGCGCTTTTGTTTTGAACAGTCCGTCGTCTTACACTTATTACGTAAACAATCTCAGTATGACGGATTCTAATCAGGCAATTGCGAACACGGTATTGCAAGAGATTTACAGAGTGAACGCTATGATACAAAACGGACTAACCCCCGAACAAGCGAAGGACATCATGTCGGTGGTTATCGAAAGCGACACGATGACGCTCGGTGTTGACCAGATAAAGAATTATTTCTATACCTACATCATGATACTTGCATTATATACGGTCATTATGCTATACGGTCAACTTGTTGCGACCAACGTAGCGAGCGAAAAGAGTTCGCGGGCTATGGAAATTCTGATTACGAGTGCAAAACCGACGAGTATGATGTTCGGAAAGGTTTTTGCGTCATGTATCGTAGGCTTTACTCAACTTGTGCTTGTGTTCGGCTCGGCGTTGCTGTTCTATAATATCAATAAAGCGCAGTTAACGAATCCGGTAATCGCTTCGATATTCGGTATGCCCGTAAACCTGTTTATTTATATGCTCGTGTTCTTTGTTCTCGGCTTTTTGATTTACGCTTTCCTTTACGGCGCAATCGGCTCAACCGCGTCAAAACTTGAAGATATAAGCACTATGGTGTTGCCTGTCACTTTCTTTTTCATTATCGCCTTTATGGTAGTTATGTTCTCGATGATAGGCGGCAACGTAAATTCCGTGTTGATGAAGATATGCTCGTATATTCCGTTCACTTCGCCTATGGCTATGTTTACGAGAATTTGTATGAGTACGGTTGCTTGGTATGAAATTTTCATTTCCATTATAATTTTAATTGGCTCTACCGTCGGTATCGGAGTTTTGTCGGCAAAAATTTACCGTGTAGGCGTTCTCCTTTACGGAACTCCGCCGAAGTTTACAAAAATTATAAAAGAGGTCTTAAAGAAGTAAGGAGCGCTATTGAATGAACCCGAATTAACGAACAAATCGGACTATCACAGTTTCCGATACGATAGATATGGGCATTGACGGAAAATATTGCGGTGTCGTGCTATTATTGCCCGAAGTTTTCAAAACGTCGAGTATCGTAAAATGTTATTATACAAAGCACAAGTATATCAGTATCTTTCAGGTGATGCCGATAACAAAAGAATATAGAGGAAATAACACAGAGGTGAACGATTTATGGAAGTTACATTTATAAATCCCGGTGTCGATTATATGATTCAGAGTATCATGCATTTTCAGACCGAAGGAGAAGCTGAATTCTGGTCTGAACCTTTATACCATTTCTATCCGCAGCTTGACAGGACATTCGCTGCAAGTTTGCCAGTTGCAGAAAGAAGAGACTACATTGAACGTACCATGAGGGCCGCGTATGCTGAGTTGGAGAACACAATCGACGAGAAGGTAACCTCATTTTCTCATCACTGGAATGCTTGCAAAGCGCAGATTACAGCTGCTTTATCAGAGGCTTTCGGCATAGATTGCACAGGCTTGTTTAATGACCTGCGTTGCAATTTGAGTTTGAACCCTATTGAGCCGCGTTTTCTAAAAGAGCACTGCTATGACACATTTTATTTGAACAGCGCAAAAGGTGCCATTGGCGGTGGAATACATGAGATCATACACTTTATTTGGTTCTATGTATGGAACCAGCTGTTTGGAGATAACTACGACGAATATGAGCGTCCCTCGCTCAAATGGATATTGAGCGAAATGGTGGTCGAATCCGTGATGAGAGATGAGCGGCTCTGCTCCATCAACCCGTATTTCCCGAGAGAAAACGGTGGATGTGTCTATCCGTATTTCTTCGATATGATGGTAGATGGGAAACCTATTCTTGACACATTGGACGCTATGTACAGAAGCCAGAATATTGAAGATTTTATGCGAAGCAGTTACGCCTATTGTCAAGAGCATGAAGCAGTAATTCGAGAACATATTCTAAAGTCTGAGGGGTAAGTTATGCCTGACAACAGGAACTGGAATCGGCCGATACAGATCAAATTCTTCGTAGATGAAAAGGACTTTGCTTGATAAAAGCAAATCAGGCATATTTATAAAATAATGTTTTGGGAGGTCGTCGTTATGAAATTAAAAGCATTAAGCGCTGTGATTGTTTGTTGTTTGGCTTTTTCTTTATTCGGATGCGGCAAAGAAATAAAGAGCATTACCGATTTTTCAGAGTATGCTGATATGACTCGGGAAACCGATAAGATAGAAGTAACGTTTGATAACAATTCCGGTTCACCGTTTTACTTTACAATAGAAAAACAAGAGGATATCAGGCAAATTATGTCGATTGTTTTTTCTTCGACTTTCAAAAACATGGGGAAAGAACCTTTTAACGGAAACCATACTTATATTTCTATTATCCAAGGTGAGCACAAATATGATTTGCACCTGCTGATGAACAAAGAAGGTAAATACTATTATTCTTTTGCAACAGATGACCTTCAAAATAAAATAAACGAACTCGCACGACATGCCGGCGCCTACAACAACACCGAGAAAAAGTAGATTGATAAGTTTTACACTATCCAACACAACTTAATAGAAAGAGAAAAGGAAGTTTGAGTAATATCGGACTTCCTTTTTATATGCGGTTGTCGGGAAAAAATTCTCGGCAATTTTTTTGTAAAATTTTCGTGAAATACCCCAACAAACGGCTCGTAACTTTCCAATTATAGTGAAGGGGTAAAAACCTTTTGCGGAACATCCTAACAAAACGGCTTACTATGAGGCTATTCCTAAACTGACTTTAAGGCAGCGGGAATTTGTAAGATTTTTTTTGAAGGGAAAACGCAGGAAGAGGTTCGAAAGGAATATGGAATTGAAAAATCTTCTATGGTTGAAGCAATGGATCGAATTTATGCAACGTTAAGAAAATTTCTAAAAAAATTTTTCTTTAAGATCCCGAACTTTTGAAATTTCGTGTCCTTGGTTAAGTGAGGGATAAAAAACTTTTGCGAAAATGCCCCCGCAAAACGGCTTGCAAATGTCCATATAAGATAGAGAGATAATTTATCTTTCGTGGACTCGTAAGAACAAAAATGGCGAAGAAAAGAAAATGAAGGAGGCAGAAAAATGAAGTTGGATACAAGTTGAAAATGTATTTTTAAGAGCGTTTTTCAATGTATATCGTAGAGAAAAACTTTGAGGAAAATGCGAAGCAAAACAGAAGGTTTATGAGCAAAGTGTAGCCCACTATACTTTCAAATGAAAGTAGTGGGCTCTGCGAGGCTGTGAATCCACTAATAAAACAGTCGGCAGAGATTATCTATACACTTTGCTCAACGATTACAAAAAACTAATTTCAGGAGGAAAATCATCATTTCATATTTAGTGTGCCATATGGAGAAATACCATAAGCAAGACGTTGCGCCTATCGAAAAGGAAAACGAACGGGACGAAAAATACGAAGCGTCAAATCCACAGATAGACAGCGAACGGACGAGAAACAATTATCGCTTTACGCCACATTTCGGAAAAACTTATACGGAGTTCATAAACGGCAGAATTAAAGAGTTAGGCTTATCCCCGCGTAAAGACGCGGTAGTTATGAACTCTTTCGTGTTAGGTTCGGACAAACAATTTTTCGACGGATTAGCCAAAGTCGAACAGTATAATTTTTTCTCGGACTGCTACAAATTCTTTGCAGAGCGTTACGGTGAAGAAAACATTATCGCGGCGGTGGTACATAACGACGAAACAACGCCGCATATGCACTTAAACCTGATGCCCGTTACGAAAGACGGCAGGCTTTGCAGCAAACAACTTTTCGACAAACCGCAACTACAACAATTGCAAACGGATTTTTATGAAACCATCGGAAAACATTGGGGCTTACAGCGCGGCAAAGAAGGCAGTCAGAAGAAACATCTTTCCACCGCCGAATTTAAGGCAAAGAAGATAATCGAGCAAGCGGAAGCGGTACGGGAAGAAAATCAGGTTTACGCAGACGCTTTAACCGATGCAAAAAGCGGGAATATTCCGAGAAAACGCGGTAAGTTACAAGAGCAAGTGATCGCTTTAACGGCAGACAATAACGACCTTTCAAAACGGCTTACAAAGGCTATGGACGAAACGCTCGAATACGTCCGAAAAGCAGAAACTCTGCAAAAGGAAAAGGATAAGAACGAAAAGTATGTCCACGCAGGAAAAACTTTGGCAAGAATTGCACCTAACACCTATCGGGGAATAACTTACGGTATGAGTTCGGTCGGATTGTTCTTTTCGGCGTTCGCAGATTTCTGCACGCCTTCCGTTCAAAGCCAAATACCGCTGTTGCAGAAAATAGAGCAAGAAATGCAGGAAGAAAAAGAACGCTATGAGTGGCTAAACGGGAAAAACGGCGCGCATAAGTAAAATTTAAGGCGGCTTTTACTCTCTGTTCACATAAAAGAGCTTGACTCTGAACGCAAAAAACAGTAAAATATAATCGTCGTATTGATACGATGATATATTTACGGAGGAATTAGGAATGAAACCGAGAAGCGAAAGAGATAAAAGATACGAAGAAAAACATAAGAACGAGAGAAAAGCCAAAAACGTGGTATGGGGAACGAGTATACCGAGAG